>Ga0307947_1000480_pt1 | contig 28008 bp, 26 predicted proteins | sample OrgLakmetagen232_FD_201840 | JGI IMG/M metagenome (GOLD analysis project Ga0307947, IMG submission 201840) | Saline water microbial communities from Organic Lake, Antarctica - #232 | ecosystem: Environmental > Aquatic > Non-marine Saline and Alkaline > Saline | place: Antarctica: Organic Lake...
CTCTCTCTCTCTCTCTCTCTCTTTCTCACACACACACACTCTCTCTCTCACACTCACACACATACACACACACACATACACACACATACACACACACACGCATACACACACACGCACACGCACCACCTCCCCCCCCCTACACACACCCCTACACACACCTGATCCTGCCGATGCCTCAGCATCATCAAGGCTGAGAGCACGCTTCAACATCAGCCCCATCCAATCTTGGTTTCTGAAGGTATGTAGTGTCAGCCCGATCCGTGTGACTAGGGTTGGCCAGAACCATACATAGATGGTGTATATACGGTCATATAGGCAGATAAATCACCACACATACATACATACAGTATTATTCAGTGTGTATGCACAGTTCTGGCCAACCCTACGTGTGACTGCGCACACTTAAACATAGTGGAATTGTTTCTGCATGCAAATCAGGAGGCACACTAATGCACAGTGCACTAATGCACAGTGCACTTATGCACAGTGCACTAATGCATGGTGCACTAATGCACAGTGCACTAATGCTCTGAGCCCTTATGCACGGTGCACTTATAAACAGTGCACTAATGCACAGTGCACTAATGCACGGTGCACTAATGCATGGTGCACTTATAAAACAGTGCACTAATGCATGGTGCAATAATGCACCGAGCCCTTATGCACGGTGCTTTCATAAACAGTGCACTAATGCACGGTGCACTAATGTACGGTGCAGGAAGACATTTTGCATACGCGCTGGGGCAGAGTAGGAGGCATATTCAGGCATGCACTAAGAGCAAGAGAATCTTTGCATACACACTGGGTTAGAGTAGGAGGCACACTGAGACACGCACTAAGAGCAAGAGAATATTTGCATACGCACTGGGTTAGAGAAGGAGGCACATTGAGGCACGCACTTGTCCTCAGAGCAAGATGACATTTCTGGGTAGAGTAGGAGGCATACACTAATACTCAGTGCTAGAGGAAGTTAGTTTATTGCTTACACACACAGAAACACAGACACATAGACACACACACACACTCTGAAACCTGCAAATGAATGTTACGTACCTGCACATACACACACACTCTGAAACCTGCACATGAATGTTACGTACCTGCACATACACGCACTCTGAAACCTGCATGCCTAATGTTACGTACCTGCACATAAATGTTTTGAGCTGCCCCAGCGTGGAGTAGCGCACTGCCAGGCTCTCGTGCTGGAGTGCGTCGATGAGCAGGCGAAGGTGGTCCAATGCATTGCCAGTACCCTGCAAATCGTTTCGTGAAAAAAGTGCACACGGCTAGATAGGGTTGTTTGATGGGCGTGTGCTACAGTGACAGGCTCTCGTGCTGGAGTGCGTCGATGAGCAGACAGAGGTGGTTCAAGGCATTGCCGGTACCCTGCAAATCGTTTCGTGAAAAGAGTGCACACGGCTAGGTAGGGTTGTTTGATGGGCGTGTGCTACAGTGACTGGGCTCTCTTGCTGGAGTGCGTCGATGAGCAGACAGAGGTGGTCCAATGCATTGCCAGTACCCTGCAAATCGTTTCGTGAAAAGAGTGCACACGGCTAGGTAGGGTTGTTTAGATGGGCGTGTGCCACAGTGACAGTGCTCTCTTGCTGGAGTGCGTCGATGAGCAGGCGGAGGGGGTTCCAGGGCATTGTCAGTACCCAGTACCTTGGCATTGTGAAGCTTAGCACAGATTGCCAAGATCTACAAAAAAAGGTGGACTTCTTCATGATGTAGGGCGTTGATTTTACAGGACTATTGAACTTGCCTTATTGTTAGTTATTGCAGTTTGCTACTTCCTTAGCGTGCACATTGTCAGGACAAGATGAAGATGAAAGAAGCAAAAAATCTCACAATCAAACGAAGAAGCACAAAGACAAACTTATGTGCAGGAGCTGTACTTCCACGCAACACCTGCAATAATACATAGTCTACGCAATTCTTTAATAGCCACACACATGCAGGCATGCAGGCATGCACGCACGCATGCACACACAACACACAACACACACACACATACATACACACAACACACACACACAGTCGTCCCCACCCCAAACAGTGCCAATTAGATGTTTACCCAATTCAAAGCCCCCTATTCCTCATCTAATTGCGAGATACTTGGTTATATCTAAACCATTGACATTTGCTGGAAATTCGGCATTCTGGGGGGCTGTGTTGGGCCCGGTGCGTATTTTGCACCCACTTTGGCAGGGAAAAGGTGTGTTTCTGAAGTTGCCCTCTGCTTCAAGATATACACATTATAAATGTTGTATAACAATGCTGTAAGGTCGAATTTGGGACAGGGGTACTGGGAATGCCGGCGTATGGGAGGCACTCACACAAGGGACACTGGGGTAAAAGACAGAAAAATCTGTCGCTCCATACCTGCTGCGAGTTCTAGTCCGGTTTCTTCTCTCAGAGTTGCAGGATTTAAAATAGCTTAAAATTGAAATGGGGCCAATCGATGGCCTGGTCAGAATTTGGTGAACTATCTGCAGCGTTAAATGCAGCAATTTTGAGAGGAGCCTTTTCTGGACCCATTTCACATCATCACTTTCACACCAGAGTTGCGGGGTGAATTATCAAGCCCTTTACAGGGCACGGATTGGTGCAGTGTGTGATCAATGGAGTCTGTTTTTGTGCGTTGCATTCCTAATTATTTTTTGCAAGCCACCCACTGGGTCTTTCCGCCTGCTTTCTTTGCAGGCAAGTTAAGAAAAATAAGCTATCCAAAACAACTTTCAGCTCCCAAAAGGGTGGAGTGGTTGGGAAGATAAGCAGGGGTAGCTGGGGTAGCTGGGTATTGGCTCTATTTTCCCGGGGAGGGGGGGGTGCATGGAAACGACCTCTCACACACACACACACACACACACACACACATACTTACGCCCAGCACTCACCTGTCGGGGCGCTAGCTCAGCGTTCACGCGTGCCAGTGCCGGATGCGTGGGCAGCGGGGGCATGCGTGCTAATGCGGGTGCGGTGTGTGCCTTGTGCTTCACAACCATAAGCTCCAGCACTGCCACGGCAGATGCTTGCACACGGCCTCCCTCCTCAAGAGCAGGCAGGAGCACCACGGCAGCCTGCGTTGTGAGTTGTATGTGTGTACGTGTGTGTATGTGTGTGTGCGTAGTTGTGTGTATGAGGTAAAGGTTGCCTGCACACTGCCTCCCTCTTGAGGGCAGGCAGGAGCACCACAGCAGCCTGTAGTGGAAGATTGTATATATGTGTGTATGAGTATGTGTGTGTTTGGTGCAAGTAATCAAAAATTGGAACAGGTAAGGCGTTTAAAGTTTCTGGGTGAGTCGAGGAAAGCGGATTCAGTTCCGTCAGAGTCAGGAGAAATGCTTTTCATGCGACTGAGGAAATTAAAACACTGAACCATGCATATATGCCTCACTCAAGTCATGTCCATTGTTTGTAGGGCGGGCCAGAACCATACATTTATACGTACACTATACAAATTACATACGGTATTTTTAGCAGGGAAATCACCATACATACAGTCATATACGGTGTGTATATACGGTTCTGGCCAACCCTAATTGTTTGGTTATACTGAGCAAAGGAAGCAAAGAGAAGGCCCGTACATTCTCTCACAGCTAGCAATTGCTGTTTTCCATTTTGTAAGCATATCTGCCTCTTTTTTCTGTGGTGGACGAGTTTCACGGTACTCAAAACTAAGTGGCTCCTTTTCCTAAATTTACGTGAGGAGCTGCTTTTCACTGCCATCGTGGTATTTTCGTTTTCATTGCACCTGGCGGCGCAGCAACATTCCACAACATTTACTTCCAGCTACGGTGCCTACCTGTACAACGACACGCGCAAGCATGTGTGGCGCACGGCTAGCAAGGGCCTGCACCATCACCTTCCAGGCTGCCAGCACCTAGTTGTGTGTGCATACATGTGTGTGTGTGCATGTGTGTGTATGTGTGTGTGCGTGTGTGTGCGTGTGTGTGTGTGTCTTTGTGTGTGTGTGTGTATGTGTGTGTGTGTGTGTCTTTGTGTGTGTGTGTGTGTGTGTGTGTGTGTGTGTGTGTGTGTGTGTGTGTGTATGTGTGTGTGCGTGTGTGTGTATGTGTGTGTGCGCACGCGCATCTGTGTGTGTTTGCATACGTGTGAGCGTGCATACACACGTGTAGTGTACATCAGGGAGAGGATGGGTGGGTGTTGTTGCACTGCACGATGTCTCATGTGCTCAGACACGATTGATTTGGTACAGTAAGCATGCTCTGAAGAAGGGCATGACATTAGATCAGCAAGCATGCTCCGACGAAAGGCATGACACTAGATCAGCAAGGATGCTCTGACAAAGGGCGTGAAATTGGATCAGCAAGGATGTTCTGAAGAAGGGCATGACAATAGATCAGCAAGCATGCTCTGACGAAGGGCATGACACTAGGTCAGCAAGCATGCTCCGACGAGAGGCATGACACTAGATCAGCAAGCATGCTTTGACGAAGGGCATGGAATTGGATCAGCAAGGATGCTCTGAAGAAGGGCATGACACTAGGTCAGCAAGGATGCTCTGGCAGAGCATGAAAACAGATGGCCACCCCTGAGCATACTATAACTGAGTGTCTCCACACCCTTCCACACACACCCAACCACGCCAGCAAATCTGAAGTATATATACTCGTGATATACTGTATATCACCTGCACCTGCATACGCTCGCGCACGCACACGCGCTCTCACACACACACACACACACAAAACATACACTGTCAAACACACACGCACATACGCACTCACGTGCACAAGCAAGCATATACACACAACGCACTCACACACATGGAACACACATTACTGACACCTGGCAACACACAACACAGACGCCTGACACACACACACACACACACACACACACGCACACACACACACACACCTGACACGCGCGCACGCAACACAGATATCTAGCAACACACACCGGGAACACCAGAACAGCTCCCACCTCCCTACCTGAAGCTTAATGGCAACCGACTGTGTTGCCCGCAGTGCCGCAGTCAGTACAGCCACAATGCGTGGCACGTGCGCGCTGACGTGGCCCGCCAGCAGCATCACCACCACACACAGCGCACGCAGGCTCTGTGTGTCATCGTATCAGGATGAGCAGCAAGGTATTGGTTTTAGCACAGCTTAGTATCGTAGTGGTGTCATCGCATCAGGATGAGCAGCAAAGTATCGGCTTTAGCACGATTCAATATTGTAGTGGAAGCAATGCAAGCACAACATGAGGCACATGATGCACCATTACGTGACCACCACCACCACCACCACCACCACCACCACCACCACCACTACCACCACACACGGCGCACCCAGGCTCTGCATATCATTGCATCAAACTCAGCAGCACAGGTTACAAGCGTAGTCGCAGGCACTCCACCAAACAATTTTTTGCGCATACTGCACCCAGTACTCGTACAACGTGCCGACATGCCTATGCAAGCAAGCTGTACCTGTGCAAAAGAACAACTCAGGGGCACAAACACACACACACACACACAAACACACACACACATGCACACACACACGCACACGCGCACACACACACACACACCACCACGTGCAGCCCTTACCTGCAGCTGCCGTGCCTCTGTGTCAGCGCACCCTGCCACACTGAACACGTGAAACGTGCCCCCCCCTCGCCCCCCTGCCTTTGAAGCACTACTGCCCCCACTGGCATTCCCACTCCCACTGCAGTCAACGCCCCCCATGATCTGGCCTGAGCCACCACCGGTGCCACCTGAAGGTGCAGGGGGATCACTGATGTTTGAGTACGAGTTTGAATATGTGTGTGTTGTGTGTGTGTGTGTGTGTGTGTGTGTGCGCGCGCGCTTATGCCTCAAACGTGGCGCTACCAAGCATACCCTTACAGGAGAGGTGGCACGTTCTTGCATGTTCAGTGGTCTTCACTGCATAGGCCTTTCCCCCCCTCAGTTCCTATTTCTGTTGTCTGCATTGCATGTTCATGAGGGCGCGTAAAGCAGGGCACACACCTCCTGAGGCGGCCGCTGCTGCAACAGTGGCGGCTCCGCCACCCCCTTCTTTAAAATAGTGACCGCAGTCTTTGAGGAGACAGGCCACAGGGTGACCGCTGAGGAGTTCGGCTACACGCTGCTCACCCTGCAAGTGACACACACACACACACACAAACACACTCATGTGTAAGCACGTCTGTTTAACTAACAAGTGTGCCAATAAGCTTTTTGAGCCAAATGCATGCCAGAAACAGTACTTCGAGCCTGGTATGCCTTATCAGTTTATTTTTGTACTTCCAAGTTCCAGGCCGAAACCATTGCTGCCCCTGGTTGCAGTGGGAGTTCATAACTCTGCAAAACTTGCAAGGCAGGGCTTAATTTTGGGACAAATATTCTCTGGATAATTAATGAAAAGTATGGCGGGGGCCTGCGGCCCCCAGCGACCAATGAATTTCCAACATGTACTCGCAACCCAGAGTTCTGAGTGAATTTCGAAGTATTCCAGGAATGTTTTGAAGCCCCTAGTAATATTTGAGCAAGGATGTGACTAGTCCTCGTAAGAAAGTCTCCACCGCCGTCTCACATTGCAAACAATTTACAAGTTAGTTTTCTCCCTTAAATATAATGGACAAGTTTTACAATTCCCAATACCAAGTGGCTCCATTTTCTACTTGATATGGGGAGCGGTTTCCATTGCCTGCATAGTTTTCGTTTTTTCTTTGTTTTTTCAACATCCGTCATATTTGAGCCCCACCTGCAGCCCTGTTGTGCTACACACTATTCGTGCTGCTCGTCCTATTTTATTCGTACACGTGCATTTCTGTCACAATATGCATCGATTTTGAGCTAGGACGATTTACCTCCCACCTGCAGCCCTGTTATATTTGCCAGCTCGTCCAAATAAGTGAGGTTCTGGTCAATGAGGGTGGTAGAAGGGGTGAACTCTTGGTACCAATGGTTGGGCAGCCCAGCCATCCACACCACCTGCAGACAACAAAGCAAGCCAACGATTAGGATGATATCAGTGGCATAAGAAACAGGGCAAACCCTCGGTGACATGGTTGGGCTGCACAGCCATCCACACCGCCTGCAGGCAAAGAGGCAAGCCGATGAATAGGATGATCAAATCCGTGGCATAAGAAACAGGGCAAACCCTCGGTGCCAATGGCTGGGCTGCGCAGCCATCCACACCACAGAGACAAGCCAGGGGGGGTGCCAACAACGTTATCGCCGCATCTTTAAGCATGTAAGGAACCCCTTTTATAAGCTTGATTACATTGATTAAGTTGATTACATTAATTACGTTGATTACCCCCACCAAATAAAGAGCGCGATGAAAGGGCAATGATAAAAAGTACCAGGCAATGAATATTTACCAGGAGCAAATATTTGTTGGATTACAATTAGTGCAAGCTGCGGGCCCGAATATTTGTTGGATTACAATTAGTGCAAGCTGCAAGCCCAAATATTTGTTGAATTACAATTAGTGTACGCTGCGGGCCCGAATATTTGTCGGATTACAATTAGTGCAAGCTGCGGGCCCAACCCTCCATTGCATAGCAATATCTCCAGCCCAGCTAATGTGTATTTTTAATTTTCATACCGTGGGCGCGTCTGTATGTGACGAGCACCAACTGCATCTGAATCTGTGGCGAGCAGCATCTGCATCTGTGGCAAGCAGCATCTGCATCTGTAGCGAGCACCATCTGCATTTGTGGCTAGCAGCATCTGAACCTGTGGCGAGCACTGTCTGAATCTATGGCGAGCAGCATCTGCATCTGTGGCTAGCGGCATCTGCATATGTGGCGAGCACCACCTTTCCCTTTAGCTAGCACCATCTGAAACAGTACCACAAACGCAGCAAGCCTACCCACAAGTATTTCCAAGACAAGCAATTGAGGCAAGCCATAAAGAATATCTCATAGATATTTATCTTATTACTGTTCTAATTGTATGAAAAATGTCTAACAGATCTTCATCTTAATACTGTTCTAATTGTTACATTGTTCACCTGCTGCGCAGCATCTCTGGCTGTGACCTTTGCCACCGTCATGAACTCATAAAAAATATTTAACAGACCTTCATCTTAATACTGTTCAATTTGTTACATTGACTTCACCTGCTGTGCGACATCTTTGGCCGTGACCTTTGCCACCGTCATGAACTGAGGCAAGCGATAAAAAATACCTAACAGACCTTCATCTTAATACTGTTCAGTTTGTTACATTGCCTTCACCTGCTGCACGACATCTTTGGCCGTGACCTTTGCCACCGTCATGAACTGAGGCAAGTCATGAAAAATATCTCATAGATCTTCATCTCGTTACTGTTCAATTTGTTACATTGACTTCACCTGCTGCGCGACATCTTTGGCCGTGACCTTTGCCACCGTCATGAACTGAGGCAAGTCATGAAAATATCTCATAGATCTTCATCTCGTTACTGTTCAATTCGTTGCATCGCCTTCACCTGCTGCGCGACATCTTTGGCTGTGACCTTTGCCACCGTCATAAACTCGTCGCCCTGCTTCGACATCAGAGCGTCCACAAACTGGATGAAGCCTTCGATGCTCTTCTTCTCCCACAAAGCGTACGCAATGGCGTGGTGCGCGTAGTTCACAAACTGCATGCAATTGGCGTATAAACACAGATATACGTGTGTTTCTGTGTGTGTGTGTGTGTGTGTTGTCTCTTCCACAAAGCACGGCATAGTATGGGCATGATACACTATATGCGCGTGTGTGTTAATAGTTGCGTAACCGGAAAGTACTGGAGTAAAAGTCACTGTTGCAACCACTCTTACATGTCATTCACATAGATATATGAACCATAAACCCTAATTGTACTAAAATTACACACATATATATGGCATCAAGTGGTGGAGGAGTGTATAGGAACAAGGTACTAAAGTGGCCTTGGTAAAGTGGTTTTCACTGCTTAGTTACTTGTTCCTTATTCATTTTCCATTGGCGTCAGAAGCTGCCAAGGGCTATGCAAGTGTCAAAGCAACCCAAGCCTGTCGCATGGAGCGTCTCCAATAATCTTATTTTTGACCACTGGTCCCAGGCTGCTTTTATGCTTGCATACTTTCCCCGTCTTTCTTTCTCTCCTCATTAAGATCTGCTCGTTCATGCACTAGGAAGGCTAATTAAATGCTTGCATACGTTCCCCATCTTTCTTTCTCTCCTCACCAGGATCTGCTTATTCATGCACTAGGAAGGCTAATTATATGCTTTCATACGTTCCCCATCTTTCTTTCTCTCCTCACCAGGATCTGCTTATTCATGCACTAGGAAGGCTAATTATATGCTTTCATACGTTCCCCATCTTTCTTTCTCTTCTCACCAGGATCTGCTCATTCATGCCTAGGATGCTTGCAAGGGCAGCCAAAGGCCGCCCAGCCCGCTGCACACAGAGCTTGCCTATGACGTGCGGCACGATAATTTCGGCTACCTGGCGCTCTTCTAGGCCAGCCTGTTCGCGTAGGCAAGGAGGGGGGTGGAGAGCTGTTAATCTTGTGTGCGGGTATGTTTCAACATGTGAGTAAGCATTTCAGAATTCCATTTAACAGTATGATGAGAGGCATAATTATATTTGCCATCTGGTGCTTGTGTATGTGTTTGGAGGGGGGGGGTCAGTGAGTGAGTGAGTGAGTGAGTGAGTGAGTGAGTGAGTGAGTGAGTGAGTGAGTGAGTGAGTGAGTGAACTGAGTGAGTGAGTGAGTGAGTGAGTGAGTGAGTGAACTGAGTGAGTGAGTGAGTGAGTGAGTGAGTGAGTGAGTGAGTGAGTGAGTGAGTGAGTGGGTTATTGAAGATTAAGGCCGTGTTGTGGGCGGATACAAGCGAGGTGTTCATGAGAACAGCTGTGTGATCTGTTGTCTGTAACTTGGCATACTTTAGTCTAAACAACCGCATCATCGGCATGTATTATGGCCATCCCATTAACATATATTCCCACGTAGTCTGGGATTTAATAAGGGGGAGGGCTTACATCGACATAGATAGCCACAGTCTGAAATTCATGAGGGGGGAACTTCCACTGACAAGCGTATTCTCTTTTATTCTGTGTGAGCTCTCCTCCTGCATGTGTGAGATGCAGTATTAGTAATGCTGCATGTGTGAGATGCAGTATTAGTAATGCTGCATGTATGAGATGCAGTATTAGTAATGCTGCATGCGTGAGATGCAGTATTAATAATGCTGCATGTATGAGATGCAGTATTAATAATGCTGCATGTATGAGATGCAGTATTAATAATGCTGCATGTGTGAGATGCAGTATTAATAATGTTGCATGTGTGAGATGCAGCATCATCTGAGATTTCCTGACAAGCCTGTGCGCACCAAGCGAGCAAGCTCCGTCAACAAGCGTGGAAGATCTGCTGCCCGCGCCCCCACGTAATCCAGCACACTAGGAGTGAGGCCTGTGCATGTGAACGCAGCCAGTGCAGGTTGATGTGTGTAGGCTCACGCGTCACGCTATACTGCATTTGGAAATCTGTGCAAAGTGATGCACGCAAACTAGTACTGTGTAAAGGATGCCTCATTCGTTTCGGGCTTCCCCCTTAAGAAGTGTGTCCAGCTTCCTAAAAAAAGAGTGTCCAGTTTTTAATATCTATTTAATACGTCGAGGCGGGTGCATGTAACGTAATGCCGACACAGAATTTGGACAACATCATTGTGTAGTCGCAGCTCTGGCATCTTCTTGCCCAATCCCCTCCCTTCCCTTCCCGTTTCACCCGACTGCCCACTCAAACACACAAATGTACACACATACATAAACAAATGAAAAAACACACACACTATTGTCCTAGTGCTCAACAAAACCGCACAAAGCAGGTTCACCTGAGTGCAGCAACAGCCCTGGCAAGCGAGTGCCCAACCGCACACAAAGGCCATTCAAGGCAGAGGCAGCAGCAGCGCGAAGGCCAGGGTCTTCACGGCCAAGTGCCCTACACACATTGTAAGAGGAGTGGTGTGAGCGCAGAATGAGTGTGTGTGTGTAACTGTTGTCAAAACAGGCAAGGCCCGAGTGCCCTACATACATTGTAAGAGGAGTGGTGCGAGCGCAGAATGAGTGTGTGTTTGTAACTGTTGTCAAAACAGGCAAGGCCCGAGTGCCCTACAAACATTGTAAGAGGAGTGGTGCGAGCGCAGTCGGGGGTGTGTGTAACGGTTGTCAAAACAGGAAAGGCCAGAGTGCCCTACAAACATTGTAAGAGGAGTGGTGCGAGCGCAGAACGAGTGTGTGTGTGAGTGTGTGTGAGTGTGTGTGTGACTGTTGTCAAAACAGGCAAGGCAACAGTTGGGAAGGAGGACCGATTTTTTTTGGCTGAGCTTAGTGTATGTAGAAGGAGTGGTCCAAGAAAGAAAAGTCAATGTGTGCGACAAGTCTGTTTCTCAGCTGCTTCGAATGCAGCACTCAAAATAGCAGGAAGAGCATGGGCAAAAAGGTTGTTCCTGTGATCTGCACTTGTGCGTCCCTAAGAAGATGCTAGCGTATTTGGCCAGAACTGCACCACAGACCTCACACAGGAGTGTTTTCAGTGCGACAAATGCCATTTCAACTGCGCATACAACACATGTGTAGGGTTGGCCAGAACCATATATATACGGTGTATATACGGAATTTTTGGCAGTTTTATCACCAAATATACGGTCATATACGGTGCATTTATACGGCTTTGGCCAACCCTACACATGTGTCAAGAAGAAGATGCCCAAACCCCAGGCCAAGACCACATTAAAGCAGCATCTCCTTTTCCTTCATTGATGCAGGGAGTGTTTTGCTGCCTGCCTATTTTTTCTTTTCTTTTCTTTCAGCACTCACACAAGTATGAGGAGCAGAGGCATGGACGCCAATTCTCACACAAGTATGAATGGACAACACAAGATGAATGGACGCCGTTTCTCACACAAGTATGACTGGACAACACAAGTATGAATGGACAACACAAGTATGAGTGGACACCATTTCTCACACAAGTATGCTCACACAAGTATGAGAAGCAGGGGCATGGACGCCATTTCTTCTGCACGCATCCGCCCCAATAATCCAGCAACAGCGTTCAGTGCTGTGGCTCGGCAGGCCAACGTCACAAGCGGAAAGGACTGGGAGGTGGGGGGGTTTACCTGTGTGAGTGTGTAAGGGTGTGATTGAGTGTTGGTGTAAGGGTGTGATTGAGTGCTGGTGTAAAGCTTTGATTGAGCGTGTGATGGACATTGTTGGTGTAAGGGTGTGATTGAGTGTTGGTGTAAGGGCCTTATCCGTCCCATCAAAATAAACTAAACTCTCATGCTCACCGAACGGGAAGCATACGCTGCAGCTGGCCGGGCTAAATTTCCCACGTACAAGTTAACGCTCACATTAACCAAATGGAATGCATATGCTGCAGCTCATCAGTCTCGTATTCCTAATTTCTAACTCAAAATCTCACACATTTCCATCTTAATCTTCTCAGCTGAACGCTTATGAGTAGGGTTGGCCAGAACCGTATAAATACACCGTATATGACCGTATATTTGGTGATTTCCCTGCCAAAAATACCGTATATACACCGTAAATATATGGTTCTGGCCAACCCTACTTATGAGTCAACACTCACACTCACCGGACGGAATGCATATGAGTCAACATACACACTCACCGGACGAGACGCACAGGCTGCAGCTGGCCAGCCTGTGCTAGGAAGAGGCTCATGGCGAAGAAGGGGGGGGGAGGTTTGCAAGCCCTCGGGACTCCCTGCGTCTAGCAGGGCTCGCAGGCAAGCCATCATTGCACGCTCTGCACCTCGAACCTGTGCACACACGTGTGTGTGTGTATGCATGTGTTTATCGATGTGTGAATGTGTGTGTGCGTGTGTGCGTATGTACAATTACACGCGTGGAAGTGCTGTGTACAGTTTTTGTTTGTGAATGTGTATGTGTGGTAATGCGTTGGTAAGCATGCAAGTGTTAAGAGGGGGGAGCAGTGGGAGAAGGGCATTCTGCTGACACACGTGCCTACATGCGTGCACCTGACTGCAGCCAACATCCTGTGTGTTGAAGCGTGTACGTGAGGTGCTTGTATGACCTTAAAGCAGCTGTATATTGGTGCGCGCTGCCAGCGTGCACTGTGAATTTGCTGAATGCCATTCAAGTTGGCGTGTTAACACAAGCAGGTGTCACTTTCATTTCTTCCCTCGTACATGTCCCCTCCCTCTTGCACCTGCCCTTGCCTTGCGCCTTTCTCTTGCTTTCACCGTAAAAGGAAAAAGAAACATGAATACATCATTCCCCACAATAATGAAGGAAAAGGAGACACTTTGGTACCTGGTACACCGTTCCTTATTTCTTAGGGTTTAAAACCACTGCTTTTGTAAGCAAACACCACCTGACACATTCTCTCCTTTTGCACTCTTCCCCCTTACCTCATCCCGCAAACGAGTCTCCAGCCTGACTGACTCTTCCAGCAGCACGCTAGCCTCCTGATCTTTGCTGACATTGACATTGCCCCAAACTGCGCGCACCAGGGCCTCAAACGCCCCATTCCTGCTCCCAACCACACTGCTCTCCCCCCCCTCCCACAAATCTGCATTTCCAGCGGCTACAGGAAAGCGCGCGTTTGTGTGAATGGTGGCTGCGGCAGTGGGAGTTGCAGGAGAAGGGAGGACGGCAAAGGCCTCTATGAGGGCAGACAGGCGACCACACACTCCGTGCACGAAAAGGGTAGAGGCAGCCTGTGTGTGTATGTATGTGTGTGTGTGTGTGTGTGTGTGTGTGTGCGTGCGTGCGTGCGTGCGTGCGTGCGTGCGTGCAAGCGTGCGTGCGTGCGTGCGTGCGTGCGTGCGTGCGTGCGTGTGTGTGTGTGTGTGTGCAAGTAAGGGGGTAGACAGTAGGCAGGGTATGGTCAGGGGAAGAGGCAGGAGGGTTGAGTGCGCACTTGCGTGTGTGTGAACGTGTTTGTCTTGCATTGTGAGAGTTGGAGTACGAGTGTGCAGGAATTCAGGAGTTCTCTGCTTCAGCTGGCATAAAGCAAGGCATAAAAAGAATGCCTTGGTGTAATGACGAAGCCTACAGTGAACTGTAGCATAGAAAAGCTGCTTTACACAAAGCTAGTTTATAACATGCATTGAACACTCCACAAAAAGCGCAAGGGTGTTGCACAAGACCTGAAAACTGGAGTGCCTCGAGGAGTTTGCTGTAGATGCTGATCCAGAAAAAAAGGGTAGCCAACTAGCCAACTGTTTAATGTGGAAGCTTCCTGCCCATGATGCAGCTCACCATCTCCATAATTTACATCCTGTTTTTTTTATGGCCAACGCGCACAACACCCACACACACACACACACAAGGTATGTTTAATTGACGAGATACATTGATGACTCTTGGAGAAGTCAGAACATGAGCACCCACCCATCCATGAAGCAGTGAGAATGAGCACATTCGCCAAGTCTGGTGATTACAGCAACAGTGATAGTGAGTGCACACTGAACTGCATTTTGACGTATGAAAATGAGCACGCCTACCAAATTTTGGTAATTACAGCACCAGTGACTTTAAAGGTGAGTGCACACTGAAAAGTGAGTGCAAATTCTTGAGTGCAAAATCTGGCAATTACAGCACCAGTGACTATGAAAGTGAGTGCACACTGAAAAGTGAGTTCAGATTCTTGAGTGCAAAATCTGGCAATTACAGCACCAGTGACTATATTAGTGAGTGCACACTGAAATGTGAATGCAAATTCTTGAGTGCAGATTCTGGCAATTACAGCACCAGTGACTGTGGAAGTGAGTGCACACTGAAAAGTAAGTGCAACTTGTTGAGTGCAATTTTTGGCAATCACAGCACCAGTGACTGTGAAAGTGAGTGCACACTGAACTGCAGAAGTTTTTTGTGCTAACGTAATTACATCGATTTTGGGACTGCCATTTTTACAACAGAAAAGTAATGATTGTGACGGTGAGTGCACTCTGAAATAGCAAAAGAACCTTGTGCTATTGTAGTTACACCAACTTAGTACTGCCGTTTTTACAATGGTAAAATAATGATTGTGATGGTGAGTGCACACTGAAATAGCAAAAGTGTAATTACAATGATTTTAATCCTACCATTTTCACAACAGGAAAAGAGGGAAAAGCTAGGCTGGCAGTGAAAAACACACCCCACATTTAACAAAGAAAGTCAGTACGTGTCGAGCGCACCTGACGAACTGCAGGGAAATCTGGTGCTGACATGCTGACGTCAGCAAAAAGAATCAAAGCCCACACTAAACAAAGAAAGTCAGCACATGTCGAGCGCACCTGACGAACTGCAGGGAAATCTGGTGCTGACATGCTGACGTCAGCAAAAAGTATCAAAGCCCACACTAAACAAAGAAAGTCAGTACGTGTCGAGCGCACCTGACGAACTGCAGGAGAATCTGGTGCTACTATGAGGTTCACCAATCGTCCAAGCAACGAGCGTCCCTCCTGTAGTGATTCTGCAGGCACCCGTAGGAGGTAGGCACGCACCTGCAAGTAATTTAAACACACCGCATATTACAAACTGCACATGCAGGTGGTCAATTATTCTGCAGGCACCCGTAGGAGGTAGGCACGCACCTTCAAGTAAAGGAACCACAGCATATCACACAAACCGCACATGCAGGTGGACAAAACAAAAGAAAGCTGTGGGGAGCTGTGCATGACAACCCACAGCAATTCTGCAAAGACACCCGTAAGAGGAATGCACGTGCCTGAAAGTATGAATGAATGCCTGCAAGAAAAATATACAGCACAGCACTGCGGCCAAACCTCTCCTGTCGTGCTTTGCTGGATGATGCTGATCATCAATTTCTGGCACACACACACGCAACTCCTTACACAAAATCTCAAATTTACACCAAATCACACATGGCCAAATCAGTAACTTACCATTGCCAGGGTCTTAACGCGCAAACTTGAGTCTGCAGGGGGCTCAGGTAGTGTAGCGTCTCCATCCTGTGTGCAGCCTATATATAACATAAAGGTTATAGGGTTAGCAGGGTATGCCGGTGTGTGCGATGCCGCAGTTTAGCAAAATATTGAGCGTACGTGCAGATTAATGTTAGCAGGGTTTGCCGGTGCGTGCGCTGCCGCGGTCTAGCATAAGGTTGAGCGTACGTGGAGACTAAGGTTTGCAGGGTTTGCTGTTGCGTGCGCTGCCGCAGTCTCGCAAAATGTTGAGCGTACGTGCATATTAGGGCTAACAGAGTTTGACGATGCGTGCGCTGCCGCAGTCTAGCTAATTGTTGAGCGTACGTGCATATTAGGGCTAACAGAGTTTGACGATGCATGCGCTGCCGCAGTCTAGCTAATTGTTGAGCGTACGTGCAGATTAGGGCTAACAGAGTTTGACGATGCGTGCGCTGATGCAGCCTAGCAAATTATTGAGCGTACGTGCAGATTAATGTTAGCAGGGTTTGCCGGTGCGTGCGCTGCCGCGGTCTAGCATATTGTTGAGCGTACGTGGATATTAGGGTTTGCAGGGTTTGCTGGTGGGTGTGCTGCCGCAGTCTAGCAAATTGTTAAGCGTACGTGCAGATTAGGGTTAGCAGGGTTTGCTGGTGCGTGCGCTGATGCAGTCTAGCAAATTGTTGAGCGTACGTGCAGATTAGGGTTAGCAGGGTTTGCTGGTGCGTGCGCTGATGCAGTCTAGCAAATTGTTGAGCGTACGTAGAGATTAGGGTATGCAGGGTTTGACGGTGCGTGCGCTGCCGCAGTGTAGCGAATTGTTAGCGTACGTGGAGATCAGGGTTAGCTAGTGCGTGCAAAACAATGTTCTCTTAGTGCGTGCGTGTAAACAATGTTTGAGCCAGGTTATGGTAGCAAGACATGGACCGCAGTTATCTACGAAGCTGAATATTGTCTGGACGAGCAAGTTGCAGGCAAGAACCAGAGGGGTTTCTGGAGCAAGTCTATTTATCCTGTACAACCTGACTAAAGAAAACTATATGCGTTGCAAAGCAGTTTGAACATAGTAGGGCACGGGCCGATGCACGATCTCTAGGAGCTGAAATTCTCCAGCAAGAGCTACGAATGGCTAGCTGTATTTATGACCCAAAGCAAAGAAGTGCTTTTTTGAATCAACAGCAGCGTGTTTGCAACAATGCAACACACACACTATGCTACAGGTTTTTTATATAGAGTATACAACACTCACGCACTTAGAGAACAAAACTCGTGTGTACAAAGATAAAAGATCCAAAAACGCGCGCTTCCACATACCCTTCCCCCATTTCCTCTCAAACAAACCTCCAGGCATTCACAACACACACACAAACACGCACTCACGCACACACACACACACACACACACACACACACACACACACACACATAGCACAAGCGCGACCACGATGGGCTCAAGGGCTTTAATGGAGGGCCAGCATCCTGGTTGTGATGCTGAGCTGCGCATGCTGTTGGGGTTGCAGCCAGTGCCTACCCCCTGCTCCGCCACCAACAGAGCCTGCAGGGGTTCATTGACATGGGCACGAGACTTATCAACGCCATAATGTGTGCGCACAAAGCAGTTGTTTGTGTGTGCAGGACACTACTTCTGAGTGATGCAAGCAACACCTCCCATCTTGTCAAACTGGCCTGCTTGTACGCTCAGTGCACAAAAGCGCACGCAGCGCTACGGTCGAGGCTCATGTACAGGCTGCGCTTATTATGGAACGCCAGCTGTTTAGCGCAATCTTCCATTGCAGATCATTCGACACCATAGCCTAACACATAAATATGAAGAGACTCACCTGCGCTGAACAACATCAGCTGCTTAGCGCAATCTTCCATTGCAGATCAATTGACACCATAGCCTGACAAAGTTAATAAGAGACACACCTGTGCTGAAAGCAGCAGCACGTTGAATGCAGAAGCCCCTTGGACCTTTCCTCCTGTTGTTTGACCAAATGAGGGCGCAGCCACGCAAACGCATCATAAAGGACAAACACGCACGCACACACACACACACACACACAAACACACACACACACCTGCGTCAAAGGTAGCTTTGCTCGCAAGGCAGTAAGCTCTGTCTGGTATGCCCCCCTCCCTGCTGCCCCTGCCGCGTCATCTGTACTGGGGTCCCCTCCACCTGTCACCCTTATTTGAGCAGCAGTAGACTTGCGACTGCTAGTGGTAGCAGCTGCGCCTCCTGCAATATATGCAGTTGTGTGTGTGTGACTGTGCGAGTGGTAGCAGCTGCGCCTCCTGCAATAAATGCAGGTGTGTGTGTGATTGTGTGTGTGATTGTGCGAGTGGTAGCAGCTGCGCCTCCTGCAACATATGCAGTTGTGTGTGTGTGTGTGTGTGTGTGTGACTGTGCGAGTGGTAGCAGCTGCGCCTCCTGCAATATATGCAATTGTGTGTGTGTTTGTGTGTGTGTGTGTGTGTATGAGTAACTATGCGAGTGGTAGCAGCTGCGCCTCCTGCAATATATGCAGTTTTGTGTGTGTGTGTGTATGTGTGTGTGTGTGTGCGCGTGTGTGTGTATGTGTAACTATGCGAGTGGGAGCAGCTGCGCCTCCTGCAACAGTTGCAGTTGTGTGTGTGTGTGTGTGTGCGTGTGTGTGTGTGTGTGTGTGTGTGTGGTAGCAGCTGCGCCTCCTGCAACGGTTGCAGAGGTGTGTGTGTGTGTGTGACTGTGCGAGTGGTAGCAGCTGCGCCTCCTGCTACAGTTGCAGTGCGGTGAGATGCGGTGCGACTAGTGAAATGGCTGCGAGTGATAGCCGTGCCTCCGGCACAAAAAGTTATGCAGGAAATGCTATGCGTCGGGTGTAGGGTTGGCCAGAACCGTATATATGAACCGTATTTGGTTAATTCCCTGCCTAAAATACCGTATATACACCCAGGGATATACACTGTATATGTATGGTTCTGGACAATCCTAGTCGTGTGAAATGACACAGCGAATATACGCGGCAGACAGAGCGTGGTGGTCCAAAACGACGGAAAAGACAGGGGGTATGTGCTAGGGGTAATGTGTGTATAGCTAGAGCTGTGTGCCCGTAAGTATGCCAGTATGCAAGCGCAGGATTTCTAAATGTGCAAGAAAAGCAAGTGTGCGTGACGATGCTAGTACAATTGCCCAAGCATGCGTACACGTATGCGGTCAAGTGTTCATATTATTACAAGCGCCGTACCTCCTGCTTCTGTGCCAGTCTCCATTTCTTGCACGTGCAGCTCGCTGCTGGCCTCCTCCCAAGAGGGCCATGCTGCTGGGTGCGCCCAGGCAACCATGCCTAGTGGAGAAGGAATTGTGTGGAGCAAGTGCAGAGCTACACCTAGGGTGCTGGCACACATAGCAGCCAGGCAGCTGGAGGTGTGGGACCCCTGCGAGCAGTTTTGTGCTAGACGTGTGTGTAACTTTAGGAGCGGATACAAAGGGGCGCAGGGTTTTTCCACAACAAGGGTGCTGGCACACATAGCAGCCAGGCAGCTGGAGGTGTGGGACCCCTGCGTGCAGTTTGTGTCGGACAACTGAAAATTGGAGCAGAAATGGAGATGCGCAGGGTCACAACAAGGGTGCTGGCTTATATCGCAGCCGGGCAGCTGGAGGTACGGGACCCCTGCGTGCAGTTTGTGTTGGACAACTGAAGAATTGGAGCAGAAATGGAGATGCGCAGGGTCACAACAAGGGTGCTGGCATACACAGCAGCCAGGCAGCTGGAGGTGCGGAAAACCTGCACACTGATATACTGACATGGAAGAAAAAAGGATACAGAGAAAGGTGCATAGCCACAGCAAGAGTGCTGGAATGCATGGTAGCAAAGGAACTGGAAGTGGTTAATTCAATCCTGCACTTTGGTCTGCCGAAAATACAATTTTGTTCTTGGAAACTGGTGTCCATACCTTTAGGAAAGGCTTGGGTGACCGCACTATGCCATGAGCAAACAGTACTGAGTCAAACAAAAGCGGACTCGTTACATTTTATGCATGCCTGTGAGACACGTGGTTGCGAGACGACGCAGCACTGAGTCATGTGCACATTGCACTCATTGTTTTGTGAGACGGCACATAGTAGTGAGTCATGAAAGGCACCTAGTATACAGTACCGGTTCAAAGTGAAGCAGCCTTGTGACACATCGCACTCTTTTTTTTGTGAGACACATAGTAGTGAGGCATGAAAGGCACCTAGTATACAGTACCGGTCCAAAGTGAAGCAGCCTTGTGATTTGTGACACATCGCACTCATTTTTTTGTGAGACGGCACATAGTAGTGAGTCGTGAAAGGCACCTAGTATACAGTACCGGTCAAAGTGAAGCAGCCTTGTGACACTAAATTCTACATGAGTACCTGTGAGGCTGCATTTTGTGAGTGCACACTGCAGCACTGCAGAAGCGCGCTCAGGCCTGCACACAGAGCGTGCTGCATTCCTGGGTGGTGGGCACAGGGACTGGCAGCAGCAGAGCTGAGGGCCTGCACAACAGTCCTGTGTGTGTGTGTGCGTGTGTGTGTGTATGTGTGTGTGTGCGTGCGTGCGTGTGTGTGCGTGCGTGCGTGCGTGTGTGTGCGTGCGTACGTGCGTGTGTTTGTGAGGGTGGGTGGGTGGGTGCAAATCTGCAAGCAATATGGAAGGAGAAGATGTGTGGGGTGGACCAGGAAGGATAACAGTATGAAGGAGTCAGAAGTCTGCATTACAGCCTGCATGCAGGGTACAAAATACACGTTTGATTTGCAGTAAGGATTTATCTGAGTTGGTTATTCATCCTTGTCTTTTGAATGTTCCGCACAGGCTTGAACAGTCATGTGTGTATATGTGTGTGTATGTGTGTGTGCGTGTGTGTGTGCGTGCGTGCGTGCGTGTGTTTGTGAGGGTGGGAGGGTGGGTGCAAATCTGCAAGCAATATGGAAGGAGAACATGTGTGGGGTGGACCAGGAAGGATAACAGTATGAAGGAGTCAGAAGTCTGCACCACAGCCAGCATGCAGGGTTTACAAAATACAACGTTTGATTTGCAGTAAGGATTTATCTGAATTGGTTATTCATCCTTGTCATTTGAATGTTTCAAGCCTGCACGGAACATTAATTAGGCAAGGATGAATAAGCAACTCAGGTAAGTTCCAACTGCAACCCAAACGTTGCATTACAGACCTGCGGGCAAATTAGGAAGGAGGAGACATGTGTAGGGTTGGCCAGAACCGTATTTTTACACCGTATATGGCCGTATATTTGGTGATTTTCCTGCCAAAAATACCGTATATACACCGTATATATATGGTTCTGGCCAACCCTAGACATGTGAGGTAGGCCACTGGGAGGCGGCATAGTACGGCAATTAGTGCCTGCACCACAGAATGCACGTAGGGCGCAAAGCGATAAGACAGGAAATTGATGAAAAAGAAAATACAAAATGTATGAGCCAGTCAGAAGTCAGAAGGATTAGAATGCAGAGTGGATTGCCTTCATGTGCGTTGCAAACGACAAACCTGAAGAATCACAGCAATAGGGGAGCACAAGACATATGATGCCTGCTCTGCATGGCTAAGTTAATTATACAAGCATGCAGGTACTAAAGCAAGTTGCAGATGGCATGTGTATGCAGGGTTGGCCAAAACCATATATACATACGTATAAACGGTGTATATACGGTATTGTTAGCAGGGAAATCACCATACATACGGTCGTATACGGTGCACTTATACAGTTCTGGCCGACCCTATGTATATGCAGGGCCGAGCGTTGTTAGCATAGCCTTTGAATTTCAATTTTCCAGCGACTCTTAAAACACAGGCTAAAACACGCCAAAACATTGGACCTTGCAGCCACACCCATCCCTTGTTAAAGGGTCATGTGCATTAGCGAGGTTCCTACCCAAGCCAGGAAAAGTGTTGGTGCGGCAATAGCATGCTTTCAAATAAATGCAGCAAACTGAAACAAGAGGCACTGAAACAAGAGGCACTGAAACAGCATGAAAGTGTTGGTGCGGCAACAGCATGCTTTCAAATAAATGCAGCAAACTGAAACAAGAGGCAGGAGGTTTGGCCATTAAGACCCTCATGTCAGGACCACATGTCAGCCAATCAAGATGTCAGCCATTTAAGACCCATATGTCAGGACCACCCAATTATAAGCCCCTACCGCTCTGCAGTATTTCCGCTCTGCAACATTTTCCACTGCAATATTTTGAATGTAACCGCTCTGCAACACTTTGAATGTGACAACGGCATCGACTTCTATCCGTCCCCCCACCATCCAGCACACGTTTACGCTACTAGTAACGCACCCATACTCCGCATGAAGCCCATGCTGCTGCTGCTGCTCTTGTGTCAGTTGCTGCACCACAAAACGCCGCACACCGCCCAGCCCCGCCAGCAGCCTGATCAAGCAGTCGCAAACTAGCTGTGCACCCTGCCTCGCCTCTGTAGCTGCCTGCCCCTGCTGCCCCTGCTGCTGTCTGGCCCAAGCCGCTCGCAACTGCTCAGCTGCAGCAGCAGCCTCAGCAGCAGCAGCTGCTTGCTCATCCTCGATGCCGCCTGCTGCGTCTGCCCCAGCCGTGGCTGCTGCTGCTGCTGCTGCTGCTGCTGCTGCCGCACCACAGTGCCTACCGCGGCTAATTTTACTCCTGCAACTGTCCTCGCTCCTGCTGCTGCTGCAGGGCCGCAGGCCCAATACTAGCGGCACCGCTGCACAGGCAGCTACCACACACCCCACCAAAGCCAGCTCGTCCGCATCCGCTCCGTCCCCTCCTTGCCCCTGCCCCTGCTGCCCTGCATCGCCACTCCCTACGTCTATGCTCGACAGCACACGGCATGCAACAACCCAGCACCCATCCACCAACCTCTCCAACCAGTCCCGCATCTCTCCCGTCTCAGCACCACCACCACAACTCACAGCCGCCCCCATTCCCCCCACACCTGCAGCTACGCCACTGGCATCATCTTTACCAATCTCAGCCCCAGCACCGCTCCCCCTGGCCCTACTGCCATCCAGTTGACCCACAAGCTCAGACTCCACAACACCACTCCCACTCACATGTCGGTGATTGAACAAGCCACACCCTGGCCCTCCAGGGGAGCTACGCACCAGCAACACCCAGAGCGTGCTGCTTGCAAGCTTCAGCAAGGCGTGAGTCACGCTCGGCTGCTGCATCGCCGGCTGCTCCTGCAATGATGAAAACAGTCCAGCGGTGGTACACTTTAGGCATGCACACCCCTGACTGCGTCTGGTGTTTCTTATCAGCTGCAGCTGCTGTTCTTTGGCAGTAGTAGTGGAGCAGGACAGCTTAGGGGGCTTCAACAGTTGCGTTGCGCATTGGCCATCGTGTTCATATATGCACTGGCCATCATGAAAATGTATACACATGAATGCAGGGACCTGGTGTGCTCTTGAATCTGACAATTCATCCAGGTAAGGACAAGGGATGAGTCAATGCAGAACAACTAGGATCAACTACGATTCATAACACACAGCCCTGAATACTAAATGGAGACACCCATTTCTGCACAGCAGCCATCTACTTTACGCACCATGCAACCCCGGGCGCCAAAAGACAGCCACCCCTCCACAGCAGCCATTTACTTTACGCACTATGCAACCCTGGAACCCTGAGCGCCAGAAAACACCCATTTCTGCACAGCAGCTACTTACTTTACGCACCATGCAACCCTGGGCGCCAGAAGACAGCCACCCCTGCACAGCATTTACTTTACGCACTATGCAATCCTGGAACCCTGAGCGCCAGAAAATACCCATTTCTGCACAATAAACATCCTCTACTTTACGCACCATGCAACCCTGGGCGCCAGAAGACAGCCACCCCTGCACAGCAGATACTTTACGCACCATGCAACCCTGGGCGCCAGAAGACAGCCACCCCTGCACAGCATTTACTTTACGCACCATGCAACCCTGGGCGCCAGAAGTCAGCCACCCCTGCACAGCGGTCAGCATCAGCAGGAGTACCTCCAGGCTGCAGCTGGGGCCAAGCTCGCACATGAGCAAGGCCAGGCCCTCTATGCTGGAAGCAGCACTGCACTGTATAGTCGTGGTACCTGCCGAGGTACCTCCTTTTGTGCTGACGGCTGCTGCTGCTGCTGCTGCTGCTGCTGGGTCTCCTTCAGGAACTGTCCCGCTGTTTGAGGCATGCCCCACAAAACCACCAACAGGGCTAATGTTACCAGAGATAGAGTAGCCAGTGGGACCTGTCAGGCCACGCACACTCGCCACAACCAACTGCGTCGGAGGTAAAGCTTCAGGGTGTGAGAGCAGGTGCTGCTGCAGCTGACGCCCAAGCTGCTGCTGGTGCTGCTGCCATTGTTGCTGCTGCTGCAGCCTCTGTTTGTGCTGCTGCTCTTGCCGTCGCTGCTGCTGCTGCTGTTGCAGCAGGGTGGCAGCAGGATCGTCTTTGGACTGCTGCGCGGGAGCAGCAGCAGGTGCCTTTGAGGCTGCCTGGGGATGGTTGGAAGTCACCTTTGGGCTTACTGCAGACAGGTGAAGGGCAAATCAAACAGAGTGGTTAATGTGACAAGGGATGTACACACATTACACAAACACGCACACACACACGCACACACACGCACACACACGCACACACACGCACGTACGCACGCACGCACGCACGCACGCACGCACACACACACACACACACACACACACGCACACACACATACACTCTACAGAGGAAGATTTTATGAGCCTCGCCTTCTGGCGGAGCCTTTGGCCAGATACTTACAGAGCAACCAAGGCACAATCATGATAAACATTATATAGAGCAAGAGACAAAGGGAATTGCGAGCATACAGCATACACAGACGTTTTTGGTGAGTGAATCTTCTAAGGAAGGGATGCAAAAGTATCCAGATCGTACACAAGACCAGGGAATGAGTGAGGAGGCGTGCAACTTTAATGATGCAGATTGGTGGTCCTGGTCCTGGTCCTGGTCCTGGTCATTGGTGGTACTGGTCCTGGTCTCACTAGGATTGTTCATTGTGTGACCTTGCCAACTTAAATGATGCAAATTGGTGGTCCTGGTCCTGGTCTCACTAGGATTGTTTATTGTGTGACCCTGCCATGGGGCTTGAATTCGCAAGCATACAGAAAGGTGGTGTTGCATTCGTCATATCCTGAACAAAAAGAATGGATAGAGGGCACAGGCATGGGAAAAAGGCAATGTGCTCATTGGCATACGATGGATTACTGAACAAAGTCCTCGGGTAGACACGATGAAGTGCACACATACCTAGTAAAAAAGCACATAAATTAAATCCAGCAAACCCTGAACATGACACATATACATATACACACACACACACACACACACGCACGCACGCACGCACGCACGCACGCACGCACGCACGCACGCACGCACGCACGCACGCACGCACGCACGCACACACACACACACGCACGCACGCACAGACACACATACATATACAAATACACACAGCAGGACTCACAGGTCAGGGTGGTTTGGCGCAGCTTCTTGTGTCGTTTGCGTGCCGGACCAACCTCAGCTTCCGAGTCGTCATCAATGACAATCACGTCATCTGCGCCTGAGGTCACATGTGTATGGCCAGTCACTGTGTGTGTGTGTGTGTGTGTTCGTGTGTGTGTGTGTGTGTTTGTGTGTGTATGTGTATGTGTGTGTGCATGTAAGGAGGGCGCACGAGGCTTTGGCACGTACATGATGCACCGACGTAATGGAATGCAAGGGGCACGCTGGTCGAGCCTGAGATGTGTTGGTGAAGGGTCGGCATGGCTGCCACATCCATATCATCCATGTATATGCAGCTAAAAACCGCCAGAAGGAGAGTGAGGAGATGATGAGGCTCTAGCACGTGTCAGGTGTATGAACGAGCCTACGCTAGCTCACGTTTAGTTTTCCCTCAAAATATGAACGTGCTCCCTGATAACCAAGGTGCTGGCTGGGAATGCACAAGGCGGCTTTTACACATCAGTTAGGGACTGTTGTACTTTACACGTGTGTACAATTGTTTGCACTGAGAAAACACATTAGTAAGGAAAATGAGTTATACTCCACCTCCAATTGCATCCCTACCCACCTTTGGCTTGAGTTGGAGCTTGAGTGTCTGTTGCCCAACTTCCACCCATCCTGTTGTTGCCGATGCCTGCAACGTCAGCGGCAACATTACTGGCTGCTGCTGCTGCTGCTGCTGCGGCGGTACGCGCTTGTGCAGCAGCAACCGAAGTGGCTGATATGTGCATGTCAGTGATGAGGGGGTGCAGGCGCGGCTCCTGCCTCCAGAGCTCCGCCAGTACACAGGCTGCGTGGGGGTGATGCAAAGGGGGCAAGAAAAGCAGCTTAATCAGAGATCCAGATTAGCTATTGAGTCGCAGCGGCAGAAGCACAGGCTGCGTGGGGGTGATGCAAAAAGGGCGAGAAAAGCAGCCTAATCAGAGATCCAGATTAGCTATTAAGTCGCAGCGGCAGAAAAGCGTGCGTGGCCAAAAGGGCAAGAAAAGCAGCCTAATCAGAGGTCCAGATAAGCTATTAAGTCGCAGCGGCAGAAAAGCGTGCGTGGCCAAAAGGACAAGAAAAGCAGCCTAATCAGAGATCCAGAGAAGCTTTTGAGTCGCAGCGGCAGAAGCACAGGCTGCGTGGGGGTGATGCAAAGGGGGCAAGAAAAGCAGCCTAATCAGAGATCCAGATTAGCTTTTGAATCGCAGTGGCAGAAAAGCATGTATGGCCAAAAATATATTTTGATATAATCACATTTGATTTTGGTTGTGTGCAACTCACTTAAAAGCACTCGCATATCTTTCCTCCCAAATATGAAACATGCGTGAGGGCAACAACAGCGCAAAGGGTCACCCATTTTGGTGCTTCCTGAAGAGTGTGCTACCTGAAGGGGTACACTTATTAAGGACTCACAACATTCCGTCCACTGCGGGACAGAGCACATTTATAAATCAAAAACAGCACAGAGGGTCACATATATGTAAACTAACTCAGCACTCATTGAGATTATCGTTCCGTCCTCTGTGGGACAAGAGGTTTGTAAATACTGCACTTAACACACATCGCACATTGCATTACAGAATTGCATCCCACCTGACACGTGTGGCGCACGCAGCCAATTACAAAATTGCATCCCACCTGACACTTGTGGCTCACGCAGCCAGGACCCCAGCTGCTGCAGACACACTGGCAGTGTTTTGTGCAGCTGTGCAGCACAGCCTGCATGCAGTCCTGCTGTGTGTGTACCTGCCTGTGTGTAGAGTTGGGTGTGCCAAGCGTGTATATAACTGATTCAAGCTATTCGCATGAATGAGGACATCTACGTCACTTTGGGGCCGTACTACGGACATCTACGTGACTTTTGGGCGGTGCTACGGACACCTACGTGACTTTGGGGCCGTACTACGGACACCTACGTGACTTTGGGGCGGTACTACAGACACCTACGTGACTTTGGGGCCGTACTACGGACATCTACGTCACTTTGGGGCGGTGCTACGGACACCTACGTGACTTTGGGGCCGTACTACGGACACCTAGGGCACTGCTGAGTTCAGTTTGTGTTACATTTGAGCTCCAATTCTTGCAGTGGAGCAAAGTGATATCATTCATATCACTCTTGCAATTTATCTATGTTCCTCTTACGTTTCTCCATCTTCTATATCCTGGCCCTCACAGCTGCTCTTCCATCTCAGTTTGAGTTGGAAATTCCTGCCTTTTTATTTGTCTATTCTGCGCAGTCGTGAGGACCTATTTTTTCAGCAGCTGTGATGAGTTCTTGTAGTCTATTACCGCCGTCTCACGATGCAAACATAATAGAACCCAGGGTCCAACGTGCGAGCAGATCAACACTGACACAAACCAAGTCACGTATGTCATAGATTTAACGACACCCAGAATCACCTGCGTTGCCTCAGCCGCTGCATGAGGCAGCAGCTGCAACAGGGCAGCAGCGTGTGGGGTGGCAGCCGGCATGGCAATAAGCAGGCTGGCAACGCACGAGCACGAGGTGGCCTGCAGCACGGTGTGCACACACAGGTACGTTATGACGATCAGTGCAGTTGTCATGGCAATAAGCAGGCTGGCAACACACGAGCACAAAGTGGCC
>Ga0307947_1000484_pt1 | contig 27943 bp, 33 predicted proteins | sample OrgLakmetagen232_FD_201840 | JGI IMG/M metagenome (GOLD analysis project Ga0307947, IMG submission 201840) | Saline water microbial communities from Organic Lake, Antarctica - #232 | ecosystem: Environmental > Aquatic > Non-marine Saline and Alkaline > Saline | place: Antarctica: Organic Lake...
GGGGGGCAGGAGAGGGAGGCTATCCTGGCAGGGGTAGAGACAAGCAGGAAAAGGCGGGGATGAGAGAGGGTTTGGGGGGTGTGAGCCAGCAGCAGCAGCAGCAGCAGCAGCAGGGCTTCAGCCAGCAGGGCTTTGGCCAGCAGGGCGTTGCTCAGCAGGAATTGTCTGGGCACATGGAATCCCAGGGGCAGCAGAAAGTAGAGGAAGGGGCAGGTGCACTGGGTCCTGGGAGGGTACCAGCAAGGCTTGGCCTGTCAGGACCGTCCACGAGTAGGCAGCGATCTGAAGCGGGTGAGTAATAGGTGGCATGCACACAATAAATGAGTTGGTGGCATGCAAAATAAATGAGTAGGTGGCATGCACAAAATAAATGACGAGGCAGGCTAAGGGAGGATGGCTGGCAGGCATCCTATGAAGACCTGAAGATCTACTTTTACTTGTGATAGCAACGAGAATAGCTAGACGCTGTTGGTTGTGTGTTCCTGCACTCATGCTTATTTAGTGAGAGAAAGAATGAGAGAGGGGGAGAAAGAGAGAGAGAGAGAGAGAGAGAGAGACGATGGGCTTGAATCTTAATCAAATATGCTGCCTTTCGCTTCTTACAGTGTACAGGGCGAATGCCAAGAGCCGTTATACACTGAGAAGCACATTTTTTGTGTTCTGAAACATCTGGGTTCTGCAGGGTACTTTCAGTGACAGGCACTGTTGCAGTACAGTGTGTGTATGTGTGTGTATGTATGTGCGCGCATGTGCGTGTACATAGCACACACTGCATTGTGTGTGAATTCACTCTTCTTCTCTTGCTTGTAGCGTCCCGTGCTTGCATGTCAACTGGTCTTTCGTGGTCTCTCGCTTGCAGTGGTCCGTGCCGAGCTGGCGTGCCGTCTGCAGCAACTGGGCCTGAGTGTGTGCACATCTAATTTTGACACCGGAGACGGCAGCAGCGGTGCCAATTTTGGTGCGAGTTCTGATGGCAATGGCAGTGGGGGCGTGGAGGGACTGTGGGAGGCCTTGACACAGCGCTTAGCAGGGCTGGAAGCACAGGGAGGGGGGGTGCTTCTAGGGCGTACGCCCACAGCAGGAGTGTTGAGGGGGGTGGCGTGGTGTGTAGCCTTGGCTTCGCCCTCAATGTTGCTGCAGCCGGAGTTGAGGGGGCCTGTGGGAGAGGGTGCACTGTCAGCCTCGGCTCGTGCTAATGCTGCTCGGGGTAAGAAAGACACACCCTTACATACACACACGCACAGATACACACACCCCTACATATGCACATGCACACACTTCATACAGATATACACATGCACACACGCACACACATGCGTATACAAACACACAAAAGCATATAAGAGCTCATCCATACAAGTGGCACGCAATGTCGCTTGTGCTTGTGATTTGTAAGTTCATTTTGGGCCAGCGACGAGTAATGCAGGAAAGATATTGCTGGCAACAAAGAGGTGGACTTCGATGTAAATTGAGTTTTATGGCTGTCCAGGTGTATTGTGGCTGTTTATGGCTGTCCAGGTGTATTGTGGCTGTTTATGGCTGTCCAGGTGTATTGTGTAAAGCTTGTCCAGGTGTATTGTGTAAAGCTGTCCAGGTGTATTGTGTAAAGCTGTCCAGCTGTCCAGGCGTATTTTGTGTAAAGCTTGGCCGAGTGTGTTGTGTGAAGCTGAGCAAGAGCCTTAATACAATGCCGCTCAGATCCCTCTTATCTGTACTTGCTGCAGGACTTGCAACAGGATTGTCCGTCCTAATGGGCAGAGTGGAGGGGGATAGCAGCAGCAACGCCAGCACCAATTCCCCTTATAACAAAAACAGTATCAGCAACAGCAGCAGCAACAGCACTGATCCCTTAAGCGGGAATAGCGGTAGCAGGGACATCATTAGTGAGAGCAGCAGCGGCAGCAGCAGCACTGCACCAGTCAGTGGGACGTCTGTGGCAGGCTCAAGTGCTGCAAGATCTTCAGAGCTGGCATTACTGGCGCATGTGCTCGGTCGTGCTGTGCCTCCTGCTGCTAGGCACGCTGCGCAGCAGGTGCGTGGCTTCGCACAGCTGATTGGTAGCCTGGCTGGTAGCCAAGTCAACAGCATTGAGAAGCTGAAAACAGTCTACCTCGTTACTTGTTACACATTTACTGTCATCAAATCACTTGAACAAAGCTCAGGGACGCATAGATCATAGGATGACGATGTGCGTACGCGCTCCAAGTTAACTCACGGACAGGTGCTTGGGTTCAAAGGAAAGCCTGCGCGTGTTGCGATGGTAGATGGCCAATACGGCGACTGTAGAAGAAACAATGGCCAACACGGCGACTGTGGAGGAAGAGGTTTGGCAATGGTCTGCATCAGAGGTTTGGGCCCTCTACCTTTGAAACCAGGGATGAACATGACAGGATGACAGGGCCAGGGGGGTATTTGTCTGCAGTGCTAGGGGGCTGCTGCAAATGATGTAAGTGAATGACAGGTCTAGAGCAGAGGGCTCTAGACTAGGCAAATTAGTTAGTTGCGTTTGACTTGTCAAGAGGCGACCGCTTTCATTTCCCATCATAGCTACATGCCGACGTGCCCCCCTTTTTTTACCTTTAATGTTTGCACACATGCACACACACACTTTCATTCTGCTTTTACGTACACACACACATGCAAGCGCACACACACACATGCTTTTCCTTGCAGGTGGAAGGGGATATGATGCTGCGTGCCAGCTCTTCCTCAGCCCCCACACCCGCCTACCCCAAGCAAGCCCACCCAAGCCAAGCACGCCCTTCCCCTCATCCACCTCACCAGCACCTGCCAGCACAGCCCTCCCCCCCCAGCTCTGCTCCACCCCCCCTCCCTGCTCACCAGCACCTGCTAGCACTGAAGCTGCTGATCACTCCCCTGAATCAGCTGCTCCGAGGAGTGCGAGTGATGAGAGGCCACGTGCTTCCTGGGGTGCCTGACCGACAGCTGCAGGCGTTGCTTGTAAGCCAGCCAGGGCTGCTGCTGCCTGAAGGGGGCTGGAGTGATGAAGGTGGGAGCAGACAGACTCATGCTCTCATGCAAAGTAAGCACACACACACTCACACACACAAGCGTTCTCTGACACGTACGTACACTTGCATTGTCACACTGAAATGGAAGCTTGTGCGTCCACAGACACACACACACACGCATCCCGAAATACAAGCGTGCAGACACTGCATACCTACACATACACACACGTACACACACGTACACACACGTACACACACCCTACTGCACGTGCAGGATCAGGGGCTGGTATTGCATCCCAGACAGGCTTTACCAGCACTTCACATGAGCAGTCAAGACAAGCAAGCCCAACCTATTCGCAGCATAATGCAAGAGGAGTGCTGCTGCTGCTGAGGCGCGAAGTGCAAGCCGCTGTAGGCTGCCAGCCCACCGAAGCTGCACAGGCAGTGGCTGCTTACGCAGACATGTTGCAGGCGCACCACCGGGTCACACATTCTCTGCCGCAGGATCTTCAACAAAAAGAGCAACAGCATGCATTGCAGGATGCAGCGATTCCACGGCCTGAAGCAACAGAGCCACTTCATGCAGATCAGGCGGTAGCACCAGAATCCCATTCAGCTACCGCCCCACTAGCCCCACCCTCACCCCCACCACCTCTACCACCCCCACCACCATCACCACAACCACGACCTTTACGACCACCTCAACCCCTGCTGCTGTCCCAGCTCGCTCTGCAGCATCAGCTGCAGCAGCCCCTGCTGCTCCTGTGCTCATCCTTACAGCTGCCTCGCTTGCACGCCCTCTACGCCCTGCTGCTTTCAGCACACCTGGTAGAGCTGCAGCAGCACACACATCGAGCAGATAGGAGTGCAGGAAGCTACGATGACAGTGCCCGGCAGCAGCAGCACACGGATCATCCAGACGAGATTGCAGGGGGCTACAACAGCAGCAAACTGCAGCAGCACAAAGGCCCGGCAGAAGAGTCGCAGCAGCTAGCAGGTCGTCCAGGTAAGGAGGTATTGGACGTGCTGCTTTTTGAGCAACCCACAGGCAGATAAGTTAATATTGAGATAACTTTTGCTAGTTCTGAGATAACCTAAACACTGATGCAAAATATGGAGTCGGAGATTCAAATATTGCTACAGGAATTACAGGCAGAGGTGCACTTCTGTGTCATGATACACGGCGCCAGCCATCAAAACTTCCAGGCTCGGATGTTCTGTTACAGTGCAGGGCTTGAGCAGGGCTTGTGGAAAGCAGCACCCTCGCAGAAATGAAGTGTGGCTTGCAACAAACACCAATTCCATTTCTGTTACAGTGCAGGGCTTGAGCAGGGCTTGTGGAAAGCAGCACCCTCCCAGAAATGAAGTGTGGCTTGCAACAAACACCAATTCCATTTCTGTTACAGTGCAGGGCTTGAGCAGGGCTTGTGGAAAGCAGCACCCTCGCAGAAATGAAGTGTGGCTTGCAACAAACACCAATTCCATTGCCGCTGCCTCAGCTGCCCCTCACTGAGAATCTCCTACTTCCTGATCCCTGCAGATCCATCCGCTGTATCTCCTTTGGGGCAATCGTTGGCAATGCTGCAGCCGGGTGCCGAGGCCTGGGGGTAAGGAGATTAATTACTCTTAAGAGCATGTATGCAGGCATGACTGCCTTGACGCAGTTTTTATATAATAGCCCATGGTCAAAATTCCTTTTGTTGCACGCTATGAAGTGGAAAACAAATGCATGCAAAGCACCTAGGCATGCACAGATACATATGCACACACATGTACATGCACACACACACTCAGACACAAGCACACACACATACCTACACACATGTGTACAACCACAAGCATATGTACAAGCATACACACACCAGCACCAGCCCACCGCCACAGGAATGTGCAGCGCATTGCACAGCTGCTGCTGGGCCGGGGGAGTGAGTTGTGGGCCTCAGAGCTTGGCTTGTGCCGCTCATCAGCTGTGCCGGATAGCGCAGCTCAGGTGTGGGTCTATAAGTTTGGGTTTGAATGCTTGCGGGCATGTGAGCGTGTGTGTGTGCTTGGCACTGAGAAATGCAAAGCTCCTCCCTGCCGAATAACTTGGTTAGAACAAACAGTAGGAGCCTACACATATGGAACGTGTAATAAACTCACGTCAGCACCTTTTGCACGCAGCCTTCTCCAACCAACAAAATGCCATGCTGTCTATGGATGCCTGCCTCGCAGGGCCTAGTTTGCGTCCTGGTGCACAACGCACGCTGGCATCGTCTGCAGCACCTCCACTCATCCGGCATGGCAAATACCGTATCCTTCAGGTGAGTGTGACGCCGTGAGATGACTTGTCAGCAAAACTTTCTTATGCCTGGAATTGCTCTCACACACAAACACACACATACACATACAAATAGACAGACACATAGCACACGTACACACACAAAGCACACAAATAGAGGCATGACACATGCATGATACACGCCACACAACACACACACATTTAATCCCTCAGGGTGGCTTTAGAGGAATTGCCCGACACTTTCCATGCTGCCTACTATCCCCCTACTGGCCCCACACCAGACGCGCACGCCACTCCACAGCCACCACCTTTGCAGCAGCAATCACTGCAACATTTACAGCAGCCACCACAACAGCAGCAGCAAGCGCGACAGCAGCGTGAGCTGCAGCAGCCACAGCATAAAGCACGACAGCAGCCGCTGCAACAGCAGGAACAGATGCAGCACGTAGGCAGTGGCCAGGCAGTCAAGAGAGGGCGCGGATACATGAACACAGCATCACAGACGGCAGAGGTGAACTCGGGTCAAAGCCTCCAGCCACCTCAATCAAAGGAGCCAAGGCAGCAGCAGCAGCAGCAGCAGCAACAGCTGCAGCAACAACAGCAGCAACAGCAACAGCTGCAGCAACAACAGCAGCAACAGCAACAGCTGCAGCAACAACAGCAGCAACAGCTATGGCAGCAACAGTGGCGGCAGCGAAGGGTGCGTGAGAGTTACGACAGCATTAGGATGACAGTGGGTGGTAGCGAGAGGAGAGGGGCTGCACAGAGGCAGGGGGGAAGGGGCAGGAGCTCCACAAGGCAAGGCATGCTACAGCAGCAGCGCATGCAACAAGAAAGGGAGCCTCTGAAACAGCAGCAGCAAAGAGCCAAGCAAGTGCGGCTGGCACCTGAGGTGAAAGCAGCCTTATTCTCTAGGCAGGCTAATGCAAAGCAGCAGCAGCAGCAGCAGCAGCGCACAAATAATACAGGGGGTCGGGCAAAAGAGGGTGTAGATGATGGTGGTGGTGGTGGTGGTGGTGGTGGTGGTGACTTGTTTGACGAGTGGTAAGTGGGAAGGTATCAGAGTCACATGGAAAGTTGCTCATAAAAATTTAATAATGTAAATATTGATGAGAATTGTTGCAAAGTACATAGAACTGTTTGGACGTTTTTTACGCTCGCCTCAACTCTTCAGATTATGAAAACTTACTTATTGCAGCATTGCATCTGGAGTGTACATTGTTTTATGTAATGCATTAATGTCTCTCGTCCATTTTATACAGGTCTAGCGAGTAGACCCTGCACAGTTAGTTTGCTCTTATTCCTTTTCTGTAGAGACTTCAATTTATGCCACCGGAGTATGTTTTTGCAGACAAAAGAAGCAGATAAACACTTTTGCTGTGATTTGAGGGTACCCTGCAAGCTTTAACCGAGACCAATGTGTCGTGCTTAATTGGTAGTAGCGCCAATTCATACGACAAGCAGTTATTCGTTGATGCGTTCAATTTTAATTCATAGAAAAAAGTAGTACTTTGTCATGACGGCATTTTGACTTGAAAGCATGCACAAGGATGTACCCCCTTTCCTTGTATGCTTGGGATGTTGGTCAAAGCAGTTTACTTGCCAAAGGTTCTCCTTGTTGTCTTGCAAATTTGCTAGGTTTGGCCTGAATACGCACGCAATACAAGTGTTACAGGTAACACTTGCCATCGGCGAATTTGTGCAAAGCACAACATAAGAGCATTACGCCCAATCGTTGTTTGTCAGCGACGAATTGTGTGGCAGAGCAGTAAAGTTGCTTGACAGTTGAGAGTTTTTGTATGTCTTGTCAATAAGCTGGATGGCCAGTCTTATTGATAACCTTTATCTTCTGGATTTGATAGTAATGGTAATCAAATTGACAAAATGTGAACTCTAAGAGGTACCACTAGAGGGGATCCTTGAGAGACCCTGTGCCGTGTAAGGTCTCCGATTTTATTGTTTGCCTAGTTATATTAACATGTTACCTATAACTCAAGAATGTCTGAGCGGTCCCAGCTCCAGGAAGGGACAGTGGTGTGGCAGCCAACCAAAAATGAGTAGTAGCACTAGCAGATAGATTCACGAGTATTCCGGCTGTAGCTTGCGACCTGCTCCTGGCGAGTTAGGCACCGGCTCCCTTCGCGGCAAGGAGGCATGCCCTGGCTCACGGTTCCAAATGGCAAGTTGTGGAGGACAGCGCGCATCGGACTGGTCTGCTGTTGCTGGGTGAGCTGGTGGGGTGGGCAGCTAGAGAGGAGAGAGAGGCGCTGTTTTGGGGGGCTGCATGTATCCTTTGTTCTCTCTTCTGCTCCGCTGCACTTGTTCTCTTGGCACTCCTGGTTTTGTGAGGCTCTCTCAGCCTCTGGTTTCCTGCTTCCTGACTAAGGCTTCTTACACGTCCTAAGACATATGATAAGCTATTTCTCGCCATCTTGATGCCTTCTCTTCGCGCTTCTTCACAACAAACGTTCTCTTCTACATACATCTGTTTCATGTTTCCTCTAGCTACTATTTCTTTTGTTTAGCCAGATGTGGTTTTAGACTTTTGCCAAGCTTCCGCTGAGATGCCCTTTGAGGCATATATAGTGATGTAACCTTACTTCATACATTGCAGTGACGGTAATTTGATCTGACAATAGAGAAAGGAAATCACTTTGCTGCGACTTCATCTATACCCTATGCATTTGGTATCAAAAACTGCCTTCCTAGAAACTAACATCAGAACACGGCAAACATGATATCCAGCCAACCCAACTGGCTCCCAACTGTGTGTAAAAATGCGATGCACGTGAACAGCCTCTATACTGAGTATAATTAACAAATATTATGTGCACTTGAACATTCTATATTCTCAATTAAAAACACATTTAGCAGAGAGCGAGGCAAATCATTATAATAAAGTTAGCGAGCAACCCTTACGCTGCAGATAGCAGGATATCTCCTAACCCTTTAACTGTCCTATTTTGAGCAACAGGCAGGACTTAATTAATAGCCATACAAATGAATCATTTAGTTGTCCAACTAATGTGGACGCCAAATCACTGATAAGGTAAACCTTCACACTATAGATAAGTGCGCAAGCAATTCCACCATTGAAGTACCCCACCATATAACTAAATAGCTACGCAGGCGGTAAGACTAAATTTTCACAGTGATAACGAGTAGGAGACGTTTTTATGCTAGGCTAAACGAATCACATTGCAACGTCATTTTTCCACAAAATTGCATGGATGGAATCAATGGCATCCGTGGGCGCAAGAGGTTGACCCAATCTCCTGAGAGCAATGGGGTTGAAACATTTAATTGCAAGATTTGTAGAGTTGGGACAGGGAGTGAGCAATGAGAAGAGCTTGTGTGCTTGTGCGTTTGTGTGACCTGTGGGTAGTCAAAAATTTGAGTGTGCAAGCGTTCATGTGCGCAGTTAGTTTTGTTAGCTAAACAAAGTTCACTTTATCGGCACTACATCTGCAAGCAGCGCACAAGCACACGCATATACAGATACGCACATGCGCAAACACACAAGCGCACACACATGCGCACGCACATATACACACTCACCACATCCTCCTCACCTCTCATACATTGCCTTTGGATTTGCAAAACGCACGGTGTGAGCTCCAAGCTGCTTTGTGGCACTCGGGGGAGCACAGCCACACCTTCTTGCACCTACGCGCACGTGCGGTTAGTTAAACGTGCACCGAGTTTTGCTTCTTCCAACAGCCATCGTCTTCCTGCCCCGCAGTGGTAGAACGATGCAGGAAAGGGGCTACAGTGCCAGGGCACACCTCGAGCAGCTATACCTCACACATTATTTTTTGTTTCTTGTTCTTCGAGAAGTTGTTGCACAGAAACAACCATGGTAAACAACTTGATGTTTAATACAGGAGGAAGCTGGAAATGAACAAAGAATGGTAGCTGAAGGACGATTGGGTTGTACAACATGAAGACCGGAGCTGAAAGTGCAAAATTGCTTTCTTTATCTCTTCCAACTTGCTTTTCTTGCTCCCTTTTTATTTATCGACTTTCAGTTTGTTTTAACCTTGTAGTAGGGAGTCTGCTATCTCCCCTTGACCTATGTAATACGCCAACAATAAATTGCTACAACATATGACGGGGAACAAACAACGTTCGCATTGATCACAGATATGATATTGTTAAAGCTTGCCTTCAGTGATGGACCAGAGAAAACAGGCACACGCGTCATGTGCCAGATACCTGCTGCCTTTTGCACTTGCATGATCAGGGAAGATTAAGAGGAAAAGAACAACAGGCCGAACCCAGATCCGCGCACTCAGCTCGCAGATACCTGATGCCTTTTGCTCTTGCATGATCAGGGATCATGTGCTCAGCTTAGGTAGAGCCCTGCCAGCTCAAGTTGCGTCTTTCCCCTCAATAGGTTGCAAAAACAGACAGATGTTCATTTCAGCTCCCAAATCGTTTTTTTTTTACTGAGAGGGTGAAACAAAAAGCTGAGGTCAGGAGACAGTGGGCAAGTGCCTTGGTTGAATAGGGGTGCACACTCATCTTTAAAGTTTGGTCTGTATAATCTGTGGTATTCTTTGTACAATGTATACTCTCTGAAGCCATCTTTTTTCTTTTTATAGCTATCCCTACCAAAATACTGTACATACACCGTCAAACCCTCAATCAACTTTGCCTCCAGTGCAACGCTAATGTCACTGTCCTGTGCACAAAGATTAGAGCTCCTAAGCTTCAGCCTTATCAGGGCAAGTCTTGCTCATCAATGAAAACTGAGAAAAATACGCTCTTGCTCCTCACAAATCGAAAACCTACCCGGAGCAAAGCTTCAGATTGTTGCCAGTTTTGCAGTTCAGGCACAGACGTCCAGACTCCTTTGCGGCATTGGCATTTTCTGGCTTTGCAACTGCTGGCGTTGCTGCTGTTGGCGTTGCTGCTGCTGCTGCTGCCGCTGCTGCTGCTGCTGCTGCTGCTGCCGCACTACCTGCTGCCTTTCTCTTCGTCTTCCCCTCTTTCCTCTTTGCTTTTGCTTCTTTTGCCATCAAGTATTCTTCCTTCTGCACCAGGCGCACAACCATACAATATTTTGACGAATTTGACTGCACCACGGGCACAACCATACTATCTTTTGACAAATTTGACTGCACTACGCGCACAACCAAACAATCTTTTGACGAATTTGACTGCACTACACGCACAAACATACAAAATGTGCCTCGAGCAAAGGTCCAAACTGCTCTGGTCCAGCATGCATGGGGACGAGATAGAGCTGAGTTAGAGCTCGCACCCACTGGAAACTAAAAGACAAGGGGCGCTATTAGGCGTGCATTTGCCTGCCTCCTTTGAAGCGCTTTTGAAAGGCAAGCGCAGTGTGCTGTGAAGGTTACTGGCATGACAACCGTGTGTGCTGTGAAAGTTACACTGTGTGTGCACTGTGTGTGCACTGTGTGTTACACTGTGTGTGCTGTCAAGGTTACTGGCATGACAAGAGAGGCACGTAGCCACGCTGCGTTTTGTTCACCGTAACTACTGCAATGTGTTTAGGGTTGGCCAGAACCACATACATTGATAATAAGTGTGATTTTCAGCAGGGAAACTTGCATGCATAGGATATAATATGGTGTAAGCACGTAAGTACAAGGCCTTGGCCAACACATAGCAGATGATAAAATGTGCGCGTTAATTGCTGCACTGCGTACTGTGAAAAGGAGGCTTGCGGGAACAATGCAACGCGGCAGAAAGTGTTTTGTACTTGTGCTGTTTGTGCAAGACTATACGTATGTGTGTGTGTGTTCATGTGGACTTTTATGACACCTGTAGTTGTCGCTCTTCACTTTGCCCCTTCTCCATCACAGCTTCACTCACGGTGTGCTTTGATTTCAAGATGAAATTATGGTTAATGGGGCACAATGTCAAAACTACCTAGCGACATGAGTTTGTTAAAAGCGCTTTCATTACATCCACACGCATATCCAGGATAAAACAAGCGCACACAGGCAGACAGAAAGACACACACACGTATGCACGCATGGATGATTGGTGAAGGCTCTTCTTAATCAGGATGAACAGTTTGATCAGTTTCACCTGCAGATAGAACTGCCTCAATTTCTTCTCTTCCTCTTCCTGCTTCGCTTCTGCATCACGCAGCTGCACTTTGAGGCTCGCTATTTCCGCCCCTCTCTGCGCCTGTGAGTTGTAATCACAATGCGTGCGGCTGTGAGCTTTAGTGTACTCCTTCCAAACATCTGCGAATATAGCACCTAGCTTTTGCCCACTTCGTTTCTGCATCATGCAGCTGCGTAAAATTTCTGCAATCTCCCAGACACACATACACACACACCAGACACAGAGTGTGAGGAAACTTGGCCCGTCAACGTTTCAAGTCCTTCATCATCATTAGTTTGCTGCGTTTAAGTGTGTTATGCTATAAAGGTTTATAGTTTCTGCCTTGGAAGACGCTCAGGCAGGGTTGTCTCCGTACATGATGCCAGCAATCCTAGACATTCCCTGTCTTGTGGTGCTGCCTCTACTGCACGCTGCCCCAAAACAAACACTCTCTCTCTCTCTCTCAAACTCATACTCAACCACATACACTCTCTCTCTCTCTCTCTCTCTCTCTCTCTCTCTCTCTCACCCTTCCACTCAGTCACTATGACGCACCCTTCCTCCCTCTCCCCCTACGTACTCATGCTCACTCATGCCACTTGCACTCACGCACACATACACAAACCTACACAGATGCATTCACACACGCACCCGTCTTGCGGAAAGATCTTCAATCACAAACTGCCGTAATGAAGCATCTAAGTCGGCATCTTTATCCATCTCCTCTCCATCCGTCTCCTCTTCAGTCGTTGACACCCCTGGCACTTCGGAATGTAGACAAGACCTATCTAGGGGCGTGCCGCTCTTGCTTCTGCTGCCGCTTGCCTGTGAAGTTCCTGCTGCTGCAACTGCTGCTGCTACAGCAGGTGCTCCTGTTGTGTATGTGTGTGTTTGAAATGTTTGTGAGTGTTGCGCGGATTTATCGCGGATGTTTGGTGCTGCTGAGATGCATTGTTTGTTTGCGTCAGCGTTTACCACGCAGGGACAAAGGGAAAAAAGGGAGGATCTGGGAAAATATCACTAGTGTGGAGATTAAGACCCACTCCCGTATTTAAATCACACAAAAGGGGGAAAAGGAAATCAATGGGGGAAAGCTTGTCTGCTTTGCAACAAGAGACCCTAGCTAGCGCAATCACCAGTTTGAGCTGCCCAGTGTAGGCTTTCGCTTTGTGTGACTGCACTCGTCAGTGCGTTCGTTAGCTCTGCAAAGCAAGGCCCTGGCAAGCGCAGGACCAAGCTGACTGCTCCCACTTAATTATTAAAACATGATTTGTTTCAAGTTGCTTCTTTAGAGCAACCCAGTGTAAGCTTCCATTTTTGTGAGGTGAGTGCGAACGTGAGTGTGTTTGAGAAGTAGCCTCCTTACCTCCTTGCTGAGGCTTTGTCCTCCCCTCATTTCCTGCAGCACCGTGCTGTGCTGTGTTGTGCAATGCTGTACCAGCAGTGGGGCTACCACTCGGTCTGCTGCTGCCACCACCGTTTGCTTGCTGACCGTCCGCTGTTACACTGGTGTGTGTGTGTGTGTGTGTGTGTGTGTGTGTGTGTGTGTCCTGTCGAAACTCGTGCTGCAATGTCGGGCGTTATTGTTGGCTACAGTTTTCTTTTTAATTTTTTCGAGCTGTCTGCCCTTTTGAGCTGATTTGCAGCCACACCATACCACAACACTGAACAAGATCACCCACCTGCTGCTCCTGGCCGCATCCTGCTTCGCTTTGTGCTGCTTGCTGCTTTTTAAGAATAGGGTCACGCGCTGGAGCGCCTGTGTGAAGGAGTAAAAAAAGGCCTTACGGCTGCCTGCTGGCCATGTAAACTACAGCACTGTATGCACCACATTTCTCCTGTGTTCAACCTGGGGATTGTAAAGCGGTCAATTCAGACTCGGGGGGGGTGAGTAAGCAGGCGTGCGACAAGCAAGAAATGGCACAAATGCTTCCCTACTGCAAACATGCAAAGCATGTCCTGTTCCGTGACAAGCTGTTGCCATTTAAAGTGTGAGGTGCCGTCAGTTTCACAAAGTCACAAACAAATGAATAGATAAGGGACGGATCAAAAGACATTTGAAGCAGTGGCCAAACAGCTTAGTGTTTCAGAACCGTCTATTTACGGTGTATGTACGGTATTTTTGGCAGGGAAATCACCAAATCTACAATTATGCACGGTGTGTATATATACATACATACAGTTCTGGTGAACCCTAAGTATTTGAGACCTGACACTCGAGAGCACTGAGAGGAGAGTAAGTATTGCTACAGCCGCTGACCACGAAGCGGTGTGGGCCACTCACGTCTTTGACTCGATTATAGACCTCAGCTAAAATCTTCCTGGTTCCTGGGCTCGCAGTCGCCATGTTGTCTCTATGTGTGACGTACACGCGCTCAAATGTTCCAGGCCGCGACGTGGTCTCCACGACTTCCTCCTCAGGCTTGTAAAAATACCTGCCAAGTTCAGAGGGGGTCACACACAAAGTGCTTCACTCACTTACCCTTTATTCCTGGCCTAGTGCTCACTTACTCTTTATTCCACTGTGTGCTTATTCCACTGCGTGCTTTACTCACTTACCCTTTATTCCAGGCTAAGTGCTCACCAGAGGGTCTAGATACAACTGATGTGAGGCATCGTACGTCAGGGAACTTCAGCCCGTGCGGGCGCCGCACTTATAATTTGACTTATATATAAAAAGTTGACTCCAGGCCTCCCGGAGAAAAGCCAGTGGCCGGAGGCCACTGGCCGCGGGCTTCCCACATTAAATTAAAATTCAATGTCCGGGCTGCCCGGAGAAAATGTAATGCTCCGGGCAAGAGAGGAAGGAAAGGAGGGAGGGGGAGGGGGAGGAAGGAAGGGAGCCCTCCCCCACAGAAGGAGACTCCCAAGCTGGCTGACATATGTAAGTGTTTCTTTGCTTGTGGTGCTTGTGGTGCTTGTGTGGTGGTAATGAGAATTTCTTTTTAACGGAAACGCGGGGGAAGTGCCTCAGTGCAGCCTGCAGCAGGAGCACCAGCAGCAGCAGCAGCACCAGCAGCGGCAGCACCAGCAGCAGCAGGGGGAGCAGCAGCAGAGGGAGCAGGCCCAGTACCAGAGGAGGCAGCTGCCGCAGAGCCAGAGGGGGAGAAGTTTCATGATGCTCTCGAGCAGGACGAGCCCCCCGCTCTAGCACCTGCTGCTGAGCTCTCGGCACCCCCTGCACCCGCTGCTGAGCCCCCGTCTGCTCTAGCCCCTGGGCCTGCTCGACCATTGACCACCTTGCCACTCGTAAGCCTGGGCTGCGTCAAATTTTTCCCCCCCTTATATAACCACACATTTATTCACTAGTTAGAGAACCAACTGAGGGCGACCCGCACAAAAAAAATAGCTGAGGGCGAACAGTAGGTTTTTCAAACCCCCTGAAGTTCCCTGTTGTACGTGCCAGTTTTTTGTGTGTATGTATGTGTGTGTCTGTGTGTTTTTGTGCTGCGCAAGTGTGTGTGTGTGTGTGTGTGTGTGTGTGTGTGTGTGTGTGTGTGTGTGTGTGTGTGTGTGTGTGTGTGTATGGATGTGCAAAAGTGTATGCTTGTGTGTGCGTGCATGTGTGCGTCTTGTGTGTCTTGTGTGTACGTGTATATGTATACATATATGTGTATATCAGGTTTGTTCAGTTCGGGTTTGGTCAAAAATTGCTCGCAAACTTTCACGCATTTTAACGGACTCTAAAAATGCCGCTCGTTAGCTATTAAAAATCCATCAAAATCTATGCCCATTTTCGAATTTTTAGGTCCAAAATGCAGGAAAGAGCTGGGAAATAACTTATGAGTTCAGTGTGAAACACCTGAATTCAGGTTCTTGTAGTGTAGCATAAAGTGAGATGTCCTCGCTTTCTGGTTTTCTCCGGTTTCTGCTTCCCTTCTCCATTATTTTTATTCCTTGGAGAACACAACTCTCTCTTTAACATACTTCTATTCTAGGTTGCTTCCTGCAAGGCGCTATGCGCCCCAATTCTCAACCCACGGCCCAGAGGGCCCTTGTCTCATGGCCTTTCTTGCTCCTGACGCTTGAGACTCTTGACTCTATTGCAATGTTCACTGGTGGGCTTGCTACAGCCCTGATGGAGGAGGCTGCAACCTGGCTTGTACACGGCGGGGCACTCGCTTTTGTTCTTGCCGCTGACACTTACCTCCTCCTCTCCCGCACCTTTGTCCACACCACGCTGACCTTTTCATAAACCCTGTTGAGTCTCATAAGAGCACACGTCGTATCTCTGGCTTGGGGACTCGTCGTCGGGGCAGCCGCCATTGACTCTGGGCTTACGTTTGACACGCGTCTTTTTGCGCCTGGCTTTTGGGACCCTACTACCTAACGGCAATTTTTGTCAGATTTTGTGATGAGCCCCACGTACTTTCTCGCTTTGGTGATGCTGGTTATGTTCTGGGCTATCCTTCTATATGAAGACGACTCCTACGACTTGCTGGACGATGAGATTTCTTTGACGCTTCCCCTCTATCACTGCTGCGGCAATCAAGTTTGTTCATGTCAGGGAGGAGTGGTCGTGGTCGTGGTGGTGGTTGTGGTGGTGTTAAACCTGGTAGCAATGTTGTTGTCGATATCGATGTTCTCCCCCCTCCTCCACCTTCCAGACCTAGGACTAGGAGCCGTTGTAGAGATGATGGATATATGCACGAAGAAGTTGATATTGCTCCCGATGGGGAGAACGCAATGAGTATGGCACTGAGGAACCTGAATTTGATGCGCGCCCTGCCCAAAAAAATAAAGAAGCTAATAAGAAGAAACGGTCCAAGAAGTCCAAGAAGCGCAGCAAAAATCGCAAACGCAAGCATTCTTCCTCTGACTCTGACTCGTCATCTTTGTCTTTTCCTCTTCTTTTTATTCCTCTTCTTCTAACTCTGATATCGACTCTGACTCTGCCTATCACCGCAAGAACAAGAGCAAGAAGAAGTTCAACGTGAAGCTGCCTTCAAAACATATTCCGAACCTCAACAACAAGCGTCCAGCGAAAGAGAGGCATGACAGGTTAGTTGAGCTCAACAAGCCGCTACACAGGGCACTCAAGCACGCCGAGTCCAACCTGAGCCACGTCCAGAATGCAGGTGCTCCACACAAGACTGCCAAGAAAGTGGTGGCAGAGATCCAAGGTGTGTTGAGGGTGCTTGAGAAGCAACCTAATCATCTCTTTTTTGGAGCAACTTACGGTTGGGACAAACTCAACAACGCACTAAACCACGGTCACCTGCCATCTAGTACAAAGAAATTCGCTAAGAAGTTGGGCGTGAAGGCTGGTGATGTCAGTAAAGCACCTGTTCCCTTTCTTCCCAAATGCCGCCCACCTTTTACCACTCAGATTTTGAACCACTCGCCTCAACAACATTATAACGCACCACTCCCTCCGGCCCCTACTTTTCAGCAATCTTTTCCTATGCCGCCCCCCGTTCCACTCCCTTATGTTAATGGTCATGCGGGAGGGAATCGTAGTGGCCCACCTTACACGTCTGGTGCACACACACATGGCCACAACCAATCTGCTGCAAACAGTTTCCGTAGGCCAGGGTACAACGGCTACAACAATTTCAACGGCACCTCACACTGATTTGGGGAATTTTGGACTCACGCAACTTTTAATTACTTTAATTCCTACAAACCTTTATTCTTGAGGCAATTTCTTTTCTGGTACCACTACGCACCCGGCAATTAATTCTTTTTATTCCGTAATTTTTCCAGGCCAGGCCTGAAAGGTGCCAGGCACCGTGGAGGCCCAGGGCCTGCCCCACATGTTCACAACGGACCCAGGCCAGGCCTAAATTTGCATAATTAATTCCCTTGATCCCTGATCTCATCCAGGCCAGGCCTGAACCCAAGCATTTATTACCTTGATCCTTAAACTGATTCAGGCCAGGCCTGCAAGGTGCCAGGCACCACGGAGGCCCAGGGCCTACCACTTTGAGCTTGTTATTACTTACCTTTCTTGATTTTCTTGCCCCAAAGAACGTGTATGTAACCTTCCCATATTTCAGGGTCGGGCTTCTTTTTCACTTTCCTTTGATGCAGGCCCAGCAAAGCCGGCAGTTCTGTCTTCAGGTGGGCTGAAGCGGCATCGTTCTTGGTGGTTAGAAAATTGTTCAGACAAGTGGGTACTTCAGTGGGTGCAGCATGGCTTCTTCTTATTTTGGTCCTTTCTCCCAAGCCCAGCACCAACTTTTTTCCAACAAAACAACAAAGAGGCACTGGCCAGCAGCGATTTTGTCACATCTTTCATATTTGACCTTCTCCGCGCAAATGCTATTATGAAATGGCATACCCAGCCTAAATATGTGTCCCCCTTGAACGTTGTTACTAGATCAAATGGCAAACAACGTTTTATCTTGGACCTTGGACACGTGAACCAATTTCTGATGGTACATTCTTTTCGCATGGACACTCTCAATCTACTGACTGACCTGGCAGACCTGGATGACCTCATGTTTTCACTTGACCTTGCCAGCGGTTACCACCAGGTGGATATGATCCCAGATATTCCACGTACCTTGGGTTTCAATGGGAGGGTGAATTCTGTGTTTTCAGAGTCCTTCCTTTCGGTCTTGCTTCTGCCCCCTGGTGCTGCACAAAAATTATGAGAACCATCACTTTATACCTGCGCTTTCGGGGGGTCCGGCTTATAAACTACTTGGATGACTTCTTTTTCCTGGTCTCTGATTCCCCGTCTACAGCACACAGGCAGTTGGGTTTGGACACTTTTAAATCAGCTGGCCTGGCAATCAATGATTCCAAGTCTCATCTGCAATTTACACGCCTCCTGACCCACCTTAATTTTGTCATTGACTTGGATTCTGGTTCCTTTGAAGTGCCGCTAGAGAGATGGGAGAGTTTGCAACAGCTGATCACAGTAGCATTGTCAAGGCAGAAGTTGCTAGTGCACCTGCTTTCGCGAATTGCTGGCCACCTTAGCAGCATGATTCTGGCAATTGGCCCTATTGCTCTCATCAAATCAAGGCAATGCCACTCTTACCTGAAGCAGTACAGCTTGCAATTCTACGTTGCTATCTCTGACGGCTTGCGAGACGAACTTACCTACTGGTCCCACTTGTCTCGTACGCATTTCACGAAAAGATTTAGCCTTCCCCCTTTACCTCTGACATTTCCATATGGTGTGATGCTGGAGCAGCAAGTTGGAGTGCCACGATGGAGAATCAAAAATTGCAGGCACAAGGTTTCTTCCCCCTCGAGTTGTGGCATGGCACATCCAGTTGCACACTGAGAGAAATGTGGGGACTTCTTCACAGTCTTAAATCCTTTTTGGACATCATTAGGCATAAGTCCGTTCAGACCTTCACTGACAACTCCAACGTGGACAGAGTTATGGGCCAGGGCAGTACAGACTTGCGCTTGAATGACATTGCACTCAGAATTATCTCACTCACAATGGAACATGACATTTCCCTGCTTCCCACATGGGTCCCACGTGATCAGAACAAGATTGCCGATGGCCTTACTCACCTTGAAGACCCTTGTGACTGGACTCTGAATGCCGACGTCTTCAAAAAAAACGTTGCACAGTGGGGCATACCTACCATTGACCGTTTTGCAAGCCACTCCAATCATTTACTTGACAGGTTCAACTCTATGTTGCGGTGCCCGGGTTCAGTCGGTATCAATGCGCTTGCTCAAAGAGACTGGTCAGAACATTTTAACTAGTGCTTCCCACCTTTCAACCTAATTCGGTCATATCCATCATCCGGCAATTCAGTGCAGCCTCTATCCTTGTCCTACCTCTCTGGCCATCTAGTTCTTAATGGCCTCTACTGTCTAAAGGACAGCACTTCTTTCCTTTTGTACACGGTTGTCGCGTGCTACCGTGCTTAGAGAATCTGCTGACTCCAGGCCCCAGCACAGCCTCAGCCCCGTGTGCATTCACACGCTGGACCTTTCTGGCCGTCTTGTGCTTCTCCGCTTATCCCCCTCCTCAATTAATCCCAATCCCCTCCTATGCTTGCAGGACACAGGTGCACCCTTGAGTCCAATATTTCAAGGTTTTGTTTGGTAAATGACCAACACCTACCTTGAAAGCTGAATACACGTACACTTTGAGCTGCATATCTCAGTCACGTTGTTAGAAAACGTTGCTCAGATATAACGCTCACTGGTTCCATTTCAGAAGTTGGTGTCAACAAAACAAGCTTTCTTTCTTGCCAGCTGATCCAATGCACGTTGCTATGTCTCTGTCGAATTCTCTGCGTTTTGCTCTCAGCCGAGGTTTGACCTACTCTACTATCAAAACAGCAAGCGCAGCCAACTTTACTGCGTATAAAATGGCTGGTTTAGATGATGTGACCAGCCACTCCTTTGTTCAAGTGGTTCAATCCTGCGCACAGAGGTCACTTTCCTCTGGAGGCTAATTCAGAAAAGCTCCCTTGTCTCTTGACCTCTGTACAATAACAGCCTCTTTCCTGCTTCAGCCAAGCCAGTCCACCCTACTCAACCTCCATATTGCAACGTTTATTATGGTTTACTTCTCTGGTTTTCTGAGATATGACTGCGCTTGCCAGATTTTTGCAGATGAAGTCAGGTTCTACTCTTCTTACATGGAAATATTCTTGGCCAAAAGGAAGAACGACCAATTTCGCTCAGGCTCAGTAGCATGTATTGCTCGGGGCAAGTCCCTTTCCTGCCCAGTCTCTCTCTTAAAACCCTTGTTGGTGAAGGCAGGATCCCTGGGCAAGCACGTTCCCGTTTTCGCTCCTTCAAGAAGGGTTCTTCTGAAAAGTTTAGCCCCTCAAATCAGCCCTGGTCTTACTCCATTGCTCGAGTTCGCGTTCTGCAAGCTTTGGCTGATGCTGCTCACATGTCCTTCGCAGATGTTACAGACAGATACGGCCTGCACTCCCTTCGCTCTGGGGGTGCTACCCTCGTTGCCAAGGAGGGTGTTCCTGATCATATTTTCCGGGCTCATGGAGCCTGGAGATATAGCCAGGCCATGCACGCATACATTGAGAGGCCTATTGCCAATAAATTGCTTCCAACCAGGGCCATGCACTACTGAACCACGACTGTAGTCTGCCTTGGTAATATAACAGAGCCCTATGCATCTCACGATGCAAGCGAAATAGAACTTATGAGTTCAGTGTGAAACACTTGAACTCAGGTTCTTGAAGTGTAGCATAAAGTGAGATGTCCTCACTTTCTGGTTTTCTCCGGTTTCTGCTTCCCTTCTCCATTCTTTTCATTCCTTGGAGAACACAACTCTCTCTTTAACATACTTCCCCCCCTCCCTCACCTCTTTTCTGTGTTTTAGTCCTTAGTTTTCTCCCGTTTCTCTGGTTTCTCTGATTTGTTGTGTTCTCCTTGGTAATAATGACAGAGCCCTATGCATCTCACGATGCAAGCAAAATAGAACCACTCTCCACATCGAGCAAGGAATGTAAGCTACTCCTTTTACCAGCAGACCAGAAAAACACCAGGCACAGAAACTGCAGAGCTAAGCAAAGGGTTTAACAGACCACCAGCTCCAGCCATTGCCAGCCTCTATATTAACCACTCAACCAGCCCTGCAGCACTGAACATGCCGTGCTTTTACACCAACGCAGTCACTCAACTCCCAGTACAAGCCTCGTAATGAAACGTGTTGCAAGCCTAGTGCCTAGAGTAAGCCTCAAATAGCACCATGGACAAAGATCAGAGAAAGATAACATTTGGCACTGCCCAGCTGGAATCAGAGAGCCACATCAAACGTTCCTCCTGAGAGACTGAATTGAAGAATGGGAGCAATTTCTACTCTCGAGGTTTCTCTGCCAGAAACGGCTCCAAAAAAACTCATTCAATAAACATTGAAATATTCAACAAGAGCTTTACAAGATATCTTACTTCTTTAACATTAAGAAAGCCCGCAACACGACAAAGATCCTTACATAACTACAAGCCTACACAATAGACAAAAAACACTCCAAGCTCTCCCTGACAAAACACTGGTGAGAGAAGCTTAATACAAAGCTAGATAATTGTACACAAGCACTACAAGAAGCCTTGCTGAAGCAAAGGTCTGAGGGTTTATGCCTTTCAAACTCTCGAAACTTCCCCTAAACATCTGAGCTCTAGCTTTTATAGCACAAATTCCTAGTGTACATGTCAGCTTGCAAGCAGGTCAGCTCACGCCCGAGCGGCAGCTGCTGCCAGCATGAATTCATCCATTGCCGTCAGCAGCCGCCAGGCACTCTTCTTTGTAAACTTTGCAATTGCAAACGCAACCAAAAAGCCCATGCTTTTGCCCCCAGGTGCGTGTGCGAGAGTAGGCATTGGCAGAAAGACCTCAAGGAGCACCTGCTTTAATAGGGAGGGCTGCTTTGAGGGCGAATAGCTTTGGTCGGTCCCTTCGGAGAGAGGCAGCAGTGCGGTGTCTACGCCCACTAGTTGGACCACCTGCGCCACAAAGGAATGTATACTTGGGGTCAGGCCCACCATTCCTGTTTGATGAAAAGAACCTGCACACTCCTCCAATTTAAGTAGTCAGGACCCTTACTTAGACAAATCTGGTAACCCTTGCACACCCAGATTATACAGACGAGTGCTCATGTGCGTGATAATTTCCTGTCAGAAGGGCGATTTCCCAAAGGTTCTCCCGGGCGCCAAAAACAGTACAGGGTGATATCCTCAACGTTATGTTGAAGGTCCAGGTTCCTGGAGTGGAACTTCAGTCTTTGGACCACTTTGACCCATTTTTGGCAGGGGATTCTGCCAAATTTAGTGCAAATTTAGGAGGAATTGTACAGTCCAAGAAGGTCCAAACCACATACATATAAAAGCTCAAACGTATGAAATGAGGCTTTTTGAAACAAATCGGGGTCCACCCCCAGCCATGTAGACCATACAACTTGGCAGGGCATCCCTGGGAAGCATACTGCAGAGCTCCTCACACTAAGTTGGTGGCAAAACGGCACACTTCTAAAGGTTTCAGAAATGCACCTTTTTTGCCTGCACCCTGCCCATGCACACAAGTCCTTTTTGGGGTAACTATCACCCCTCCCCCCCCTTTTTGGCTTTAATGGGCTAATTTATCCCTAAAGTTTGTTGACAAAAATGTGACATTTGGACCAGAATCCACATTTCTGTCCCCATGCGTGGGTACAGCCACCTTTTGGCAGGGAAATGGCACAAATCCAGCCCCCGACACACACCCTGGACCCAAACCCATATTTCTTTTGCAGAAGTTGGTCGAGAAAACTGTCTGACTAGCTTTCAAAGCACAATATAAAACAATTGATCGCCTCCTACTGATTCCCTCCCACAGTAAACAAAGGACAGCAGCAAATTTTGGGCCCCGTCAGAAATCTTGTCTGCTTCTTTTTCAATTCGGCTACCATTTCTCAATGAACATTGTGGCATAAAAAAATGGTACATCAATCAAACTTGATATCTCTGATCTGACGCCCTACCTGGCTGCTGACTCTTCCTAAAGTATCCATATCTACGTCAGCAGCAGCATTGCTGGCCTGCAGCACCCGCATGGTAGTGGCGATCACCTCAGCAATGGCAGAGGAATGAATGGGCCTACACAGTTTGTGGTGGACGACAATTAAAATTTGATAGGGGAAAGTTGGGAAAGCAGCATCATCTTTTCTTGGGAATGACCGGTCTTTTAGTTGCATAACCTTTCACACTAGTTTGCCTTTTAGCCTCTATCTACAACGAACGTCTCTGGGAGAAGTGTGGGAGAGTGTGTGTGTGTCTGGGGCAGGTTCAACCAGTCAAACCCTAATGGTGCCGTGCACGCTTGATGTTAAAAACTGGAAAACAGGAGGGTACAAATGAACACTATTCATTATATTTTAATTATTATTCATCACCGATGTCTTTTATTCTGATTGCAGTCAAGAGGAAAGCTTTTGGTCCCAAAGGCACTGACCACGCAGGCTTAGAGGTTTGGAATTTCCTAGCAAACTAAGGCACCTTGTACCTCAAGAGTCTATAAATATAACAGCATGCCTGCAAAAGGAGTGCATGCCACCCCAGAATTGCCACGTTTGGTATTATATTTTATTTGATCGTTAATTTTTTTGGTGGCTGTACCTTACAAATGCACATCAGCCAAAACAATACAACTGCCTACCCTGCTTGTAAGCTCTCGATTTCGGGCAAGAACAATCACTATTGATTGCAAACATGATTGTTTTTGTAACATTTGTGAGCAACAAGGCCAATCACATGCTTCTGACAATTTCAATACGATAATTCCACAAATTATTGTAGAAAGGTCTTTTCAATGAACTCATTATAACACATATACACACAAAATCCTTTTATGATAGGCACACACAATGTCGATTAATGGGTTGGATGGGTGCACAGTTTTTGCAGCAGCAAGGCGACCAGCAAGGGCATGCAGGGAGAAAAAAAGAAGCACAAAGTGTTTCAGCAATTCTTTTTACAGTTGGCAGTTTTCCTTACAAGAAGAGAGGGAAGGAATATTTAATGTTGCGTACACGCTCTGTATCAAAACAGGTATGATCTTACGTCGCGTTGTGATAGATCACGTTCAACATCTAATGTTTCAAGGAGAAATAAAGTGAGTGAAACTCGACACTCACTTGGGAGAAGGCAAGCCTTGGGACAGCCAACCCTCAACTTCCAGAGCCTCCATCACACATTCAGCCAAGGTAGGGGTCGTGACGTCACCCAGCTGGTGACGAGCCACCTGCAGGCCAAGGCACACAGCTACAAGGTTGGCAGCAGCAACAGTGCTTGGCCTTACAGGCAGAAGAGGAAGTTCCTCTAAAGCTGGACATCCCATCTTCCTGTCAACACCCTCTGGCTGCGCAGTTTTCTTACAGAGTAGTCACTGGTAAAATTAGGCGAAGTGATCAGTAAATAATTGGTTGCCTTTAAATTGTATTTTCCAAATGATTGAACTCTCATCCCCAAATCACAGGCAAACAAAACGCACTTGCAACCATTGCGAGCGCACGATGTCTTCAACACGAGCGTAGGAAGCCGGCAAATCCCCAGCCTCAAAGCACGTCAGCAGGCTGTTGACCAGCAGTGGGGGAGGAGGTGGCTGCGCCAGGTGCTTTGTGCAAAAAGCAATAACTTGAAACATTTGGAGAGCACAAATCATAGCTGGGCTCTCTGGAGCTGCTAATGGGGGTGGCGGTGCTGCTGCTGCTGCTGGTTCTGCCACTGCTGGTCTTGCTGCTGCTGGTTCCGCTGCTGCTTCCTCTTCCTTAATGCTGCCAGCTTCTTCTGTTGCCGCTGACTCTGCTTCTGGGATGTATCCTTTACCACTACCTACCCTCCACCTGCTGATTAAGCTTGCGATTTTGCTGCAAAAACCAGAGTGCAAGGGCTCTCCTGTCACCGCGGCCATGCTCTCCTGCCTTCCAGAGCCTTCAACGTCCGGATCTTTCTCCATCTGTTCAGACTCAGGGGCTTCTGAGCATGCTGCCGATGCTGCGACAACTACACTCTCTTCAGCAGCTGCAATTCCCCCTCCCGCTTTACTGAACACCAGTCCACTGTCAGGAAGCCCCAAATTCTCTACACAGTCTTGCCAGGGCTCCACATCCATTTCCACTGCATGCTGCTCCTGCTCCTGCTGCTGGGCCTGCGCTTGCAACTGCATGTGCTCCTGCAACGCATTGCTGTGCTGCTGCTGCTGCTGCTGCTGACGTTCCTGTTCCAGCAATAGACTTTGATAGGAGTGGTCGAAGGTAGTAGGACCTGGAAGCAGGTCAGCTGATAGTAGTGGTGTTGGTGGTAGCGATAGTGATGGTGCGTCTGTTGAAACCTCTTGCTGTGCAGGGGGCGCCTGAGTGGGAACAGCTTGAGACGATGGTGCATCTGCTGCCGGCTGCGCGTCATGTAGGCTCAGAGGGATGGGCCGCGCAGAGCCTTTGCGGGCCACAAATCTTGGCCGGGGCCTGCCTATCTTTCCAGGGGTTAATCTAACTGGCTGCTCCCCACCTGCAGGCAAGTGCAAGATAGCTGGCTGGTTGCAAAGCCAACACCGAATGCAACAGCATTCTTTATGGCATGTCCAGTACAAGGTGTAAACTGCTCAACAAAGAAGAATGGGCTCTCCTCCTCACCTTGCTGCCTCTGCTGCTGAAGCCAACCCACCCTCTCACCCGCCGGTTGCTGTGGCTGCTGCTGCTGCTGCTGTTGCTGCTGCTGCTGTTGCTGCTGCTGTTGCTGCTGCTGCTGCTGCTGCTGCTGCTGCTGCTGCTGCTGCTGTTGCAGCTCGGAGGGCCTTGACTTTTCAGTCAGTCCACCACGCAGCCGCTTCCTGCTGGGCAGCACACTTTCGCGGGAGCGCTTATGCCCCTGGTCCAGATTAGGCTGTTGCTGGGTTGTGGACACGGACGAGCAAAAGAGGTCGTGTTATTGCAAGGAAAGGAGCAAGGTACCGGGGACAGCTATTAAGCGAATGACAAGCACCAGAAGAGCTAAGCAGAATAGGAAACAGGGGGTCTGGATGGCGTCATTCAAAATTGCTGTGGTTGCTGGCACAGGCGCAGAATGTATGTTTGATGCTAGAAGAGAAGATGTGGGGCAATCTGGGTATAATGGATACACAGTGCCAAAACTCAAAGGCTCTTTATGTGTGTATGTGTAATGAGAATGTAACAAAATGTGAATGTAACAAAGGAGCTGCAAGCGGCAAGCTGCTGACAACTGCAATTTGCAAAGGCTTGAGAAAGAGCAAAATCAGATCCTCTGAGAATTGTGGGAATAATGTAGAGACCAGGAGATAGTTGGAGCGATTGCGTGCTGAAGAAAAAGATAGAAGTGGTAAGTGGAACTGTAGCGGTCGGGCGTCCGGCGCCTTGCTGCTGAAGGGTTTGCCATAACGATTTGACCTGTCTAAAAGGTATTTCATGGGGGGCCCAGGAACTGCTCATTTACAATTGCTTATTAATGTTATGCAGCATGCAGTGCTATGATGCCTGCTGTAAGTACCCAATTTGTGTCCTTATTTGCATTGTTATACAATTTTTATTAAAATTGCATCAGTGAAGGGGCTGCAGATGATTGAATATACAACTGCATTGTACCATGTGGCATTTTATGCTCTGAGCATTAAATTCCTATCCTTGAAAGCTCACACAATTTGCTTTATGCCTGCTCAGCACAGAAATCAGCCAGAGGTGTCGGTCCTGACAAACCCAAGGAGAGCTGTTTTTTCCTGCTGCCTGGGAGGGTCTGCTTGTTGGCTTTCTCCTTGCGTAGCTTTCTTGCCACTTGTTGCAGGGCTTTTTAACAATGCGGTAAAAGACATGCGAAGGCAAGCATTTGTGTCTGATGTCCATATCGCTGCCACCCTTCTCACCTCCTCACCGATAGCTGGAGAGGGCCTGTTTATGCTCGTTGGAACTGGCCTGTGTGCAGTTGCAAGTTCATTAGTGGTCATTGTCAGTGAACCATTCCATAGCAGCCCATATGATTGCAAATAATCAATAATGAGACGCGCCGTTATCAGGTCAAAGGATGCAAGCGTTTTTGTGTGGTGTCCAGGGAGCGAGCGAGCTGTTGTCTGCTGGTACAAGCAGGCGTCAGCAATTGTGCCTGAATGCAACAAAGTGAGGTATGCCTATCCTACTTACTAAGAGGAACACAAAACCCTCCGTGTTGTCCGCCAGCACTCAGGTGCTTGCAGTTTCAATTTCCGACCCTTTTCTGGGTTTGTTAATGACAGCAATTATTAAATGGCACCGTATTCATAATGTAGGTAGTATTAGGTATAAGGTATTGTACATAGAGATGGAGAACGTTTAATCTGAGAGGTGCACCACTTGCACACGTGAGGAGGGAGGTGCTTGCTCTAGTTCTTTGAGAGCAAAAAGGGGAAAACCTGCACGATTTACGCACGATGGTGTGTGCCAGCGTGCCTGTGTACTGGCCAACCCTACAAGGAAACTGTTTACAACAGGATTTATTCAATCAGCCACTTTCTTTCCTGTTCTCCACGATGGATTGATGCAGCGACACATGTCCTGCAGGTCTGCAAGAATGACAGGCCATTTCTCTGCCTTGAAAAGAAGTTGAGCTAACCCTTGGGCCTTCAATTGCCCCGCATAAATCAAACGGAGGGTCAAGCAACGACAGCAAGAATATCCCTAGTACAATGAAAGAGGTGTTCATTTCATTCACCGTCAAGGCATACTTATAGGCAGACTAAGCATCCATCACTTCAGGTATTGCACTGGCACATGCAGGCATAGTCCATTCCCCACACAGTCAAACTTCCCACTGCAAGTGTTCGTTTCTGATGGTGGTAAAGGTGGACCCGAGCTCTTACCTGTGCCCTTCCTGCTCACCGTCACTCTCTGCTGTCAGATCCACCATGTCTGGCGCGCTGTTACACAGCCGTTGGCTGCTGCTTCTTTGATGATGGACACGCTCTGTCTTCATAACACTGCATTTATAGTTTGTGTGCGGGTTGAACAAGAACTTATCACTGTATATTTATATACAAATGTATTCGTGTGTATGCGTGTTGCGTGTGTGTGTGTGTGTGTGTGTGTGTGTGTGTGTGTGTGTGTGTGTGCTTGTGTGTGCCTGTGTGTGTGCGTGTGTGTGTGTGTGTGTGTGTGTGTGTGTGTGTGTGTGTGTGTGTGTGTGTGTGTGTGTGTGTGTG
>Ga0307947_1000485_pt1:0-5000 | contig 27941 bp, 31 predicted proteins | sample OrgLakmetagen232_FD_201840 | JGI IMG/M metagenome (GOLD analysis project Ga0307947, IMG submission 201840) | Saline water microbial communities from Organic Lake, Antarctica - #232 | ecosystem: Environmental > Aquatic > Non-marine Saline and Alkaline > Saline | place: Antarctica: Organic...
ACGCATGCCACTGGGTCCATAGAGCCTACACCGTTACGTGAGTGGAGGGGCAAGTTGCTTAGGCATCATCTTTTCTGCCTTACTCCCACAAACCCATTGATTTCATGAATTTCAAGTAGGGGAGCTTGGGCGTACGTTGAAGAAACACATGCTCCAACCACACTTCACCTCTTCTTCCCACAAAGGTGCCAATGATAGTGCAGCCTCAGAGCAGCCCAATGAGTCCACACAGCCGCAATCCACAGGTAGGGGGGCAGTTACATAACTAATTTGCCTACAAATGGTTTCATCTCATAATTTAATCATTCATCTTTCAGAAGTGAGCCTGATTTTCAACCTTCACCACTCCAAGCACCCCCTTTTTGATTTTATGAAGCTACCATTAGACGAGAAGTTGATTGCCATGATTACTGAGATGGCTCTGGCTGGATCCAACCATGCTTTCATTATGTCTGAGCTAAAAAAATGCGCAACCTTTCGTATTGAGGAGCTCAATTTGGTGGGCACAGTTGACCCTTCTGATCCCAGATTTTACCCAAGCGAAGTCCCTGTTCACTACTGGCGGCAGCAGGCGCACTGGAGTCAAAGGCTTGCTAATTTTGATAACGTGGCAGTGTCGATGTATGTTGAAAGTCAAAAGCAGCAGCACCCGGAGGACAACTGGTTTCTTCAACTGCCAGACAAGGAGGCAAAAAAAGAGTTATTTCTCGTGGTGCAGGTAGGTAACCAAAGCGTGCATTCTGGTACCTACCACTTGTAAAAATAAAGCCACTGTGCCCACCCATTCGTTGCAATCCTCACATTTCAGACTGCTGATCAGCGCCGAATGCTTGAGCTGTATGGCAATGTTGCAGTTGGCATGGACTCCACGTACAAGACCACCATGTGGTACGTAGCTGAACTGCTTGTTAATGCCTGCTTAACTTCCCTTCGTGTATGACCTGTCTGAGGATCACTGTTGGATTACTCTTTTGTAGGGGTTTTCCCATGTTTTTATTGAATGTGGTGGACAACCATGGCCACGGCTACCCCGTGGGGATGTTTTTTGTGCAGTCTGAGAATCACCACACCATTCCCAAGGCCTTGAAAATGATACAGGGATGGAGCCCTGGATTGAAGCCCAAGGTACGCGTGCGCGTGTTCTGCATTCAAGGGTATGCATTGTTTTGTGCATTGAAACTTTTTTTGCTGTCATGTTCACGTAGATTTTTATGCTTGACAAATCCAAGGCAGAAGAGAATGCAGTGCTAGATGCGTTCGGCAGCACCGTCACTGTACTTTTGTGCGACTTCCACCGATTGCAGGTGAAGCATGGCTTGCCCTTGATATGCATTTTTAAGGAGGGCTTTGTATGCACAGACATGCTTCCTTTGAGTGTGTTAAAATGTGCATATGTGCTTTATTGCAGGCATGGTGGCGGTACATCAGTGCTAATGTGAATGGTGTGAAGAAAATCCATCAGGAGTCCCTCTTTTCTGATCTGAGGAGTGTTGCAAATGCAGAGATACTCATAGAACTGGACTTGCGGATCAGCCACTTGAAGCAGAGCGCAGCCTACAAGGGCAATACAAAGTTGCAACATTGGCTAAAGGGCACATGGCTTAATTGCATGCCTCTTTGGGTAGCTGCCTATCGCGCAGGTTTGCATACTGCCATTTGTTGGTTATTCGCCATTTGATTCTATTGATTTCTAATATCTTGCCTGAGCCTAGCAACAAAAAGCCCCTCACACTTTGCTTCTATCCTCATTCCATTCAGTAGCTACCTTAAACAAATACTTGCACCACCTTGTCTCTCTCAGACTACCATGGAGGGCAGAACAACAACAATCATCTGGAAGCTATGAACCGTGTGTTTAAGAAGAAGTGGCTGGACGAGCGCCACGACAAGCGCTTGGACTCCTTGCTGCGTACGTTCATCACAATCATCTTGCCTTACTACAGAGACAAGTACAGGCGTAGCCAAATGCTGTCTATTGCTTATTCTGAGCAGGTATGTGTGTCTGGCAAATTTGATGAAGCTCTTAACTTCTGTTATGCACGGTGATCTTATCCTTGCTTTTGCAAGGTTGGCTTACCATGAAGCACTGTTGTGATTAATCTATGTGCATTTGTGCTGATGGTAATGTGCATATTCCAAAAAGTTATACAACCTCCACCTTCAGGTGCGGCAAGTCTCTTTGCCACCTGGGTTCAAGAACAGACCACAGCCCAAGGTTGAATATCTGCTACAGCGGAAGGCTGCAGGTGCCCTTGTTAGCTACACCGCCATTGCTCCTGTCCCAACCATTGAAGGGCGGTACTACATAGGGCTCATAAATTTGCGCTAACCTGTTAGCGCAAATCTATGAGCAGTTTGTGAAGCTGCAGAAAGTCCCAAACTTTGATGGTCTCCAAGGATATGATGATCTGCTCCAAGGAGGGATGTGCGGCAGCTGATCACAGTCCGTGAGGTCCCAAGTATAAGGGGAAATGCAGGAGATAAGTTGTTTGCATAGGATCTTTGGGGTCGCGTGCACATCTTGCTTTGCATGCCTTCTGATCCCCCTAGCCCTAGGGCAGTGACGGAACTTTTCTTTCATCAATCAGTTTTTCAAGTACCCTATTGGTTTTAAACCCCCTAATTACTAAGGAGCCCAATTTTCAGGTCGTTCCATTCAGTATTGGGATGAGTCATTTTTCAGTGACAAGCAGAAAGGGGTGATAGGTGTGCTTATTAACCGCGTAAAATTTGCAAAAGTTTGCAAGAAAACACAAAAAGTTGAAAATCGCATGTGAGCACTTCCCTTTCTAATATAAATTTGTAATACAGTCCCAAATGCAAGTTATCCCTAGTGGTCAACTTTGTGAAAGAATCCATGTGCTGTACAAGGTGCCACCAGGGGGGAGCAGGACAGGCAGGGAAGGGTTCAAGTGCTGAACTCCAAATTTGAGCAACCGCTTTTCGTTCTCTGGGTCAAATAATTTATACATTTATTAAGTAAATGTTCGGTTTTTAAACCAGGAGTCGAAGATGGTCACAACAGGGTCAAACATATATATTTGCGGCATGCCCTGGAAATCGGCACACACTTAGAGTGGTAATACAGCAGCTCAATCAACTTGAAATTACCTTCTAAGGTGCTCTGTGTGGCCTGTTCTGGCATTTGCAGTTATGGCAGTTGCCAGGTGGGGGGCGTCATTCTCACCTCCCCTACAAAATACCATACTAACGACGTATATGTTAATCGTGGGGTATGGTTAAACAAATTTGAGGCACTGCTGGAGGCTGGAGAATCACACAAACGGGTTTAATGGGCACACTCCTTGTCATCCTGAGTTGTACTTTGCCGCGACAATGATTTGATCTGACAGGTTTCTTTCCAAAACTTACATGATATGGGAAAGGTAGCAACGTCCGGCATGAAGGTGCGGCCACCAAACAGGGTTACCCATATTTTGGCTGTAGTTGTAACGTTTTAAAGCATGCCTTTTTGAATTGGGCCTCTCAAGACTATGCATTGCTGGTGCTTCAGGATTAGGATATGCTACGTCAAAGTATACTTTACAGATTAGTGCTACAAATCCGAGGTGCTGAAGCATTTTCCTCCAGAGATCCCATAAAATTCTTAAGCGCTGTCCAATACATCACAGGCTCCACGTCGTACGCATCCATGTGGTGTGCACTTGGGAACTCCACTAGCCGGCACTGCCTAGATTTTTGGCGTCTGTGCAGGCTGTACATCTGCTCGGCAGGCACCATCTCGTCCTGCGCGGATAGACACACGTGTTACCAGCCATGTTTTGACGAAGGGAGATCAGATAAAGGCTGGCCAACAGCAAAAACAAGCGAGACCATTTCGTCTTAACAGAAACCATTCTGAATGCCTGCAGACACCAAATATCTTGCGCCAAAGGTCATTTTGGAAATCAGTGTGTAGAAACAAAGCACGCAACTAGTGTAACGCTGCAGTGCAGACACTACTTGTTAGCCAAGCTAAGGAGCACCTCGCCTTCTTAGCCCATACAGGGGCTTCAGGTGAAGGAGGAAATCTATTATTCAGTGGCTGACAAGCCGTGATATGGCGGGGAGGGACAAAATGTGTGTGCACTAAGCATTTATTTCAGGCAGGGTGAAGGGGGGGTGGGGGGGGCAGGGCGAGCAAGCAAGCTACGTGCTATGAATTTAAGCAAAATAATCAAACGAGAGAACCACAGAGAAAATCCAGCCCGTCAGTGTGTTTGTTTTCATTTTTGCTTTGTAAGCATGCCGATTTTCGCGCTGGAGTGGCGGACAAGCTCAGTGATGCTAGTGAAATATACATTGAGGATTTATATCGCGTGTATTGGTCGATTGCTGACGGGCACGGGCTTGTAAGCTCATTCTGGCCGGAAAGGAGCGGATGCGGTTTGGGCAAATAAATGCGAAGCAAAAGAAGTAAGGAGCAATCCCAGCCAATCGCAAAACGAATCCGTGACTTCACCCCGCAAGTTCAAGGTCGTGTTCTCGTGGGTTTGAGTGGCGGAATCATTTGTAGCAATCTTCAGCAACACGCCCATGCAATAAATTATGTCATCTGGGCACTTCTCAGCGCGTCCTCCACGCGTGAATGGTGAATTGCGGCCCGCACGCTGCATGTTGGGTTCCCGCGCTTTGGCAGACGTACTCCTGAGGAGGAATTAGTGATTCTGACATGGGCCGGTTTGTGCCTCGCTTCGCGCTGGAGCAAATCTGAAATGAGCTGAGGAGCCCCCGAGTTTTTGTTGTTCCGCCGGACCTGGCTTAACGGAATTGCTGAACACAATGACGAATTCAGATGTATCATCAGAGAGGGTGGAAGCTGAGCAGAACCTGAATTCTGTGCCTCACCGTTGGGGTCCGCCGCTGGTGACGCCCTGGCGGGCTTACGACCAGCAGCTTTTAATAATTTATATCAAGATCAGCCTTTTCTGGCAGCTGTAAGCACATCAATGGCTGACACAACAAACCCTTTCCGCACCTGCCCTGAGACCAGCATGAGG
>Ga0307947_1000485_pt1:10000-27941 | contig 27941 bp, 31 predicted proteins | sample OrgLakmetagen232_FD_201840 | JGI IMG/M metagenome (GOLD analysis project Ga0307947, IMG submission 201840) | Saline water microbial communities from Organic Lake, Antarctica - #232 | ecosystem: Environmental > Aquatic > Non-marine Saline and Alkaline > Saline | place: Antarctica...
CAACCTGGGATGGCTCTTCAACCACAACTAACAGCCTAACTGGTGTCATGACCTGACACGTAAACTAGCACGTGCGTACAAAACTATGACACATGGGCCCTGCTTTGCCATTGCTGTGTAGGAGCGTGTGGAGGAGGAGGAGGATGTGTTTGAGGATGAGTATGACAGTGAAGAGGAGCAAGACCTAGGGCCTAGCGTGGAAGAGCTCATTGACCGGGCACAGCAAGAGCAAATGCGGCTGCAAGAGGGGAACGAGGGCTTGCAAAAGTAGGTGTGACTGTATTTTCAAGAGCTTGTCTTATGGTGAGTTATGTGTATAGGACAGAAGGCCTGTGGTGCGTAAGGTGATTTAGGGCAGATTCAGCTGCAAGAAAGAATGGGTCTGAAAAGGTTTGCAATTAGGCTGATTTCAAAGGAACTGAGAGTGCGGAAGAAGGTGTGCCGTAAGCTGGTGAGGGGGATCATGGCAGGCTTTGATCATTCACGGTGTTTTCAAGATAGGGGCAAAGGAATGTCAAAGTGTGCACGCTCCTGGGAGGACAGTTCGTAGAGGGAAGTTCTGATGCTGACTCCTTGGCTTTGCAAAGAGCAGTGTCTTTGGCTGCGTTGAACTGACACACACATACACACACACATACACACACACACGCACGCACACACACCTCATATCTAAATGCAAACATACAGGAAAGTGCGGCTGGCCTTAGATTTTCGTAATAGGGGACGGCCTGTGGTCAACCGTGACACCTCGCGTTTAGATGGCGTTGCCACACGGTATCGCTCACAGCTGAAACAATGGGTGGACGCGCTGGTGAGATCTTCTGGTGTAATTATAGTTTTACATCATCTTGCTCTGTCCGTGCGGGTATGTGTGTGCGCACTGCATGGAACAAGCGTGTTCAAAAACACGCTACCTGGAAGGTGTGGATCAGTAACTTTTTGTGAGTTGCCAGCGCCAGCTTGAATCGGTGGAGAGCCTTGTTTATAAGAATTTATAAATTGGTGGCCATGCTCTCTCAGCTGAGTACGCATATGGTGTATTAGGGTGGTTACCAATCATTTTGCTCAAGGGCCATGATTACGTAGGTACATTTGCGCATTCATCTCTGTTCTTCATTAGCAGAAGGGCAACGGCCGTGCACACTCACTCACACGCATAAACATGCCCAGGCACGCATACGTTTTCACGTGTATACAACGTTGTACACATTCATTTCATCTGCAGGAGGACCGTGATCGTGTGGAGGGCCACTACCAGACCACAATCTTTGACATGAAGAGCAACCTAGAGGAGCGCATTAAACGCGCGGATGATGTGTCCAAGGCTTACAAGCACTTCCGCCTGGAGGTGGCAAAGAGCTCTGAGCATTCCAAGACAGGCCGTAGCATCAGCGAGCGGCTGCTGGCCATGATGGAGCAAGAAGGTGGGTGCGTGATCCTGAGTGATCACACCAGTGAAGTCAAGTGAGGTGTGATCACATCAGTGAAGTCAAGTGAAGTGTGAAAACATCAGGGTATTGCCATGAAGTTCATTGTGATGGGGGATGGCTTGTGGACATCACATGGAATGGTTAGTGATCGGTGCTGGGATGACATCTTGAAAGATTGGAGTTGGAGGAGTAAGACACTTTTGAGCCTCTCATGGCCATGATGAAGCCAGGAGGTGGGTGAGGGGCTACTCTGCTAAGATCATCCCAAGAATGCCAGCAAGCATGAGGAGCGTCTTGGGGAGCCTTGCCGTATTGGATCAAGGCTGTGGCTTGACTTTGAGTGAAATGGGTGCAGCATGGGCTGCAAACATGTGGTGGGACTGTTGTGGTTTTACTTTCAGGCTTGTCTTGAGTTCGGGCAATTGCGAAATGAGGTAGAAGATGCAAATCTGGTAATGTGCACATCTATGCGTCTATGCTGTGTGGTTGTAAAGCACGCAGCATTACAGAGGTTGTGGGGTGGCCAGCTTGGCCAAAATAAGGGTTCCACAAGGATTCCTGGCAATAGGGGTGCTTTTGAAAACCAGAGTAATGTAGACCAGGCAAATGTTGTTGAGGTTATATATCAGAGGTCACGTTGGCTTGCCAATAGGATGTAAGACCTCCGATATATAACCTCAACAAATGTACCCTGCCTTCTTCTGTAGTTCATACCCACAGATATAGTAGAGGAAGATGAGCAGCGGTGTACATGCAGGTACCACCTGTGTGCATTTCTAACCGAGTTCCCTCTGGTCCATTTTGCGCAGATCAAGAGAAGGAGGAGGAAGTGCAGCGTGTGCGCTTGAAAAACATCCACCTTGCCAACCAGCTAAAACGCATCGAGCAGACATTGAGACAAAAAGAGGAGTTGGCAGAGGGCTTGCACCTTATCGACTTTGAACAACTCAAAATTGAGAACCAGGTGGGGCCCAGACACACAAAGCTGTTGACTATACATTGTGTTAACAATGGAAGCGTAATTCCTTGGAATACTCCGAAATCGCAAAGGCAAAAAACTTTCTTGCCTTGACTTTAATGAGGGCATCACACAGTCGTAAGAGCCGCATGGAGTTGTTACTTCATCGGTTACTTTTTTGTATAAACCTCTATACTTTAAGCGTTTCAGTACCAGCTTCCTACCTAGCACTAGGCTGTGTAAATTGTAAATTACAAAGATACAATGAGGCATTGCATGTGCAGGCATGTGCACACACAAATGCACACACGGCGCGCACACACACTTACACATACAGAGTTTGAACGAAAAAATAGAAGAGCGCAACGAGGAGCTGCTGAAGTTGAGAAAAAAGACCACAACCACAGTCCAGATACTTACACACGTACGGGAGAAGTTGCAGGTGGGCATACATGTCGAATGCCACACTGCAAGAATGCATGCTTTTGTGTGAACATGACAGGTGTACGTCCTCCATGTCATCGCTGTTTTTTTTGTTCTTCTCTTGAATGGGCATTTCCTTTCTCGTTTATTTGTACTCAACGACTCAACGGGAACCTATACCTCACCTTCGCACGTGCAGTTCATTGAGAAGGAGAACAACAATTTGCGAGAACAGCTTGAGGCACTTGAGGAATCGCTGTCTGCCAAGCGAGATTTGCTGAGCAAGGCAAAGGTAATTTGCTTGTCGTGTTTAGGGGTGGGGGTGGGGCAGTTCAGATACTTCTTGTATTTTTGTGTGTGTGTGTATGTGTGTGTGTGTGTACGTCTGCTAGGCACTGGATAACATATTCAACCTCTTACTGGAAGCGTCAAATTTTGTATTGACAGCCTCCAGTCTAGTTGCACATAAATGTTTGCATTGCGTCTCTACTATAAGCAGTCCAGTACCATTACCAGCCTTCATTAGGAGCCGGTTTCATGCCAAGCCTGCAACCCTCCTGATCCCCATTTATATTTTTGGTGTAGGAGTTTTACTGTCCCCGGTACCAAAGTGGATCCTTTTCCTTGATTAATGTGGGGAGTGGATTTCGCTGCCTGTATAGTTTTCCTTTTCTTTTCGCACCCACCTCATTGCTTCAACGGTCGGTGTGCTTTTCAGCATGGATAACCGTGTTGGGTCGGCCAAAGCCATACTTGTGTACATACACGCGCTCGCATACCTTGAGAACTCTCTACTAAAAACTCGGCATATACACCGTGTGCTAATGGTTCTGGCCAACCCTGTAGGTGTGAAATAGCATGTGAATGTGAGCTATGCAAATCTGTTTGTGTGTGTTTGCCCAGGTTGCCCGAGACACGCTACGGTTGAAGGGTCGAAAAATCAAAGAGGCCAGTGTTTTCATCACCAGCCCCGCCTTGTTAGAGGACATTGAGGTGTGTATGTGTATTCTGTGCTCTATAATTGTGTGTGCTTGTGCTATGAGCCTATTTTGTGTGTGTCCGTATGTGTACGCAGTTTGTGTTTATGTTTGCTGCGTGTGTACGCTGTTTGTGTGTATGTGCGTCATGTGCCGTGTGTGCTGTGTGATTGTGTGCAAGTGTGAACCTGAGTTCAATGGCCTTCTCCTACTCAGAATATTTGGCTAATGTTTAAACTGAGTTTATATTTCAAAAATGACCCTCTGGTTCATCCTGCAGTCGATAGACCACGCAACAAGGTGCAATGAAAAGCAACACGCAACACGCATCCGGCAGCTTGCAGAGTAGTGCTGTAACGAATTACTTACTACACCTGTGCTACAGGTACAAAAAGAGAAGAAGGAGCAGGTTGGTTTCCGTATTGAGGACATCAAGACTGAGTATACCACTCTTGCAGAGACCATAGCTAAAACAAATACAAAGATCATGAGCCTTTCTGATGAGGTGAGTCGGCAATTAGATTACCAGGAGTGGCATCCTTACTTGCACAGGCCTGTCTTTTCTCTTCTCTGGCCACCAGGAGAACAAGTTGGTTTGTTTGACTGCTATAATTAGAACCAGACCAGGAAGAAAGCTACGCTGATGGTATTACACATCCAGCGTGATTAAGGAACGCTAAGACTGCTAGAAATAAGTGCACATCTGCATCACTGCATTGTTGATGAGCCTTACGCTGTAGTTATTTGACGGAAAAGCAAACATTGACCGCTTGTCCAAGTATCAGCTCATTCGCTTCTTTGCGCACAATTGGCTTCACAATTATGTGCTGGAGTTAAATAGCATGCATGAAAGAAAAGGCAAAACACAATCTTACACCTTACACATGACCCAACACTTCCGTTCACTTCCTTCTTGCCTTGCAGCTTGTGGCGATGGGTGCACAGAGCATGAACATGCAAGGCCTTTCGCACCAACTGTCAGGCAAAATGAGCATGGTCAGACAGTAACTCTTGACACTTTTTTGCTCGTACTTGTAAATTACCTGCCTCGGTCAATGCGAGCATTAAAGGGACACATTATTATGGAGCAAAAAAAACTCCGTTGGCAGTAGTGGTGACATGACCGGCACGGTTAAGTTGTGAGGGGCTAGTAGGTTTTGGCTGCAGGCAGGAGACCAGGTCATCGTCACAGCAAAATAAAAGATCCACCACAATGGCTACTAATTCTCCAGCTAGAAAGTAAAAGTAAAAGTCTATGCTGGAAGTCACCAGCGTGCGTTAAGGAAAGGCTCTCAACTAGTGCTCACACTAGCCAGAGTCCCACCAAAAAAACGAAAAAGAGAAACAACAGAGACTAATGAGGATCCGGCGGGTTGTCAGCCATGCAATCTGGCCTGCGCCTAGCCCTCCTGAAGCCAGCCGCTCTACCAATAACCCCCCCATCAGATCCCCCATTATCCCTGTTGTTGTTAAGGTGTATTTTGTGTCTTGTTTTTGTAGTAGCTAGTTGGTGCACTTTGTGCGTGGGGACGCCTAAGTGTAGCAGAGGAGCTATGGTGTACTGATTGTAGATTGTGCCCCCTACTCCAAGAAGTATAACATGAAGTGTGACTTTGTTGTTTCGAGAGGTGCCTCGGAGGCTTTTTGTTCGTAGACGCTGGATAAGAGGTTGATGTTGGTTGTGCGCTTTTCCTAATGTCTGTTGCGGGTTTATGTCTGAGCAGAATTTGAATTCTCCAGCTTATTGAACTAGACTTTAAACAATTATGTTGAAATTTGACCAACTGCTTTTCAGATCAAATCAACGTCACTGCAAGTAGCTATACGACTCTGCAAAATAACTAATTGATCATTCGGGGACCCTTCGGACCAAAAAAGGCCTCAAATGTGGAAAATGCATCCAGCAGAGGAGTGAATTATTTGCATCGCAATGGTCCCTAATGCTTCTTTCTACCAGTTATGTACATCCATGCGCCTGTGCGCTCCCCGCTCATACTTGTGTGTCTATCTCTGTTACTCATCTTTGGTCGGCTGCCACACCACTGTCCCTTCCCGGAGCTGGGACTGTTTACTCAGACATTCTCGGTCAAGGGTTGCAAGGGTTACAAGGATGGCCTACAGCCCGAGTCTCTGGCTGATGGCAATTAACTGGTGAAACAAAATCAACCAGTGTCGAAAATTGAAATTAAATCTGACACAAACTTGAGGAGTCTGTATGAGTCTTCTTCATTCTCGGTCTCATTGTTAATATGACTGGCGCACAATTAGGATCAGAGACCTACACGGTACAGGGTCTTTTGAGGATCCTCTATAACGTAGCTCTTTGAAATCCGTACATATTGTCAATAAACTACCAAAACTGTTAAATCTAGGAGATCAAGATTGTCAATAAGACCGCACATCCACTGGCAGCTTGTTGAACATTTTATACAGAAGCAAGCTCTTGAATGTCATCTAACTAATTACTCGTCACACGATTCATCCCTGCCACTGATTGGGGATGACATGCTTGTTCCATAGTTTGATATGAACAAGCAATGATACGGGACGCAGCAACTACTCGTTGGGCTAAAAATAGGTCCTCTTTCTTAGTTATACCTGGCTAGTAGTTATACTACTGCTGGCGTAACTAGCACTCAGCTAGCACGCAGGTTCTCCATGTGCGTCACCCACAAAATATTGTAAGCTTTATTTGTCAGATCTAGTTACCGTCACTGCAAAGTATGAGACTCATCAGCAAAAATAATACCAAGGTTTGGGCGAGACATATCGCCGGTAACCCCCGTTTTGTCAATTTTGTGTAGCCCTTTGAATTCATCAAAAGCATTTTGTTCAAGTTGAGATTATATTCATGCATACTAATACAAACAGAAAGCCTTACAGGAATCGCAATTGCCGGACCAAGGGTGATTCCAGTACGGGCACGCAGTTCATGTGCTTCAGGAAGGGTGAGCCAAGGGTCAGCTGAGGCGCAATTGGCCACGCTAATGGTTATGCATCCGAGCAGAAAGGGGTAAAATAAAGTTCCAGCGAACCAGCTTCACTTAAACAAAAAGATACGGAAAACGTGGTTTACAGGCAGCCAGTGGGTACAGGGAAGTACACAGAGTAATTGCAAGGCTCTCGTCTCAGTCAATTTTGAGCAATTCGTAGGCCCTGGAGACAAAACGCCTGAGTGTCCAATAGTAAAATATCCCAAGGTGACATAACGATTCTGCAAGTATTCATGCCTGTTTTTCTTTTTGTCGTACGTGATCCCAAAATGTGGCACTCATGTTTTGGCTGGATCAAACAGGGGGCCACACCAGACTTGCTTCTCTCAAATCCTTGCTCATCTGCAAAGGAAACAAACAAAGCAGAGTTGTATGCTTGCATTTGTAAAGACACACAGGGACAACACAAATAAGAGGCAGAACTATGGTAATTACATCCCCTGATTGGGAAGTTGCAACCCTTTTTTCCTTGACCGTGCTAGCTCCTTTTTGACGAAGCCCCACTCGTGGGGGCGTGAGCCTTTAGCGTTGATGGCTTCCCACCACACTTCACGCAGGCCTCCCCAGGCTCACCCAGGCCACCCCACGGGCTGAAACTCGACATAGGCTCCTAACCAAAACTCGTACCGCACCAGAAGAATTCTGTGACCCTGGGGTGCTGTGTGATGATGTAAAGCAAATTTTTGTTTTGGGGGGTCCAGCCCTCCTCCCCGGCCCCACCCAGGGCACCTCCCGGGCTGAGGCTTGACATAGGTTCCTAACTAAAACTCGTACCGGGTCACATGAATTTTGGGACTCTGGGGTGCCGTGTGTAAAGTTTTCGAGCAACATTTTATGTTTGGAAGCTCCAGGAAGCTGCCCAGGATTCCTCAGTCAGGCCCCCGGACCACTTCCTGATGGTGCAGTATCCATCAGCATACTTCCCTGGCTGCAAATGCTGTGTCAGAGTCCCCTGCTTGTGTTCCGGCCGCAAGGTTCAAGGTAGACCATGCAAGCAGAATTGAGTAATACTAATTTCGATGGGCTGTATAATTAAAATTAATCAGATGTTCATGACGCGCGGAAGTTTGCTTGGATGGGACCCTTCAGGAACACGGTTCGTGTTGGCTTGGACTGTTCGTGGGACATGGTGCGCACAGTGCAGGTACTTGCCACGCACTGTGTGTTGAAGCAGAGTTCAGACATCGTGGCCAGCCTGCACCACGCTCGCACCTGCCCTCTCAACACAGGGAACAGCAGCAGCAGCACATCCGCACGCCTGCTTCAGCAAAGGCTGCTCCAGCACAGCGTCATGCACACCACTGCAGCATCTGTGGGGCAGCAAGGCACACACAGGCACACACACAGGCACACACACTCACACATATTGCACACACGCACACATAATGCACACACGCACACATAATGCGCACACGCACGCACACACACACGCACACACACACAAACACAAACACGCGAGAATACTCACAGAGGTGCACATGCACGTACACATGCACATGCACAAACACAGACACACGCGCACACAAACGCACACACACAAGCACGCGCGCACACACACACACACACACGTGTACGCATACCCGCGCCCACAACCACACTCACACGCACACATGCATATGCACGCACACGTTGCGCACGTGATGGGTTTTGCCAATTTTCCAGCGTCGCTACCGACGCTCCTACACTTGTCAATTTCTTTGAATCAAACTAGTAATAGAAATAAATAAATTGAGTCATGTAAAGCACACCCAAGTTATCATTGCCAGTGCAGTATTTGATAAGTAAGCAGTTTAAAATGAAGTACATAAAGTCTTTGGTTCTGGTACAAAGCCACGACGTTGAGAGAGCAAATAAAATGTCCAGCTTGCAAATGCACATGCACGAAGCCATACCTTATACAAACATCCACATGCTTTCGTGAGTGCCATGAAGTACGTGTGTCGTTGCAAGTGGATATATCCATGTATGTGTTTGAGTGTCTCTGTGCATATGTGTATGTATGTGTTAGTGTTTGTCGATACATTGATTGGTGGAAAGACTCACCAGATGTGGCACCGAATGCGAGGCCATGATGTCAGGGGTAAACTCTAATGCTTCAGGGGTCTCAAGGACTACCAGCTCGTTGTACTCCTGTACACAAGAGGCGCGTATTACTTTGTCAGGTAGGCACAAAAATAGAGTATATGCAGGGCATACCAAAAAAAGGGACATTCATTCAAGAGGCACAGAGCTTGGCTCGTGTGCACCCCAGAAAATGTTTACATTTTTTCCATTCTTGAAGTTAAAGCTGTTTGGGGCAGGAGGCAGGAACAAATGCAACTTTTGGACGGCACGTGTCAAATCGATTAAAAATTAAAAATTTGGAATCCTCTCATCGAGATCTGTCGATTGGTATATGTATGGGTCCAATCCGCGGAGGAGGGGGGGGGGGTAGGTCCCCCGGGGGGGGTCCGTTTTTTCGGGGGGTCTTCAAAATTTTTCCAGGCCACTTCTACGGAATTTCAAATATATCAGCGGAATCCTCGGCTTAAGCCCAGTCGATTGGCACCCTTTTTGGGCAAACTGGGTTAAGGGTGGGGTCTGTAAACATGTCCAAAAATCAGAGGCACACTCGCTCGGGTGCATGCCACGAGGTGAGTCAAGCCAATGAAGCAGCAATTTACCCCAAACTTACAGGATTGTGCCAGCATGATATATTCAGTGGAATTCTGAAGAAATGGAAGCAATGTGGGACTGTGTAAGCCAGTTATGGGTGCCTGGTAGGTAACGTGTGCATGGGCGTCCGTATCTCAGTTATTGCCCCACGACTCTGCAACACTTAAGAGATGAGTATGCAGATGGATGCCTATTTGAAAAAGGAGCAGATTGATACCCTTTTTGTCTGGGTAGGGGAATTGGAAGGGGGGTTTGGGGGGTGGGTGGTGGGTCAAGCCCAAAAATAGGACGTGCCTTCAGAATTTTTTTTTCTGCCTCCTGCTGTGGGTGTAAAATTTTGAACATGAAAAATATATGCGACCAGAAGCCAGCCAGATTTGTGCCTTTGACTATAAGAAAAACAACATACATGCATGCACCACCTATACACTGTATTTGACTGTAGACCGGGAAGATGCCCTGCAAAACATCTGCATATGCACTAAGTTTGACCATTCTTTGGTCGGAACTACCCAAGGGACCAAATTTGGCAGGAGCGGCAAGGAACAGAGGATGACAGTGAAACACATACCGTACCTATTTGATAACACCCCGCATTAATATTGTTTTTTGCCCAGCGGGATGACTGCGGTATTTTTTAATATATACATTCATTTTGACCCTGCGGGGTTGTGCGGGGTTGGTGAAAGAAACCCTTTTCGGGTCGCTGCCGGTCATGAACAGTGAGAGGTACCCCCCGGTCGGTTGCCCTGCCCCCTGTTCCACAGCACCAGGCAGCCTCAGCCTCAGCCTCAGCAGCAGCCCCAGCCCCAGCAACGGTTGCTCCTGATGGGGAATTCCGGAAAGCAAGCCGTGGCGAGCAGCAGCTGGCATCAAACAGTCCAAGCCAGCAAACAAAAGCGTAACGGGCTGAGCTGCTGGCGGAGGAGGCAGCCAACAAAAGGCCGATTGGCAGGCCAGAGAAAAACTGCTCAATCTCACAATTTGGTTGTGGGGACACCTCAGGGGCACAGCTGTTATGCACAGGGGCATTGGCACGCATGAGGGGGAAGCTGTGTGGCAGGGGGGAGATGAGTGGGAGGAAGGCGTAGGGGCTGAAGAGGACCAAAGCTTGCGCATGCACAGCAGGTTAGAGCAATCCAGCAGCTAAAAGATGAGCAAATGGGTCAGACGAGGTCACGCACCAAGGCTGCCCGCACCCAAGCAACACCATCAGCATACACGAGCAGCAGCAGCAGCAGTGATAGTGGCTAGAGGAAGAGGAAGCAATTCTTGGGAAGGGCGTATAGTAGCAGAGCACAGAGCAAACTCACATGCATTTGCATGTTTTGTCTTTCTTTGCTCTTTTGTGTTGTTCTCTTTCATTGAGGTTGTTGTGAAGCTTATTGGTGCTGAACAGGGCTAAAGGCCCAAAGGGTTGATGCGGGAGGGGCAAACATATATATTGTAGGGGTGCGGGGAAGGTGCGGGATTTTACAAAACATTCCGAAATTTGGGGTGCGGGATGAGTACGCTAAGGTACGGTAGTCAAATAAGTTTTGAAGGGGGGGCAGAGCGTGCCTTTTTCCAGTTTGCTAAATCCTGTGCATTCCGTGGACGAGGCTTAAGCTCCCTGAAAGTTACTAACATCAATCTGGGGCAAACGACCAATCAGCAGGCTTCGGCGATAGTGGCGATAGTTTGTTGGGCGTGGATTTTGCACGCAAAGCCCTAGAAAGCCCAGCCCAGTGCTCACCCTCCCCCAAATATACACCCATTACAGTCTGTAACTGTCACATCTCATCTACGCTTCCGTCACACTGAAGCACTGATACCTGACAACAACTCTCCATTGACGTGGACAGGATTCAGGCCATAACCAAACACACATGCACCGTGTCTATCAAACATTTTGGCATATTCCGTTTAAATTGTATAAACCATTGTAAGACACATGATTGGCCAGCCTTACATTTAGATCCTGGAATGCCAGGAGGGGCACAATGTACAATCCTAAAAACTTTTTCACCCTTTTGACACAAACAGGCAATGACACACAACTTTTTTACAGCTCAGTGCGCAACGTCAAAAGCGCTCACCATTTCAAACCGCATGTACTGCTCCTTGCAGGCAATGACAAGCTCTGCCAGGTGCTTGAGGTTGCGCACCTCTGTTCCATTCAAGCGCCTAACCTGCAGTATACGCGCAGAGTGATATGAGATGAGATGGTCAGTCTTTGTGTGATGGACTGATGAATGTCAGCAATGAAGCCAATGCGTCTGTGTTGTATGAATGCATGTTTCTTAAAGGTGTGAGCACTACCTTCGTGAGTACACTGATACAGCTTTATGACACTTTGGACTGACAACAGCCATTGGTGTGTACGTTGCAACATGAGAGGAAAGCAAAGCGTAAAATATACACTGAACAACTGCTGAGTACTCTGCAGCATGCAGAAGTACTTTAGTTCTTGGAGGCGAGTGCAACCGAACGTCAGTTAGTACTCTCTTGGCACAGCTTGCGCTGTGCTAACCATCCTTTTTATGCTTGTGCCTTAGATAGTTGGCAGCTTAGTTTTAAGCCCTTGCTCTCTTTGACTTCAGAAACTTGCTGCCCTTGGCCTGTTTTTTCCTGTTTTGTGTGGTTCCAGTGTGTCTGTTTCTCCTGCCCCTTTTGTGTGGCAAGGTCAGTTTTTGTTGGCAGGTATGGGTGTCAACGGCCCAGATGCTTTTCTTGTTTCTCTTCTAGGAGGGCTCTTTTAGGCAGTCCAGTGTCTCCCGGTTAGTGTCGGCACAAGTGTAAAAATCCCCCTCCGGCAGTTCGGTGAATACGAGCCGGAATAGAACAGTCCAGAATGAGACAATTTCTGAGGAATTGGAATATTACGAACCAAAGCCCAGGAAACATGACGGCACCACCTTCCTTTGTGTGGTTTGTACTGCCTGGCAGCAAAGTCTGCCACTTTCCATGAATGCTTGAGGAGTTAGCAACGCTTGCACGCAGCCTAACCACAACGTGACCTTGTACCTGAACATTGTAGATCTCTTCATAGCCCAGCGTTGCGTTGCACGCAAGGACTTGGCTGAGCACTACCACCTCCTCGTCTGGGTACCTGCTCGAAAAAAAGGTAGTGAAGTTGAGTTAATGAGGGGACGCAGATTGAGAAACAGTCAGGACTTGCCTAAGCATTTGTGCACATCTTGAGGCCTAATCTTAAGGCCTAGCTCAGTATTGCTGCCTTTTTGCTGTTGAACCTTGAAGTTTGCGGCATACAAACGCACACACAATTAGACAGTTGTTGTAAATTTGATCCCACAACTAGTCTCACCCCCCCACACACAAACACATATGCGCACAAACACAAACACAGACACCCACACCCACACCCTTATCCATACCTGCAGCCACACCCACACTCAACCCCCCCCCACGCACACTCCCACGCCCACACGAACACCAACACACACCACAACCGCTCACTTGGGAGTGCCATGGTACATACGCTCCAGCAGCTTGACAGGTGCGTCTGTCATGTAGTTCACACCATACTCAGATAGCAGGTACGGCTCGCTCACGGTCGTGAAGACCAGGCCTGCCACGATGAAGTAGCCTGAACGGGCCAGATCAATTGTAAAACAATCGAGAGGGGTTAAAGTCCATCTATACGCTTGGCAAAACCCTAGTCCTGCTTGGCCTGGTAATTCCTGTCAGACTACCGCCAATTAGTCCTAGGTTATCAATTAACCCAACGCAAAAAGCTTGCATTAAGTCATCTAACCCTGTACCTCTGTGTAATGATAAAAGATACGTTATACCATGCGCGCTTGTGTATCATCACACCTACACACTGAACACCTAGGGTTGGCCAGAGCCATACATTTGTACGGCATTTGACGAAATTGACTTCACTCCAAACAGTATGTTTGTACGGTCCTGGCTGACCATATTAATATCCTATAATTAAGTGTGCCATGGCATCCATCAGCCAGCGGCACTCACAATCGTGTAATATTGTGCCAATAGAGGTCTGGAAGGTTATTCACAGATCTTAACCATATGGGCCTGTCGTGAACACATAGCACACGCAGGCCAGAGCTATGTTCTGTGGCTGCGGCACTAATATGTGGTTTTGCAACGAACCCCCTCAAGAGTGCTGCAGCATTCAGTGCCTAAATGGGCCAAAATGAGCGTTCTAGGGATCCTAAATGGGCCAAAATGAGTGTTCTAGGGGGGGGATATGGTCCAAAGTCTGTACGTGCATTGTATTGCTCAGGGAAGCGTGCAAGCTTACGTGCTGTTGCTCGTCACCTGCTAATGAATTGCTGAACACAGGCCAGAGAATTTGAGATGGAAGTTTTTGTCTCTGATTCTAGGATTTTATTTTACTTGATTTACAAGATTCATGTAGGCATTAAGCCAATTTGCAGCAAAGTGCGCATGTGTTCACGATTCAGTAAGCCAGCGATTGTCAATCAAAATTTGATCTTTAGAGCCGCACCTGTCATCTAACATGATTAAAACAAACCAGCACACCAATTTGAGTCAGACATGTGACCAAACTCAGCAGCAATAAGACATGTGTAGGCTTGTTCAGAGCAGCGTGATTGATTCATTATAATTAAACTGGCAGAGGAGCTCTCAAAGATATGAACATACCCAATGAAGCATATGAGTCTGGCCAGCCGGTTACAAGCATTTGCCTGTACTCTTTTGCAAATGCAAGGGACAAACCAGTGTGGACGCCAAAACTCATGCAAGGATGTACTGCCGCTGCAAACTTCCTCTATCTCTACTTTCCCCGTCTCGGTGCAAACTACGTGCGTCACGTTTACCAAAAAATCGCAAAGGATGTCAGGCCTCATGGTTTTGACACAGTTTTTCATTTTACTCAAGAATTTACTCATGATAGTATTCTAGCTGCACAAACAGACACACAAACACACGCACCTGTCACATCCTGAACTGTCAAACTCAACTGAAAACAGAGGCCATTGAACTGAGTGTGTGTCACATTTCTGCCAAGGAAACCCCTCTTTCTCCAGCTGAGCACTCCTGCTGTCATCACTGACCTGGGTCTGCGTCTCTGACCAGGTCCTTGACATGGGGACTCATACAACCTGCTGCCATCAGCACCTACCTGGGTCTTTGTTGTTGATGTGGGGGGGGACCAAGGCATGAGGCCGCGACAATCTGAGGGGGGTGGAGGTGGAACAGAGATGACTCGATTTAGGTATAGGGTCGGAGAGGAGACGGGATGACACACTTGATAAATTATAGAAAAAAGTAGTCGAGAACAACACATGGAAGAGATAAGTGGGCACTCCCATGTCAGCATATTGCTAATAGCAAAACAGAGGGGGGAAACACAGGTGTAAGGTAGGTCCAAAGAAGGCTGAGACGATCAAGAGAAGGCTTTGTAGCTTGTTATCAAAGAAGACGTGGTACAGAGGGAAGCAAAAGGGGTTCTGGGAGTAAGGATGCAATCTGAAGTCAAGAGCCTGTGATCTCAGTGCACAGGCAATTGGTGTTTATAGGATTGGCCAGAACTGTATATACACACCATATATGACTATATGACCGTATGTATGGTGATTTCCCTGCCAAAAATACCGTATATACACGGTATATACCTATAAATGTATGGTTCTGGCCAACCCTAGGTGTTTATTCAGGCACGAAACCAACGAAAAGTATAAAGCACACACACCTGGTTTCTAGCTCCAACTCTTTGCCCGCGCGCAACACCTTGAGGTTGCAGACGTCCCCGACGTACTGTATGTACACGTGGAGAAGCAAGGTGAAGGGGTGAGGCAGGTCAGCAAGCTACTACGAATTGTCGTAGTGTGAGAGGGAAGGCAAGGGGTTGCATGCGGTGGAAGCGCTACCACATGTCGATGTAGCGTAAGGGGGAGGCAGCAGGAGTGAATGAGGCGCTGCCAAGGTGCGGGTGAGGCAGGGTGTACATGCTGCTGTATTTTGTGTGTGTGAGGGGAAAGGGGAGGGGGGGCAAGATTGAAATAGGTGAGCAAGGCTGGGTTGGGGTGGGGTAGGGGTCAGGCAAGAGTGAAGTATGCCACAGCTTAGGGGCTTTTACACAACAGTGCATTAGCCATCAGGGTAGGCGTCTAGGCCTTCCTGTTGAAATAACTGTTTTCCACGTCCTGCTGGAATGTGAGGGGATGAGTGCGCAACTACATTGGAATGTAGGGAAGTGAGAGTGAAGTGGTCATCAGGGAGGGCACGCAAGACACCAAAAGAGCAATAGAAACAATTACTGTGGATCCACAACACACGCAACACACACAACACACACGTAAACAAGACCGGAAGGAAGTGCTACTTGAGGTGCTGGAAGCCGTAAGGAACAGGTTGTAGGTTGTAGCCTTTCACGTAATGAACAGCACAAAAGTAAGTCAGAATTGATATGGCAAAAGGAGATTTTCAACAAAACCTTACTTATAATGTAAGCAGAAAGGCATAAAACGTGGTCCAAAGTGATAACACACAAGGAAGTTATCAAGCATTATACAGGGATGGGTGCTGACGTTAACGTGCTGCTTATACTTCTGATGGAAACTTATCGAAATCACAAATCTTGAATCTCTTACGAGGGGGACACACACACCTCCTACGAAACAAACGTGACAGGAACACATGCCTTTGTACAAAAGTAACTTCATATTCTGTAATTGAAGGCTGTGTGCCTTTTGGGCAAGCTTTCATTGCGACTTAGTTCAAGGTGCATCAGCGTGATTACTGCAACACACTTTAGTTTCTAAAGCACGTTTGTGATAATCAAGGTACTAGAAACATGAGGTGTTCTGTGTTTCAATTTATTATGGGTGCGTGAAGTTAAGAAAAGCACAGTGCCCATTCAGGAGGTTATTTCACCGTCAAATGCAACTAGTCCATTACATCATACATGCGAATAGAAATCACACACATGCAAGCACACACACAAGCACACGCAAGCAAGCACACACAACAGACTAACAAACACACACACACAAGCAAGCAAGCACACCTTTGTAGAGATGAGGTAGCTAAACGCGATGCGCTCTCCTGTTCTGAAAGGCACGGTGCCATCCGAAGCAACAGCTACATCATCAAACGCCATTATGACATCGTCCGCTTGGAGCGTAGCTGCTGCGTGGCTGGTGGGGTTGACACTGCGGACCAGCACACCTGTGGTGTTTTGGGCACCAAAACAGGTTGTCTACTTTGTGTACAATTCTGGCAAACACGTTGCACAGTTTGCGCATAGGCACACAGGTCAAACTTGTGTGATACACGTAGGACAGACCAGCTCCCCTTTGCGACACGTTTTGAACGGCGCAAAAACGACAACATCTCCAAAAATGCGTGTTACGACAAAACAATTGCGTGTTACGACAACATCTCTAGAAATGCAAGTTATGGTGGCTGCGACTTAGAGATGTCATTGCAAGAATCGAGCTGGACTGTTAAGCGTTGGAGAAGAAGGTCAAGTCCAAGAGACAAAATGCGCGTGTGAGCTTGCATACCATTAAAAGGACTGGAGGTGAGACATAATGTATTTCCAGCCAGAACGTAGGCAAATAAGATGAATGATTGTTGTTCTAAACAGATGCATTTGAAACACCACACAAGAACTTGTTTATTAGTTATCCATCAAGCACAAACCCATACACACATATAACATGATTGCTACAATCCTTCCAATCTTTGTACGTAAGCTACATATGAACAGCGGTTCACCCTACTTGACATGCAAAGACACTTATAAACACACAAAAATGCACATGCACTTTTGGTCATACGCACATACATACATGCCTTTCTACAACGGCGTCATTGCAAGGCACACACATATACACGCATACATACGTGCATACCTTTCTGCTGTGGGGTCATCAAAAAAGCGCGTTTCAGGGTGTCGCTTTCCAATCGTTGCCACCGAACACCTAGAGCAGGGAAGCCCGTGAAGCCGCCTGTGTAGGTGTATGTGTGTGCATGTGTGTGTGTATTTGTGTGTGATTGTATTTGTGTGTGTGTGTGTGTGCTTGCAAGTGTGTTTACTTGTGCACGTGTGTATGTATATATTTGTATGCATGTACTTGTGTGTGAGTACTTGTGTGTGTTTATTTGTGTTTGTGTGTACGTATACATTCATATGTATGTACCGTACCTTTCCTATAACACCCCGCATAAATATTATTTTTTGCCCTGCGGGGTGAGAGCGTTTTTTTTTAGGGTTGGCCTAAACCGTATATATACACCGTATATGACCGTATATTTGGTAATTTCCCTGCCATAAAGACCGTATATACACCGTATATATATGGTTCTGGCCAACCCTACTTTTATATATATTTGTTTGGGCCCTGTGGGGTTGTGCGGGGTTGATACAAACAACACTTTCTGGGTCGCTGGCAGACATGAACAGCGAGAGACACCCCCCCCCCCCCCCCCCCCCGGGCGCCCCCCCCCCCCCCCCGCCCCCCCCCCCCCGCCCCCCCGCGGGGGCGCGGCGGGGGGGGGCGGCGC
>Ga0307947_1000486_pt1:0-17500 | contig 27909 bp, 33 predicted proteins | sample OrgLakmetagen232_FD_201840 | JGI IMG/M metagenome (GOLD analysis project Ga0307947, IMG submission 201840) | Saline water microbial communities from Organic Lake, Antarctica - #232 | ecosystem: Environmental > Aquatic > Non-marine Saline and Alkaline > Saline | place: Antarctica: Organic...
AACAGCTTATCTTCCCACCTCAGTTTGAGGATGGCCCAGCTCGTTTGAGGACCTTTATGAACCAACCTGATATTTTTGGTGTTGCCTCTTTTGTAGCTAAGTGCCTAGCCCTGTTCCCTTGATTTTTATAGCGTTTTTTTGGTTTGGTTACAGGCTTTTTTCCAAGCTTCCGCTCAGATGCCCACCAGAGGCATATATAGCAAACCTTACCTACCATACAGTCAGCAGCAAGGAAGTCTGTGCTAGACACACTAATAGCCTCCACTGCCACCCACCTCGATCCCTTATCAGCAACAACAGCAGGCCCCTACGAAGTGCACGTTGACGAAGTCCTACTTGCCCTCAAGAAACGTTCAGCTAGGGGCCGCTCCCTAGGCCCAAACGGCACCCCAGTGGAGGTGTGGGCCACTTGCCAATCACATGTTGCCCCCCTCCTAGCTGCCCTATACACTACCATCGGCCTCACTGGCTGCACCCCTCAGGCCTGCAGGCTGCAGGCTTTACAGCTGGCACCGTGCCCCCCTTTAATATTACACAGTATTTTTATTTCGTAACTTTCGGTTCATTTTCATCCTCATAGTAGGAAGTTTGCTATCTCCCCTATATAGCTGTGTAACCCTTACCCTTACCCTATCTCCCCTTGACCTGTGTAAACACGCAAAGCCGCGGCGAGATCATTCCACCTTGCATCTCAGCAGAAGGGCACATAAGAGGACGTGAAGCGCAAAGCAGTTACTACTTGCGTGAAGCGCAAAGCAATAGTAAAGACGGAGATGCTAATTGCTTCTTTCAATTAAATTGAGGACCAAACATGCAAGCCCACTACACCGAAGCAAATAGGCAGGAAGCAGGGAAGACCCGCTAGCTAAAAGCACATCATCCGTTTCTTTAAGCACCAACACCCTCGTCCGCGCACGCATCCTGCAGCTAACAAGAAAATCACAGATAAGTGTACAAAGACAGAAACCCTGCATTTATATGAACCAGAGCTCAAGCAGTACCTCCCACTCCAAGAATCATTGTGTCTTCTGCTGTTAATAACCAGCTTCCATTAAACCAGTTCTCCTGATCAATTTAAGGCCTCTAAGTACTCCCATACTTCTACAGCAGGCTACGGGTCTGGGTTGTAGCTTTCGTGCAGTACAAGCGCTCGCTCCTGCTGAGCACGGTTCTGGTAGTCTGCATCACTCTCGCCTGGGTCCGGGTTAGGGGCAAAGCTGACCGCAAACACAAACAACTTGATCAGACGGTTGATGACCTGCGCGTGCATATTACGTGTGTGGGTGTGGGGAGGATGCTGTTGTTGATGTCTCATGAAAGGGAACTAGGGGGATTTGCAAGCAGGCAACATTTGCGCCTGCTTGCCAGTTTGTCAAGGAGCTGTAGTGGTCTTTTTGTACAGCTCCCGGAACATGCAATTCGCTTCCAGTTTTGAGGCTGAAATGTTACCTTTTGAAATGCCTTTACGCTACTGCTACTCCATGCTCAAGTCCCTTTAGCTAACGCCAAAGTAAGCATACGCACTTTGAACAGCAGTGTCATCTCCTCCTCTGCCTCTGTTTCTCCTTGTAGCAGGCCTTTGGTCGTTTGCTCCTCCAAGTACCAACGCATGAGGTCCATTTGCTTGATGCCCTGCTCCGATTCCGGTTTGTCCTCGTCCTCCTGTGCAACCGCCATTTGGAAACAAGCAAGGTTAGCACGCCGGAGGAGCAGCATTTGTGTCAACGCTGCCAAGGTCAGCAGAACCCTACTTGATTTAAGACTCATGTATATCAGCATGAGGCCAAGGAATGCATTCATTACGTGTGCTAAGGTGACGAACGTCTCATCAGCCTACAAGGAATGCATTCATTACATGTGCCAAGGTAATGAATTTTTCATCAACCCACAAGGAATGAAATCATTACGTGTGCTAAGGTAACGAACGTCTCATCAGCCTACAAGGAATGCATTCATTACATGTGCCAAGGTTATGAACATCTCATCACCCCACAAGGAATGAATTCATTACGTGTGCTAAGGTAACGAACGTCTCATCAGCCTACAAGGAATGCATACATTACATGTGCCAAGGTAATGAACATCTCATCACCCTACGTCGCATTACCCGATCTCGCATGCATCTCTGGCAGGTAACGGAAAAGCCGAGGAAAACAGGTAAAGAAAAATAAAGGTCGTCTGGGGGCTTCTACGGTCTTGATGACCACCACTCACCAGCATGCGCAGCACCAGCTGGTTCTTCATGTACTCGAACTTCTGGGCCGTGATCTTGACAGTGATCTTGGTCGGCCTGGCTGCAGGTGGGGGTGGCGCAGAAGAAGCTGCGGCTCCTGAAGGGCCTGCCCCTGCTCCAGAGGCAGCACGCCCCTCTTGCCCTTGCGCTCCGCTGCGTTGTAGGGAGTGTTTATTTGTGTACATGAGTACGTGTCAGTGTGCTTGTGTGTGCTTGTGTGTGTTTGTGTGTGAAGGGGGGGGGGGGGCTTTGTATGTTTGTATATGTGTGTCTATGAGTGTAGTGTGGATGTTTGGTGGGTGTGTCGGGGTGTGCGTGCATGTGCTCATTCAAGGACAGCATGATGGAGCGCGTGCAGGCTAAACTTCTCAGGGTATCAATTACCCCCTCACACCTTACTTCCACAGACACACACGAGATGCTCCATAACATATTTGTAGGGTTGGCCAGAACCATATATATACGGTGTATATAAGGTATTTTTGGCAGGGAAATTACCAAATGTACGGTCACATACGGTGTAAGTATACGGTTCTGGCCGACCCTACACATACGCTCAACACAATATGTACAATCAACGTCACCACTGCTCATTCTGACACACAAACACACACCTGCTGCTCAGTCAGCATCCTCCTAATTACAGATCAATTGCATTTCACAAGCGTACACATGCACACACGCACACCCATTCCTGATACGCACACACACCTGCTGCTTGGTCCCCTTCCCGGTATTCCGCTTGGGCCGGGATGGTCTACGTCCATAGCATTGATACCCTGTGTGTGAGAGTGAATGCGCACATGCAAATTATTTCCTATGCGGCAAGGCGGTGAGGGGCTCTGAGGTGCTGGCACCTAAGTGCTCTTTCTTTTGATGACACTGGAATGTGTTAACACAACCAGCGCAGCCTTATTTCCCCTCGTTCCGTGGGCATAATCATTTGCATAAACAACCCAATCCCCACACAATGGGCGACCAAGCAACGAGGGACCTTTAGCAAGCACAGAGAACACTCCCTTTACCAAATCAACGGAGCCACTCGGCCATCAAGAGCTTGAGACACCTTCGCAACGAGGAACGAGCCAACACTTTGCGTCACCCCACCCACCCACCTGTATTGGGTTCCCCTGTGCATCCATGTCAGTCATATTCTCTGGGTCTAGGGCAGGTCGCTCTAACCCGGTGCTTGGTGCGAGCAGCTGCAAGCACGTGTGTGTATGTGCGTGTAGGTGTGTGTGTTCATGTGTTTAATGTGTGGGTGTGGGTGTGGGTGTGGGTGTGTGCCTGTGTGTGCAATGCAATTGTGGGGGTGTGAGCGGGTTGTTGTGGGTGTTTCCGAATGTGCAGGTGGATATTTGTGTGTTGTGCGGGTGAGCAGGTATGCGGGTGTTAGGTGGGGTGGGGACGTATGTGTATGATAGTTTGTAGCGGGGAGGAAAAGGGGTAGAGGGGTGCAGTAAAGGAGTCAACTTATGGTAATATGGATTGAACTTTTTTTCCTTTGCTCATGTTACATAGGGTAGGCCAAAATCGTGTTTCACTATTCTAAAACTGTACATACCGTATGCATACAGGTACATACGTTCCAACAACGTGTCCCGTATATACAGAGAATTGAAACCCCTCAGAATTCCTTCCACAGACTAAAGTCCACCCAAGCAGCAGTGAGTGAATTGTCAGGATGAGCGTCATGCATCCTTGAGGTCAGTTCACACGCAAAATATTCTGTCATCAACTTCCTCAACCAGCTCATCCAAACAAGCAAACAGAAAAAGATAAGTTGTATATAAAGATAAGCGTAGGAAGGTTTTGTTAGGCATATGCCACTGTCATCGCCTTTCATCCTTTTCCAAAACGGCTCCAACACACACACACACACACACATGTCACAAGCGTGTTTGACATATGCGTGCATCAATACAGCATTCCACAAAAATTAGGATCCAGAGCTGGTCCGTCCTGTACATCATATCCGCATACCCACGCAAGCAGCTGCACAGGCAGTGAGATAGCAGAGCATAAAACGTGGCGTGCTCCCATGCAAGCGCTTACTCCCAACAGGCTCAACCTGCGCAGTTGCCACGTGCTCCACACACTGCTCTTATCTAGTTAGTTACTTGATGGTGTCAGTTATATTCAATGGTGCTATAGTAATGCAAGATACATCAAGTGCATTAGGATGACCACCCCCTTTCTTCACGACACATCTGATTGCTCACTGAACGCCGTTCCAACGTTGATATGCCAGCGCCATCTCCACTCTTTGTCGATGCGTCCCTCTCCTTTCTCATCGACCCAACCCAACAACGCATCCTCAGTGAAAATGTTGCCCTGACCATCACTGACGGCAGAGCTCATTAATAACCATGCAGCCCACTCCACTGAGACAATACAACAGCCTCTCGTTTTGAGTGACTCACTTCCTCGAGCTCAGCTCGGCAGCTAACCCTCCCAACAGCTCTCACACACACACACTTACGCATTTACATACACACAAATCAGCAGCTGCGCTTTTGCTCTGGTACCCTCCCACTTAACGACAAAATAGCGTCTCACCTCCTCTAACTCTATGTCTGTCTGCTCAATCTTAAGCACCGATGCTTTGAGCAGACGCTTGGCTTCCAGCACGTGTCGACCAGAGATGGTGGGCTCACAGAACACACGAGCCATGGCCTCACTCAAACGGACCTGAAGGCAAGCACAGTCGTTTCTGTGCGTGTTTTATGTGTGTATGCATGCCCTTTCATTGTGTACGCGCTGTATGCATGTGTGAGTGTGTGTATATGTGCGTCCCCACGCTTAAGCTATAACTGCGTGCCTGCACTAATTTGCAAGCTTCAGAACAGGGGAACAGGCGATCCCTCTGTTTTTTCCAGCCCCCTGCTGAGCTTCACACACAATCTCCACGCATCCCCTTTGTTTCCAACCACCCAACTGTTACTCGGTACAAACATTCACACGTAAATGCGCAAAGACTCACATCAGCACACCCATGCACGCAAACACACCAAAGCCTCGGCTGTTACTGAGGACACACACAATGAACATACATACACACCCACACACTTACCAAAGCCTCGGCTGTTACTGAGGATACACACACAATGAACACACATACACACCCACACACTTACCAAAGCCTCGGCTGAAACTGAGGATACACACACACAAATGAACACACATACACACCCACACACTTACCAAAGCCTCTAGCTGTCGCACGGTGATGCGGTAAGAGGAGCCAGACCCTGGGGCAGCATCCTCAGACCGCAGCTCTTTGTAAGCCTTGACCTATGTATGTACATGCCCGCACGCACACAGACGTACACGTTAATGAGGCAAGCATGCCAAAGGAAGCGTACGTATTCATGCGTGAGTCAAAATCATTATTGTGTGCGCCAGACCCTGGGGCAGCATCTCCAGACTGCAGCTGTTTGCACGCTTTGACCTGTGCATGCGCATGCACACGCACACGCACACACGTATGTACATCCCCCCCCATATACACACATAAATGCAAACACACGCGCACGCAATCATACACAATATGTCAAAGACATACAAACACACCAGCAAGTCCTGCGCTTCCGCCGACACACGCGGCTTGATGGCGCGTGCGTACTTGAGGTAGTGCTGCATCTGCTCCATGGTGTACGGTACATCAGCAAAGGCACCACCCTGCAGTTTGTGTGTGTGTGTGTGTGTGTGTGTGTGTGTGTGTGTGTGTGTGTGTGTGGTGGGGAGGGGTGTGTGTGTGTTGTTATATGTGTGTGTGTGCGAAAAATGTGTGTGTTCAGGCCTGTCCCTCTCGTTAATACATATTTGTGAGTGTGTGTTTATGTGTGTTTTTGTATGATCGTAAAGAGTGTGTGTGTGCGTGTTCAGGCCTGCCTCTCACTCACTTGGATGCAATGCATTAAGGCAGCGCTGTCACACACACACACACACACACACACATGCACACACAAGAAACAGCAGGACCAGACACCCACCCACCTGGAAGCGATGCAACGAAATGATGTGCTGCGCGATGCGTGCATCTGTGGCTTCGTTGGTTTCATCAATCATGACATGCATGAGATCAAAGCGCGACAGGATGGCGGGGGGCAGTGCAACATTATACTTGAGGGGCTTGGCCTGTGGGTGTAAGTGAGGGCACACATCTGTAATTAAACAAAAATAGAGTAAAAAGGGTGGCTCCACCGATCTCACACAAGTGTGAGGCACGCAACTTCTTGCAATGCAAACACACGTATATCAGCGAAAATGATGTCACAATTACATACTCGCTTTCAAGGTGTTATGGCCTCGCACCATTTGTGCATACGTTCCATTTGGTTCCTAAACCCACCCCTGACGTGTCGTGTTCGGACGGCCACCGTTTCAATTCTGCTGATCTCAGTTTTGGGTCCACCTACCTACTTGCCAGCATGTAGCGGCCTAGTGTCATACTTAAACTCAGACTCCAAACCGCCACTTAGGTTGTTGTGGCAGCCAGCTGTTGTAATTTGCAGATATATACATTGCAACTGCAGCTGCCAACTGTCGTACTCTGCAATTCTATAATGGTGCCCACCCCCCCTACCGTGTCGTAGCGGCCTCCGATGGGGTTTGCGGCGGCTAGCACCGAGGCACGTGCGTTGAGGGTGGCCTGGATGCCTGCTTTCGTGATGGAAATGGTCTGCTGCTCCATGGCCTCATGGATGGCCACCTGTGTGTGTTTAGGGAGGAAGGGGTGGGGTTTACTCGGCTAGGTTGTGAAAAGGATAGTAATTGGCTAAGTTCAGCAACTTATTGTTAATCGCCCTTTTACGCTGCTGGCGAGCAAGGAAGCATTCAGGGCAAGCTGAATAGGGGCTCTCACACAGAAACACTTTGCCCTCCATTGCGCACTGTCACTCAGCTTTCCGTTTTTAGAGTGACCTGCTTGCAGCAACCAACAACCCTAAAGTGACCTGCTTGCAGCAACCAACGTTTTTAGAGTGAGCTGCAGCAAAAGCATGGTTTTTGATGAACTAGGGCAAAGAAGCAGAACAAGTCGGTTCAAAAGCACAAAAACACACACACATAATGTTCCCTGTCCCATTTGTCTGTGCAACACACCAAGACCTCACCAAGTAACAGTGCAGCCTGATTCCTTTCATTAAAACACACACGCAATCACACACACATGTAGGGTTGGCCAGAACCATATATATTCGGTGTATACGGTATTTTTGGCAAGGAAATCACCAAATATACGGTCATATAAGGTGTATATATATGGTCCTGGCCAATCCTATACAAGTATGTACACACACCTGATCCTTGACGTCCATCTTGTCAAACTCGTCAATGCAGCAGATGCCGTTGTCCGCCAGCATGAGCGCACCCGCCTCTATTGCAAACTCGTTGTTCTCAGGCTCCTTCACCACAGAGGCGGTCAGGCCGGCAGCTGTGGAGGCCTTGCCAGTGGTGTACACGGCACGAGGGAGAAAGCGGGTCACATACCTGTGCGTGTACGTGCGTGTGTGTGTGTGTGTGTGTGTGTGTGTGTGTGTGTGTGTGTGTGTTTGTGTGTGTATGTGTTTGCGTGTGTGTTTGCGTGTGTGTGCGTGGGTGCAAAGAGGCAGCCAAGTCGGAACAGCCACACCAAATTTCTTGCTATCACACAGGGATCCCCATTTCTATGCAGCGGAGCCACTTGAATGACAGGTACCCCAGGCTACACCAAGGCAAACGAACAAATTGCCACAACACGCTTCAAACACGTGCACAATAACAAACAAACCGGCATACAAACAAAAACAGGCACACAAACATGCACGCGCACTCTCCCCCCAGGAACACGCACTTGAGGATTTGGGACTTTGCGCATGACGGGTCGCCCACGATGCAGATGTTAATGTCTCCACGCAGGGCCATGCCCTCGCGGGTGTCTTTGTGCACACCCCCAAACAGCATGAGCAGCACGGCCTGCTTGATGGAGTCGTGGCCCCAAACACTGGGCACCATGCTGCGTGTGAGCTTAAGGTAGATCTGCGCGTGGGGTGGGGGGATAACGAATGCAGTAAGAAATGATCAAAAGAGGCTTGTGAGTGACCCTGTATGACTTTATGAACACACACACATACACACACACGTGCGCGCGCACGCACGCGCGCACCTGAGGGTCAGCCTTCATAGCCAGCACCTCCTCCTGGTGCCTTTCATCATAAGTGCTCAGCACCTCGTCAGGGTTCATGTCATCATCACCACGGATGTTGACCATACCCTGCAAGAGTGTGTTTATGTGTCTGTGTGAGCAGATGCTAAGAAGCGCCCAAGATCATGCATGTCTATACACATCTACTTGCAAAACCTCAAATAACGATGCAGGCATAATAGAAGAACCCTTTCCTTGGTTGAGCATCTAAATTGCAACCAACCGGTCTTGTTGTTGTAATTTCATGATAATTTCCAGCCATCTCACTCTTATGCACAAGCTGACAAAGCATTCCAGCAAACCTGCACCCCTCTCCTTCACAATGACACAAGGCAATGCCAGCTAAGATGGTGCAAATGGATCTAAGGCAAACTTCAATCATCTTAACTGGCAGGGCGTTCCAGCGAGCCTCACCCCTCTTCTACACAGCGACACCAGGCATTGCCAGCGAAGATGAAGTGGTGCAAGCGGATCTCAGATACACAGGCTTCACAGTTCAGTTCCACTGGAGACTTTATGAGTCCTAGATTATGGCAGATGAGCAGATGAGAACATCAAGACAGAAGCCACCAGAGCCACCTATTTGCTACAACGTCCTAACCCAAACTTTGCTGATGGTGATGGAAAGCTGCACATTTAAATCAGAAGACCACAACGATGTTCCGCCCCCACTTTTCACAAGCAGCACACACGCGCTGTGCTGCCCGCCCCCCTTTCACACAAATAGCAGCATACGCTTGCTGTGCCGACCCCCCTCGATCAATATAAAAGCGCTCAAAACACACTCACCCTGCTGAGGGCCCTCACTCTTCATATGTACAAACGAGAGCACACTCACCGTGCTGACGTCATTGGACACAATGGAGTTGGCGATGAACATGAGGCGGTATGTCATCTCCCGCGCGCCAAAGGACTTCATTGTGAAGCCCTCGCCTGCAGGTTCGTGGGAATATGTGTACAAGCGTGTTTAAGGTGGACATGATTTTATCCACGGAATTGGCATAGCACGGGGCTCTGACATGCGCCAAAGAAATATGTGGTGGAGGCCGTGCCTACAGAACACGTGTGTGTGCGTGTGTGTGTGTGTTAAAGCACACCTTTTTGGGGCGGAGCCCCCCTGGGCGTAGTCCTTTTATGTTTGGGTGGACACGTGGCAAAAGAATAGAGCGTTGGGCCATTTGGGCAACCTTATAGCGTAAAAATTGTATGAAATAGAAGCTAATTTTGCGCTGATTCCGAAACACCCCGGTCAAACCCCCCTCCACGCGCGACCTTGAAGGAGTCGCGTGTCTTTGTTCCCCCCGGGATGCAATTGGGTGTATTGATCTTATATTTAGAATGTTTGCCATCATATTCTTAGCCCTTCTTCTCAGTAGTGGTGTCGTTGAGTGCGGTAGAAGGCCGACCGATCCCAACACGCTAGCAGCGCTTGCAGCAGCAGAGCAGAGACGGTAGCACCTTGACAGCACTCGGGAGGGCAGGTGAGCGAGCGGGCCCGGGAGAGGACCCGCGTCCAGCACTTGGCACAGCACTTGGAGCAACAGTCTCAGCCTGGCATTGCCACTCAGCAGGCACAGGAAGCAGCAGCCCAGCCAAAGGTGGTGGCTTTGAACAACCGTATGGAGCTCAGGCGTTCAGAGGAGCAGTTTAGAAGGATTGCAATCCACCTGAACTGCTTGCACATGACACACAGCGGTGTACACAGACGGTATGAGGGACTGTGCAAACTGTGCAAGAGCGGGGGGGTGCAGCACTGAATTGTCTAACTCATTAGAATGCCGCTCTTCAATGCAAAGACCAGGCTGCCATCTCAGAAATGGTTGAACAGGAGCAGTGGGGTGCGGAGGGGGAGTGCAGCCCCCCCGAATCGCTCTCACTACATTTGGTACAACTTCAATGCAGGCGCAGGCTCCGCCCCATTTTTTGTGATCCGCAGGATCACACCCTACTTGTTTGTTTGCGTTTGCATTCCTTTAGGCTTCCTGCATGGCATAGCATCTGCAGTGTCTTGCGCCCCACCTCAACTCCCTCTTGCCAAGAGCAAATGAGCATGTTTTTTCAATTGTACTCCTTCTTACCACTACCCAACTAGATACAGCTAACATCCAAGTACAAACAACACACATCTCAACCCTTCACCACTTGGTTCCTGCGCCTTCGCTACCCTCTGCCGACAACGATACACAGCCCAGCCATCCCCTCCACGATTTAATTCATATTGCATCAACAGGAAAGACTGAGGCATCATCGCTTACTCCCTGCGCCTCTGGAGCCACTGCCCGTCAAATAAAATCGCACAGCCAGCATCTTCATGAATGCATCAGCAATAGAAGAGACAATATGACCCACAATCAACCACCTCCTCTGCCTTTGGAGGCCCTGCCCATCAAATATAGCCCACCCCCACAACTGCATCAACAATCGAAAGACACTCTGACCCACCACCACCCACCTCCTCCGCCTTTGGAGCCCCCTCCCGCGCCCTTCCCAGAGCCCAGCGCCCCCACATCTGGCACCACTATAAGCGTGCCCGTGGCCACGATCTTGTCTCCAGCCTTGGCCACCTCCACCTGCAGGGACGCAAGAGGAAAAGGAGGCTTTTTAAATCGACATCCCAGCATTACCCGCGGCGTGCCAACGTCAATGCCTCCTCTGCTTTGACTGCCTCCTCCTACAGTGACGTAGACAACAGGTGGGAATGGAAGCTATAGCTTGTGGTGGAGTTTGAATGCCTCCTCTACAGTGAAGTAGACAGGTGGTGGGGAATGGGAGCTATAGCATTGGTGGTGCCTGCTAGCAGCTCCCTCCACGCCAAAGGTGTACCATAACACGGTATGAAGATAAGGTAACTTTGACCCGACGTGTGTGTGCCAGCATGGTTAAGACCTGCCTGAGTGTGGTGCAGAGTGCAAGCCCGTGCTGCGACAGCTGTGGTGCAAGACAGGGTCCCTGTCCAACAACAAGGCAGACAATTGACACCCATCTTCTAGGAGCCAGCGTCGCGTACAACCTAACAATTTGTGTCCCCTATGATGGCATCAACCGTGCAATGCACATCGTAAGAGCCCTACACGCCAATGTGCCACCATCACATAGCGCTAGGGTCGGCCAGAACATGTATATACAGGGTGTATACACGGTACTTTGGGCAGGAAAATGACCAAATATATGGTCATATACGGTGTATATAGTATATATGTGGTTCTGGCCATCCCTACATAGTGTGCACACTTGCCTGTGTGTGCCGCACGATGACATCCATGGTACGAGGCAGGCTCCCTCCTGGCACCTCCCCAGGGTCCTCCTGCACTTTGATGCGCTGCCAGTCCACAAACACGCTCTCGTCACGCACAAGGTGCCAGGCCTTGCGGTTGCCGCACGTGGTGTTGGTGCAGATGATGGGCTCCGTGTACTTGAACTGCTGCTGGATGTTGCGTACCTGGGTGTATGTGTGCATACGTCTTATTGTTGCTCATCCACAAAAGCGCAATTCCAGATGTGTATGGGTGCGCGTACGTGTGTGTCGGTATGTTTGTGTGGACGTGTGTGTGTGTATGTGTGTGTGCAGCGTTCCAACTACCACGCTCTAGACACAGGCAGAATCTGCGCACCACAGTGGAGCAGTCCAGGCATCGGAAAGCTCCCAGGTAGAGTTCTGGCCGCACTTCACTGGTGCGTGTGACCGTGCCTGTAAAGCTTGACAGCTCCCCCACTTTCTCCACCCTGCACAGAGTAAGCGTGTAATATGTCCATATGTGCGTGCCTAGTACCTACCTCCGTTCCAGCAAACATAACTGTATGATCCATTTATAGAAAGCACATACTTGCAGGCAAGCACACCCGGGCGCATTTCCTACAGCACGCAGTGCTGGAATCTACTCCTACGTTCTAGCTTTTATCTGTGTGCTAATGTGCTCTTTCATCCTTCAAGTCTGTAATTGCATGCGTTGTGCAGGTTGTTCATATGTTTATATAAGTGTGCAGATTGTGTGGTATGTAGTATGCACGCAATCGATGTCCTTGCGTGGTTGTGCGTATGAGTGTTTGTGCATGCCTGTGTGTGATGGGTTTCTGCACATGCGTGTGCAGGTGCATGAGAGTATGTTGTGTATGTATAAATGTGAGATGCAGATTATGTATGTGTACGTGTGTTTGCTTGTGTTATGGCTCCGTTCTGTGACTTGTCTGTCGTGCTCATAAGGACCTACCTGAGGTCACGCAGCTTGTCACTGGCCAACATGTTGATGATGGACACGTAGAACTCCTTCTCGCTCCCATCCTCCTCCTGCGTGCAAGGTGGACGGTGAGTTGGGCTTGCATTTGAACACGACAGCTACCCCTCCTATGCCTGCCCCTCCGGCCCCCTGATGCACCCAAACCAAAGACACTCACCTGTGCGAACTCAGGCTCTGCCACCCTGACCACCTCCTGCACAGCTTTGCGCAAGGAGGGCTCCAGGCGGTAGAAAGAGCTCATGATCATCTGGGCAACCGCAGGGTTCCAGGCCACCAGGTGCGTCCAGTCCACCGTTAGGGTCCTGCTGTCCTCGACACGCAGGCGAGATATTTGCTGATGGTAGAAGGGGATGGTTTTTGCCTGCGAGCCCCCGTCCTGGATGTCGCCCTCCTCCCAAATGTCAAGGAACTTGCGGAACTTCTCTTGCACAAGGCCGTCCAAGTCGTCTGAGTTTGCATTGAGAAGCAGCAAGTTTTCTTCGGCTGCATCACCGTTTGAACCCGGCGGGGGGAGCTCCTCGCGTGCACTCATGATTTGAATTCTGACCGGCACGAAACAGGCTCAGGTTTCTATAATATTACACTGTACAATTAACAATCGTATTTAAGCACAAAAAGTTGGCTTCGGCTTTTAATTTTCTAGTCGCTAGTCGCCTTGAACGTCGTTCATTCACACTCCCCTGGCCCTAGAATCGAGGGCAAGCTGTGCGACGCTAGTTTTTTGTGATGGAGCTCGTGTTCAAGATATTTGAGCCAATCGTCGGAAAGCAATCTGGCACTTTACTTTTTTGTTTCGCTGCGCCATCACGACGAACTTTGCGATGGCGTTTGGGGTGTCAAACTGGCCCGTTCCCTTATGCTAGGCCAGCATCAGAAATCCCCATTTCTGCTCCTCGGTTTTGGCCGGGTGTTCAACAGACGAGAAGCCGAACGCGTGATTGCGGCCCCGATAGACCACCCCTTCGAACATAAATTGGCAAACATATAGATATCAGTTTATTAAATATACACGCCGAGTTTCAGGGCGTACGGTGCAGTGTTTGAGCCGCAGTGACATCGCACAGGCTTGAGGTCACATTTGCTGCCAACTTCGGGTCAGTCAGGGGAGTGTGTTCACAATTACTGTGTTCCAGAACTTCCGCGAGCGAAACCCCGCTAGAGAACGTCTGCTAGCGGTGAACACTGTTACAACCGGCAGTCATAGACCTAATAGAAACTGAATAGAATACATGTGTCAAATTAGCCATGCCCACCCATTTGCTGAAATCCGCCATCAAACAGCCATATATATGAGCAATGGGTGTATGCCCTAACCAAAACTTAATCTCTCCCTCATTTACCAATCAGGTAAAAACTTAAACTAGACAGGCGTGTGTAATGTCTACACTATACACAGATTATTCTCCAACGACGTTGTCAGGTCAAATTACGGTCACTGCAAAGTATAAGACTCAGCACATCTACTGATCGACGTTATGACGTACAGGTACAACAAACAAAATGCAAGGCCTCATGCCAACACAATACTGTGCATCTCACTCCTCTCTCCTCTCTGCAGTTTTATCACTCATCATGAAATTAAATTCATCACTTTCACTTTCAGTTCAAATCCCTGGCATCAAGTTCCGTTTGGACGACCGCAGCTGTGTGGTTGCGCCCACAAGATACCTGGAAAAAAGTGGTGCAACCGAGAAAAAGGCCATTGGATTGCAGCGTGGATGTTGAAGAGCATGTTTTGGCAAAGAAACTTTCAGCCCCTGCCCTGACCTAATCTAGTACCTTGTTCCCGACATTCAAACAAAATTCCTCCAGACGCAATTACTAATACTAATAAGCTAATAAGCACTGCTGGTTCCACCACTCCGCTGCACTCTCATTCGCTCTGACACAAAAAGACAGCTTTAGCAGGCTGTTCTACAAACATCATCATTGCACTGTTTCACACCTGCAAGGCTTTCCAGGGCTTGATATAGGACATGCGCAGGTCGTAATAGCGCTTAGGGCTCGTATGAAGTCGTTGCACTTGAGATGGGTTCCAGCGATCGTGGTTATCGCCTTGGCCTAGCTGGCCGGAGCCACTGTCACCCTGAGCGTATCCACGGCACAGCGGAGGTCATGGCACAAGCATGTGCACCTCTGCGGAGGTGGTCATTAGCTAATAACGCACACAATACAATGTATATTAGTGCTCCTGGATGCAAGCAAACTGAGAAATCATGCCAGCTAGGGACTTGTGCTGGATCAGGGAGGGAGGCATGCTTGGCCTGCAAGTGATCAACAAATAAATCCATCACCCCACCATCAGCCAGGAATCCTCGTTGTAGGCCCCATTCCAGCCCCACATTAGCAGACGCCCATCCTGAGTGATGCCTGCTGAGTGCTTCCATCCTGTGCCAGCATCAGAACATCCCATTGCTACTGAGGATATTTGCTCATAACGGACAAAAAAATGGAAAGAACAGCCCGAGGCGTCTGCACTGCTGGCATTCTTTCCCAGTTGGAAACAATTCAGCAACAGATCCCTTCTTGGACATGGCAGGACAGGAGAATGCCAGCACTCTCTTGTGAACATGCCGAGCCAGTTGCAAAGCCTCTTACCAGCTGATAAGTCTTTAGGATCAGAACCGTTGCCCAAGCCAGGAACACCCCGCAACTCAGTAGGAACCTTTACGGGCAGCCGGACCTGTCACATGAAGTTAGGCATGAAGAAAATTGGCAAGTGAGCAGCTTACTTCGTATGCCGTACAAGAAAATGTCGAAAGTAAGCTTACTTTAAAAGTTTCCTGATCAAGGTGAGACAGGAAATTATATGTGGCTTTCATACGCCATACCAATCTCATACATCTGAAAGCAGCAACAGAGGACAGCTCACCTTCATAGATGCCTCTCCGCGACCCAGTGCCCCAAATTCGTCGGTTCCCCAAGTGAACATCCGGCCGATGGCTGTGCCCGCCATACTGTGCATTTGGCCCAAGGCAAGCGTGCTCACACCACTCAGGCCCTGCACCTGTACTCATTGCAGCAAATGAGTACGCAAAATAGCATGACCACCAACTATGTTGTTAAATTCAGCATTAGACAAAAAACCATTGGTTCATTCACTCAATTCCACCGAGACGGTTCAGAAATTACTCTCATGCAAGTATAACCCTTACTACCACCGTCCACCCACTCCCATCACAAATCAAGAAAGAAGTACTCCTTTATTACATCACACACTCCAACACACACTCCAACACACACCCCAACACACCCCAACACACACAGACCTGTGTCGGCATCATGTGGTGCTCCGCAACCCCATGGCCGAGTTGCCAATATAAGCCATGCCCCCAGGTCCATGCACGCCCCTGCTCATCCACAGCACCTGTGGAACGCAAGCAATTCTCTCAACATCACACTAAGTTGAAACCTATGTAGGTATGCACAAGTGTTGCCCTCCTTTTTTTGTTGAGGACAGCCCCAATACTCAGCCGGCAGGAACGCTGCCGGCAGGAGGGCGGCCGGCAGGAAAGCTGCCGAAGTGCTCCTTTGTCTGCTTGTACTACACATGCTTAACAATGAATCATATTTGTATTAGTTGGAGATGTCTAGTAGGTAGATGGATGAGAAGCTCTCCAACCCTAACACATAATCAGAGGCTCACAGCACCACTTTCTTACAATTGTATTCAAGACAAGTCTCCAACAGTATGAGGGACACAATCGCACTCGCATCGTATATTGTATCGCACCCGAGTTAAAGTAGTTGGCCGCCAAAGAGCGTACACGCGTGCTGCGTAAAGCGCGTATGTGCTGCGGCTCCCATTTCACATCCCCACCCCCAAGGCCTGCACCTGCATGTGTGTGCGTGTGTGTTTTGTGTGCATTTGCGTATGCATGCATGCATGTATGTGTGATTATGTAGGCATGCATGCTTTTCAGCTCACGCGTTGGTATGCCTGACATCATGAGTTATGAATTACTTTGAAATGCACAAGAACATGTGTGTTACCTTTTCCGCCTAAGCCCAAAGCGCCGGTTGCACCCCCCCCCCATGAGAGGACCTCTCCATTTCTAGTCAAGGCCAGGGAGTGCTCTGCACCTGCAGCAAGCTCTTTGACACCTGCACCTGTGTGGATGGTTATGGTGTGTTTGCGTGCGTGAGCGCTAGTGTATTTGTGTGTGATTGCTTGTGTGTGTGCGTTCTCATGTGTGGGGCCACAGCAAGAGCCGTTGAAGAGTCTTATTGTGCAATTCGAGAAAGACAAAACTAGATGAAGGATATCAAGCTCAATTACGGCCTGTTGTTCTTGTAAGTAATGAGTTTTAAGGTGCCCAAGATCGTGATATCGAGATCCTTATTTTAGATGAGCAAATGTTCTTGGCAGGCCCTCTGTCCAGACATAAGCAAGGACCTCTGCCTGTCATTCAAGGTCCTTGCCAACCAAGACCTTTACCATGCAGCCATGCAGGCTATGCCCAAGTTTTTTTGTTTCCCTCCCATCACAAACCTTTTACCCAACCTTCACCAACCGTAGGGATTAGGTTGAAAGTCTTAGACCTTGAAAACAGACCGCCCACACCTGAGCACAAAACAGACCGCCCACACCTGAGCAGACAAGGCTTTCCAAACCACTCCCATTTTTTACCATTTAACTCTTTAACTAATCGAGGCTCCGTGTACTTGTACTTCCCACTCTCGCCGATTCCCAGCTGCCCCGACTCGTGCCTGCCAAACGCCCACACCTGAGCACAAAGGGAAGCACTTGAAGAGTGGTGCTGACGAAGATAACACGTCAGAAAGGGCGCTCAATCGCAGCTTCTTCTCAAAAGGCAGTCTGGAATGATGCCTGAGATGTAGTAG
>Ga0307947_1000486_pt1:20000-27909 | contig 27909 bp, 33 predicted proteins | sample OrgLakmetagen232_FD_201840 | JGI IMG/M metagenome (GOLD analysis project Ga0307947, IMG submission 201840) | Saline water microbial communities from Organic Lake, Antarctica - #232 | ecosystem: Environmental > Aquatic > Non-marine Saline and Alkaline > Saline | place: Antarctica...
GACCCCATACTTCAAACATATTAGGGTTTGCTCAAACACACACAGGCGGACCTGCACCCCCTAGCCCCTTCCTTCCAGGGAGGGGAGGAGGTGTTTCAAGCCAGCAGCAGCAGAGCAGTCTGTACACGCCGTCACCGCAATTCCATCAGACGCCATACCTCTCAAGCCCCTTCTCCCCAAACTACTATCGATACCAGCCTCCGTCTCCCGCCTATACTTCTGGCAGATCTAGTGGCGAGGCCGGGTACAACGTGTATGACATGAAAAGGTGAGAGGAGATCGTTCTCATCCAAAGGTATCTGCCTGTGCAAGCCTGGCAGACGGAGAGAAAACTTCCTTGTATACGGAAACACAGTGCAAGCGATGAAGCTCTCTTTGTTGCGACACGCAAAAGCTAAAAAGACCCCCTGTCTTTACATTATTTGATCTCAGCTCAACGGCAAACTTTTGCTCTTGATGCAAATACTCACACCCCAACCTGTGCAGTCTGGCATCTTCTCTGGCAACCATTCAAGCCGGCACCGGGGAGGTGCGGCGCATCTTTGCTGCAAGTACGTTCCGTCCCAGGCTTCCAGGTAAATGGAGGGCAAGGAAGCGTGCAAGAACTTGTGATGTCTATAAAGCTATAACGGGCTATAAACCACTTTTGTAAGCCATGAAATACTGGAAATGCTAATTTCACAACCTCTGCAGCAGATGGCAATCTGGAGGCAGGCTCAAGAGTTACACCTGGATCCAGCCAAAGCATCCCTTCTTTGCCTTGATTCCTGCAGGCCTGACCAAGCTTGTGAGCCAACTCACACGCGAGGGCAACTGGCAGAAGGGCTTGGAAGTGTTTGAGAGCCTGTCCACCTTGAGCGTGAGGCCTGACACGACCATCACCAACGCTGCAATCTCTGCCTGTGATAAGGGAGGACAATGGGAGAAGGCTATGCAGGTGGGCAATTTTTGCACGCATGAATCTGCAGGCACAAAGGCTTTGCAAGCTGCAAAGAAAACTGCTTTAGTGCGGCAAACAACGCCCTCGCAAATCACGGATCTAGGTTGTTATGTGAGTTGTAGCTCCTTAAATGTGTTACTGCTCAGTACTTAAAAAGCGCGCACAATTCGCAATTAAGATGCAGACACACATATTGCTTTGCACCAACACGTTCACTTTCCATCAACTAAATAATAGGTCTTCAATGCTATGGACGGCTGGGGACTTCCTCGTGACGCCATTACATACTCTGCTGTTATCAGTGCCCTCTCCAAAGGACGGCAGTGGTCCCTTGGTGAGTCTCAAGAACTTGCACCCCGAAATGTTACATCCATGGCGCTATTGTGTCACGTTTCCTTTCCAGCGGTGATGATTCGTTGTATTCAGTGACTCAGTGCAGGTTGGCCTGACAGTGCAGCGTAAGGAAAATGTAGGGCACATGAAACCGAATAGGCTTACAATTAGGAACTTTTCTCGGATCCCCACTCGGTATTCTGTACATCCTTTGCCTTTCTTTTCCTCGTCACCTAGTCTCAGGATGGTTACCATCATGCAGGGTCTCAAAGTGGGAACTCAAAGATACTTTACAAAGGAGATGATCAGATGATTTTGGAGTTGTATTTGAGATACGAGGAAAAAAGAAAGATGTGGGGTGAATTTAGCTGTACGTCTGTTTCTAGATTACAACAGGGACAATTTCCTCTATGACTGATATTGTTTTCGCATGACATGCGCTATTGAACACCGTCTTTGCTATCCTCCCCTCATATAGACTGTCTAATAGATTGTCTAATAGACTGTCTAATCACTGAATAGCACCTCGTGGCTTACACTGCTTCACATTGCTCGCCTGCCTGCACGCAGCCATCGACGTGTTCAACCACATGAGCAATGCCAACATTGAGTGTGACGCGGTGACGTGCTGCTCCCTCATCACCGCACTGGACAAGGGCGGCCAGTGGCAGCTGGCTGAGCAGGTACGCTGTGGCCGCTCGTCTTGATCTATTACCATGGTTTGGTTGCAAATAAAGTGGTTTGTCGTATCGCTTAAATTACAATGATGTCAGCATTTTCTAGTTAATAGTGAAAGGAGCATGCAAGGAGCGTGAGGCCACTCCTATGACCAGCCACAGTGATGTGGTGCTTGGTTATTAACCACTTAATGCTTCGAGCCACTCCACTTCCAAATCAGTTGTACAATCATTCCTTTACCCTCCATTCTATCTCATTAAAATTTACTTCTAGCCCACTACAAAGTTGCGCACGTATCTCACAGGTGTTTGTTCAGATGTATCAAGAACATCCTCAGTTCAAAATCCTCCTTCAGTGCATGAGTGAGAAGGCAGGAAGGCCTGCAGCACAACAAAACCCTGCGTTGGCAGCGGCATCTGTCTCTCCTGCTGCAGCCATGCTGGCCATGCTGCGCAGCCCGCGGATGCTTGATGCGTTTGGGGAAGTGGATTTGCTGGTGGGTGTGAATTGACTGCATGGTGGTGTTGAGTGTAGTACATGATCAGGGCCACCTTGTCAGTCTATTCCAGCTGTTGGGTACCTTAATTGAAATGGTCTTCCACAAACAAAAGATAAGGTTGAGTCTGTGCCCCTTGCTCATTTGAATGGATACAAAAGGGAGAGTTCATGCTTTTTGGGAGCCAATTATTTTGTGGACACCCAAGACAAGGCGAATGAAAGCCTGTTGAATGAATAGGGGGTGGGAGCTTGGAATAAAATGGAGCAGGTAAGCTGTGATATCTAAAGAAGAGTTTCACTTGTACCTTGCCCCCAGTTTTCCACATTTTAGCTTTTTCGTAATAGCATTGACCATCATTTCTCTCTCAGCTGCCCCTCTGCAAAGTATGCAATGCTGATGCAGGAGCTGGTGCTACTTCTTTGCCCCTTTACTTGAGCAGAGTAGGAGACTTGACGTGCACATTTTAGAGCAGTGGACTGTTGATTTTTAACTAGGGGGTTGGCCGTAACCATCCGTACGTACTATATGTTCAGCAGGAATACTTGCATATATTGTTTACATATATATACATGGTTCTGGCCATCCCTATGTTAAAACATTGTTTGGCCCACTTAGGTCGAGCAACAGACGAGAGAGGCAGAGGAGCAGCAGGGCGGGCTTGGACTTGCCAGATCTGGAAGCCTCTCTTCTGCCGACCTCCGAGAGCTTGGAATAGGAGGAACGCCCACCTTAACTCCATCCACGCCTCACAAGGTAAGCACACTCCTTCCCTATTTGATGGAATAAACATTTCTTGTCCCACCCACTTCCGTGTAATGTGACATCACGTAGCGAAACGACGATTTCGCCTTCCCCCACATTTCAAACAAGACGCAAGATAGAAGTGGGCGTGTCTGGTCAGGTTGTACACGGTTGTACACAAACAAGCTGTTCAATGCAGCAAAATACAATACACGAAAGCGTAAAAGCCGAACAGTGATGTTTATAATGAAATGTTCACCATTGGTGTTAATTAACCAGTGGGAAAATGATGGGGGCAAGGTGCACAAGTTTCCTGCAAACTAGCTCGCCAGCTGATCAGAATCTCAGCCCTCTCAACACTGCATTCAGGACCTGACGCCTCACGCTCTACCATTCATACCTCAGTCCCCTGGCTCCAAAGGGTCCTGCACCAATTTGGCCAGCATGCAGAGTGGCTTTGATGGTGGAGCAGGTGAGGCCTTCTAGCTGCTCATTTTTCTAGTTACTTGGATGTTTGTTGCTCCTGCCAGTACAAGTGCCTAGTTTTTTGTGGTGCAGGAAGGTAATGCAGGTTGTTCCGGATTAATCTTTAAATTCCTGTGCAAAAAAGATGTTGCGATCAACTTGCCTTAAGGCAAACTGTACAGAAATTTTGGAGCTTGCTCTGATCATCCTAACAAGTGTTTAATCACTGCCTTCGTTGTACGTATAAAAATACCTAGATGTACGTATAAAAATACCTAGTTGCACTATTGTTCACAAATCAGACAGAAACAATTTAAAGAAACAATGCAATTGGAAATGATCCCTTCCTACCAGCAGGAGAAGTGGCGGCTGCTGAACCAAACACGGCCTCTGCTGCTGCCTTGGATGGGGGAAGCAAGTGTGGCCTCCCTCCTCCAAGTCCTATTACCCCAAAAGTTGGACCCACTTCACCTTCCTACACCCCCTGGTCGGTGAAATCAGGCTCTGGCGGCAATCTGTTCAGGTGATTTCTTACACTTTTGTGTTCACCTGACATAGTCAATCTGTGTCATTTTTGTGCATGGTGCAGTTAGCAAGCAGGGCTCTTTATTGCTTGGATATTAGCTTACCACACGGTCTTGTTGTTTTGTTACTTATAAACACAGGTGTTCCACGTTTCCACTCTTCTTTCTGTTCCCGCGCAATTACACCAGGCCTTGTTGACCTGAACCTCGATGGAATAGCAGCATCTTTTTAGTTTTGCGGCCAGAGTGACTTCGAGGATGACATGCACTTTACTTGTTACAACAACATGCTCATTGTCTCAATACTTCCCAGCCTTTATAAATTGCTTCTCAACCTTAGCACCACTCTTCTCATGACTCTTGCTCTGCCTACTGCAAACGAAATGCAGGTCAATCTCAGCCTTCCCCAAGATTGACAAAGACCTTCCCACCGTGCACGAGCCAGATGCTCTTCTGATGGGTGCTCCTCCTCAATCAAGTCAGAAGTCATCTCCCATGCAGGCATGTGGCGTTTTCTCAGCAAATGCAGCGCTTATTGTTAAGTTTTAGTCACAATTTGATCCTGTAGAGCAGGTGAGAATTCTCAAGACTCCCTCGTGGATGGAAAAAAAGTATCCAGGCAGATAATCATCACTCTCAAATGAAGATTTAGGACTGCCTCTCATCAGTTGTCTGCTGAGGCTACAAAATGTGAGGCATTCGTGGAAGCTTGGAACACTTGCCATATGGGACCTTTTTTTAATCAATAGAATATTTGCCTCTATTCAAACAATGGTGCTTGCTTGGTCAATAAAAAATTGCCTTGATGGATGCCTACCATACTTTTTGTGGTGTGCTTGGCTTAACCCAAAAGTATGACCTATCACACCTGCTTTGTTGCTTGTTCTTGCAAACACTCTCTCGTACATGCACATGTATTTTGAGATGATTCCTATCATCTACCTAGTAATATGCCATCCACATGTACTTCCTTTCTAAAACAAAGGTCGGGGCCTCCGAGTGGTCAAGCCTGGAGAGCATCGGAGGACATGCTTCTGCTGATCCTGCATTGGGTTCAGAAGAGGCTGCTGTCGCAGGAGGGAGTGCTCTGCTGTTTGGGGCCCCTGGCACTCCTTCTCTTTCAGCAGCACCCAGTTCACTCAGGTTCGCAATTTGTGGGTGAATTTTAATGTCGTGTAGTTGTACCCTCTTTTTAAAGCGCAATTGTAGCGCTAGGAATAAAAGCTATTGCCTGTAACGACATAGTACCCCTCAAATATTTCTTGTTCTTATTTTGGCTTGCCTTGATTTTGCAGTGGCTGCATGATTGAAACTAATAGCGGCTTTGGTAGAGAGAGAGAGAGAGAGAGAGAGAGAGAGAGAGAGAGAGAGAGAGAGAGAGAGAGAGAGAGAGAGAGAGAGAGAGAGACAGACATTGAGTTACAGTGGGGCTTACTTTATTATTCTTCTGGATGCTTGTCTACGTAAGGCTTAACCTTACTGTGCTGACTCTGAGAGCACCGTTAAATGAACATCTGCTTCAGGTGTCATCCAGCATTTCATTGATGCTGCATATTTCTCCATCTCTTTCCTACGGTGGTGTTAGATACAGCTGGGAGGTTTTGTGATCTGCAAGTGTCTGCAGGCCTCTCTTGACGTATCCCTCCACAGGTGCTGTATCTGTTCATCCTGCAACATGTACCAACATGTAATTTCCAAATTGATGCTATAGAATGCATCCTTTTCCTCTGCAGGTTTGCGGCCAGCCACCACCATCGCAGCGCCAACTGCCTCATGTCTCTGCCCTCCTCTGGGTCTGGCGGCTCCATTGCTAGCCCGAACACAGAGCCAATGACCTCAAGAGAAAATAGCAGTCTGGAATCAGACCAGCTGTCGGGGCTGCTACAATCTCTGGGCCACAACAGCGCTCCTGCAAACCTAACTCAGGTAAGAAGCTGCCTGCAAGTGTTCAACTAAAAAGCTGCTGATTGTCGTACTCCTGTTGACCTTATCCAGTACGAAGCAGCTTGCAAGTGTTTCGAGGTGCTTGTTGTTGAAAGTTGTTGGCTCGGATATATGCTGTGCATTTGACTCCTGTTCTTACGTGGGCTCTCTTTATTGCTTTCGATTTGCACCCTTAACAACACCCTTTAGCAGCACTTCAAGGCAACCTCACAGCATTTTTTCCCATTTCTTCACGATGGCTCCTACTCATGGACTGGCATTGAACCAACAGGAGACGTTAAACTCTCTCCTATCCGACAACCCTGCTGTTGCACAGCAAGCAATGGGATCCCTGAGTAGCTTGCCACAGGCAGAGAGTTGTGGCTTGGTCCTGCCCCCAGCGGTGAGTTAATGCATCGTACCTTGCGTAGTATTTGAATCTGACTACGCCTTTGCTTTCGCACTCAGTCACTGCTCGCCTACTCTGCACCTATTTAGTGCTTTTGTACGAGTTTAGGAAGTGCTCAAACCTTGTGTCTGATAGACAAATGTTTCTTATTAAAGTAGGGTAAGCGTCTACTCAAATGCTGTTTGCAGTCTCCCATGGGCAGCTCCTGTGCGCCGTCACCTCACAGACAGCCCCCAAGCAGCCCTTACACCCTGGCCCCTTACAGCCCCTACACAATGCAGGTGAGTGCGGTGTGCTCTGAAGGTGCTTATCCATACCTAGTGTAACCAATGATACAATTCCAGTCATTCCATTAGGAGTTGTCTTAGCCATAAATAGCGGACAAGCTACCACAAGCAGTGATGCTGAACAGACGTGCTGAGGTGCAAAGCCGTTTAGTCTGGCAGAAACAGACACCTTCAGTAGGCCAGCAAAAGAGTTGTCTTCCCACTTCAAACACAAGACAGGTTAAGAGCAGTATAATAAAATTGGTCAAAGTGCGCTCCTTCCATTGTCAGTGGCAAATTCTTCTTTTATCCCCAAGGTGCATTGCATGATCTTCAATGCAATAAAAACAGCAGCAGCTGTATTCTCTTCTCAGCCATTCACACATTGTCTGTGTTGATGTCCAGGCGCACCAGCCTCCGTATAGCCCCTCTAACCACCACCTTTACCGCACCACCAGTGCACCCTCAGGAGCCAACAGGTAATTAAGGAAAAGTATGATTAAGCAAATGTTGCAAGGCACATAAAGTGGTCTTGACATCGGCAAAATTATTTGCGGTGGTTCAAGGTAGGATAATAGCAGGAGGGTAGTTGTGAAGAATTCAAATGCTTAATTTTGACCATCCATCCGGCTAGTTCAAATGGAACTCAAGTCTGTGCAACTTTTTTGCAATTGCGCTCACGCTGCAGAGGCTTGCTGCGCACAAGCAGCTTGAACTCCAAAAAGTCGGCACCCAATCGCGTGTGCTGCAACGCGCTGCTGGCTGCTTATGCACGTGCATCTCCTACACAGGTGTGTTGACTGCTCTCAGGATTCTTGAAATGTGCAAGTTTTGAAGTAAAGTATGGTGGTCAAGATGCTAATAAAGGCATGCAGGGCTTTGCACGAAGTGTTTGCAAACAAGAGATCTATGCTCTATTGTGTATATGTCGTTGTCATTCTCACTCTCTCCCCTCTCTCTCTCTCACTCTCTCTCCCTCTCTCTCTCTCTCTCTCTCTCCCTCTCTCTCTCTCTCTCTCTCTCTCTCTCTCTTTCTCCCTCTCTCTCCCTCTCTCTCTCTCTCTCTCTCTCTCTCTCTCTCTCACTCTCACTCTCTCTCTCTCTCTCTCTCTCTCTGTGTGTGTCTCTCTC
>Ga0307947_1000487_pt1 | contig 27866 bp, 27 predicted proteins | sample OrgLakmetagen232_FD_201840 | JGI IMG/M metagenome (GOLD analysis project Ga0307947, IMG submission 201840) | Saline water microbial communities from Organic Lake, Antarctica - #232 | ecosystem: Environmental > Aquatic > Non-marine Saline and Alkaline > Saline | place: Antarctica: Organic Lake...
CCAGCATGTGTTTGTGCATGCTTGCCTGTATGTGGAGGGGGGGGGGCACTCAGGCATTAGCGTGTGTTTATTTTTGCTTGTCTCGATGTGGAGCTGGGGGACACTGAATAGTCTGTGTTTGTGTGTGCTTGCCTGTATGTGGAGGGGGGGGGGGGACGTGCAGGTATCAGTATGCGTTTGTTCGTGCTTGCCTGTATGTGGAGCAGGGGGACACTCAAGAGTCAGCGAGCCTTTGTTTGTTTGTGCTTGGACCTCTCATTACCTAAGAAGGTCACTTGTGCTTCAGTGTGCATGCTTCATCCAATGTTCACACACATTGGTGGGGAAATGCTGTACCGAGTCCTCCTTCTCATCAACTGTTCTGGGAGGCGTCCTCAAAACCTTGTGACAATGACGTCCGTGCTGCCTCTCTCATGATTGCAGTGTGAAAGCCTACTTGACATCTTTCCTGTATACAGAGTATTGGGTGAAGGCCTGCCAGGTGAGTGTGGGTGTGTGCAGTTGTGTGATTGGATGTGATTGTGGGGGACGTGAAAGTGTACCTTGCATCGTTCCTGTATGCAAAGTTTTGGGTGAAGGCACGCCCGTTATGTGTGGGCTTTGTTTGTGGGTGCAGGTGAATGAGCGCACCTTTGCATTTGCGTGGAGCATATGTTTAAGTGCCTGGTGTAACCCCCTCCCTCACCCCCCGACACACACACACACACACACTCACACACACACACACACGTACGCACACCAACACCTCTTCTCCCATCACCCACCCTGCAGAACGGCAGCCTGCGCAAGGGGTTGCCCAACCTACTCAACGCAGCCCACCAAAGCCACCAGCAGCACCTCCAAAAACACTTCCCGCCATTGCAGCGGCAGCAACAACAGCAGGAAGGCAGAGCTGCAAATACAGCTGTGGCGTTTCAGGGCAGTGGGGACGCAAATGCAGCGGGTGTGGGTTGCTCTGACCCTACTCTGCTTCCCTTTCTTGATCTTGCAGCTAATAAGACGAGGAGTGGGGGTGGAGCTGCAGAGGAGGGAGTGGTCATGCCCATGCACAAGGCTGCTGAGGTGGGTAGAAGTGCTGATCAGTGTGTGCTGCTTTGTGCCTTTTGTTAAATTTCAACACACACACACACACAGAATTGTACGCCCCTAATCTTCAAACGCTGCTGCCAGTTTGGCGAAAATAGAAGTGCAACATTTGCGTTGACGTTTTGACAAAGTCGATATATGCTGTATTTTTAGAAGGATACACGTGTTCGATGCATGTGACTTATTCAAAGCTGTTTTGTGTGCTAGTATAGATCAGTGTGTGCTGCCTTGCGTGATGCTTGTTCCCAACAGTCCTGTGCAGTGAACATGTCAACTTTGCCTACAGTACTTAAATTGAGCTGAACATTGTTGCCACGCTCGATCTGTAAAGTGTCTGCTTGTTGATCATGGTGGAGTTGTTTTAACAATCTCAGGCTGAAGCTGTGCTGCGTGATGTGTGGGGCTCATCCTCGGATCCAGACGCGTTGTATGCTTTGGCTGGACAAGGGCGGGCAGGTGGCACACAAGAGGTGAGAAGGGGGGGAAGGCAGGTGGCACACAAGAGGTGAGAAGAGAGAAGGGGGAGCAGGCAGGTGGCACACAAGAGGTGAGAAGGGAGAAGGGGGGGATTTTTACAGTGTCGTGAGAGGGTTTCCTTTTAATGAGAAGAGTATGCATGATGTGTGAAAGGCTTACGTGATCGGAAGGGAAGAGGGAGGAAAGGATAAAATGAGGAGGTGGAAGGGAAGAACCTTGGTTTTGTATTAGGAAGCTTAAATGGGGGGAGAGATGACGTGCTTAGCACCCTCATAAGCGGGGACTGAATAAGGCTGCTACACATGCCTCTACACATGCCTCTCTTCACTGAACAAAGTGCAAAAGGGTAAAATTTTGAGGGACAAGCGCATTATCTAGTCTTACCCAGTGAAGCTTTACAAAAGGCGTTGACATGTTGTCACCTCTTTCAGCCTACTCTTTAATGCTAATGCAGCTAGACCTTATTTTGGGGCGGGCTTGGGCACGTGGTCGGCACCATTGGGGGGCCCTCCATTGACGAATGCTGCTTCAAATTTGCGCAGACTGCCACTTTTTTGCCAGATCTCGACACCGACCATACTTCGCTCGTACCATAGACACCCATGGCATGACACAATGCGTGCTCACTTTCGTACTTACGCACGTACTAACGCACGCTGTGTGCTGCAATCCCTACAGCAACTCATGCTGATGGAGCGTGAAGGCAATTGGCCCAAAGCCCTGGCCGCGCATGACATTGCCCTCTTGCAACAAGCACAGTATGCTGCCCCATCTCAAGGGCCACCCCATCCACATAGCGCTGGTTTCAGCCTTGCACAGCATGGCTCTGGTGCAGCACACCAACACCAACAGCAGCAGCAGCAGCAGCAGCAGCAGCAGCAGGGCGTGGCGCACTCACACTATGGAGTGGCGCGTGCGTTGGACCGTGTGGGCTGTGGGCCTGCCGCTGCCACGTACCTCAGAGGCATAGGTGAGAGGAATGAACGCTGTAGAGTGTAGAGCTAGGGAGTGGGGAATGCCATGTTTGTATTGAACAAGTAGAAGCGCTCAGTGCCGTTTCAATACCAGATAGCATGAACTTCCTCGAAAAGAGATCATGTCATCCTTGTTTGTATTAAACAATTACAACATCCTTCCTGTGTTTTAGAGCATGACCCAGCCGTGCGTGAGCTTCAAATGAGCTTGCCTTTGTAGGTGTTCTAACATGCACACACACACACATACACACACACACGCTCACACACACACACACACACATACACACACACACACACTCACACACACACACACACACACACAAACACAAACACAAACACACACATAAATACATACGCTCAAATACACACACAAGCGCACAATCACACGCACGCACACAAACATACACATGCAAACACACCTGCACACACACATACATACACACACAAACATTGTAAACATGCCACCTCCTTTCTATTTCAGATCATGCACCTGCCACGCGTGAGCTTCAGTATGAGCTTGCGTGGCGCCTAGGACAATGGGATCCTGTGGCATTTGGGGAAGGGCCTTTGTCTGGTAGGAAGAGGAGGGTGCAACCTAGAAGCAAGTGCAGGCTAACGTTATGATAAGATCAGTACGCTTACAGGGAATGCTCCACGTGAGAGATCTCGGCTGGCCGGAACCAAGTATTTAAAGGTTAAGCTAAAGCTGTATGTTCAATGTTTGAGTACCAAATGTTGATAATTAAGATGTGCACAGTCACTTATGCTACTCTTTGGATATTACGTATGTGCATAATGTACCGGTGTACCGACGTAATGTACCGATGTACCGATATATAAGTGTGTATGTACCGTTAGTCGTGAGGAAGCAAGCCCTTGCTTTCATGTCAAAAGCCATGCTTCCTCATTTCTTTTTGTATTATCAAAAGTGTAGCAAGCTCGATTGTTTTGTGGCTGTGAACCATTACAGCGTTGGGCCTGCTAAACCACTCGTTTAGACATTCTCTTCAGTCACAATCATCACCTGACATTGACTGACACTATCACTATCACTCCAGCTAATAGTACACAACCATCTAATGCATCGAATAGGCAAGAGCCACTAAACAGTGCACAACCATCTGGTGCATCAAATAGGCAAGAGCCACCCAATACTTTATTGCATCAAATAGGCAAGAGCCACCCAATGCATTAATGCATCGAATAGGCAAGAGCCACCCAATGCTTTAATGCATCGAATAGGCAAGAGCCACCCAATGCTTCAATGCATCGAATAGGCAAGAGCCACAAATACTTTAATGTATCAGATAGGCTCAAATACTTAAATGCATCGAAAAGGCTCCATGTGCACTCTGTGAACTTCGCTGCTAAACTTGTCCATGCAAGACGTGCCCTTTTCAGTACTGCTATTAACTCTCATCAGGAGCTGGTTTCAGGCCAAGCCTGCAACCCTCTTGATCCGCATTGATTTCTCCTTTCCTTTTTGCGGTGGAAAAGCTTTACGGTACTCGGTACCAAAGTGGCTCCTTTTAATATGGGGAGTGGCTTTCACTGCCTGCTTTTCTTTTTTTTCCTTTTTTCATTCAATAGGCAAGAGCCACCAACTACTTTAATGCATCGAATAGGCAAGAGCCACCCAATACTGTATTGTCCGTTTTTGAAACACCTAGCAGCACACAGTGTTTCTTTCTATTGAGCTCGTGCCTCACTCACAACGCAAGGCACTTGAGTCACTCTTACACTTGAGAAATGTTTAAAGGAAGAACCCGCGTGGCTTGCATGCGACACGCTGGCTGCTGAAACACGGAAGCATAGCGGCAACGCCACCAAGTGCTTTCACGCTCTTTTTCTTTAAGTTAAAACCCAAAGCTAGCTGCTGTGGTATCGAGCCGCAAGGCGAAAGCCGTCAAGTGCTCCCGTGCACGTATTTTCTTCTTTCGATCTTTACCGACATGCAACATGCTCAATGCTTTTCATCCACAGCAGATGACAGCACGCAAGCCGCTGCTCGTAGTGCTGCCCTGATGCCTCTTAAGCTGGGAAAACGGCGGAGGGAGGACGGCAGTTGGGCGCAGGGTGCGGGTGTGGGTGGCAGGACTACACCTGCAGTCCAGGTGTGTGTATATATGTAAGAGTGATTGTTTGTGCAGGGAAAGGGCAACGGTGATCAAGTCTGTAGTAGGGGAGTGGGCATGTGTGCCAGGGTTCAGTCTTTCAAGCTGTTATGGCTTATCATGAGCTTTGATGCCTGCATGGGTTCCCCTTTCTAGATGATCTTCTATAGAAGGAGGGTGAGAATGCACGTCTGGGGTCGTTTCCAAAGAAGCAATGTTGCGTTGTCTTTTGCTTGACCCTGATTTGCTCTTACAGCTTTTCTTTTCAGCAACCTCACGGTATGCTCGCACCTTGTACTCTATGGAATCTGCTGACACAGACGTGGTTTGTCAACTGCCAAGGGTCCATTCCTGGCCAGCCTGATCTCCTCTGATCCTCTGTGTTTCTCGCTTCTGTGCCTATGTGTCATATGTCATGTATACCTTTTGCTCCACGCATTTTTTGCATGATCTATTGTCTTCTCTTTCCACAAATCCTTACTACACAACCTTCCAATTCCAACATGCAGCACTGCACCATTGTATCGTATACACACGCACACAATCACACACACACACACACATGCACACACACACACACACGCGTACACACACATACACACACACACACACACACGCACACACACGCAACACATACAACCACACTACACCACACACATACACGCACAGGTTCCTCGCCTGGACCTAAAGGCATGCAGCGCTGCACCTTCACCGCCTTATTTCTTGCTCAACGCCGCCATGAGCGGCAGCAGAATAGCATACAGTCAGAACAGACCCATGGGCTTTCACGAGGCCCTCCTCGCTTGCTTGTGTGCTTTGCAAGTAGGGGACAGGCAAGGATTTTTCAGCGTGCTCCGCAGGGCAACTGCAGGTGTGTGGATGTGGTAAAGGAGGGTGTGTGTCGTGGGAGGGGGGGGGGCACCTTGGTATGGGTGTGGGTGTATATGTGCATGTTGACTTATAATGCATGCATTGCCATAGTGGGTCTGCTGTGTTGTGTGATAGCGCATGGGTTAGGGGTTGGTTTAGGTATGGGTGTGAACGTGGGTGTGCACATGCTTGCGCACGTGCGTTGGGAGTTTTGTGTGTATCAGTGCATGATGACAAAGAATGCATGCATCGACATAGTGCATCTACTGTGTACACACATACGCACACAGATTGCGTGCGCACCCTGGCAAGCACCAGCAACGAGGCTCCTGCTGCACTTGATCAGCCTTTAGACCACCTTCGCTGCCTCAGGTGGGTTTTAAGTCAACGAGGCTCCTGCTACGCTTGATCAGCCTTTAGACCACCTTCGCTGCCTCAGGTGGGTTTTGTGTGGTACTTTGTATCTGAGGCTTCTGCTGCGCTTAATCAGCCTTTAAACCACCTACGCTGCCTCAGGTGGTTTTTGTGTGGTACTTTGTATCTGTTTGCCCCGCTGTCCCTTCTGGTCTCATTTTTGGGTGAACACTGTGGCATTCTTGACACATCTGAACTCTTCGTCGACCCACATTCCTTTTGCCAAATTATGGCGATGTCGATACAACTCATGGACATTGATCTGAATCACAAGGGTGCGGCAGTTCATTGACAAAGATCACATATACATAGGATTGACCAGAATCATATATACACGGTGTATATACGGTATTTTTGGCAGGGAAATCACCAAGTATACGGTCATACACGGTGTATTTATATGGTTCTGGCTGACCCTACAAATGCAGCCAGAACTATGATCAAAAGAGGCCTCTCCAATCGACCCACCTCGTTTTGCAAGCCACCAAAACAGGAACTGCACAGGCAGTGAGAGCCCCACCCACCACACGGCTGCCCTTGTTACACTTGCCACACTGTGATTGCACTGTCTCAACTGAATAACAGCGCTACGTAGGCAGCAGGAACCATTCCCTGTTCAAAGCACGGAGATCTCCAATGCGCTGGTGGCATCATGCTCACGCACCCCTTCTCGGCACTGAGGGCATCCATGCCATGTCTTTATATGGTGCCTTCAAAGTTCATTTCAAGGGGGCATGATCTAAAGACGTCCCCCCCCCTTCATACTTGAACAATAAGGTGGATGTCTTCATCACAGCATCCGCATCTGATCTGAAGTCTTGCCCCCGACCCTCCTCCTTCATATTCAAACAATAAGGTCAGTACTTCACCACCTCGCACCTGATCTGAAGTCTTGCCCCCGACCCTCCTCATTCATATTCAAACAATAAGGCTAACGTCTTCATCACAGCATCCACACCTGGCCACACTGGTTCAGGTTAATGGAGGATGTGTGGCACGTCACCTGGGCGTCCCCCCAACCCTCCTCCTTCTCTCCCACCATCACCCTTAACCCTGGCGGTGGTGCTGCTGCTGCATCCTCCCCCAGCTCCCCACAGCAGTTGCTAATACAACACCTGAGCGCTCTTATTGAAGGAGAAACCCAGGCACTTGACTCGGGGCGTGTGTCAAACGGCCTGGGAGAGGGGGGAGGAGAGCTGGAAGCGATGATGCTGGGTGACCAGGGCGGGGGGGGGAACAGCGGGATGCTGGACGCGCTGCGCTGCGCCGCGCTGCGTGTGTCGAGCCGGCGCGGCGCGCTCGTGCACGCCCTAGCAGCCTCTGTCTCTGACTGCCGTGCGGTGCGCTCTGTGACTCAGGGCTCCGCGTATGCGCAGCAGCTGAGGGCATTGCTCACATCACTGTCTTCATCTGCTGTGTCGCTGCCGTCTGCTACACCAGGTGGGTGCATACAGCATACCTGTGAGCTCACCTCACTGTCGTCGTCTGCTGTTTTGCTGCCGTCTGCCATGCCAGGTGAGTGCACACAGCTTACGTATGTACTGCCTTCATCTGCTGTGTCGCTGCTGTTTGCTACGCCAGGTGGGTGCATACAGCATACGTATGTGCACTCACCTCAATGTCTGCATCTGCTGTGTCGCTGCCATCTACTTTGTACTTCATACTCGCTGGATGATTGTATACAGCATGCTAACATGCGAGGCTGCACTCCATTATGATGCCTTCATTTGCTACTCCCTGCCTGTCTACTCAGGCACACTCTCACCTGCGATGCTTTCTATCTTGCTTTCGTTGCTGATCTCTAGCGCTGTCTTCTCACACATGAGTAGGGTTGGTCAGAATTGTGTATGTTTACTGTGCATACCTGTAGATGATGCACAGATCCCTGCCAATAACACTGCACGTAAACCACACGTGTGTGGTTCTGGCCCACTTGACTTATGAGTACAGATTGTTTCACCTCTGCTATTGCCACGCACGCAACACGAGAAAGCTGCGCAATAAATGTCAAAGGTTTTGATAACTAAAACGTAATGAATGCATTGAGGCAGTCTGCATCTGACAGGCAATCCATGTGTGTGCACAGCACGCATGCAAAAACGCGTACACATCCAACAACTCACGCATGTGCATACATACATACATACAATCTCATGAAGGCAATAGATATATCTGAAAATACAGTAGCTCATGCAAACGTGTACACCCACACTATTGACTTCAGGAGCGGTAAGAGCAGTGTCTGAAGTAGCGCAGCTTGCTGCTGTTCTGAGACCCGATGCAGGTACGGATTAAGTTAGTGTGCATATGTGGAACTAGTGTATGTGTATTACTGTATTTGAGTTGTGCTGGCCCAGGATATGTGTATGTGTGTTGTTAGCAGCACATTGAATGGGGAGGGAAAGTACCACTACGTATGCACATATTTCCATTGATGTACCTCTGTCTCTCTCTCTCACTCTCTCTCTCTCTCTCTCTCTCTCTCTTTCTCACACACACACACACACACACTCACTCACACTCATGAACACACATGAACACACACGCAATTGTATCCATGCCGTCCTAAACCACAGGCTGGCGCCTGGAGGAGGCCCGGCTCACTTGGCAAGGGGGTCAACACAAGGTGGCGGCACGTATGGCCCGTGGCCTTGCAGATGCCATGCTGGCACTGCAAGCACACCTGAAAGCCAGTGGGAATGCAGGTATGCCATGCTGGATTTGCTACTGTGTGTGTATGCGTGTGTGTTTGTGCAAAGTACAGTGCCGCGGCGCTTGCGTGATTGAGTGAGCTTTGCTTGGTTTGTACCAGACGTGGTGAGAGGGGGTGGAAACGAGTAAAGGCAGGGCTGGCCAGAATGATTAGGAATACATGATGTAATTAGGGTGTTAACTGACCTTAAGTGTGCAATTCTACATTCTGTGACTCACTGTGACTCACTTCGTTACCAAAGAACATTGGTACTTTTGCATCATGCTGTTCTAATTTATGGTAACATGGTATGTACAATTTTGCCAACCCTGATCTGCATCACTTACAGGGCGATCTGGCTTTCTAAGAAATAGAGCGCAGATGGAAGGGCCATGCTCTGGTTTTTCCCTGCAAGGCATCGTGCAATCCACTGTGTATGATTGATTTTGTAAAGTACTGCTCGTGCAGGTGGATGAAATCAGCATAACCGCAGTTTGCTGCTGTATTTAGTCCATACACCTGCACACACACATACACACACACGAACACACATATACACTCATGCACACATACGCGCGCACACACACACACACACACACACACACACACATACGAACACACATACGCACACAGGCGCCCTTCCTCACGTGCTTCCCACCTCTCTCCATGCTGCCGCCTCTCTGCTACCTCCTAACCCACTCCAACTTGCCGTCGCCCTCTCCCTTGCCGGAAAGTGGGGAGCAAAAGCCCAGCTGGATGATTTGGGGGGGGGTGCCAGCAGCAGCAGCAGCAGCAGCAGGAGAGAGAACAATGGCAGTGGAAGTGCTGGGGGCGGTGGTGCTGACGGTGTGCTTTCGGTCATGATCCATGCGGCACAGGTATGCCACACAAACTGGCGTCTGTGTTGTGTGTGTTAGTGTGTTTGCACTCTCTGTATAGGTAGCTTAATTAAATGGAGGTAGCAGTGAACGGAGGTCTGCATGCATGTACCGTAAGAAGATGTGCACGAGCTTTGATTACGTGGAATCACACATTATTCCGCCAGATTCAAATGTCTGGTACTAGGGATAGAAATACCGGAAAAAGGCGAGTTCAAGTTGTTAGCCGCTTTGACTGGGCCCTCATCCTAAGATGACCTATTCATGAAATGCCTGATGTGTACATAAAGATTCATTTCTGGTCGTCAGCTTGAGGACAGGTTGGTTCAAAACAAAGGCTCGTGCAAGATGCGCCTCTCATGTGCTATTGCAACAATTTGAGTTTGGCCAGCAATGTGTGAAAGGACACACTCCATTCTCACGCAATTTAGGCACACTTGTTCTACCCAAAAACACACACACACACATGCTGCACAAATATACATACACACACACACACACACACACACACACACGCTCACACACACACACACACACACACACAGCTAGCAAGTGAGCGTCTGTCTGCGTGGAGGGCTTCTTTGCCAATGCAGCCTCCCACCGCATCTTCAGCAGAAGCCACTGCCGCATTACGGTGTCGCACTCTGCCTGGCTCAAACCCACAGGTCAGAAACGTGCAACAGCTGTTTTAGGAGCAGCTATGATGCCATTTTAATTTCTTACATTGAGCCTGTCACACCGCAAGTCATGCTAATATAATGAGGGTTTCAATTGTGACGCGCAGCAGCAATAAAGGCAAGTGTGGGAGCGTCGCTAGCAACGCTGAAAAGTTGGCGAAGTTCATGACGCGCGCAACATGTGCATGCATATGTGTGTGTGTGTGTGTGCGTGTGTGTGCGTGTGTGTGCCTGTGTGTTTGGGCATCTGTATGTGTGCGCGTGCATGTGTGTGTTTTTTTTTTTGTGCGTGTGCATGTGTATGTGCGTGTGCGTGCCTGTGAGTATTCGCACGCGTTTGTGTTTGTATGTGTGTATTTGTGCGCATGCATGTGTGTGCGCGTATGTGCGTGCTGGCCTGTATGTGTGTGCCTTGCTGCCCTACAGACACTGCGTGATGCTGTGCTAGAGCATCTTTTGCTGAAGCAGGCGTGAGGATGTGCTGCTGCTGCTGTTCCCTGTATGCCGAGAGAGCAGGTGCCCGGGCTGGCCACGATGGTTGAACTCTGCTTAATAAACGGTGCGCGACAAGCACCTGCTCCATGCCCCGCGATCAGTCCAAGCCAACACAGACTGCGTTCCTAAAGGGTCCCGTCCAAGCAAACTTCCGCGCGTCATGAACGCCTGGCTAAACTAAATTTATATAGCCCATTCGAAATTAGTATGACTTAATTGTGCTTGGTCAGCCGTGAACCTTGTAGCTGGAACACTCCTGGGCCCCTGACGCAGCATCCGCAGCCGGGAAAGTGTGCTGATGGATATTGCACCATCAGGAAGTGCTCTGGGGGCCTGACTAAGGAATCCTGGGCAGCTTCCTGGAGCTTCCAAAGATAAAATGTTGCTCAGAAACTTTACACACGGCACCCCAGGCTCCCAGAATTTATCTGACACGGTGAAGTTGTTGGTTAGGAGCCTATGGTGAGTCACAGCCCGGGAGGTGCCGTGGGTGGGCCTGGGGAGGAGTTCTGGACCCTCCCAAACAAAAATTTGCCCTTCATCACCACACACCGCACCCCAGGGTCCTAGAATTTACCCGACACGGTTGAAAGATTGGTTAGGATCCTATGTCAAATTTCAGCCCGTGGGGTGGCCTGGGTGGGCCTGGGGAGGCCTTTGTGAAGTGTGGCGGGAAGGAGACAAGGCTAGGGGCCCACGAGGGGGGCTTCGCCAAAAATTGCCTGTTTTTTTGTGTGCATGTCTCTGCATATTTTGGCGACTCTGTGTCAACAAAAAATGTTGTTTCAACTATTGCACTGAAGAGAAAGAGTAGCAACTTTGGCATTATTCAACACATAAGAAAAATGTGCACAGACACACAAGGTCTAGCCAACCATAACTGGTGAAGGTCTGCAGACAAAATCTTAATCTACTCCCTCTGCATTTCTTTTTATTAAACTGCACCAATAGACTTAAACGCACGCACACACACGCACACACACACTCACTCACAATCACACATACACACATATACATACATATACATACACACACATACACACGCGCACATGCACATGCATACGCAGGCCGCTCGTTCAAGCCTAGCCTCCCCTTGGGGTAGCATGACCGCGTGTAAGGTGTTCTACCGGCTCGCCGCCTTTGCAGACGCCCGCTACATTGAGATGGTCGCCCAGCGATCAACTCCAGAATACGCTGTCTGCACTCGAGTGATGGCAGTAAGTGTTTTCTGGTTTTGTTGTAGATGGCAGTCATGCACTCAAGAGGTAGCGGTCAATTTTTTCTGGTTGTGTTGTAGATGGATGAGTCACACAGCAGGCAAGACTTCAAGCTAGTGGCCCAGAGCTCCATCCTGATTACGCGGCCCGCAGTCGGGTGGAGAAAAGGGTCTCTGTGAAATTTGTATGCGACCTTGCAGCATCTTTGGAAGGGTCCTGTTCTCGGTCGGTCGGTCAGAACCCTTCGTATACGAGTACGCAAATACGGTATATATACGGGCTCTTTAAATCATCATGCATGTGGTTATTTGTGAGTATATCCTCTTGTCTAATTCTAGTCTGCTACATGAGTTATTGGCTCAGTGCTCCGTTATGATCCTAGTAAGCAGCTTACAATTGAGAGATGTTATATGTCCCTAGCTTCGTTGAGTGAGTTGATGTTTTAACAGGTGGGAAAATCCATGGTAAAAGAAAGAGGATGGAGAAGGCTGTAAAGGTCGCGCTCAAAAGAAACGAAATGCCTATACATGCTCAAAAGAAATGAAATGTCTATACATGCTAAAAATACGAAATGCCTATACATGCTCAAAAGAAACGAAATGTCTATACATGTCTGTACATGCTCAGAAGAGATGGGATTTATATACATGTCTATACATGCCCGAAAGAAACGAATTGCCTATACATGCTCAAAAGAAATGAGATTTCTATACATGTCTATACATGCTCGAAAGAAACAAAATGCCTATACATGCTCAAAAGAAATGAGATTTCTATACATGTCTATACATGCTCAAAAGAAATGGGATTTATATACATGTCTATACATGCTCGAAAGAAACGAAATGTCTATACATGCTCAAAAGAAATGAAATGTCTATACATATCTATACATGCTCAAAAGAAATGAAATGTCTATACATATCTATACATGCTCAAAAGAAATGAAATGCCTATACATGCTCAAAAGAATTGAGATTTCTATACATGTCTATACATGCTCAAAAGAAACGAAATGCCTATACATGCTCAAAAGAAAAAAATGGTTATACGTGCTCAAAAGGAAAAAATGCCTATACTTGCTTAAAAGAAATGCAATGTCTATACATGTCTATACATGCTCAAAAGAAACGAAATGCCTATACATGCTCAAAAGAAAGAATTGGTTATACGTCCTGAAAAGAAACAAAATGCCTGTACATGCTCAAAAGAAACAAAATGCCTACAAAGAGCAAAACCACTCGGCAATGAGCTGACATTATGCTGAGAGGCTGTTTCAGCCTTGTGGCTTTTCTGTTGAGATCAAGGGGTGGTTTGGTCATCAATTTCCCCCCCCTTTTGTGAACTGATTGCAAAAGCAGCTTCTCGCTTGACATGTAAACGAAACTGCCATAATCAATGATGAGACTCAATGCCTTTTAAATGAAATAAAGGGGGGAAATCACGCAGGCTGTGAAAAGCCACTCGTACGTCATCCCAACCCTCTCCTTCCCTGTTTGCAACAAAAGAAGCTGGTGGTAGATGCCATGGCAAAGATGTTATTTGCTTTGCTTAAATTGTATACCTTCTCTTTTCCTGTTTGCAGCATTAGAAGCAGGTGGTAGATGCCATGGCAAAGATGTTATTTGCTTCGCTTAAATTGTATACCTTCTCCTTCCCTGTTCGCAGCAAAAGAAGCAGGTGGTAGATGCCATGGCAAAGAGCTTCCATGCCGACAAGCACGTTAGCCAGCAAGTGAAGCACTGCAGGAATTTATCGGTGAGCACTGTGTGGTGTGGAGTATGGAGAGGGGAGGCGGACATACGACATCATTCTGTGGGTCGTATGGTGCAAGATTCTGTGGGTTGTATGCTGTGTGGGATGGGGGAGAAGGGCAACTGCGCAAACGTGCATTGGTGAAATGAGGTACTAAGTGTGGATTGAGGCAAGTGGAGAGGCATACATAGTACTGACTTGGTACACATTGTGAAGTTTGTAGTGCGTAATGTTGGTGAGGTGAAAAATGAATCTTGATATCTTTATGATTTATTTGGTGGTGTGGGCAGCTAGGCAGCCTCCGCTCCCGCTGCGTCTGGAACACTGCTGTGTCCCTGCCGCCAGGTTCAAGCACAGCTTTAAAGGTGTAAACACCCTTAAACGTGGCGCACACTGGGGGTCTTTCCTACAGCGTTTCCAACATTTATTTCAAATAGATTATTCTGCTATACAGAGCGGGACGTGTCTCCACATGTGAGGTAGAAGGGCAAGATCTATCAATCGTGCAACTAGCTTGTTGCAGTGGTTCCACAATGCCATTAAAGTAGGGCCAGCAACTCAGATCTGGGTCTGGGATGCAGGTAACTCAGATCCGGGGTCTGGGATGCAGGTCTGCACTTGGTGCCGGGTTCAGCTGAGACACACTGCAAAGTTTCTGATGTTTTTCAAAAGTTTGTGAGCGTGTCAAAAGTTTGTGAGCATTACGTACGCAAAGGATGGGCATTAGATGTGCCCTAGGGAGTGTGCTCGAAGGAGGAATTAAGTATGCCCTAGGGAGTGTGCCCTAGGGAGTGTGCACGAACCAAGTATGCCCTAGGTGTGCCCTAGGGAGTGCACTCGAAGGAGAAACCAAGTATGCACAAAAATACTTTTGTCAATCTCACTGCATTGCGTTTATTGAATGTAGAGACACATCATCAATACGCTGCACACACACATGCACATACACACATGCACATTTGCACATTTGCATATCCACGCACATGTACAAGCACACTATTGTGAACACTTGCATGCAAAGATGGTCATGTGATTATGATGTATGCACACGCACGCACACACACACGCACGCACACACACACACTCACACACACAAAATACACATACATAAACACACAATACGCATACACACATACACACAGCACACACACAATCACACTTTTGCAGCTGGCCCGTGCAATGGCTCCTTTAAAGGCAGATGAGGAAGCCAGAGAGCAAGCAGCCCAGACAGAGAAGCGTTATCAAAGCATTGCGCTCGTCAACTACAAGCGCTGCTTGCAGGTACATAGCTGTGTGTGTTTGTGTGGGTGTGGGTGTGGGTGTGTGTGTTTGTGTGGGTGAGTGTGTGTGTGTGTGTGTGTGTGTGTGTGTGTGTGTGTGGATATGGGTGTGTGTATGTGTGTGTGTGCGTGTGTGTCTGTGTGTCTGTGTGTGTGTATGTGTGTGTGTGTGTGTGTGGACATATGTGTGTGGATATGTGTGGATATGTGTGTGTGTGTATGTGTGGACTTGTGTGTTTTGGTAGGGCTGGGCGGTGTGGGCGTGGGAGTGTAAATGAGGGTGTAAGTAGAAATGTGGGTGCAGTTATGCTTTTGGCTCGTGATATGGCCTTGGGGTTTCTAGCCATTTACTTGGCAAAACATACTAGCATGCACCATTGCATGCAGAAGTCTGTACAGCTTACAGACAGGTCACCCGTACGACCTGCATGTGGCGTACCTTTTGGTTGTTACGTGGTCAGCAAACACCTTTGAACTCTTTTAGTTTGGTGTTTGCCAAGACCTGTACGTGGTCTTAGATAAACTATTGTGTATTGTTTGGTCGCTATATGGTCAGCAAGATCTCTGCTTGTGATGCGGTTGTCCCTCACAGGCAGGTCACCTGCACGACCTCCATGTAGTATACCGCCTGGTGGCCATGTGGTTGGCACTGTCGGCCGACATAGAGGCCAACACAGCGTTTGGCCAGGCGTTCCAGGAGCTGCCTACCTACAAGTTTGTGCCCTTGGTCTATCAGGTGCGCGTGAGGGTGGGGGTGGGGGTGTGAATGTGGGGCTGGGGGTGGGGTGGGCGTCGTTCTTGGCCAGGCGTTCCGTGAGCGGCAAGGCCTACTTACAAGTTTGTGCCCCTGTTATATCAGGTGGGGGTGGGGGTAGTTGGGTCCTGAGGTGTGATTGAATGCAGATGTGTGCTTGGAAAATTATGTTCACTCCATTTATATAAATTCAGAAAATGCATTGTAACTCCATTCACATAAACCTCAGGAAAATGCATTGTAACATCCATGCATCACGCCTGGAACATGCAACGTAACTTTCGTGCAGCTGCATACGCGTTACGAATGCATTCCACACGTACATTCATCATGCCTGAAATTTGCATTGCAACATAATGTGCATCCCCCTCAATGTACAGATGGCCTCCCGCATCTCAGCCAAGGAAGACACAACAGGATTTCAAACAGTGAGTGGGCCTCTGCCTGTGTAATTTTCTCTTTTTATTTTCTACGCGTGTAAATGTGTGCGCGCCTATGCACGCGAATGTGTGTGTTTGTGTGTATGTGTTTGTGTGTGTGTGTGTGTGTGTGTGTGTGTGTGTATGTGTGTGTGTTTATGTGTGCGCACATGTGCATGTGCGTGTGTGTGCGTGTGTGCAGGCGTGCTTGTGTGTGTGTGTGTGTGTGTGTGCGATGCATGCAGGTGCTGCATAACATGCCCGGTGCGTCTTCTCTTCTTAATTAGGCTACACAGAGGCCTTTCTTATTAAAATTTAGTTGCCATCCCTCTGTCATGCGCGCGTGTTGCTGAGTTCACCCCCAATGTGGGGTCCCTCTGCCATGCGTGTGTGTGTGTGTTGCTGATTACCATGCCTTATATACCTCGCATGACATCCTTCTGCCATGATTTGCAGGTGTGGCACAAACAGGCATTGAGCATTAAGCCCATTGACTTTTGTCGTTCTCGTTTGACATTCTCTGTCACGCGTGTGTTATGGTGGCAAGTGCTGCGGTCTCTCCACATATAATCTACTTAGAAAGCTATAATCTCATACGTACGTGCGTATTGTGTTTGCAGGTGCTGAACGCTATGCTGTCGCGCATGGTGGCCGACCATCCATTCCACGCGCTCTATCCCTTGTACGCCCTTACGAACGGTAGGGGACGTTGCGAGAAAACCCTACGTCACGTGCACCCCTTTTGAAGCAATGAGCGCCTCCAATCCATGCCTTCCCACTAGTATATATTTCTGTCAGGGTTGGCCAGAACCATATATACGGTACGGTGTATATACAGCACTTTTGGCAGGGAAATCACCATAAGGTGTATGATCTTGTACGGTGTATATAAACAGTACTGGCCAACCCTATTCTTTGTCCCTTGTGTGCTTTAAACAAGAAGGCAGATTTTGCCCTTGAATAATTCCCGAAAAGGCATCCAGGCTTGCAGTGCTGATTTGCTACCACTTTTCACAAGTTGTGCTTAAGGGGTTGAGCTTTTTGACACTCTGTATCTGCCTTGATTAGTAAAGTAATCCTTGTTGACCTGTTGCGCTCTCTGAATACGAATTCAAGTAGCAGGCGCCTTTTTGAACAAGTGCGGTATCACTTGCACTCTCATGTATAGAATTAAAGGATGCCGCACGAGATCAAAATATTTCCTTCATGCAAGCTGATTCACTTTGGTATACTTTTGTTTTTACGTTCTACATCCACTGCACAGGGTCCCTTGTGCAGTTTCTTTTAAGTGCAGAGTTGACAAAGCACGCACGCACGCACGTGCGCACACACACACAAGCATATACACATTTGCACACACATACACATGCACTCTCACATACACCCACACCCACACTGGTACACATTCACACGCGCACACAAACACACTTGCACACACTTTCTCACTTACACACCACACACACACACACTCACACACACTCACTACACACTACGGTTGTGCAATGACAGGGAACGTGTCTTTAGAGAGTATAAAGACCACAGAGCTCATGCAAGTCACGTACGGCATCATGCACCAACGCCATGATCTTGATAAGGTGCATATATAGGAGTGGTGTGTGTGGGTGTGGGCGTGGGCGTGGGCGTGGGCGTGGGCGTGGGCGTGGGCGTGGGCGTAGGCGTAGGCGTGGGCATGGACGTGGACGTGGACATGGCTGTTAGCGTGGGTACAGATGTGGGTGCGGGTGGGTGGGTGGGTGGTAGGTAGGTAGGCAGGTGGGTGGGTGGGGTTAAGTAGGCAGGTGGGTAAGTGGCTGTGTGGCAGTGGGTGTGGCGTGGTGTGGTGTGGGTGTGAGTGTGGGGGTGGGGGTGGGGGTAGGTATGTGTCCGTGCTTTTGTGTGCGTGCGCATGTTTGTGATCCAGTTTAGTCAGTCTAGGTACGCTCCCTGTACAGTTATATGTGTTCACATTTGTATGTGTTTGTATGTCGATGGCAGGTGAATGCGGCAAAAGCTCTCTTGGCCAATGCAGCATTGGCATCCCCGCAGCTGCGTGAGACCATAGCACAGGTGAGGCCCTCGTGACAGTTTTTCAGAAGCTCCTCCAGTTGCAGGAATTTGTGCAAAAATCTTCAAGCTATTCATTCAAGTATCAATTTAGTTTTGGCTTGTAACAGCTTGGTTGGTTATAGTACAAAACACTGGCAGCTTCTGACACACTCACACAGGCTGGCTATGAACCTGGATGTTCTCCCTGTGCAATCAATTTGAACCCACGCAGGGCTATGAGCTGGTCGCAATTTACTGCGAGCTCGGGGCCCTGCCCATGCCTAAGGATGCCCCCCAAGTCATCGCTTTCCCTCAGGTAGAAAATAGTCTGCACTGCGTGAATGTCACGCAAGATTTGGGTGTGTGCACATGCGCATGCGTGCCTGTGTGTGTGCGTGTTAATGTGCATGTGCGTTGTCTGTGTGTTATAACTGTGTCTTTGTATGTAAAGCAAAAATAATGCGTGCTCAAACAAAGGTTGCTAAGCACAGCAAGTTCAAGTGTGTTTGCAGGGTCTGTGGCGCTGTGTGTCTTTTTGCATGTAAAGCAAAATTTATGCGTGCTCAAACACGGTTGCTAAGCACAGCAAGTTCAAGTGTGTTTGCAGGGTCTGTGGCGTTGTGTGTCTTTGCATGTAAAGCAAAAACATTGCGTGCTCAAACTTGGTCGCTAAGTACAGCAAGTACATGTGTTTTTGCAGGGTCTGTGGCGCCGGATGAAACAGACAACACGCATGCCCATCATCAGCTACCAGCTACCGGTGCGTACAAATACAAATCTGACAAGAGTGTCCTGGAGGTTTTACCGTTTTTCAGTTACTCCTGTGATATGTTTGCTTTCATGAAAGAACAGACGCCGATAGAGGCAGACTATATGGTCATTGCCTTCATTTTCATTTTTTTTAACGACCTCACAAACTTAACTCAAAGGCCAACAAGCGTGCCCCTGGGAGTATTTACAAAAGCACAGTCACAGCACACAGGTAGATTCTGTAGTTGTCATGTCTGAAGAGCAACAGCCTCTTGTTGTTGTGTCTGAAGAGCAACAGCCTCTTGTTGTTGTGTCTGAAGAGCAACAGCCTCTTGTTGTCGTGTCTGAAGAGCAACAGCCTCTTGTTCCTTTGGTCTGTCGTTGCACAAACCCACAGACAGGACAAATCTTTGGTCTCCACATGCAGAGGAGTATAACCACATCCCTGGGTAGGCCTAAACAGTACATTGGTGTACATACAGTATTTTTGGCTTGGGAATTAACAAATATGCGGTGTATATAAACGCATATTTACGGTTCTAGCCAACCCTACTCACGTGGCAATATATGTACAACCACACTGCCACTTGTGTGTGTGTGTGCGTGTGTTACGTGTGCGTGTGTGTGTGCATATTGTGACATGTTTGCTTCGTTAGGGTTGGCTGGAGGAACCGTTTGGTAACTTCCCTGCCGAAAATGCTGTATTTACACTGTATATAGGTATATGGTTTGGTTAACTCCTCACATGTTATATACTTCAATGCATTCCAGCGCCAGTTCATTACAGATCAAGCAAGCCCCACTTATGGCAAAAACCCAGAGCAACAGGAAAGATGAGGAAAGAAGCACTGCTTTCTCAGCAACGCTCAGGTGTTTCCTTTTATATCCTCTTGGCAGGTAGACCCCAAAAGTCAATGAAAGGGAAAGAGGGATTAGCAAGATGACAAACAAAGCACTGCTGACTCAGCAACACTCAGCTAGCTTCCTTACGTTTCTTGACAGGTGGACCCTACATGTACGTATGGTCACATCCCTTATCTGGCTAGCACAGACGGAAGGCTGACCGGAGCAGGAGGTCTTAACAACCCCAAAATCGTGAGTCCAAAATGTGTCTTTGTTACAATTTTTATAAGGCTTAAATGCTCCTGTCTGAACTCAAGGTTGGCAAAAATTTGTATGCGTGACATTGTTGTCTGCCTTGCATGAGTGTGTGTCACCTCATATGCTTTGTATGTGCAACTGCAACATATGTAAAGGTGTGTGCTTGCAAATGAATTCGGAATTGTCTGCACGTACCAGTGCACGCGTGCTGCCTCCTGTTTCTTCATGCTCTTCCTTATCCTCATCAGAGCAAATAATTGGTGCTCTTTCTACGTGAAACGTTGAACTATTACATGAAAATTTTTATGAATGGCCGGATGTGTCGTGAGAGGTTTGAGATTAGACTGTGTCAGAGCATCCCTGTTATTTACAATTTCTTTGCATAAATTCCATTGGTTAGCGCCCCCTTTACTTTCCTGGCGCTAGCTTTCGACGCATTGGCCCAATATCCCATGCATTGTAGTTAATAGATGCATACAGGTGATGTGACATTATAGTAATTGTACGTTTTAAACGAAGCACACATTTCTCTGTCTTATGCTTGAACCTGCTGCAGATTAAGTGCCAGGACCAGTACGGCAATTGTAAATACGCAAGTCTGAACAAACCATTCCTCTGCCTGTGCTTGAATTCGCTGCAGATCAAGTGCTATGACCAGTACGGCAATTGTAAATACGCAAGTCTGAACAAAGCATTACTCTGCCTGTGCTTGAATGTGCTGCAGATCAAGTGCTATGACCAGTACGGCAATTGTAAATACGCAAGTCTGAACAAAGCATTCCTCTGTCTGTGCTTGAATGTGCTGCAGATCAAGTGCTATGACCAGTACGGCAATTGTAAATACGCAAGTCTGAACAAAGCATTCCTCTGCCTGTGCTTGAATGTGCTGCAGATCAAGTGCTATGACCAGTACGGAACAGAGCACAAGCAGTTGGTCAAGTCAGGTTCAGATGACACTCGGCAGGCAAGTTGTGTTGGACTTTGGCGGTTGAGGTTTAGAGTTTAGAGACAGGGCACAGCCTGTTGGAAGCGAGCTGCGATGGAATTGGGCGAATTGAATTTTGGGGTTCAGGTACAGGACAGCTTGTTGGAGACGCATTGTGTTGAAATTGGGCGGATTGAAGTTTGAGGTGCAGCTAAAAAATGCAGCCTGATGCAGACAGCATGCACCAAAATGGTACGGTATCAATTACCATACATTAGTATGTGTGTCAAGGACACCTTAGACCGAGTCAGAGACATGCCATACTCAGCAGGCAAGCGGAGTGTGGCCTGCAGGGTGTGTTTGCTGCTTCTGCATGGCACGGGGCCAATGGCTCATACATGTACAAAGGTGAAGGCAAAATTAGCAGGAGGCTCCAGATCAATCCCCGCAGGATTTGAATGCTGCTTCTGCATGGTACGGGGCCAATTGGGTCATACTGTATATATATTGTATGATATATGCTAGATATGGCTCATATATGTACGGAGGTGAAGGCAAAATTAGCAGGAGGCTCCAGATCAAGCCCCGCAGGATTTGAATGCTGCTTCTGCATGGTACGGGGCCAAATGGGTCGTCCTGTATATATATTGTATGATATACGCTAGATATGGCTCATACATGTACGGAGGTGAAGGCAAAATCAGCAGGAGGCTCCAGACAGATGATATGGGTTCGATTGCTGCTACTGCTTGGTACGGGGTCGTTGGGCCATAATGCTATATGTTATACAAGATGTTGGGTCTTAGCCAGTGGGTCATTGCTGAAACACACTAAGCTACTCATCCACACCGCCTTGTATGCTTCCCTTGTGTGTTTATGTGCTGGGTGCTGTGATCTGCAATGGGCACTGGCAGCCCTGCATGTGGATACGGTGTGATTTGGTGCAGGGTGCTGTGATATGCATTGGGCCCAGCATACCGGGCAGCAGCATACATGCACGTGGATACGGTGTTCCTGCTCAAGTCCACTACACCAAGGTCTTCTTCTTTGTCCCATCGTGCCACTTTGAAGGAGAGGCAGCTATGATGCAACATGAAGCTTTTCACACAGCCGCCTCTCCTGCAGCGTCCCGCCTGTGCTTCCTGCGCAGGGCACCATGGTGGAGCAGATGTGACACAATTGCATACCTATGTATGATATGTATGTATGTATGTATGTATGTATGAATGTACTATATGTATAAATATATATATATATTATATGTATGAAAAATAAGGTAATTTCATACCTGAATGTATATGAAAGGAAAGGAAGTATCAAACCTTTGTATGAAATATATATGAATGTATGTGAAAGAACAGGGAAAGAGATGGACAAACTACGCGGGCAAAGGAAAACAAAACCACTCCCCACATCAACATGAGACAGGGTGACATGTTCCTACTCTTTGTGCTCCTCTAACGTCTTTCTGTGCAGGATGCTGTCATGATGTACAATGGCCTCTAACACAAAGACATGCGGTCACGGCACTATAACTATGTCCCAATTTTGTGTTGCTTGCAGGATGCTGTCATGCAGCAGTTTTTTGGCCTGGTCAACGCGCTCTTGGCGCATGACAGGTGTGTGCATGATTGTAAAGTGCTTTGACTGTCAAGCACAGGAGCAGTTGCCCAGCCTGCTTGTTTATTTTCCTTCTTCCTACGGATATGTTGCTTTCTTTCAAGTCAGGTGTGTGCATGATTGTGAACTGCTTTGACAATTAAGCACAGGAGTGGTTGCCCAGCCTGCTTGTCTATTTTCCTTTTACCTACGGATGTGCTGCTTTCGTTTTAGGTCAGGTGTGTGCATCGTTGCGCACACCTGACTTAAAGGAAACACTGTGTGCCCTACACAGGGTGTCACACAGTAATTCCATTCGGTTGTCCTGCCTGCTATGCTATAGTTTATTTCCTTTTCCTACAGATGTGTTGCTTTATACGTAAGGTGTTTGCACCGCTGCAAGCCGCTGCACACCATGCTAGGGGGGCAAATAGGAAGGCAGGTGTATTTGTGCCTGCCTGCGTGCTTTCTTTCTTTCTTTTGATTCAGGTAAAGCGATCCTTAATGGTGTAAAACACGGGTGTAAGAAGGGAAGCTACTTATGCTAATTGAATGCTAAATAAACGCTAGTGCTAATTAAACGCTAATGCTAATTAAACGCTAATGCTAATTAAATGCTAATTAAACGTAATTAAATGCTAATTAGACCCCACCCCAGCAGGGGTGGAAATGGAGGTGTGCCCCACCCTAGCAGGGGTGGGGTTGGAGGTGTGAATGTGGGTGTGTAGTGAGTATAGTGTGTTTGTGCGAGCATGTATGTGTGTGTGATTGACACAGTTTGGTGCTGCATCGCTTCATGGCTGAGGCCTACATAACTGAACAAGCACATAGTGATACATGACAAAGCTTGTAAACATGTCTTTGGTGCTTGCATATCCCAGACAAACCATGTCGTGCTTACAAAGAGGTGTCTTTGAGCATGTATTGCACACACGCATGTACACGCACATATGCACGCACATGTGCACGCACATACGCACACCTCACAGGGAAGCGTGCAAGCGTCAGCTCGGCATGGTCACCTACAAAGTGGTGCCTTTCAGCCCCATCGCTGGCCTCATTGAATGGGTCCAGGTGCAAAAGCCTTTTGTTGTACTTGCATGATTTACAGAGGGCCTACGCTTTTTGGTCTTGTTGCATGAACAAGACCCATAGCTGGCCTCATTGAATGGGTCCATTGAATTGTTGCATCTGGCCTCATTGAATGGGTCCATTAAATTGTTGCATGAACAAGACCCATATCTGGCCTCATTAATGGGTCCAGGTACAATAGCCATCAAGTAAATGCAAGACTTCACGAGCAGTTGATGCTTTTGTGTCAGCAAGAACACTTTATGGGCTAATCGGTACAATTCATTGTGACGGCACAGAGTTATCATATACACACATTTCCCCTCATGCAAGCAGGCATTTGTAGTGTCATAAGGATGCAGAGCACTACAAGTCACATGATGTCCCCCCCCCCCAAAAAAAACGCACACACACACACACACACACACACACACACACACACACACACACGCACACACACACACACACGCACACACACACACACGGGAATCTACGCATCTGCACACTTCCGCAGTGTCGTGTGGAGAGACCTTCCAGCATCCAGTAGCACATTTTATGTGCGACAATGATTGTGTTCATTATGTCCTTGTGTATGAGTGGATTGGTCAAATTTCAACGCAGGGCACACTGCCGATGGCGGAGTATCTCACGGGGCAGTCCAGGAATGGTGGCGCACACAAGCGCCATGCAAAGCCGGTATGCTAATATGTGTGCGTGTGTGTGCCTGTGCCTGTGAGTGTAAGTGTCCATATGCATTTGATTGTCTACGTGAGCGTGCTTGTGTGAATCAGTATGTGTGCTACTACTGCTTGTGTGAATCAGTGTGAGCGTGCTTGTGTGAATCAGTGTGTGCGTGCTTGTGTGAATCAGTATGTGTGCTACTACTGCTTCTAGGAGTTTTGCAACTAAATTAATGGAAATTTAATTGAGAAAATTGAACCTGGCAAGAGTTTGGTGTTGAACAGCCATTTTTTGCTGGAGCCTGCAGGTCTTGAGCTCATGCTCCTGCTTAATCACACTTTTCCCTTCCCACCACGAACGTTTTTGCTGTTTATGTGAGGGAACCTTAAAGGAAATCACACCCCTTAAAAGATGGGAGCAACCAAGAGGGGAGCAAGTGACAGAAAGCATACAAAAGTGCCTGAAGGCTTGCTAGGTCATGTATACCGTATATAACATATGAAACACAAAAGTGCCTAAAAGCTTGTGAGGTATTGTATACCGTATTGCATATGAAGGTAGGTGGCCTTGCAAAGCTCAAATACTCGCAAACATATTATGCTAATCGTGTGGGCACCTTTTTGCAATGATATGGTCTTGCGGTAACAAAGGAGGAGTACGGTATGCAGAGTGTATTTTGTTGTGCCACACAGTAAGTACGGTATGCAGAGTATATTGTTATGGAGCACAGTAAGTACGGTATGCAGAGTATATTGTTGTGCCACACAGTATGGTCTTGCGGTAACAAAGGAGGAGTACGGTATGCAGAGTATATTGTTGTGCCACACAGTAAGCGTGAATTTGTGTTTTGGGGGGCTTCATGTGTTAGCGTCATTGCAACCAACTTAAATTGCTAGACTTGCAGCAATCCTCACTGCCAACAATAATTCCATATTCCATATATTTTTGCCCTGGCAAATGCTAAAATCAGGATGTTTACGACAAATTGGTTGTGCAACCTAGCAGTGCAGATTTTTGTGAGAAAGCTCGTAATAAGGCAGAGTGTGATGATTACTGATAGGTACTTGTCTGATCGTGCACTCTTGTGCCTGGCTGGACAGTACCTTGCGCAATGAATCTTAGCCAAAATCATGTATCGACACCATATGCACGCCGCTGTTTAAGGTGCTCAGTGTCTTGAAATTCGTGAATAGTGTATTGAAATGCTGTTCTGCTTTGACTTATTGAAGAAGGTGTAGAAAAAGGGTGTGTAAACTCCCTAGCTGTATGTGATTCTGAACCTAAGTCTCGTTATACGGCTTTCACACCTCACGTGAGTTCACACACCAAGAACATGGTTTTCTCATACCCACCACATGGTTCTGAAGCTGGCTCATCCTACTGTTTGCCCCCTTTGTTTTGGATGTTCTGACGCCAGTCGTGGCTCTCAACACTGCAACGTGATTTTTTGTACTTGTTCTCTCACATCCACCACGTCCTTCTCTCACACCACAATGTGGTTTTGTGGACACTGTGATTTGCTATGCAGCCCGGGGGAGGTTTTGTGTAGTACAGGGAGCGTTATAAGTCATAAGGGCCCGCTGCAGGTCACACACTCGTCACACAACAACTGACACTTGGCACAATGACCCCCTGCGTTTCTTGCAGGGCCAGATTGACCACTCCACCGCCTACAACAAGTACAGAGCTTCTGAGCAAAAAACGCCAGAGCAGAAACGCCAGACTTACGACTTTATCTGGTGGGTGGTAGCATAGTGCACGTACCACAGATCCATTAAATCATTAAATCATGCGCGCACCGCAGCATTCCCGACCCCCTCGCAGCGTGTCCAACCAAACCACACTACATCTTTGAAACCAAAGACCTTGCGAAGCTCGCATTTGATACAAAATAATAGAAGTTTCTGGTCTGAATCTGGTCCGAACTACAATGCGTAGTTTACACACACACCTGATATAGTCTCCGACCCCCTCGCAGTGTGCAGAAGAAAAAAAAAACAGTTCATTTGTAGGCTAGTGTGCCTTGTGTGATGCACTATTGCACACAGTCATGTGTAAAGATTAACCTGCCTTCTCAGCGAGCCGTACAAAATATTGTGCTCATATTTTCATTATTAACCCTGTTTATATGTATAATATACCAGAGGGGGTCATCTGAGGCCCTAAACAGGGGTACGTTTGAAATGTGAATTGACTATGTGCGCCCCAGCTGGCAGTTTCTAAACTTGGTACCCAGAGGTAGCCCATTTTGGCTACACCTGAGCTTTTAAACAGCCAGTTGTGGCGCACATGCCTAACTGCTCGCGGCGTGAACCCCACTTTTCACCACCAATTTGTCATATCTCACCACCAACTGAACCAATTCGTGTCATTTTGTATGAACAGTCTACATTATAGCAAAGAATATCATTGCAACAAAAATGGGGCAAAACGGAGCAGTAGTTGGTCAGTTACCTTATTTTGGCCCATTTCCCTTGGCCCCTTTCCCAGGTACTCCTGTCGTGTTTTGAGGTGAAAAGAGACCCTGGGTTGAGCGTGGTGGCTCATTACGTAAATATTCAGTGCCTGATATTCTGCCCAGACCACTGGGGGGGTCTGGTGCGCATCAAAAAAGTCACACTTCCAAACATTTACTCAGTTGACCCCCTCTGGTAATATACATGCATAGCAGGTCCTGTATGTATATGTATCTGGCCAATTCTCAGACGCACGATAGACTTGTGCTAAATAAGCAGAGGCCGTACCTGTTTTCAAGCCCGTTTAGTAACTGACGTACTTGTTGCGCTTTTTTTATGGATGGCAATGACTAGCGCTGGTGGTTACAGATAATGGCTTAGCCGCGCATTTCTGCCGGACTATGAGGTGGTAATTTCCAGCTGTCGTGTTTGGTCTGCCTGTTGGCTGCAAGGACCGTCGATCTGGATGCAAACAAATGTGTTCTTTGCTTCAAATGTTGCACTCATCCTCTAACCGTGTGGGCTTCACAAATGAAGTTGGGGGTGCAAGACCTCCTGGTCTGGTCTGCAGGCTCTTGATTTGTCCACCTTGATCTTTAAGACGGACATTCTTTTATAATTTTAACAACACCTTTATCACACACCTCACAGAGGAAGACAGGTGCATGCTAAGCATGATTGGTGACCATTCTCCGCACTGCTTCACACTGTTCTTCACGCCAAACATTTTTCACACTGCATTGTTTCCCGCTGACTACCCCTTATACTGCAATGTTCTTCACGCTGCAGTGCCCGCTTCCCACCTGCCATGCACCATTTCTTCCTGGAGTCCTTCCACCAGCCGGCTGCCTGGTTTGCCGCACGCACCACTTACACGCGAAGGTGAGCAAGAGTGGAGGACCATTGCATAAAGGTATACAAAATAGTTGTGCAAGAGCAACGTGTGCACATACACACAAAGGCTACCCTGACACGTTGCTCTCATTATTTCGCGCACCTTTCTCTGTGCACATACGTCAACATGGACGATAAAAAAAAGGCTTACAAAACAGGCATACGCACTGAAACAGGCGTACGCACAAATGGATAGTATCTATTATTTGGCATGTATGCACACACACACACACACACA
>Ga0307947_1000490_pt1:0-12500 | contig 27796 bp, 21 predicted proteins | sample OrgLakmetagen232_FD_201840 | JGI IMG/M metagenome (GOLD analysis project Ga0307947, IMG submission 201840) | Saline water microbial communities from Organic Lake, Antarctica - #232 | ecosystem: Environmental > Aquatic > Non-marine Saline and Alkaline > Saline | place: Antarctica: Organic...
ATGAGGGTAGTCTTTGTGGATGTGATGTGGCGATGGGGGTCATCTTGTGGGTGTGATGTGATGTGGTGATGAGGGTAGCCTTTGTGGATGTGACGTGGTGATGGGGGTAGTCTTTGTGGATGTGATGTGGTGATGAGGGTAATCTTGTGGGTGTGATGTGATGTGGTGATGGGGGTAGTCTTGTGGGTGTGATGTGATGTGGTGATGGGTAGTCTTTGTGGATTTGATGTGGTGATGGGGGTAGTCTTGTGGGTGTAGTGATGTGATGTGGTGATGAGGGTAGCCTTTGTGGATGTGATGTGGTGATGGGGGTAATCTTTGTGGATGTGATGTGGTGATGAGGGTAGCCTTTGTGGATGTGACGTGGTGATGGGGGTCACCGGCCAATTCTTGCAGCTGGGATGTGGCGATGGGGGTAACCTTGTGGGTGTTGTGGGATGTGGTGATGCAGGTTACGAAAGCTAGTTCTTGCAAGGGGGATGGGGTGATACAGATTACGAGCTAATTCTTGCAAGAGGGATGGGGTGATAGGGATAATCTTGTGGTTTTTGTGTGATGGGGAAAGGATAGGGGTAGCGAGCTTATCTTTCTTTGGGGCTGCAGCATGCAAGCCCTGTGTGCCTGGTGCACAATGTTTCATTTTGAGAAGCTATTATAAGTAGGGTGGCCAGAACCATATATATACGGTGTATATACGGTAGTTTTAACAGGGAAACCACCAAATACACGGTCATATACGGCGTGTACATACGGTCCTGGCCAACCCTAACCATAAGAAACAGTCCTCCAGCAACCGGCAGCACTTCACGTTGCAACATTATCCAACTGCCAAAGCACACCGTCTAACGTTAATCAGATTTGTTGAACCTATTGTAGGGATTTAGGACAATGCAACGCCCCCAAAAGTTTGCCCTGTGCACCTGGTGTGCATTGTTGCAAACGTTTCAGGTGTTTTAATTGAGCTGCTGATTATATAGTACAATTCAGTGCCAACCAAGTGTTGTAATTGAGCTGCTGATTATAGTACGTTTCAGGTGTTTTAATTGAGCTGCTGATTATATTGTACAATCCAGTGCCAACCAAATCGATAACAGAATCACAAAATCACGGTAATTTCCAATGCCCAATGAAGTGTCTGCCCTGTGCACCTGGTGTGAATTGTTGCAAACGCTTCAGGTGTTTTAATTGAGCTGCTGATTATATAGTACAATTCAGTGCCAACCAGGTGTTTTAATAGAGCTGCTGATTATATAGTACAATTCAATGCCAACCAAGTGTTGTAATTGAGCTGCTGATTATAGTACAATTCAGGTGTATTAATTGAGCTGCTGATTATATTGTACGTTTCATTGCCAACCAAATCGATCACAGAATCACAGAATCACAGTAAATTCCAATGCCCAATGAAGTGTCTGCCTTGTGCGTCTAGTGTGTAGGGTTGGCCAAAACCGTATATACACACTGTATATGACCGTAAGTATGGTGATTTCCCTGCCAAAAACACCGTATATACACCGTATATACCCATAAACGTATGGTTCTGGCCAACCCTACTAGTGTGCATCGTCCTGAGTAATGGCATTTTTATTCAACTACAAATCGTGCCCAAAGTGCTGGATAGGCTGCAGAGGCACAATAAGATTCAACACCCACCGAAATGTCTGCCCTGTGCGCTTGGTGGGCACCGTCCTCTGCATGCTCTGCTGTGAGTGTGGGGTCTCCCGCAATGGCATCCACAAGTCCGCAGCTGGTGATGCGAACACGCCCCGTGGAGGGATCGACCAACACCTGTGCATGTGTACGCGTGTACGTGTGTGCATTTGAGTATGTGTGTATGTGTGTGTGTACGTGTGTGTGTGTGTGTGTGTGTGTGTGTGTGTGTGTGGACGTGTGTGCATGTGATGCGAACACGCCCCGTGGAATTGAAGAACCTGTGCAATTGTACGCGTGTACGTGTGTACGTGTGTGTATGTGTGTACGTGTGTGTATGTGTGTGTGTGGACGTGTGTGCATGTGATGCGAACACACCCCGTGGAGGGATCGACCAACACCTGTGCAATTGTACGCGTGTACGTGTGTACGTGTGTGTATGTGTGTATGTGTGTGTGTACGTGTGTGTGTGTGTGTGTGTGTGTGGACGTGTGTGCATGTGATGCGAACACGCCCCGTGGAATTGAAGAACCTGTGCAATTGTACGCGTGTACGTGTGTACGTGTGTGTATGTGTGTACGTGTGTGTATGTGTGTGTGTGTGTGGACGTGTGTGCATGTGATGCGAACACCACCCGTGGAGGGATCGACCAACACCTGTGCAATTGTACGCGTGTACGTGTGTACGTGTGTGTATGTGTGTATGTGTGTGTGGACGTGTGTGTGTGGACGTGTGTGCATGTGATGCGAACACGCCCCGTGGAGGGATCGACCAACACCTGTGCAATTGTACGCGTGTACGTGTGTACGTGTGTGTATGTGTGTATGTGTGTATGTGTGTGTGTACGTGTGTGTGTGGGCGTGTGTGCATTTGATGCGAACACGCCCCGTGGAGGGATCGACCAACACCTGTGCATGTGTACGTGTGTACGTGTGTGTGTACGTGTGTGCATGTGTATGTTGTGTGTGAGTGCACGTGCGTGTGTGTATGTTGTGTGTGTGTGCAAGCGTATTTGTATGTGGTCCTCCTGAAGAGTGACCAGCACATTTACGCAAAAGTGGGTCTGCAGAAAAAGCCTGAACTGCTTGTCACGCACACGCACACACACACACACGTCTTCTGTTTTTTTGTAGAACCTGTTAAGGAGCTGCAGCACCTCTTTGTTTATTTGAGTTGGTGAAGCACACCCAGGCCCTCGTCCAGACATACCTTAGTGGGATGCAAGCATGCAGGGCGCAGCGCAAGACCCGCAGCGTGCACAGCACGCAGCGCGCCTGCCAGCTGGACAACATAGCGCCACAGTGTGGACTCTGGAACCGGCGGCACTTGTGCTGTTGCCATGGCAGCTGTGCCTGCACAGAGAGGGAAATGGTGTTTACTCGCGTGTGTGTGTCTGTGTGTGTGTGTGTCTGTGTGTGTTTATGTGTGTGAGGAGTGAGTGCATATGCATGTACATGTGTGTATGCGTTTGTTTGTGTGTGCGAGCATACAAACATGTTTTTCCCCCTTGTTGGTCTAACTGGCGGGGTGTGTGCAGCTCAAGCCTTGACAGCATTTTCCTGAGCGGCGGGGTGCTGTGCATGCCATAACAGCATTTTCGTGACTAGTGAATGCTGTGCAGCTCATGCCATAAAAGCATTTTCGTGACTAGTGGATGCTGTGCGGCTCATGCCATACCAGCATTTTTGTGACTAGTGAATGCTGTGCAGCTCATGCCATACCAGCATTTTCGTGACTAGTGGATGCTGTGCGGCTCATGCCATACCAGCATTTTTGTGACTAGTAAATGCTGTGCGGCTCATACCGTAAAAGCATTTTCGTGACTAGAGAATGCTGTGCAGCTCATGCCATAAAAGCATTTTCGTGACTAGTGGATGCTGTGCGGCTCATGCCATAAAAACATTTCCGTGACTTGTGAATGCTGTGCTGTGCATGCCATAACAGCATTTTCGTGACTAGTGAATGCTGTGCGGCTCATGCCATCAAAACATTTTCGTGACTTGTGAATGCTGTGCGGCTCATCATGCCATAAAAGCATTTTCGTGACTAGTGGATGCTGTGCGGCTCATCATGCCATAAAAGCATTTTCGTGACTAGTGAATGCTGCGCGGCTCATGCCATAAAAGCATTTTCGTGACTAGTGGATGCTGTGCAGCTCATGCCATAAAAGCATTTTCCTGTGCGGCGGGGTGCTGTGCAACACATGCCATACCAGCATTTTCGTGACTAGTGAATGCTGTGCTGTGCATGCCATAAAAGCATTTTCGTGACTAGTGAATGCTGCGCGGCTCATGCCATAAAAGCATTTTTGTGACTAGTGGATGCTGTGCTGTGCATGCCATAAAAGCATTTTCGTGACTAGTGAATGCTGTGCAGCTCATGCCATAAAAGCATTTTCGTGACTTGTGGATGCTGTGCGGCTCATGCCATAAAATCATTTTCGTGACTAGTGGATGCTGTGCTGTGCATGCCATAACAGCATTTTCGTGACTTGTGAATGCTGTGCGGCTCATGCCATACCAGCAGTTTCGTGACTAGTGAATGCTGTGCAGCTCATGCCATACCAGCATTTTTGTGACTAGTAAATGCTGTGCGGCTCATACCATAAAAGCATTTTCGTGACTAGAGAATGCTGTGCAGCTCATGCCATAAAATCATTTCCGTGACTAGTGGATGCTGTGCAGCTCATGCCGTAAAAGCATTTTCGTGAATAGTGAATGCTGCGCAGCTCATGCCATAAAAGCATTTTTGTGACTAGTGGATGCTGTGCAGTTCATGCCATAAAAGCATTTCCGTGACTAGTGAATGCTGTGCTGTGCATGCCATAAAAGCATTTTCGTGACTAGTGGATGCTGTGTAGCTCATGCCATAAAAGCATTTTCGTGACTAGTGGATGCTGTGCGGCTCATGCCATAAAAGCATTTTTGTGACTTGTGAATGCTGTGCTGTGCATGCCATACCAGCATTTTCGTGACTAGTGAATGCTGTGCGGCTCATCATGCCATAAAAGCATTTTCGTGACTAGTGAATGCTGTGCAGTTCATGCCATAAAAGCATTTTCGTGACTTGTGAATGCTGTGCTGTGCATGCCATAAAAGCATTTTCGTGACTAGTGAATGCTGTGCGGCTCATCATGCCATAAAAGCATTTTCGTGACTAGTGAATGCTGTGCAGTTCATGCCATAAAAGCATTTTCGTGACTTGTGAATGCTGTGCGGCTCATCATGCCATAAAAGCATTTTCGTGACTAGTGAATGCTGTGCGGCTCATGCCATACCAGCATTTTCGTGACTAGTGAATGCTGTGCGGCTCATGCCATACCAGCATTTTCGTGACTTGTGAATGCTGTGCAGCTCAGTAACCTAACAGGATCCTTCATTCCTTCCTCATCCATGCTGCAACAGATGAAAACGCACAAATGTTTTCTTCTCAACACACACATGGCAGCATTACTTCCACTCCTTTCCACACAAGGCAGCTGCAGCGCATCAAATGTTTTTCCTCAACACACACAGCAGCGTTACTTTCACTCCTTTCCACACAAGGCAGCTGCAGCACGTCTAATGTTTTTCCTCTACACACACAGCAGCGTTACTTTCACTCCTTTCCACACAAGGCAGCTGCAGCGCGTCAAATGTTTTTCCTCAACACACACAGCAGCGTTACTTTCGCTCCTTTCCACACAAGGCAGCTGCAGTGCGTCAAATATTTCTCCTCAACACACACAGCAGCGTTACTTTCATTCCTTTCCACACAAGGCAGCTGCAACGCGTCAAATATTTCTCCTCAACACACACAGCAGCGTTACTTTCATTCCTTTCCACACAAGGCAGCTGCAACGCGTCAAATGTTTTTCCTCAACACACATGGCAGCATTACTTTCACTCCTTTCCACACAAGGCAGCTGCAGCGCATCAAAAGTTTCTCCTCAACAAACATGGCAGCATTACTTTCACTCCTTTCCACACAAGGCAGCTGCAGCGCGTCAAATAATTTTCCTCAACACACACAGCAGCGTTACTTCCACTCCTTTTCACACAAGGCAGCTGCAGCGCGTCAAATGTTTCTTCTCAACACACACAGCAGCGTTACTTTCGCTCCTTTCCAAACAAGGCAGCTGCAGTGCGTCAAAAGTTTTTCCTCAACAAACATGGCAGCGTTACTTTCACTCCTTTCCACACAAGGCAGCTGCAGTGCGTCAAATGTTTTTCCTCAACACACACATGGCAGCATTACTTCCGCTCCTTTCAACACAAGGCAGCTGCAGTGCGTCAAAAGTTTTTCCTCAACACACACAGCAGCATTACTTTCACTCCTTTCCACACAAGGCAGCTGCAGCGCGCAAATATTTTCTTCTCAACACACACATGGCAGCATTACTTCCGCTCCTTTCAACACAAGGCAGCTGCAGCGCGTTAAATGTTTTTCCTCAACACACATGGCAGTGTTACTTCCGCTCCTTTCCACACAAGGCAGGTGCAGCCGCCGCTTGCAGGCATACGCACAGCATGTATGTGCAGATACAATACAGCAATACCTAACACACTACTTACCATGCATGGAGGGGGTCAGGTGGTGCGTTGCAAGAGACACGTGACCTGCACACGTGCAAACACACACAGTTGGCAGTGTTAGCACAACTTTGAAGTGTTACACACACGCACGCACGCACGCACACACACGCACATGTGTTAGTACAACCTTGAAGTATTGCACATACACACATATGCACATATGCACACACACGCACACACACATACACATATGCACACATCAGGTGACTGTATCATAGTGTACATGATTCCGAGCACCCTTGATGTTGTATCAGTTGCGTCAACTGTTCAGAACTGTTAAAGTAAAAAGCACGCGCACGTGACCTTGTTGGTACACACCGTTTTATTTTGATTTGCCAATTGAAGTTGCACATGTTTGAAAGCGCACACCCACCCACCCACCCACTAACACACACTCACACACTCACACACTCACACACCCACCCACCTAACACACACTCACACACTCACCCACCCACCCACTAACACACACTCACACACTCACACACAAACAGCAATCTTACCTGGATGGAAGTCATACGCAAAGCACAGCGCTGGCTGGGTTTGGGGGTCATAATCGGAGGTCACAAACGAACGACGCAGGCCAACTAACGCAGGATGGTGTGCCAAAGGGGCCCACACATCCACCGCTTGGCGTGCAGAAGCCAACACGTCCATGCTGGCCACCACCTGTGGTGGTAGCGGCGTGTGTGTGTGTGTGTGTCTGTGTGTGTGTGTGTTTGTGTGTGTGTGTGTTTGTGTGTGTCTTTGTGTGTGTGTCTTTGTGTGTGTGTGTGTGTGTCTGTGAGTGTGTGTGTGTACCTTTGCACACAGGGTGCTTGTACGTGGATTTAATGCGAAGGGTGCTTGTTTGCACGCATGGCGTGTGGTAAGTTTGCTGTTACAGACCCGGGCGTGTGAGTGAGTATAATTGCATGTGTGAGTGAGTATAATTGCATGTGTGAGTGAGCATAATTGCATGCGTGTGAGTGAGTATATTTGCATGCGTGTGAGTGAGTATAATTGCATGCGTGTGAGTGAGTATAATTGCATGCATGCCTTTTGTAAGCTGGAGCCAGCGCCGTCGAAAATGAAACCTAACAGCGAGCAACGTGATAGAATAACTAGTGCAATTTTAAAATGATAACATTTAAATCAAAAGCCCACACTAAAATAACTAGTGAGGGGTGAGGCCAATGCTGCCTGCAATAAAGCAGCTCCTGCATCTACTCAAATGAATGCAAAAATTATAAAATAATAATATAAAACAGTAATAAAACAAAAGCCCACACTAAAATAACTAGTGAGGGGTGAGGCCAATGCTGCCTGCAATGAAGCAGCTCCTGCGTCTACTCGAATAATAATTTAAAATAGCAATAAAACAAATGCCCACACTGAAATAACTAGTGAGGGGTGAGGACAATGCTACCTGCATGAAGCAGCTCCTGCATTAACTCTGAATGCGACAATTTTAAATAATAATGATTTAAAATAAAAAGCCCACACATACACACAAAACACTGGCGCAAGATCCGATACCCATGCCGCCCTCCCTGCCTTCCCTTGCTTTTTATAAGGGTAGGAAGAAATGGCAGTAGAGTAAACAGGGAGACCCTCGGACTACCGATTACCTCCTTCACAGAGGATAGCAAGGGCGAAACTAAGATTGCCGTATGAAGCGGGTGTTTCACACAAAAAGGTCAGGCAAGGACCGAGGGGGAGGAAGGGTTTAAATACAGACACACCAGACATGTGTATACTTAAATACAGACACACCAACAATACAGACACACCATTACTACAGACACACCACTGAATATACAGACATGTGTATACTTTAATATAGACACACCACTAAATACAGACACACCACTAAATGTACAGACGTGTGTATACTTCATACAGACACAACTGAATACAGACACACCACTAAATGTACAGACATGTGTATACTTAATACAGACACACCATTAAATACAGACACACCAGACACGTGTACACTTCAACATCTACCTATGCGCTACTTTGTGACTTTGCATGATTTGGTGTGTGTCTGTGTGCTGCATGTGTGTGCCTGTCTGTGCGTCTGTGTTTGTATGTCTGTGTGTGTGTGTGTGTGTGTGTGTGTGTGTGTGTGTGTGAGTGTGCATAAACGTGCAATACGGTTTGTTTCCAAGTGCCTTGTTGCTATTTCAACTCCAAACTGTCAGCATGTTCTGCACGTCTTGCATATGTACAAACACGGACGCCTTTCGGTTCTTGTATGCATTGATCTTTTCCTTTTTCCTTTGGTGAAGGAGCTTTACGGTACCCGGTACCAAAGTAGTGCCAAAGTAGCTCCTTTTCCTTAATTAATGTGGGGAGTGATTTTCGCCGCCTGCATGATTTTTTTTTGCATTGTTGTGCATGCTTCTCTTGCACAAGTTCCCGCTAATTAACCAAAAAACACACACGCCATTAAGACACGTAAAAATGCATACAAAAAAATACACGCCATCAATAAACAAATGGAACACGCCATTAACACAAGCCCCCCCGCCCCAACACACAAAAACATACACATACATGAACACACACACTTACACACACGCGCACACATACACGCACACATACACACACCTGCCGCCCATCCACACGGCGCAGCATGTAAGGCTGGCCGTCTTGCGAGCTGACCGCCTTCAATGCCACAGAGCGTACTCCTAGGGCCGTGCTGAAGGCCCCCCCAGCTCCAAGTGGAGATCCTTCAAGCCCGGTAACGGAGGTCACACCTTCAATCTGAAGGCACAAGGAATTTGTGAAAGTGTACGAAGGTTTGTGCAATTTCAAGCCCGGTAATTGAGGTCACACCTTCAATCTGAAGGCACAAGGAATTTGTGAAAGTGTACGAAAGGTTTGTGTAAATTCAAGCCCGGTAATTGAGGTCACACCTTCAATCTGAAGGCACAAGGAATTTGTGAAAGTGTACGAAAGGTTTGTGTAAGTTTAAGCCCGGTAATTGAGGTCACACCTTCAATCTGAAGGCACAAGGAATTTGTGAAAGTGTACGAAGGTTTTGTGTAAGTTTAAGCCCGGTAATTGAGGTCACACCTTCAATCTGAAGGCACAAGGAATTTGTGAAAGTGTACAAAGGGTTTGTGTAAGTTCAAGCCCGGTAATTGAGGTCACACCTTCAATCTGAAGGCACAAGGAATTTGTGAAAGTGTACGAAGGTTTGTGTAAGTTCAAGCCCGGTAACTGAGGTCACACCTTCAATCTGAAGGCACAAGGAATTTGTGAAAGTGTACAGAGGTTTGTGTAAGTTCAAGCCCGGTAGTTGAGGTCACACCTTCAATCTGAAGGCACAAGGAACTTGTGAAAGTGTACGAGAGGTTTGGTGAGTTCAAGCCCGGTAATTGAGGTCACACTTTTAACCTGTGCAAGTGTACAATGTACAATGTAGGTATGAAAGATTTGTGTGTGTATGTTCATGCCCGGTCACTGCTTTGATCTGAAGGCAGGAATTTGCGCGAGTGTACGATGCATGCGCAACATGTTAATTAAATGCACATACACAGTACACATCTTCCCTTACCTCCTCCAGTGGGTACAAAGTGTGGTAGTTGGCCATTCGAAGGGGGAGTGTACCGCACCCAGTCCAGCCAGAAAGCTCCACTTCCAGCGGGTCCGAGGGCCACTGCAGTATGAAAGCACATGCGACAGTTAAAAAAAGAGCACAGAGTGTGCCGCACCCAGTCCAGCCTGAAAGCTCAACTTCTAGCGGGTCCGAGGGACACTGCAGTATGAAAGCACATGCGACAGTTAAAAAGAGCACAGAGTGTGCCGCACCCATTCCATCCAGAAAGCTCTACTTCCAGCGGGTCCGAGGGCCACTGCAATATGAAAGCACATGCGACAGCTAAAAAGAGCACAGAGTGTGCCGCACCCAGTCCGGCCAGAAAGCTCTACTTCCAGCGGGTCCGAGGGCCACTGCAGTATGAAAGTACATGCGACAGCTAAAAAGAGCACAGAGTGTGCCGCACCCATTCCAGCCAGAAAGCTCAACTTCTAGCGGGTCCGAGGGACACTGCAGTATGAAAGCCCATGCGACAGTTAAAAAAAGCACAGTGTGTACCGCACCCATTCCAGCCAGAACGCTCAACTTCCAGCGGGTCCAAGGGCAGTTGCACTACGTTAAAAGCATGCAGCAGCGAAAGAGAGGAGAATTTCCACACACAGCCCAGCCAGAAAGTCCGAATTCCAAAGGATACGAGGGCCACAGCAGTAAGTATGAAAAGCATGAGTGTTTACAAGAAGCATGCGGCATGGCGGTGCAGAGAGCTGCTGATTGATCAGCCTGCAAGCTATACACACACATGTACACACACGCACACACACCCACACGCATGTACACACACATGTACACACACACACCCACACGCATGTACACACACACATGTACACACACACACACGCATGTACACACACATGTACACACACACTCACACACATACACACACACACAAAGGCGCACGCACCTGTGCCTGTACTGCGTACGAGTTTGCTGCCAGCTGCTGCCGAAGGGCCTCAGGTGCAAAACGGCCCCCCATGAGGTGCATGCGGCCGGGGCCAGCCATGTGTGGCTCATGCGGGCGCTGTACTGCCCCCTGGGAGAAGAGAGGTGTATGTGTGTGTGAATGTGTGGTTTTGTGTCTGTGTGTGTGAATGTGTGTATGTCGGTGTGTGCTGCGTCTCAGCTTATGAGCAAGGCCAGCCATGTGTGGCTTATGCGGGCGCTGTACTGCGCCCTGGGAGAAGATGGGTGTACGTGTGTGTGTGTGAATGCGTGCTTTGTGTCTGTGTGTGTAAATGTGTGTGTGCTGGTGTGTGCTGCGTCTCAGCTTATGAGCAAGGCCAGCCATGTGTGGCTCATGCGGGCGCTGTACTGCACCCTGGGAGAAGAGGGGTGTACGTGTGTGTGTGTGAATGTGTGGTTTTGTGTCTGTGTGTGTGAATGTGTGTATGTCGGTGTGTGCTGCGTCTCAGCTTATGAGCAAGGCCAGCCATGTGTGGCTCATGCGGGCGCTGTACTGCGCCCTGGGAGAAAAGGGTGTGTGTGTGAGTGAATGTGTGGTTTTGTGTCTGTGTGTGTGAATGTGTGTATGTTGGTGTGTGCTGCGTCTCAGCTTATGAGCAAGGCCAGCCATGTGTGGCTCATGTGGGCGCTGTACTGCGCCCTGGGAGAAGAGGGGTGTATGTGTGTGTTTGTGAATGTGTGGTTTTGTGTCTGTGTGTGTGTGTGTGTGTCTGTGTGTGTGTGTGTGTGTGTGAATGTGAGTATGCTGGTGTGTGCTGCGCATCAGCTTATGAGTAGGGTTGGCCAGAGCCTATGTATACACCGTATATGATATATGACCGTATAATTGGTGATTCCCCTGCCAATTATACCGTATACACACCGTATATATATATGGTTCTGGCCAACCCTACATATACCCTTAAGCAGGCTTGCTTGCAAGGTTCCTTGCTCACAAGCGCGAGCGTTAAATAAAGCATCGCATGCACAAAAACAGCTCAGACGCTCACGTGCACGCACACAGACGCTCACATGCACATGCACACACACATAAAATTGTTCGTGCACACCTAAACGCCCATCGAGTCATACAAAACCACGCTTAAATGCTCACATGCACACATACACATACAATTGTCCGTGCACACCTATACGCCCATCGAGTCATACAAAACCACACTTAATTGCTCACATGCACACATACACATAAAATTGTCCGTGCACACCTACACGCCCATCGAGTCATACAAAACCACGCTTCGAACGCTCACAAGCACATGCACACACATAAAATTGTCCGTGCACACCTACACGCCCATCGAGTCGTACAAAATCACGCTAGTTCCCCATCCCCCTTAGCACCCACAAATGTGCCAGCATTGTCTGATGTACAAGTATCCTAAACGTTGGCCAGATAGGCCAAAAGATGCCTTCACACACGACTGAACATGTACACTGCGATTGCCCAACAATCACACTTTACACATCACGCTCACGCACACACTATGACCTACGCGCCCACACACACTTTGACCCACACATCCTCTTACCCCGCACCATCTGTGCACGCAAGCCAGGGTCCCCCCGTCCCCCCCCAGTTTACTAGGTTGCTACGGCCGCAGCCAGAAACACACAAAATCATAAAAATGTTTTACTTTATAGCGGAGGACTTATGTACTGTCGACAAGCTGACGCCGGCCCTGCACCTCTCGAGGTACAACGCTTTTGTTTTACTTTATAGCGGA
>Ga0307947_1000490_pt1:20000-27796 | contig 27796 bp, 21 predicted proteins | sample OrgLakmetagen232_FD_201840 | JGI IMG/M metagenome (GOLD analysis project Ga0307947, IMG submission 201840) | Saline water microbial communities from Organic Lake, Antarctica - #232 | ecosystem: Environmental > Aquatic > Non-marine Saline and Alkaline > Saline | place: Antarctica...
GATCTGTCACAGGGATTTGAAGCTTGAAAACATATTGCTCGATGGCAATGCCCATGCACCTCATCTGAAGCTCTGTGATTTTGGCTACTCCAAAAGCTCTATGGATAGCCAGGTGGGTCGCACGCTACATAAGTGTATGCATTTTATTGCAGCAGCATTGAGCAAACGTGCCCCACCAGACCCATGTATGAACTTAAGTGTTCTGTGCCTCCGCACTCACGAATATACACCTAACCATTGTGCACACTTGTTCTACGCCTCCGTATGCACATGAATTTATCACTAACCATTATCAGCAGCAACAGCATTCCGATCAATGGTCATGCTTTAACACACACAAAATACTCAAACCACTTAATCACTTACATGCAAATCTACATGAGCCGCTACCTTCAGCCCAAATCAACGGTGGGCACGCCAGCTTACATCGCCCCTGAGGTGCTGCAGCGCAAAACCTACTCTGGGTGCGTGGAAACTCCTGCACATAAAGCCCGGTCGGTGCCTACCCATTATGCAACATGTACGAGTTACTAAGTACAAACAACACGGTTGATGCAAAAGTGCTCCAGAGTTTGAACGGGTTGCAAAGATGAAGAACTATGCAGGCAGTGAAAAACAACTCCACACAATGATGAGAAAAGACATCCACTTCAGATCCGAGAACAGCTACAAATCAATTACCCTTATTCTAGTGGTGGAGCAGCATAACTCGGTACTGAAGCGGCTCTCTTCCCATAATTTACTTGGAAAGCGGTTCTCACTGCCTACGTAGTTTTCGTTAATTAGGGCTGTGATTCAAAGTGTCTTACGATCAGGACGTGGTACAGCAGATGAGTGGCTTAATTTGCAAGGGAAATGTGACCATTTCATTTGCAAAGCACCCCTGCTGCTTTAATTAGTATTAAGTACATTTGTGCTTTGGTGGGGGAGACTCACGGCACTTCGGGCCAATAAGTCTCCTTTTCCTTAATTGATGCAGGGAGTGTTTTGCTGTCTGCGTAGTTATTCTTTTCTTTTCTTTTCTACCTTTGTGCTTCTCGTCACTACTCAGACAAGCTGCAGATGTTTGGTCCTGCAAAGTGACCCTATTGCTTTAAATAGAAAATGCGTACCTTTTGTGCTTCCCGTCACTTCTCAGGCAAGCTGCAGATGTTTGGTCGTGCGGAGTGACGCTCTACGTAATGTTGGTCGGCTCGTATCCATTTGAGGACAGCCAGGACCCACGCAACTTCAGAAAAACAGTGCAGGTGGGCTTGCTGCCTGGTTGTATGGAACCTGCAACTCGTAAATGGTTGTAATCACAATACAAAGCATTTGCTGCGACCCTCCTGATCTCCTTAGCTCTTCTCTTTCTTTTCTTTGATGGAGGAGTTTAACGGAATCCGTATCAAATTGACTCCTCCTCCTTACACAGCAGTTACTAGCATTAGCAAGCTCACGTATGCAGAGGCCAATCAAAAGGATATGAAACGGGCCACGGGTTTCATTACAGCTGGCTGAAGAATGGATTGCAGTTTAGATCAGAATATCTATGTTTCAGCTACGTTGCTATGTTGCTTTATTGGTTTGCACCAGCTTTTGATCAGTCAGTGCCTCTGACGAGTGCTGTGAGTTGATCTGCTCACACAACACCCTGGCTTTCTCTACATAAACAAACGCGTAGAGGATTATGGCGGCAAACTTCTCCATACCACTGGGCCTGCCCCTTTCAGCGGAGTGCTCAAACCTCATTTCCAAGGTGAGCATTTCCACACAGCAGCCGAGGCGGTTGTATTTGTTCTAGTCCCAAGTTCCACTCTTAGTAAGGAGGAAAGGGAGTACTACGCAGGCAGCAAAACACTCCCTGCATCAATTAAGGAAAAGGAGACACATTGGCCCGAGGTGCCGTGAGTCTCCCCCACCAGAAGAGTAAGCAGGCTTTACCTGGATGCGTCCTCACTTTTTACTGAAGTGGCTCCTTTTTCTTGATTAAAGTGGGGAGCGGTTGTTATTGCCCGCGTGACTTTTTTTTTCTCTTTTCTCCTAGACAGGGATCGTCCAAAGCACAATTCTTGCCTTTTAGTCGCCTTGCACCGGTCCCTCACCCAACGCCACCACTTGGCCACGCATAGATCTTTGTAGCGGACCCAAGCAAGCGCATCAGCATGGACGAAATCCGAGCACATCCATGGTTTGTGAGGAACCTGCCTCAAGAGCTTATGGTGAGCCTACTGTGGACCTATCGTGAAAGTGAGGGTACTTATTTCTGCCCATGGGGGTGTCGGAGCAAATCACTGTCTGGACTAAGCATTAGATGATCAACCAATCGGCAGACAAATTTTGGCTACCGCACAATTGGCGCGACAACGATCAGGTTGAATTGATTAGCATGTTGCGTTCATTTTTGTCCTATAGCAGCTGTACCAAAACTTGGAGCAGCAGGAAGGGCGGTGCAAAGGAGCAAAATGCATGTTATTCAATTGCTCTGCCCTTTTTATCGCCAGTGTATGGTGTAAGGCATTACGAACCCTAGGATACTGCTGTGCCATCCATCTAGCCTGCCATGTTTTTGGTCATCCGCTTGACCAGCCTTAATCTACCTGGCACTCAGCAAATTTGCCATTAACTTACTTTTTGCTGCTACTCACATGAATAAAGTTTGTGTTTTGCCGCGCTCAGTGGTACATGACCACACATTATCTGCATGCATAGGACACACGTGCGTTTCAGCAGAGCACTAGCCCTACAAAGCAGAGTCCAGAGGAGATCCGGCTCCTCATACAGGCTGCTAGGAGCACAACATCTCAGCTGCCTGTTCCTTCAGCCCCTTTGCCAAGCAGATTGGTGGGTCTGAGGACAGGCAGAAGGGAGTTGTGGCAGTGCGTCTAATTGCAGCAAGGTCATTTGGTTTGTGTGTTTAAAGAATTTAAAGCAAGCCGTTACAGTTGTGCGTATGGAACTCGGAGTGCTTTGAATATGCACTCACACACACACACACACACACACACACACACACGCATGGAACTCGGAGTGCTTTGAATATGCAAGCAAGAGACCTTACATATAAACGTGGAGTGTGTAGGACACTATACATCTCAGAAACCATCCCGAAGAGGCATATTCAGCCTTGGCGCCTTGATTTGCGGTCAGGGATGCTGCCATGTACCTAGTCTTGGCACTTATCTATACAGGGGGGGCCACCTATCACTGCCGGTGTTCAGATTCAGCCTGGCGTGCCTCCCTGGAACATTGTGAATCCGTACCAAGCAGCCAACAATCCTCAGCAGCAGCTATCCAGCTATGGACCACCACCCCCTATTCAGGCACCGCCGTTTCCTTTCCAGACTTTCAGACCCGCCCAGCCTGTCCGGCCATTTGCAATGCCGTATGCGGTGCCATACCACGGAGTGCAGCAGCCACCGACGGTTATGGGCAACGTTACATCTGAATATAACGAGGACTAGGGGATTGCAAGCAATCCCTGCACAGATAGGATTTGAGGTGCGTTTCAGACGGCAGATGAAGCATCATCAGAGATTAACTTGTATCAATAGTTTGTTAGACTTAAGCGCATCATGAGACTTGCAGATCTCATAGGATTTGAGGTGAATTTCAAACGGCAGATGAAGCAACATCAGAGACCAAACCTCAACACTTAGTTAGACTTAGGCGTACCATGAAACCCATAGGTCTCACACATATGCACGTGAGCTATACCTTGGGGAGCATAGACTAATGTTCAGCTTGACTCATGAGAGACTTTACTAGTACATACATAAAGGTTTAAATTGGGGGGGTCACTTTACCTGTGCACTTGCTAGAAAAGTGCAAGAAGGTAAGCACTGTATTTAGTATTTATACTTGCATTCCTCACACCAATGCACCGTCCTGTACGTCTATTGCAGGGTTGTAGCTCTGCGGGCCTACTGTTGAAAATGTTTGTTGGGTAAATCCAACCAATTTATACCCTGTGTGTTTCAGTGCACTTTATTTAGCTTGATAGCACTAAGAAGTTGAAGCCAGGCTCTGATCCACATTTCGTAGTTTTTTTCCAGTGACTGAGTTTTTGCAGTGTATGTTGCTGAATACTTGTAGTTTGAAAAGGGCTGTGCAATAAAATAAGCGGCATTAATGGTCAGCATCTTGCCTAGATCATAGTACAAGAGCCTTATTTTCTGTTTTCTTTTTCCGCAAGGGCCTCCAAAGTGCAGCCACCATACAGTAATAGGTAGCACAAAAACTGCGTCAACATATGCTGCCGGCAATAAACCGTCGCAATGATAAAATTTAATCAAGTCGGTGCTGTCAAGGCCATAGGAACAAGAAAGCTAGCAGAGGGGGAAGGCTGGGTGGAATTGAAACAACCGCCTTTTGGCTTGAAGGGGAAATTGCTCAGATGCCCCTCCAACAAACTTCAACCAAATTGGCTTTAAAACGAGATCTGATGCTACAAGCTGCCCGAGCACTCATATCTTTGTAAGCCATCCTGTGTTTAGACTGACAGGAATAAGCACATGTATAATGTTCGACCAACTTTATGCTATCGACGGGGATAGGGAACATTGTTATCTTCCTCAGCATAGCTGTCTATACAGGAACACCAGAGTGCCAGATGCATGTAAATTGGTGCAGTGCATCAGAGTGCGTAATTGGAAAAAGCAAAAAAACAAAAAAAACTATACTGATAATAAAAGCCACTCTAAATTGAGGAGAAGTCAATTAGTAGCCAAAAGCAAGGCTCACAGTACACCACGGCTGATTTGGGACGTGCCGCCAAACATTGCAAATTGAAATGATAGCCGTAGGAAGTTACATTATATTCAAAGCTGCTTTACTGCCCAAGTAATGGGCCAAACCTTAAAACATTTAATTCAGCATCCCCATTCCGGTATAGTCTCAAAACTTTTTAACATACGACAATGACGCAGAATACGCAATAAATCATGACGAGCTTGATAGTGAAGAGTGATTTATCCATCATTTTACAACCTAATGGTTCCTTGGAGAACAAAAAGACGTGCAACAATACGAATGGATGGCTGAGCTTGGACTACCAGAGATCTAGTCTTTAGGTTTTTAGATCAGAGTTGCACATTTCAGGCTACAGAGGTTTGTAGCTTGAGGCCCATCGTATGCTTGCTACACTGCGCTACACCCACACTACATGCTACATGCTGCGAGAACAATAAAAGTGAGTCGAATCAATTTTGGTTTTACCAAACCAGCCCTTTTGGGCTTCGCTTTTCATTGTTATAATTGCAAGGCAAAGGAACGGCCTTGGCACGTGCATGTGTGGCTACATATAGTGGCGAATGAATAGTCAGAGGCAGACTTTTGCACGTCCCCTCTAAGATAATACCTCATAATAAGGCGTATACGTGGCATAGCGTGCCATTTGCATTTGCATAGCGTATCTGGTAGGCTTCGTGTTTGATTTTTGCAATGCAGTGGCTGATAAAGTACTACAGAGATAACGTAAGACTTCTAAGGGATCCCTATTTCGCCACCACTTGTAGAGGTTAAAAGAGGTTAAGAGGGCGAAATGTTTCGCTGATAAGGCATCCGTAGTTTTGATGACAAAATAAAAGCGAGCAAGATCAGGATTTCGACGCAAAAAGCCGAGATGCGAGCTCGTGGAAAATTTATTAAAAACAAATAAGATTGAATGCGTGCCTCCCGCCTACTTCATCGTGCTATTTTTCCTCAGGCTACGCACCAAAGTTTGTTCCCATCACTGACCAATGGCCGGGCAGAGTCTTTCCCAGCTGCGTCTCCAGCAACTGTGTCCCAGGCTCCTGGGGCGTATTCGCGTGCCTTTCTCCGTGGCCTCTACACTTCACCCACTCCTCCCCTTGTTGTTTTTGATTGGTGGGTCTCTCTGCTTCTGTTTCCCTCACTTGTCACTGATTCACAGCACTCCCCTCGACCTCACATCCTATGCAGTGCACTGAAAGCGCGCCACAGGGATCGCGCTGCTTATCACCTCTTGCAAAGCCACACAGAGCACCAGCAGGCGGTGCGTGCGTCCAGCGAGAAGAGTGCAAGCACCAGCCATGCTACGCTAGGCACATCACCCGCTATTGGCAATGACACCAGCAGCACGAGCACGAGCGCTCGCGCAGGTCAGTCGTGCCCATGTGGCAGCAAGAGATGCACAAACATGTTTGCATGCACAACCCCCGTGCATGCGCACGCAACGCCCTGCAAGAACACACAGAAATGATTGATGTCATTGTCCGTATCCAAATGCTGCACTTAACAAACAAGCGTGCGCACATGTACGTGCAGTCACACGCATGCACGCAAACAATAGAAAAATATTTCGCAAACTGTCTCTGTACAGGATATCGTGGCGATGCGCTGCTGGGTGGAGTGACGAGCAGGCTGCTGGACCGGCTCCTAGATGTGCGAGCACGCACGTTTCCAGACGTGCTTGTGCTGGGTGGCGCAGGTGTGTTATGATGCAATGCAGTTCTGTGTGGACTGAACAGTGTGTTGTGTTCAATGAAGGCACTATTAAGCTGCGGAATATTTACCAAGGCCTTTAGCAACTGATTGAACTTTTGCAGAGGGGGCTATCTGACCCCCAAAGTGGGGTTGTTTTTTAAATGTTCCTTGAGTGTGCGTGCCCCCATTGGCTACAACTAGAATTAGTTTCAAATGGCTCCGTAGCAGTTGAGTTTCATTGTAGCCAATGAGGGCACTTATGCCTTAATGGCCGCGGCGTGAACCCTACTTTTTGAGCAGCCATATGCTGTACCTGACCAGCCAGCAAACCAAACCAGGTGATTTATTGTGTTTTGAAGTCCTCATAATAAATTAAGATCACTGCAAGAGAAATGGGGCAAAAAGACGAAGTGGTTGGCGAGATATGCAAATTAATGTGCCATTCCCCCTGGAAAGCACCCATCTAGGGTACAGGTGCATGACGTGTGCTTTTAGTCCTGTCATTCTGTACGCAGGGCGACTTGTCTAAATCTGAGCACATGTTCGGGTAGCTTATAAAGTCAGCATCAGTTTAATGCTAGGTTGGGTCCAAATTGATGAAGTGACGTGTGAGTAGTTGCACCTTTCATGCAAAAAGGAGCATGTTTTGGCTTTTGCCCAGATAACCCCCTCTGGAACTTTTGACGAGCTCAAAAAGTGCATGGTTCTTTCACCTATTCGCATGGGCATGACCATTGACAAGGAACGTGACGTTCAATATATTACAGAAAATACTCGCATATGCCCCTGCTGTGCACAGCCGTGCATGTGCTCGACTAATTTGCAGAGCACCTAGTCAAAGTTAAAGACCTTTAAGAATGCATTTCAAGGACAAAGGTTCAGTCTGTCTCTATAACACCTGCTGCTCCTGCGTAGCTGTGCACGTGCTCGACCAGCTGGCAGGCGGGGTAGCAGGGGTGGAGAGGGTGACAGTAGTGGACACTTCACTGGGCATGCTGGAAGCTATCAAGGTGTGTGGGTGTGGGTGTGAGTGTGTTGGTGGAGAACGCTTAGGTGTGGATGTGAGTGGGTGTGGGTGTGGGTGTGGGTGTGGGTATGGATATGGGTATGGGTATGGGTATGGGTATGGGTGGAGTTGTGGGTGAGAGTTGTGGGTGGGTGGGAGCATTGGGCGCATTTCTAAGAAGTAGGGTGTTCTAATTTATTGACTGAACCCAAAATACGAGGAATGTTGCCTGGATCTCTATCATAAAGGTATACATGCACACGTACGTCACATTTTATGTGGTATTTATGGTCTGCATGTTCACATGTATGTCACATTATATGACGACGTCCATGGACTGTACCGTATGTGCAGGGTTGGCCAG
>Ga0307947_1000491_pt1:0-15000 | contig 27779 bp, 29 predicted proteins | sample OrgLakmetagen232_FD_201840 | JGI IMG/M metagenome (GOLD analysis project Ga0307947, IMG submission 201840) | Saline water microbial communities from Organic Lake, Antarctica - #232 | ecosystem: Environmental > Aquatic > Non-marine Saline and Alkaline > Saline | place: Antarctica: Organic...
CTCTCTCTCTCTCTCACACACACACACACACACACACACACACACAGACACACACACACACACACAGACACACACAACACACATACACAACACACACTTTCAGGCCAACGCCACACGGTTGGAGCTGACAGCCATGGACCCGTCTTCTCCAATCATGCTCAAGCCCATGCCAGTGAAGGGTGAAAAGGGTGGGGTGAGCGCGGCACGCTATGAGCTGTCAACTCCATCCACAGCACTGGGTAGTGCTAACCCTTCAAAGGCCATCGCACGCTACCTGGAAGCAACTACTGGGTGCGTCAAAGCTGGGGCTATGACGTGTATGTGTGTGTGCATATGTCTATGTGTGCGTCTGGAGTTTACTCCAAGAAGCGTCGTAAACATGTGAAGTGCTTTGTGCGGGTCAGAACATCTGGTTGCGCGTGTGAAGAGAGCTCTGGTTTGTGGATGCAATGTCTATGTGCATACAGACGTACATGCACAAACGCGCACCAACACACACACACACATACACACAACAGGAGATCACTAGACAAGCTTCACACACAGCTGCTGGCCAGTAGAGGCAAGCTGCTGGTAGAGCTCGTGGAGTCTTTAGGGGGCAAGCCAGTGCCAGGCAAAGTAGGCAAGCTGTCACCCAACAAGAAAGACGCAGCAGGGCAGCTGTACGGAATGTTTGACTCGACCCTTGGTGAGTCCTTCTTGTGAGTCAACGGCTTAGCTGCTAGAGGAATTGATGGTCAAGCAGGGGTTTTTGATTTCTGTGCCTTTTTGTGTTTGCTTGGCGGTCAGGCTCATGTGCTGAAGCGCCCATGATGAAAGTCTGATACGCTGACAACACAAAGCCACGCAGCGTCCTGCTTCCTTTCCGCTGCAGAGCCAATTGTAATTAGGCTTTTTTGGGACTGTGTTCGGTGTGAATACATTCAATTGAGAGTTCTTTCCTGACGTCAGGTCTTTGGGACTGCGTTTTGTGTTGAATACATTCAATTGCGTGTTCTTTCCTCACTTCACAGCTTTCCTCAAATCCCATGGGGCGCTGCTGAATGCTGTCAAGCCGGAGATGCTTCTTGACCATGAGGACTTTGGAAGGTGGGGACAGGCAACCTCAGAGCACCACCTTTTCTGGCTCAAACAGTGATGTAGTAGTTGTGCGTTTAATATGCTTAGGGTTGGCCAGAACCGTATATATACAATGTATATGACCGTATATTCGGTGATTTCCCTGCCAAAAATACCGTGTATACACCGTATATATATGGTTCCGGTCGACCCTAATTATACTCATGCGTGATGTCGTAGTTCGTAGTTGTGCAAATACTATGCTCATGCGTGTCCCCAGCTGGAGAAGAATCATAGCTATGTTGAAGTTTGGGTGGCTTAAGCCTCGTCAGGCAATTCTACTGCTGTTGCCATGTCTGGAGGATGTGAAGGAAAACTGTGTCTAGGCCCCTGTCTTGTGCATTCATCCTTCAGGATGCCCATCATAAAGTAGAAAAGTTGCAGTGCCTGTTTATTCCATGAACGTAACGCAAGGAGCGTCGCATGAGCAATTGTCAAGGACGCTTGTTCCTCACCCAACTCACGACCTGGAACCCACTCCCATTACTAAATCACAGCATTGGAAACGTGGATGAGCTCGTGTTTTTGGTTGCATTGGGATGATGCAAAGTGCAAAGTGTGTTTGTGCACACAATGAGAGACTCACTCAATGTGTGTCATGTGTTGCAGGGTGCTCAACACGCGGAGCAACAAAGCAGCTGAGCCAGGAGAGCTTGAACAGATTGACATGTGGGAGGACGTGGACACAAATTTTGAGACGGTCAGCATGCAGGCCTGGAACACCCTCATTTCCCAGGTGCGTGTTTTTGTTGGCGTGTTGCATTCGTAGGCGTGCCGTGGTTTTCAGATCCTAAATCCTGATCTGGGTAAGCCTGAATTGTAAACATGAGCGAGTCACACCACCAATTCAACTTCTGTCCCTATCTTTCAAAGTCAGAGCTTTCTGCTAGAATGCTCTTCTATCACTGAGGCACTACTGTGATTCTGTGATGTGACATGACTGCTTTTGAGCTTCAAAGCGTTGCATCATCACCTGTGCATTGTCCAACATCTAGATTTCCTTGCACTCAAGCATGCCCCCTGGTAATTGTAGTCAGGCATACTGTGACCAAACCTCCACATAATGTTGTACAGGAGTACAAAATATGTGTGTTTGGACAGGTCACGCCCTGCGCACGCCCCTTGGTCGAAACCCAAAAGTTGGTTATATGTTTATAACCGTAATACCTGTACGTGCCCCCTTCTATTCCCACAGGTGTTCAAGGTGTTTGTGCTTGGACGAGTCACACTCAAGTCCTTCAAAGCATTGCCTGGCCTAGACACAGACTCGCTTGCTGGTCACAGGGCATCGCTGTCAGCAGATCCCCTCTCTGCCTTCAGTGAGTGGAGCAGTTACTTGAGTAGATAGCGTTGCGCTTTATGCAACAAGCAGCTTTGTGTAACGCATTGTGTCTATAATTGTTTATGCTTGCACCACTGCTATTCCTACTTGCTTTCCATCTGCTATTCCTGCATGCTTTCCATCTGCAATTCCTGCTTGCTTTCCATCCTGCATCCTTTTCCTCCGTTTTGCATATGAAACCAGAAACTCACACAGCTCTTTCTGGGTGTGACACGTCCACCATCGTTACTTTGATGACTTTGCGCAAACATTGCTTTTTGCGCCCCTTTCATTGCAGACCCCACCCTGTCTCCCAACCCGCCCCAAGTAACTCTACCAGTTCCCCCAGACTCTGCTCTCGTGGGATCAAACATGTACAGCGTGGCAGAGTCATGCCTGCTGGCTTGGGCCTCCATACACTTTAAAAAGGAGTTTGGGAGCAGGGGTACAAGGTGTGCACAACATCAGGTGTCCAGTTGCGTTAAGAATCTGCAGCTATGTAACGTATAAAGTAACTTGCAGAGCCACAAGTAATTACCAGTACAAGATCCGCTGCATCTTGGTCCCAGTCCCAGAAATCCCAGCACCATTCTCATGTCGTTGACAATTGCGTATTGCTGCCTCAATGGAATTGGTGTCATCAATGCTTTCCTTCCATCATCATCATCATCATCATCATCAGCTGTCCAGCTGTTGTATCTCCTCGCATCCCTCATTTGTAGGGTTGGCCAAGAACCTTATATATACGGTGTATATACGGTATTTTGGGCAAGGAAATCACCAAGTATACAATTATACGGTGTATATACACAGTTCTAGCCAACCCTACTCATTTGCCATGGTTGCTAAGACGTCTCTCGTGTTCTTCAGCTCCTGAACAGGCTTTTACCTTTGCAGGACCACACATTAAAGCACCTATCTGCGCACCCCAATCAACTGCAAGCACCAGCACTCCACACTCAGGGGAGCCTCACATAATTCCTGCCTTGCACCTGCCTTGCAGGCTCGTCAATTTTGAGAGCGACTTCTCTGACGGCCTTGCGCTGTACTCCTTGCTGGTGGGATATTGGCCGGCCTACGCATCCAAAAAAATGGCTCTGCACACAAGCACAGATCTCAGTGGTCCAGACCGTCACGACAATGCGGAGCTCATTGTGCGCTTGCTAGCGGTGAGGCTGCTGCAGTTCGTTTTGGTGAATGAATGAATGGCTCATTGGTTTTTATAGGGTTGGCCGGAACCGTATATATACACCATATATGGCAGTATATTTGGCAATTTTCCTGCGAACAATACCGTATGTACACCGTATATATATGGTTCTGACCAACCCTAGTTATTTATCAATAACCCCTATTAGCCCTGTGGGACTATGACATTCAAATGCTTGCCAAAGCGTAACGCGCACAAAAAGAGGGAGTCTTTGCTGTTTTGTGCTCTCTTTTGTAGGCTAAGCACTCCAGTCATTCAAATGCGTAATGCTGAGTCGTGCACGTGCCTATGTCATGTTATGTTTTTAACGTAGCATTGTTGAACTTATAACGTAGACCAGGTTGCCCTCCGTGATTTAGAGAACTGCTGCGGCTGTGGCATTACCGTGTGGTCGTAGCCCTGCATGTGCGGAAGTAGCTGTGCAGAAACAGACATGCTCAGGGTCAGGGGCATGCGTGCCCTTGTAGGTAGTAGGAGTTGGATGCTGAAAACACAAGACCATTGCATTGGTATGTTTCAAGACCTTGGATGCCTGCAAGGATTGGTAGAAAATTACCTGTGGAAGGTAAATAGATGACGGCATTTGTTTTGAATCGTTGTGTGCCACATTGTACGCTCAACAGGACCTTGGACTTCCGTACGGAGTGTCTGCTCGACACATCGCTGAGCCTGAGGCCAAAGAGATGCTGGTGCTGCTGCTGTACTTATACCAGGTGTGGGTGTGGGTGAGGGTGTGCATACATACGCATGAATGTTTCATATTTCATACTTTTCAAAGGCCAAAGAGATGCTGGTGCTGCTCATGTACTGGTACCAGGTGTGGGTGTGGGTGTGGGTGTGCATACATACGCATGTATGTTTCATATTTCGTATTTCTCAAGCTGCTAATATGCTCGTCACTCTCCGATTTTCCTGACATGCACACTTAATATAAGGAAACACACACACACACTTGTCTCATGCATGTAAAGTAGTTTGTGTTGCAGCACTCGCACATGTCACAGGTTACGACCAACACCTGGAACCATCAAACGATACTAAATTAGCTCTCGTTCACTGTTCCTGTGCAGACCCTTCCCCAGTTTGTGCCTCGGACAACGATCACGTTCACCTGCAGGCTTGGAGAGATGCAGGTGCGCATGCTCTCAGACGAGTCCCAGGATTGTCCTGTTGCGTTAAGGAAGCTGTGTGAATGATGTGCTGGGTGCTAAGGGAATAACGCCATTGTGACATTCAATGTTAAAGAAAGAGCAGCAAAATTCTTGCAAGCTGGGAGCGAGGTGCAGGTGTTTAGTTCTAGTGAGTCGCAGGTGACTGAATAGATGAAATTTGAAGAATGAAGTTTGAAGAATGACGAAGTTTGACAGGTGCAATCATGAGTGATTGTGTGGGTTCACTAAATTCCAGATTTTACTATTGATAGCTTTCAAGTGCTTGTGTGTTTGTTGAAGCCCTGACTAATCATGTCATGAAATATAGGAGCTGGCCCTGGCGCGTCTTGTTCAAAGGTAAAGATCTCACGGCCACTTGCAGGCTTAAACAAGCTGCACTTGTTAGCTTTAGATTGCTGGATTCTAGCTGTACGACAGACGTGCCACGTGCTGGGACCATAAGAGCTTCCTAGCCCACGTTATGTCACACATGCTTGCTGCAGGTCAAGGTCCTAGAACTGATCGACCTTCCAAGACGGCCATGTGCAATTGATGTGTCAAGTGTAGGGTTGGCCAGAACCGTATGTATACACCGTATATGACCGTATATTTGGTGATTTCCCTGCCAAAAATACCGTATATACACTGTATATATAGGGTTCTGGCCAACCCTAGTCATGTGCTGGGACCATAAGAGCTTCCTAACACATATTTCACCTCTCATGCCTCTGCTGCAGGCCAAGGACCTAGAGCTGAGCAACCCCTCTAAGAAGGCCATTGCCTACACAGCACGCCTTCAGGGCCACTCGGACTTCTCAGTGGATGCGTCCATTGTCCACATTGATGCAAAGGTGTTTGTGCACGTGGGCGCTTACGCACTTGCGGATACGCACACACAGAATGATTTGGGCACACAAACTTGTGCGAGATGTTTTGTATGTGATCAAGCAGCTTGCGCGTGTGTCAAGCTCAAAACGGCATCAACAAGGCTCCCAGGCGTGATCATTTGCTCAGGCGTGTGCACACAAGAACATATACAAGTTCATGCACGTATACTTGCGCATGCTCACACACTAACACGTGCACATACACACAAACTTTCTTATAAATGCACACACACAGGGTACAGTGCGTTTTCCCTTGAAGTGCGCTCCCACTACCAGTATGCCTCAGGATGCGAGGTGAGGTACAAGGGATGAGGGGCGATACGAAGAGGGCCTGGGTCACAAGTACATTTCGTATAGTGCGCAAGCTCTTGCGTGCCACTGCTTCTAATTGACTAGCGATTGTACCGCAAGGCACAGCACAAGCAGGAAACAGGCACAAATGGTGATGCGTGAGGGGAAGAAAGTTGTACAGGGAGGTGAGAGGGAATGAAACGCCGGCCAAGTGAGCGCTGGCCAGCCCTCTCATCATTGCCGGCCAAGTGAACCCTGCTGCAAAAGTAGACTACATATGTGCCATACCTACTTTCTGTGCACAGGCTGGTGCTTATGTCTAAGCAAGACGGTGGAGGAGCTCATGCTGCCACTTTGGTGTTCCTGCTCAGATCCCAGGTAGGTCCTTGAGCCCTCTTGCTGCTCTGTTCGAAAGCAGGAATCTAATGATCTGGATTTTGCCTTGAGTGAGTCCAGGGTTCAAAGGCAGGAATTAAATTAACTGGATTTGACGAAGTGTAAGTCCAATTTCCAAAAGCAGGAACATAACAACATTAGTGTATGAGTCCAGGGTTGCTACCCATCAAGGTGCACCCCAAGCGAAATAATTTGGGGATTCTGTGGTAAATATAGAGAAAGTGGCTTATGCCGTGCTCGTCTGAGCATTGTGTGTGTGTTATAAGTTGCTTCCTTTAGTGTACGTGGAGTGGCTCCACTTCCTGCGTACCATTCTCACTCTTTTGATAGTGGACGACCTAGCATCAGAAGTAGAGAAGGCAACTGTCAGCTCCTAGCTCAATCCATTGCAAATGAGTAATGCGTAACACCGTCTTTTTGCGCTGCTCCAAACTTTTGCTTACAGGTCAACGTCCGTGCTCCCTTGAAATGCGTAAAAACAGAGGGACCGCTGTATGAAATGCAGCAGTTTGAGTTTACCATAACCAACCCTTTTGCAGCAGGTAAGTAGAAATTTGCAATTGAAAACTATTACTCATTTAAAGCCTGTCTTCTTTTCATGTTAGGCACTTATACAAGCTGGACCTTTTTGAAATTCAATTTGAAGAGCTGTTACTTTTTATCCGTCCACTTTAATTTCTGTGGCACAACAAATAATATCGACACAGGCAGATAAAAAAGACACGCAATCGCATTTATTCCAGCCACAAACACAAAGTGTTTGATCGTACAAGTATGCACACACACACTCACACACACACATGCGCACACACATGTATACACTCACTAATACACCTATTCTCACACATGCACGTACACGCAACTGTACCCTTTTTCCAGACTGCGACTTCTCTATCCAGCTGCTGCACGAGCCAGCTGAGCCCAAAGTAGCGAAGAAAAGCGGAGAGAAGAAAGGCAAAGCAGGGGGAAGGAAAGGGACCTCTAAGAGCCCGACAGCGGCTCCTAGCAATGGTAAGACAGCGTGTGTACATGTGCGTGTGTGTGTGTTTGCCAGGTTGAATTCCAATTACAAGTAGTTTGAAACCTGTTGCCATGCGTTTCTCCACTGCACGTTCCTTAATTAATGGGGTTAGCCAGACAACGTATGTATACACTGTATATTACTGTATGTTCAGTGATCTCCCTGCCATAAATATTGTATATGCGATATGCGCCGTAGGTATATATGGTTCTGGCCAACCCTATCCATTGAGGGTCAGTAGAACTTATTTAATCGCCTTTCCCATCAGAAAGGGCAATGTCAGGATCGCTTGCTCTACTCGCAGCACAGCGCTGTGCATACTCCCAAGGCTGTCAGCTGGAATATGCAGGCATGTTTGGCCAACTAGAAGTCATGAAAGCAGCCTTGAGATTGGTGCCAGGTGCATACTCCTACCAACCACATGGTACACAAATTTACTTACCTGTTCCACAATCTGCCACCTGCCACCACAGATGCACCCGCAAGCTCCCCACACAAGCCCCGCATGTTCCCCGCAGCTTTTGGCCTAGACCGCACGCGCATGCGGCTCAAGGCCAACGTCAGTGAAAAGATCCGGGCCACCTTCCTGCCCTTCACGCTGGGCATGCATTGGTGCACGGTAGTGCTGAAAGACAAGGACCAGGTGGGTGGCCAATTGGATTAGACAGAAGCTGTGCTGTACATGCTGTAAAACTGTCAGCTGTACGGTAGTGTTGAAAGACAAGGACCAGGTGGGTGGCAGATTGGGTGGAGGCAGAGGCTGTGCTGTGTGTGCTGTAAAATAAGTAGCTGTGTGCAAGTGCTCCTTGGGTGCTTTACCGTCATGGAGGATGCATTGGTGTATGGTAGCGTTGAAAGACAAGGACCACTTCTTTGAGGACGATGCTCCTCCCCCCCCCCTTTTTGCTTAGATGGCTTTAATTCCCTACCTGATATCAACAGAATTGGGTAAAAAGTGGACCAGGAGGCACATTTCTGTACCATGCATCAGTACTGCCACTTTTCTGGCAGAGAAATGGCTTGAAATGTAAATGGCTTGAAATGTAGCCCCAACTCACACCCTGGACCTCAAACCCACGTTTTTGTGCATAAGCGTGTCCTAAGTTCTATCTTATTACCCTGAATTAGTGAAGTGGGGAAATGGGTCGTTTGACAGGGGTCTGGACAAATTTTTGGCAGGGAATGGTTTCCACCATTTACGTGTAGGCCGACACCGACCGTTTTGCCATTCGCTCTAGATTGAAATCCAGATACAGTATGGGCCTGAGCAGAAGCAAGCCTTGTTACTAGGGCTGGACAGGAGCGTATGCGTACATTATATATCGCTTGTGATTCTTTTCTCTAATTTATCGGTCATTTCACACCATACATACATATCTGTGTGTGTGTGTGTGTGTGTGCTTCTGGCCGACTTTTGCATCATACCTTCGCATCAAAAGCCAGCCTGTTTCCGTTGTGCGTCCACTGGAGCAACTCGTACTACCTTGCGTGCTTGCGTGCTTTGCTTGCAGGGCGCCTTTGTGTACGAGCTGGTGGGCGAGACCACTCTTCCTGCGCCCGTGATGGAGTGCAGAGGTGTCGTGCCTTTGGAGGGCCCCAACCACACCTTTGACGTGTTCTTCCCCTACAGCAATACCCAGGTGCAACTTCTTCGTGCCATTCAAAGCTCCCACAGGTCTTCTTTCACTGGTTTTCCTATGTGTCATTTGTGCGTCGATTGGGTGTACACGCAAGCAGCTGCACCGCCCTGGGTTGCCGCCACCCTATAAAATAAAAATAACAACCATGGGAGCAGGAGCAGGCTTGGGCTTGTAATCAGGCTAGAAACACACACATGTGCCAGGATCTGTCTTCCACTCTATTTGTCAGCGTGCACTTTGCTGTGTGTCATGCACGTCCTCACTTATGTCCTTGCATACATCTAGCACTCTGTGCACCCCTTTGCAGCTTTATCCTTTGACGTATGTTCTAAGGATCACTACAGCCCGCACATGCATACATGTGCACTGTGCATGCGTGCCAGTGTCTGATTTTCTCTGTGCAAAAAGACTGCTCCCCACTTCCTGTCAGGTACGCTTTTTGTACGCACACGCAAGTTTGGTATGTACCGATCATACATTCTGTAGGCACCATGCGACATGTTCCTCCTGCCTTTGCCTGTTGTACGTGCAGTTGGACGTGGCCCGTCGCACTTTCTTAGACAAGCACCCAGGAGCGAAGGAGAGGGATCAAGCTCTACTCGTGAAGGGCGACCACCTCAAATCTCAAGGTACTACCGTGGGGATTGATTGGTGTATCTCAAGGATTTGCAAGGACAGGGGATTCCACAAGAAGGGGCCTCCTCTCTTATCATTTCAAGATTAGCGGTTGTGTGGTTCGTGCGTGCTGAGGGTATGTGCTGCGTGTAGATGGCTCCCATTTGTTACTTGTAATGGAGTTCCATAGGCTGACCAGAACATGAGGAATGTACGTGCAGTCAACGAAATCTAGCAATGAAGGACTGCACGCACATTGGACGAATCCTAGCAATGAAGAATGGGGAGGCTGTAGTGCTTCAATACCAAAGCAAATGAGGGGAACTAAGCCAGACTTTCACAAGCTGATCCCTGATGAAGCAAGCTGATCACCTGATGAATGAAGCTGATCACCTGATGAATGAAGCTGATCACCTGATAAAGCAAGCTGATCACCTGATGAAGCAAGCTGATCACCTGATGAAGCAAGCTGATCACGTGATGAAGCAAGCTGATCACCTAATGAAGCAAGCTGATCACCTGATGAAAGAAGCTGATCACCTGATGAAGCAAGCTGATCACCTGATGAATGAAGCTGATCACCTGATGAAGCAAGCTGATCACCTGATGAAGCAAGCTGATCACGTGATGAAGCAAGCTGATCACCTGATGAAGCAAGCTGATCACCTGATGAAAGAAGCTGATCACCTGATGAAGCAAGCTGATCACCTGATGAAGCTGATCACCTGATGATTGAAGATTGTGCATGCACGCCGAACCCAGTGTGCAAACATTGAAGCTCCCTGGCCACCCTGCTGCTTGAACAGCCTATGCTGTCACACCCTCTGGAATCATTTCTTACGATCATGCCTGCACAAAACGCATGCACACAAGCGCAAGCACACACACACATACTCACATACTAGCAAAACAACCACCGTGTGCAGCTGAGCTAGAGTACTCGGTGAGCCAGACCAACAGCCTCATTACGTGCGCCAGCAGCATCACACTGTCATCCTCGGCCTTGGCACCGGTGAGTTATACACTCTGCACATGCATGTTCCACAATTCCTAATATTCATAGGCTTGCTCTGTGCTCTGTCCTGCTGTATCCCTCTCGTAAAACGCTGCAGCTGCACAGACCTTCTACGCAATTTCTTGTGTAAGATGGCTGCTATGAGCATGGCAGGCAGCCTTTATTATGACCTGTTTGGCCTGACTATTATCTGATGTAGCTTTGCTCGTTTAAGATTGTGGCTATCAATAGGAATGTGACATTGTCCCGACAAACTCACACTTACGGACCGATTACACACATACACACATACATACACGCACACAACACACTTACAAAGAAGTAATGCCACAGAGACGTATGCCCACACAAAGTGCACGCTATAATTGGCACCTACGTGAATCACGTTACTTTTTCCATGCTCCGTCAGATCAATTAGATGTGCCTTTGTTGCCCTGCGTGTAGGCCCCCCCCTCACCAGATTTAAAATCATCATCACCGGGTAAGGCCACGGACCCAGCGCCACCAAATTGGTGAGTGAGGGTGTCAGGTTTGGGTGTTGGAAATACGTAATGAGTTGGGGTGTGTGAATCGTCATGTGTATAATGTTTAGAACGTTCTGTATTGGTTCTTATTGGAGGCTGTGACCAGAAAGCTTGAAGCATGTGTTTAGCTAGTTCCCTTTTTGTAAGTACCTGCTAAAGTGAAGAGTGTGTGTGTTCACTAAGTATGAATGTGTGTGTGCTGCACATTTGTAGTAGTAATAGCCGACACTCAATTGAGCGGCCTGCCAGGCTGGAGGCATTTGTAATTATAACTCAACTCAACTCAACAGCACCGGCCACTGCCCTTCTCCTGCTTGCCTGCATCAGCCATTTCTTTTAACATCTCTCTGGTGTCATCTGATCTTGGCAAGAATATGTACTTTTATGTGCTGTGTGCACTTGTGCACTGTGGAGTTCGCGCCTGGAACTAAAGCCCACACAGCCCAAATTTGACTTACGAGCAGCTCATGTGTGTAATTTCTGCGCTGTGCAGCTTACGTCTGGCACTCAAGCCCACATAGCCCAAATTTGACTTACGAGCAGCTCATGTGTGTACTTTCTGCGCTGTGCAGCTTACGTCTGGCACTCAAGCCCACATAGCCCAAATTTGACTTACGAGCAGCTCATGTGTGTGCTTTCTGCGCTGTGCAGCTTACGTCTGGCACTCAAGCCCACATAGCCCAAATTTGACTTACGAGCAGCTCATGTGTGTACTTTCTGCGCCGTGCAGCTTGCGTCTGGCACTCAAGCCCATGGGCACCGGCATCTACCCTGTGCGCATCATGCTGACCAGCCAAGATGGGCTCGACACTCGGTGAGTCCTGCTTGAGAAGCATTGCTTGTGGTGCTTGAATGGGGAATGAAAATACACGAGTACATGTCAGTGTGATTGCAATGCATTGAGAGCGTGTACTTTAATGAAATTTAAGGTGTCCTTGTGTCTGAAAAATTATGTCCGTGTGCTGGATGTGCATTGATTGCACGCACGCAAAGTTGATCCATGGCAACCATGGCACATACTTCTCAATTGCAAGGCGTATGCTGCATGATTGTGTGCAAACAGTGTTGCAGAAATGTTTGCGCAAGTTGCCTTTGCTTTGACGCTTGCACATACAGGGAAGCAACGCATGCACATACACACATAGACAGAAACATGCACATTCAATATTGTGTGACAAACGTGAGCCCATGCGCAAACCCTGTGCATGTGTGTTGTCAAGCACAGCAGCCATCAGCATAGCTACTGCCCTCTTATATGTAACATATTAGTTGTACTCATACTGCTTGCTTACAGGGTTGTGGATGTAGAGCTCTCTGCACAGATCATGACGCAACAGTTTGAACTGCTCTTTGAAGCCCCTACACGCCAGAGTGTCACACAGGTGTGTGTGTGTGCATGTGTGTGTGTGCATGTATTCATATTTCAGAGCGTCACACAGGTATGTGTGTGTGCATGTGTGTGTTCACATTTCAGAGTGTCACACAGGTATGTGTGTGTATGCGTGTGTGTGTGCGTGTTCGTAATTGTGAGGGTGTGAATGGTATAGCCTGCTTCCTTATTCGTACAGCATTGGCGCCTACTGGTTGTCTGACCCCTTCCTCCACTCTTCTTGGTAACTCATTGTCCTGTCGTCTGAATAATCCATTTACCTCGCTAGCACCCCAAAAAGGGGCCTCCTCAGTATCCAAAAAAGCCAGCTCCCATCATTCCATTCTCGTCTCCCTCATCGATTTTTCACACAATTACGTCATGCAATAGCAAGCAATATTCCTCCTCCATTCAACCCTCCCTTCCACCCTGCTCCCCAACATGTGCAGGAGATACCACTCCTTAACACGGGTGAGCAAACCATGACTGTGGTGGCTGCTCTGCTCGGCCCCTCCAAGGCCTTCTCTGGAAACAAAGAGGTCTTTGTCCCACCCGGTGCCACACAGCCCTACGTGCTGTCCTTCAAGCCCACCAAACAAGGTGCGTATGTGAACGCATGTCTATGTAGGTGTGGATTTGTGGGCTTATTTGCAGCAATGTGTGCACGAGCTGCTGCTGTGTGTGTTGCTTTTCCATGGAATGGTGGCCGCTAGGGTCAATAATGACTGCCTGTCAAGCCCTGTGCAGTGTCGGCCAGCTCTAAACGTACAAAGCAAATGTATACACGACAAATGTACCGTGTCGGCCAGTGTCGGCCAGTGTCGGCCAGTGTCAGACAATGTAGCCAATGTAGCCAGTGTCGGCCAATGTAAGTGTCGGCCAACTCTAAACGTACAAAGATAGCAAATGTATACACGACAAATGTACCGTGTCGGCCAGTGTCGGCCAGTGTCAGACAATGTAGCCAATGTAGCCTGTGTCGGCCAATGTAAGTGTCGGCCAGCTCTAAACGTACAAAGACAGCAATTGTATACGACAAATGTAAGTGCCGGCCAGTGTCGGCCAGTGTCAGACAATGTAAGTGACGGCCAATGTGGCCAGTTTAGCCAGTGTCGGCCAATGTTAGTGTCGGCCAGCTCTAAATGTACAAAGACAGCAAATGTATACGACCAATGTATAGATCAATGCATACAACAAAACATTGGCCCCTTAGTGCCATCCAAACCAATTCCTTGAGTGAAACTGACCAACCAGCGCGTCCACATTTTGCCTTGTTTCATTGGTGCAGGTGACCCAAGTGCACACTGGAGTTGTGACCACTCTATTTTGCCTCCTTTCATTGGTGCAGGTGACCACAAGTGCACGCTGGAGTTGTGTATTCCAGCCACAGGGGAGCGCAACATCTACACCCTGATGGGCAAGGCAGCAGACCCGGTGGCTGAGTCGCACATCGTGATTGAGTGCCAGGCCAGGAAGGTCGCCACCAAGACCATTGCGGTGAGAAGGGCAACGAAGCGTGTCGTTGCTGGACTTGTTTGTTAGGAAGGGCTGAGCTGGTGCGCTTGTTTGTTAGGAAGGGCTGAGCTGGTGCGCTTGTTTGTTAGGAAGGGCTGAGCTGGTGCGCTTGTTTGTTAGGAAGGGCTGAGCTGGTGCGCTGTAAGAGATACTAGCAACGATTTCACAAAAGGTTGTCCCAAGGCTCCTGCAGCACATCACAGCTAATTCTAGTAGCCTAGGTAAGCTTTCTAGGAGCGTTAGATAGAATGTGGCAGAGGGTGGGTCCAATGCATCCACTTATCTTCATACAACTTACCAGCTTTTCTGCACAACGTGAAACAGGCTTCCTTGAGGGGCAATAACATCATCAGTAATGCTATTAAGTTGTTGCCACAGTGCGTTGGAGATGAAGATGGACTGAATTACAGCAAAATACTCAAGCCACATTATTAATTTATTTCCCTCACGCACCTCCTGGTCGTCCTCTTGCACGCGCACGTTGGAGTGCGCATTTGATGCACTGCTTGCTGACCAGCATGCAGCCCAGCAAGCTCCGGCAGCACATACATTTCTCCCATCAAATGTTCATACATTCAGGTCCGTACTCGTCCTCTTGTGTGTACCCTTGCAGATTCCCAACATCACAGGCAACACCACAACCTATGAAGTCATGCGTGACCTTGACTGTGTGGCCGGTCCTGAATCCGTCAGCATGTCCAGCTCACAAGCCTCGAGCTACAAGGTGCTATTTCCATGGCCATCTAGCCGCAGCCTGAATTGTATGTGCGAGCATGTCTTAGATATGGTTGCCCTGTACCTACAAGGTGCAGAACCATGGCCATTTAGCCGCAGCCTGTAATATATGTGTGAGCATGTCTTTGATATGATTGCCCTGTAATGCCGAGCTGCGTGTGCATACCTCTCCGTTAAACCGGTTCTTGCTT
>Ga0307947_1000491_pt1:20000-27779 | contig 27779 bp, 29 predicted proteins | sample OrgLakmetagen232_FD_201840 | JGI IMG/M metagenome (GOLD analysis project Ga0307947, IMG submission 201840) | Saline water microbial communities from Organic Lake, Antarctica - #232 | ecosystem: Environmental > Aquatic > Non-marine Saline and Alkaline > Saline | place: Antarctica...
GTGCCTTCCGTTCGACTTTACTGTGAGCGTACTGCAGGGCCAGTGCTGGAGGTATATGTATTTTTACAAATGGGGTAGGGTATCATTTGGTTGTTGTGCTGAGTACTATTCTTTGCAGTGAGGGGACTTGCTACGACAGCATGGTCATGGAAGTAGGCTGCTTGCTTTCGCGCATGATCAGAAGGGGCAAGTGCAGCATGATCAAGCAACTCTTTGCTTTGCATTGGCATACGTCCACTTGCTCTTATGCGTGAATCACTACTGCAGACTGCGGGAAGTGGTTTGTAGACCATTCATTTGGAATGGTCTTCACCTTCTGGAGCCCTGCGCAAAAAAGAAACGAAAAGTGATTGCAAGCGCACCAAAATGGTGTGACCACTCACCCTTTAAATCAATGCAACAGCACTAAAAAGAGTCTGACCTTCACCCTTTCCCTACCACTCACACAGCAGAGCCAATGGTTTGGCGCTTTGACATTAAGGGTGAGGGAGAAGCTGAGCAGCCGCAGCAAGGATGCACCTTCAAGTTCAAGTGCAAGGCACGCAGTCAGGTATGTACATGTATGTGTGTTTTGTGTGTATGTGTGTTTGTGTCTGCATGTATGTGTGTGTATGTACATATGCACGCGTTTGTACGCGTGTGTGTGCGTGTAGGTGTGGATGCGGGTATGCCTGTGTGTGTTGGTGTGCGGGAATGCTGGTGTGCTGGTGTTTTGCCTGTGCTTATATTTTGGGTGTGAATTGCAGCGTTCGCTCACTTGTCAAAACGGACTCAAAACCATACAACTGTATAATTACCAACCTGATCGAGGCGGGCTGATGTGATGAAGGCTGACGTGATGGAGGTTTGCAGTATCAAAACAAAATGCACATGCCCTCACAGGTGGAGGAGCGCATGGAGGTCCTGCTCACTGGGCTTACCTGTGTAAATCCGGGTGAGGTATTCACGCATGAAGTCGTGCCCACCCCCACCACGCCCTCATCCAATCGTGAGCAAATTGCGGGTGCCGCCTCCTCTGGCGCCTCTCCCAGGAAAGAGGAGCCACCTTTGTCGGACTGGCTGCACATCAGGTGTGCTTGCACTACTGGATTATTAGCAGTAGTATGTGAGTTGCCTCCCCTTAGTGCCTCTCCCAGTGAAGTGGGGCCATTTTGTCAGTCTTGCTGCACATCGATTGTGTTTGCAATGCCTTGAATCATGGAGATTGCGTGAAGCAGAATGCTGCTTCCTGTGGTAGTGCTTCCAGGATGTATTGATGCCTCTGTACATTGTAGCGCAGAATACACATGTGGGTGTCCTTATACAGTTAGTTACTTGCGAGCAGGAAAGTACACTGGGTGCCCAAATTATTCAGGGGGGCCCGGAACAGCCTGTAAAATTTTCCAGGGTTCCCCGGAACTGCTTTCAAAATCATTCAGGGTGTTATAAAATTTCCCAAGCACGATGTCAATGCTTGTGTGTGTGCATACGTGTGCGTGTGTGTGCATACGTGTGTGCATGTGCGTGTGTGAGTGTGTGTGCTTGTGTCTGTAAGTACGTGTGTGCGTGGTTGTGTGTGCCTGTGTGCGTGCTCATGTGTGTATGTGTGTGCGTGTGAGCGTGTGTGCGTGTGTGTGTGTGCGTACGTGTGTGCGTGCATGTGGGGGTGTGTGCGTGTGTGTGTGTGTGTTCGAGTGTGTGTATGCGTGTGTGTTGTGTGCGTATGTGGGTGTGTGTTTATGTGTGGGCCGTCGTCCCTGCAAATTTCCGGGGCACCCGGACCAGCTTAATTTTGTTATTTTTTTCGGGCCCCGGACGGGTTGTACTTCCCTGCTTGCGAGCAAAAGAATGCACTAATGCATGAATGCATGTGCACAGAATGTGCACTTTGAACACACGCACACAGCACGCACGCAACAATACACACACTTTGACGCTCTCAGGCCTGTGCCAGGGTCGGATGGCTCTCTTTCTGCATGCCTCTCCTCTCCACACGCACACAACAAAACACACACATACACACACTTTGATGATCTCAGGCCTGTGCCAGGGTCTGATGGCTCTCCTGCTGCATGCCTCTCCAGTCCCGACCAGCCCCTAGTGTACTCTGTGCTGTTTGCACCTCCATGGGCCATGTCCACCAGCGTGCAGCTCATCATTAACAAGCCCAGCGGGGGACGGTGGCGCTTTGAAATGCAGCTGCAGGTGTGCAGATGAACTTAACTTGCATGCTTGTTTGTGTTTGTATTTGTATTCGTGATATGTGTGTGTAGACCTTAATAGCCATGTGCTTCACGATAAAGAAGCCTTTGTTTGGCCTTGGTGCAAGACACGTGCGTCATTTTCGTACGCCTGTTCTATATCTCTGATGCCTGTCAGTGGCTGCTAAGAACTGAGCGTACTTGTTAGGCAGGGGGCCAAATGGTAGCGCTGGACGTCCTTGCTCATCCCCCAACCGACTCCTGGGCTCATTGTATATTGTATCAAAGACTTATGCAAAGCAACCCAAGATTGGCTGCAGTATGATGGACTTAGATTAACATGGGGGGACATTCAACCAGACTGTTTGGCTGATCGGCCTGTGACTGGTCCTCGCCAGTCAACAATAAACCCATATGCTCAGACACAAAATGGCTGCAGTATGATGAATTTCCTATACCCACCTCCACACAGGCAACGGACCATGACGTAGATGGTGACATCGTCCTTGAGACGACCATCGACCAAACCACTAGCGTGCCCCTGATGCTGCATGCCCCATATGGTGAGCAAACAGTGCTGTTTGGGCTACTGATTAGGCTCGCTCTGTATTTTTTGCATGTGCGCGGTGAGCCTGCTGCACGAGTGCTGATGGGAGGAAGCTGCGCTCAAGCACCTATACTCAGTTGCCTGGTCTCCAGTCACTTCAACATTAAAACACACCACCATCAAACACGATCAAGAAAAGAACAGAGCGGTTATTCGGATTTTTAAGCAAGCAAGCACATTGTGAAGTGGTATATCTGATGGAGTTGTACTCTGGTTGCGCTGGCATGACAGGGCACCAAGCTCAGATTTAGGAACAGCTCACCATTAAGCAATCATAACAACAGAATTTATCACATACACACACGCATGACCAGCATGCACATACTTTAGATCTGATAAAAAGTAGGTGTTCTAATTGTTGATGCACACACCCACACACCCACGCGTACACACACATGCACTTTCACGTACAAACAAACACACACATATACATACACACACACCACAGGAGCATCAGAGCCTGTGCCCTTTCGAGCCTGGTTTTCTTCAGATACGCCTCTCAGTTTTTCGGCCAAGCCTACCACGGGGATGCTGCCTGTCCGTCCTAATGCGCGGGGCGCAACTAAAGACAAGGCAGATCAACAGGGCGGAAAACGGGGCTTGGAAGGAAGCCGCTCTATGGGCAGAAGCAGGTGCAGCACGGAAAGATTGTTTTATCAAATTTTCCAAACACTGTATTTTGTCTTCTGTCAGAAGGCATCTAAAAAAGTGGGCAAACTGTGTATGTTTTGATCGTGGTGTGGTTTTGCGATGAATGCCACATTCATGACAAACCTTGCGCAATCTTGGCAGTAGCAGTGCCTTGTTTGAGTCCTTGTGTGCTCAATGTGCAGCTATCTTGTGCTTAGGCCCCTTTTGCACATTAATTTGCCACCTTGGCTCAAGCCACTCACATATGCACCACGCTCCTCTCAGGCTCACTTTAGTGTACACAAATCATAATTTGTTGCAACGCTTCTCTTCTTCTTCTCCTTCTCCAATCACACAGGCGCAGCACTTCAGGCGTTGGGGCTCTGTCTACTACCTCACGCAAGGAAGAGGTCCCTGCTGGACCCCCCTTGCAAGTCATGTACACATGCCGGGATTTTGGCAAAGTGGTGAAAGGGCGGTTGTTTGTGCGTGCGGGTGACGTACAGTTCAGCTACAACCTGTGTGGCCGGATGCCTAGCTATGTTCCACCCAGGTGCGCGCAAGGATTCCCTGCACTGGGTTGGTGCCTTGCAGTACATTGGCCTTGAGTGTTGATTAAGTGCTCTCTTAAGGTACAACCTAGTGCGCTATTTGTATATGTCTTGATCTCAATCACGATACCTCAGTATGATCTGTTCCTTTACCTGGACCTGGACCTGCACGGCACAAGCACACCACGGAATTTGTCCTGACTGCCATGCACCTTGTCCTTAATCAGGACAAGTTTCTACGCTTCTACTTTACATTTACGTGATGGACACTGCACCCACATGCACATCACAAACTCAAAGTCCACATTGCGGCTGTTTGCAGGCCTGATGACTTTGAGGCCACAGTAGACTCCTACTTATCGCCTGAAATGATGGCCCAGCTCATCAGTGCTGCAAACCCCGAACAGGCATCAGGCCGCATCAACCATGTTGCAAGGAACGCAAGGGCTCGTTTAGAACGAAAGCAGCAGCAGCAGGAGCAGCAGCAGCAGCAGCGGTAGTAGTATAATTGCAGGTATAATTGACAATTGACACTAATGACAAATGTGCAGGTGATTGACAATGACTTTTACTTACTTGCAAATGTGCATTGATTGCCATGGTGTGCACTAGGTAATGATTAGCAATTAGGGAGGACTTAGACAATTTAGTGTGACTTGATCTGTACTAGTACGACTGGTGCGACAAAGTGATTAGTTCTTGTGCTATTACCCTCGTATTGTAGCATTTTGATTTAAAGAGTCCCGGGAACATCATTGAGACAAGGACAGTCCAGCCAAACAACCTGGCTGAAGCTCACCCCCCATTGTAACTATTGAGACAAGGACAGTTGAAGAAAAACTTCGGTCTAATTCAGTTGTTTGATTCTGATTTTGAGGGTATTACAGAGTAAGCCATCAGTCAAAACGTGCAACTGCTAGGCTGTTTATGAAAAACATGTAAAATTGTGATCCGTTTTTGTAGCACCAGACTTGTAGCACCTACAAAGAAACCCTTGGAAAGGAAAAAAGGGCACAACGCTGTTTGTGAATAAATTTAATAAACAATCAAGCATCTGCCAGGACCAACCGACCGCAATAAATTAAAGAGGGGGAACCATCTGTGTTTGGGCACATGAATAACATGGACTATCACACTGAGGATATCAAGAATGAGGAGGCAAATATTATATCACATAAAAACTTATGAGAAAGGAGCAGCACGTGCACAACAAAAGGGTAAAAGTAAAAGTAAAAGAAGTCTGCACTGGAAGTCACCGGCGTGCATTAAGAAAAGGCTCTCAACTAGTGCTCACACTAGTAGCCAGATCCCCACCGAAGGATCTGGAACATCACACATGGTCTGGTTAATCACACTTCTGCTGCGTGCGAGCCCTGCTGCTAGCTGAACCAGCACTTGCCTGGCTAAGACTGTAAAGAGCCAGCTTGAACTCAGATATTAAGCAACTTAGCAGGCACTTTTTGTTGTTTGTCTGATTACGGTCATTGCAAAGTATAAGACTCAGCACATCAACTGATAGATGGTTGCGCCTTTGGACCAAGAAAGGCCTCCAAGGTGGAAAAATCATCCAGCAGAGGAGTGAGAACTGTGCATCGCTGGTCCCTAATGCTTCTACCAGTTCTCTGGCTCATGCCCTTGCGCTCTTTGCACACATGTATCTGTGTCTACTCAGCTTTGCGTGGCTGCCACACTGCTGCTCCTTCCCGGAGCTGGGACCCATGACTCAGACGGACCTCTCGGCCTCAATGTGGTTACATATTAACATCGCTAAACGAACGAACAAATAGAATCGAAGGCCTTCACGGCACAGGGTCTCTTGAGGATCCCCTCTAATGGTACCTCTTAGAGTTCACATGTTGTCAATTGTTTACCAAAACTATCAAATCCAGAAGATAAAGGTTAAAGGTTATCAATAAGACTGGCCATCCAGCTTATTGAACAAGACATGAAGAAACTCTCAACTGCCTGCCACCCAATTTAACTGCTCCGTCACACGATTCGTTGCTGCCAACGATTGGGCGTGACACAACACCTCACACAGCAAAGCACAATCAGAACCAAGGACTTCTTGTTCAATTGCAACAGCGTAATTTGACTCTTTATCCTCTTTAAATCTGCATTGGAACTATTCAAACCAACACAGTACCTTGTAAATATGTGGCCAGTTGTCTGTTCCGCGTAGATTCTGTAGACAATCAAACTGGCCTGAATCTAGTCTGTGTGTCCAGTTTCGCGGCGAGCTGTGATGGTCGAACTTTTGACAACGATAAGGGCTGGGCGTCATGACGGCGTCCAAATGCAGAATTTACTGTTTGAAATTCTTATTAATTCCATTCAGAAATTCTGTGGCTGCGAGACCGACGTGGAGGAATTTTTGGCCGGCCACCTTTTTGATGCAGTTTAATACTAGGGGAGGTGAGAATGACGCCCCCCACCTGGCAACTGCCATAACTGCAAATGCCAGAACAGGCCACACAGTGCACGTTATAAGCTAATTTTCATTGCAACATGTAAAGGAGTTTTTATTCAACGTGTCCGCCTGTTGGGGGGGGGGGGGGCCGATGCCTGACCCCACATATTTGCCGAAGGCCCCGGCCCTGACGCGGGACTTGGCTTCTTGCTAATTGAACTTGTATTTTTGTTGTATGTTTACAATGGGAAAGGGTCCTCTGGGCCTTGAGAAGAGGAAAGCTGCTGGAGAGGTTGTTAGGACCCTTCTAGCAGAGCCCACTGCGCAGGGCCTCTTCCCAGAGCACCCCATCCCTGGCACAAAGAAGCCAGTGAGTGGATGAGCTGTGACAGCTCTGCTGGCTTTGAGTACTTGCTGGGCAGGGTAAACAGAAAGGTACGCAACTGTCTGTACCTGTTGTTCTTCTTGCGCGCTGACTATTGACATGTCCACACACACACACACACACACACACACACACACACACACACAAACACAAACACACACACACACACATACACACACACACACACACAAACACACACACACACACACACACACACACACACACACACAAATGACAATGAGGCTTTTGAAAAGATCCCCACAGTGGGGAGGCCCAAGGGAGCTGCACCTCCTTTCCCACCTATTGCCTCAGCACAGCCCAACTTCTAAACCACACTGGCAAGTGGGCTGGGACTGATGGCTTTACCCTCTTCGTCTCCAGCAAAGCGGTTGGGGAAGGCCCCAAGCACAAGCCGGCGAGCAGGTGGGGGGGCCATTATGCAGGAAGCAGAGCCTAACCCCGATTACGCTGCTCTGCCCTCCTCAGCCCTTGATAGCCACCCACTCTATGCAGCTTTGCCAGATACAGCGGTGGGTGCTTCAGGTGCCTTGGCAGCTGTTCAGCAGGGCATGCAGATCAAGCAAGGTACTGCGTGGCACGCTGCCAGAGCAGCTGTCCCTTTCACAGCTTCACAGATTGGTGTACAGCTTGGCTTTCATGGAAGCAAGGCAGCTAAAGTGTTGGAGGGAAGTGCAACAGTTCGCTCAGGAGGGAGTGGTGATGCAGCAGCCGCCTATAAGCGGTTCTATCAGCCTTCACAGCAGCAGTCAGCTGGATTAGCCATGCTTTGGGGAAGCAGCCACGAGGTGTGTGGCAAGATCACACTGCTTAACAGCCTTTACCCTGGCTCACATCTCAATGAGTGTGGCTTTCAAGCAACCCCAGCTGCAGCTCTGAAAGGCTGTGGAGATCAAGTGCCCCTTCCCCTTCCAGCCGAATGATAAGCATGGTTTCAGGTATGTTGTTCTACCATTTTATTGCATGTCCACACAGCAAAGGAGCAATGTTTGACAGTT
>Ga0307947_1000492_pt1:0-12500 | contig 27734 bp, 30 predicted proteins | sample OrgLakmetagen232_FD_201840 | JGI IMG/M metagenome (GOLD analysis project Ga0307947, IMG submission 201840) | Saline water microbial communities from Organic Lake, Antarctica - #232 | ecosystem: Environmental > Aquatic > Non-marine Saline and Alkaline > Saline | place: Antarctica: Organic...
TAGCATTTTCCAGTTGCGTTACAGCCCTTTTTTTTACTTGGTTTGTTTTGAGGTTTACCTCGTTCTCATAGGTTGAGCAGCCATTCCAGGTTGAATGCCTTTGTAATCCAAACTAAACTAACTAAACTATTGGCTTCCCAGGTACATGCTTCTTGACCTTCCTCGAGATGTCATTCGCAGTGTGACTCGTTTCAGACATTGTGTCCACAGCCTTCGCTTTTAAACAGCAACTTGGAATTCTACTTCTTCCCCTACTTGCGACTTGTGAGAGGCTGATTATATTTTCCATTCTAGACATCATCTTCTCTTCCACTGCACGCACCCTCAGATGGTTCCTCTCCGCAGGAAGTACGTGTTCATACTTTCACAAACAGGATCCCAAGATGCGTCTGCTTTTTTACACCAGGAAAGCAACAAACTCCATCTTTTCAATCATGAACTTATTTTACTTTATGAATAGGCGACTGAAGGCCTTCATCTTGTAAACCTAGCAGGATGGTGTGAAGGGTTTTATGGTGCCTGAGTAAGCGAGGCATTGGCAGCTTATGTTCAACCAAGGAGTTGTTCTCGTGCCTTTTCTGCTTGTTGAGTAGGAGAGTTGTCTACACAGTACTTATTAGTTTCACTCCCTGATCCAAGCAAATGCAAATATCCCAAGGATGTAAGTTATTCGAGCACAAAACAAATGATTAGCTGACAAACACCAGCTGAAAAATCACACCCCTTTTGTGATGGGTGATAACAAGAGACACAGCATGGGACTTGAAAATCAAGCAGAGTCCTGCCAAGTCATGTGCTTGAGCCAGTTACATACTATCCCTTTAAGCCGGCTTCTAAGAGAGAGACCACATTCTGGGCCCTCTCAATAATTGAGTGGTCACCAGCCTCCAAAACGAGGAAAAGGGCAGGCTCGGAGGCATTGGGCGGAGGCTGAGACGTGACCAAGGGGCAGAAGCCTAGAGTCAAGAGGACTGCCATTGCTTCAGGGCTCGAGCAAACGCCTAGTATTTTTCGAGCCCGTAAGCGCCTGCAATAACGGCACAGACCAGCAATCAAGGGGCTGCAAATCAAATGACCAGGAAGTGAGGCACAGCAGGGTCCGCTGCACAAGAGAAAACTCACTTTTACCATGTCACGTGTCTGAGTTAATTTTCCTCTCTCCAATTAAAGGACTGCATCTAAGCGGTCGTATTGGTTCCCAAAGCAAGCAAGCTTGACAAATAAGTATGAACAAAGCATACGGATAAGTGCCATGGCAAAGATCTTATTCAAGTCCACCATACCTGTATCGCTGGTCATCAGGGTGTTGCACTATGTTGGAGGCCACCCTTATAAGGAGTTCAACCTGCGTCAGTCATTTCAAATAAGGTTACAAAAATGGAAAAGTGTTGCACTATGTTGGAGGCCACCCTTATAAGGAGTTCAACCTGCGTCAGTCATTTCAGATAAGGTCTCAAAAATGGAAAAGCGTTGCACTATGTTGGAGGCCACCCTTATAAGGAGTTCGACCTGCGTCAGTCATTTCAAATAAGGTTACAAAATTGGAAAAGGAAGCGTCCCACCCCATAACTCGCTCTTGCAATTTCAACCCAATCATATCCCTACAAACACTTGTAATCTGCTCGACTTGATGCAATCGAGCCTCGGCTACGTGATGTCATTTTGCTTAACCTGGCAGTGCTACCGAGTTGCAAAAATAGGATACGGATTTCAAGCTGATGTCTGCACCCAAAGCGCCTGTGCTTCAACATGGCCTACCCCACATCCATCAAAACCTCCTCTCTACCCCCCTCCTCCTTACCTTTGATTTATCAACCAGGCACACTCTGCAGGCCTCCAGAAGCTGGTGGCAAGCATGCTTGCACGCCTGCGAAGACCCTATGCTGCAGCCTGGAGATAGGCCGCCTGGTGATGAGGTGCTCAGATCTGCGCCTAAGGGGGCAGGCTGCTGTGGTCCATACAAGTTCCATGCAGCCAGCTGCAATGTAAGACAATACAAGTGCCCATAGTGTGCAGAGCATCAACGTACTTGCGTGTGTTGATTTGTGTGCGTTTATGCATGTGTGTGTGTGTGTGTGTGTCTTGAAGCAACGAGAGAAATCCGCTGCAAGGATTCACTGCAAGGACAGGTGCTAATAAATACAGACCTTGCTTGCGTACCTGGATGGAGTTGGCACGAGCTGGATCTGCAGTGGAGCTGATGTGCAAACGGAAGCGCCTGCGCACAGAAGTAATGCAGAATGCTTTGTTAGATGCCTCCTTGCCCCAACTCCCTAAATTTGTATATGATTTGATCAATGCTTAGAAAGTAACAGCCTCCTTCTCTCTCTACCCAAGCGCCCCATCCAAAAAACGCACACCTGCACAATGGCAGAACACGTTGCTCGCTTATGGGTATGCACAAAAACGTGCGCAGCTGGTGGCGGTCAGTGAATGACACTCCTCTCTGCTCATCCAGCAACTGCCATCTTGAGTCCTCACAGTTCCCTGAGCAGCCAGCAGCGAGAGGCGCAGCAGCTCTTAATTGGCGTGCCTTTAATGCTGGCATTGAACAGTACTCTAGGCATAAACGTTTTCCATGCACACGTAAGTTAGTAATTGTTTAGCAAGATACAGGGCCAAGTCAGCAAGTATCGAATGGATTCATTTGTGAAGGATTATAACTATAACTGAAGGCGCAAGCAGGGTTGGCCCCAAAAACACATATACACCATAAATGACTATACGCTCAAAGGCTTTCCTGCTGACAACATCGCATGTACATAATGTACTTATCTGGATCTGGTTAAACCCAGGTAGGAGATATAGGTAGAGGCAAAAGACCGCAGATAAAAATTAGCTTGATGATTTTGTTCCTCTTGCCGCCTGCTTCTTGAATCCCAACCATTCTAGATTTTGCTTTGGATAGAAGCTTTGCCCGCAAAAATCATCATACACATATATTTGTTGCTGATCCTACCTGATTCCTCATCTTGCAAAGAAAGGCCCTCCAGCAACCAATCCCTACACAGTCGACAGCATAAGCAGCATTGACGACACAAGTCAGGGACAAGGGCAGCAACCGAAGTGGCATCATGTGTGCATGTATTATGTACTATGTATGTGTTATGTACTATGTGTTATGTATGATGTATGATGTATGATGTGTCATGTATCATGTATTATGTACTATGTGTCATGTGTCATGTGTCATGTATCATGTATTCTGTATCCTGTGTCATGTATCCTGTATCCTGTATCCTGTATCCTGTATCCTGTATCATGTGTCATGAATTATGTATCATTTGTCAATGGTTGTGCTGCCAGGACCATCCCTCTCCATTCTGGGGAGGGGAGAGGGCAAAGGGGGGAATGAGGTGGGGCGAGAGGAACATAAAGAAGCAGCTAGGGGAGCTGGCTAAAGGTTCCTGAGCATACCCATGATTGGGGAAATGTGAAATGTGACAAGTCGAGGGAAGAGGATACACAATGTAGAAACGGAGGCATGGGAGGAGTCAAGGGTGTAGAGAAAGAGAGAAGTATTAAAGGGTGTAAAGGAAGAGATTCAATCGCATTTGTGCGCGACTTCAACAGGTATGGATGCAAGTGCAATGAGATAAGGATGCAATCAAAGTAGAGGGGAAATCCACCTTGGGTCCCTTTCAGGACTGTCATTGGCAGAGACTAAGTCATAGCTCAAGAGGCAGGATGTCACAGGAGAGCCTTTGATGCTGCCCATGAGCCGGTACTCCAGCCACGTGTGGCCTCCAGCACCTCCCTGTAAAGAAGCAGTGTATGTGTGAATGTATCAGCAGGAAAAGGTCTGGATAATTTTGGGATGGGTACAACGTTTTGCAATATGGCGTGTACGACCTTCCTTCAGCATCTGTCCTTTTGTGCCGTTGGTGAACCCCCTATCTGCACATAGTTCTATCTGCCTATTTATTTTTATTCTAACCCCAGCTAACCACATGGCTGAAGGTGCTTACGCTTTGGGCAATACAAATGTGCTTTAGACACGAGTTCGTAATACAAGACCCTACCCAGAATGCTCACCGTAAAATCCAACCACTTTGTGTGTGCCTTGCCGTCAAAGGCATTAGCCACCTCCTCGCCGCTGTTCTCTCCACTCCCTCTGCGCAATGATCGCCATAGAAGCAAGCACACAGTGGTTTTCCTCACGAATTGGGTGCCATGTGAAAGGGAGCCTAACGTTTCTTTTCACTGTCAACCAAAGAGCCTGTAAGCAAGTTTTGCTGTCTTTACAAATGTGCATGTTACAAGTGTGCATCTTACAAGTGTGTTTCAAGTGTGCATGCATGACTTTATGACGCTCACACACCCGCAGCATGCACATCATGGCATCCTGGTAAATAAAAGCACTCAACAACACACCCCATTCTTCCCAACACATACCGAGCCCACACACTCTACTTGTGCTGTTCCTCACAAACACAACTCCTGCATACGAGCATCACGTGCCACATGTCTAGTCAGCCACGGGGCCTGCCAGCGCCCCCCAGCAACGCTCCATGCAATATAAATGCCACAGCCAATAAATGCACAGTCAACCAAGGAGGCCTGCCAGCGCCCCCCAGCAACACTCCATGCAACACAAATGCCACAGCCATTTAAACGCACAGTCAACCAAGGAAGCCTGCCAGCGCCCCCAGCAACACTCTACGCAACACAAATGCCACAGCCATTAAAATGCACAGTCAACCAAGGAAGCCTGCCAGCGCCCCCAGCAACACTCCACGCAACACAAATGCCAATAAAATGCACGGTCAGCCAAGGGATACACTCACAACACCTACGCCTGCACTCTTGCTTCATGTGTCCCTGTAGTCACCTGCACGCTCCTCCCAGAAGGCGCCCAGCCCGCAAGCAAACGCTGGAAGGGTTCCCTCCATTTGTCACGTGCTCATCAAATTGTTGTCGAGAGGGGAGCGGGCGCCAGAGGGTCGCTACTTTTGCTATTGATGCTGGCGCCGGTGCCGGTGCCGGCTTTTCTGCGGGCGCTGGTGCTGGTGTGGCTGTTGCAGGACCTGCATAAAGTTGTGCAGACCTAAAAGACTGTCAGAACCATCAAAATCTGGAGACTTACGTGCTAATAGCTTTGTGTTCGACTCATGTGATTAGGTCATGTTCAAGCACGCACGCACGCACGCAGGTCTAAGAGCATAGACCAGACACTACGGCACAGGCATGTTTATCGTACTATGCGTTGAAACATTGCTGGAGGCTATAGAGGCAGATTGTAAGTCTAACAGCACATTTGCTTAGGCTTTACAACCCTGCGTGACGTAAACGCGCCATTATTGCAGCCCGTGTTAAATTTAAACCTGTATCAGCAAATATGCAGCAGCCTTGTGCTGCAGCTTTCAATGTTTAGTAGCATATCATTCAGCTGCAAAACAAGCAAACGATGCAGCACAAGCGGTCACAAAGAACAATTTATTTATTGTTAATCAAGGCACCAGGGGAGCATTCTTGGCCATTCTAATTGCCACACCCACCAGGACAGCACTGCTTGCAGCCTGGCCATCATCATCGACACGCCATGCTCTACCAGGATTTATCCCTGCAGAGCACCACTTCTTGTAGTCCGGCCGTCACCACCGCCATGCGCTAAAAAACAACCCACCAGAACTGCACCGACAAGTTACAGCTCACCTCATGCTAATATGGCGCCAGTGAAGCAACTGTGGCTACTTTGATTTCCAGCACTCACTAAGACAGCATTGGCAGAGCTGCTGTGCTCTCTGCCTGCTGGGAAAAGTGGAAATTCTTACACAGCTGCTCCTATCCAGGTATCCAGGTATCAAAGGTACACCACACCACTTACTTGGGCCTCCAGTGGTGCACGTCTGGCCATCCTCGCCACGAGCTTGGCGCCATGCAGCATCTCCTGTGTACAGACTATTCTTTGGTTACTAGTTTCACGTCTCCTCCTTGGACAAAATGATAGCCAACGTGTATAAAAAGAAGAAACAGGGTAAAGGGCTCTTAAGGAGTGGTAAGCAACGACAGAGTGAATTAGTCGTTGGAGATATAAGCAGAGCAGCCGAGATAATACAGCCTTGAATGCCTCTCTCTCTCTCTCTCTCACTCTCTCTCTCTCTCTCTCTCTCTCTCTCTCTCTCTCTCACACACACACACACACACACACGCTCACATATACACACGCACGCACACACATAAACACAAGCTTGTCGGAGCGCAAACCTTACCATCCCTTTGTTTATGTTTTTTGACGGCTTTTTCTGCTTGCATGACATGGCATCATTGTCCATAAGCAAGGAGACGGAGGAACACTCAAATCTTGTTGTGAATGCCACTTTCCATACCAGCATCATTGGACCTCAAGCTACTTACGTACTGGGTACCGTTAAACTCCCTTATTACCGCATGAAGAGCTAGGAACAATTACATGGGAGGTAGACTAATTGGGCTAGGGTTTGTGACAAGGGATCAAGAGGGTGGTAAGTACCAAGCTTGCGAATGAGAGCAACTCAACTGAACTTGCCTGCCGGCCTATTGACGACCCAAAGACCTAATTCAAAGACCTAACCCTAAGGCCTAACCCTAAAGCCAAACCCTAGGCCTAACCCTAAGGCCTAACCCTAACCCCAACCCTAAGGCCTGACCCTATGGCTAAAATAGACCCCAAGACCCTAAGATTTACCCTAACCCTGTACTGGTGTCGTTCACTAGTAAAAACAGCACTACTTGTTGCATCAAAAGGCTGTGTACAGGCACCAAAAACAACTCGTCACGCTCATCTGGCACCTACACAACCCCGTCATCTGAATCATTCCATTTGCATACAGCACCAAAGGCATGTGCAACAGACATGTACATGCAAATATGTGCCAACGCAAATATGTGGGGCAGCAACACACTGCACCTGTTTGGCGTCCACACAAGCCTTGTGCAGACACTTGCTCTGTAGAAAGTGGAGCCTCATCGGCTGTGGCGCGCTCTAAGAGCTCCTGTGCAAGTTTCCATGTACACAACGGTCGATGTGTTTATCGTAACAAAGAACACTGATGTCCCACAAAGGCCAATGTGTGAAGCAATTTTGAAACATTGATGTACACAACGGTTAGTGTGTAACGTAAAAGAACAAAAAAAAGATGAAATTGCGCGGCAGCAAAAACCACTCCCCACATTATTTAAGGAAAAGGAGCCACTTTTGCTCCAGGTACTGTAAAACTCCACCACAAAGAAAATGAAAAAGATCAATGGGGATCAGGAGGGTTGCAGCTTGACCTGAAACCGGTTCCTGATGAGAGTTGGTAAGTACTGGAAAGTGCGCGCCTGGTATGGACAACTTTGGCGGCGTGGTTGACAGATTGTAAATGAAGTCTCTTAGCTCTTTGAGAGTCAAGACCCAGATCCTTAAAAGACTCCAGTGTGTGAATGTTGTAGATGGTGCCACCCACTCCCAAGAGGATGATGTGGAGGGAATGAGAGCTAGCTGTTAACGAGTAACACAATTGGCCATTACTGAAGGCAAGCATGCGTGTATGCGTGCTGTGAGTATGTGTGCACGCACGCACATGTGCGCGCGCTTGTGCATCAGAGGTGGACGTCAAGCCTTTAGAGCTGTCATGCCCATTTCTGTGCACCTGTTCTCAGTAAGTTATTGGGCGACACCGCCTGGCTAGTGAGCTCCAACATAAAAGGATCAGCGCTCGTGTGGTGACTCACGTGCATATGCTGCTTATACTGACTGGCCAGAAAAACGAATGTCACGCGGCTTACCACTTTGATCGACCTGGGTCAGAGAGAAATGGCTGCCCCTAAATCAGCAGATCACGGTACTTTAGCCTTTTTTATTCTTGTACTCACCAGCTGCTCAGACACGTCCCGTAGCTCCAGCAGCTGGATGACAGCTGCAAGTGAACGTCATAAGTTGCAGATGTGATGGACTGTAGGGTTACAGAAACGAGTCATTCACAATATCTAACTGCTGGGCTGTCCATTTCACCACAAGGAGATCAGAGGGATTAGAAAAAAAGGAACAAGCGCGGAACACTTTGGTTGATGTGGGGAGTGGTTTTATTATCCAAAGAATGTACAGGTTACATCATCCATAATCCATTCATCCTTTTAGCATCCATGCATCCATTCATCATCCAAAGAATGTACAGGTTACTGCATGTGCAAGTTGCAGATCAGATTACAGAAATCCATAGAGAGAAGTGAAAGGAAGGCTACAGAGCAAAGGTACGAGGCAAAGGCACCCTGCTGTCCAAGGCGGCTGAGCAAGAAGTCGATCAAACATTGAGGAAGGGACGATCAAATGTCTCACATTGAGGAAGGGACGATCTCAGCTCTGATGTAGCTTTGCTCGCTTGATTATGAGTCCAAGAGTCAGGAACGGAACGTCGCTTGACAACCTCGGAGACCTGACGTGTTGTGAGTACAGTGGAACCGTGGGGTAATGAATGCTTGGGGCTTTTGTTAAAATGCAGAGCAGAAAGTAGAGTATTATGTATGATCGCGCAATAAACAACTCCTGGTGAATCGTAGAGCAGTGAAAGCAGGGTGTCACATGCACTTGTATATTGGTAACCTTTGAGATCCCTGGAGTCGGACCAGGTAAAAACTGTGAGGGTTGCATGCTTTCCACGAATGCGTGCTCGGAAGTGGAACTGCCTGGACAGCTGGAAACTGTGAAGACAGCTGAATTTGGCAGGTACTGGTACCTGGAACTGGGCACAATGATGGCTTGCCATAGAAAACAAGAGCATACTGTTGCCATGCACAATGGTGCAGGTTCGATATGAAAAGAAGAAAAAAAGAAAAACTACGCAGGCAGTGAAAATCACTCCCCACATCAATTAAGGAAAAGGATCCACTTCGCCATGCCAAATTCTTGGAACATCTTATTTACTGAGGCAAAGATCCATGAGTAAGGCGTGTGGCAGTACGGCCTTTGCAATCATAGTCTGCAGCATTACCAAACTACAGCTGGGTTTAAACAATTGTAGCTCTGAAGGAGTTGTAAAGCCTCAAGCTGGAACTTGATACAAACTTGATTTGCAAGACCAGATCTTGATTGGACTTGTTTCCTACTTTTGCCCGCTACAAGGTAGGGTCCACGTTCTAGAAAGCACGCTAAATTTGCTACACCTGCAGTGCATAGCAAGGTGTGACGTCAACCACTGAGAATTGCAAGCAAAGCCTTGCTTCTGACATTGGCAGGGTTGGCCTCAATGAAAGACTGACTGGGTTAGCAAGCAATACCTGCTGCGTATAGCGAGGGGTGACGTCAACCACCGATGTGGGGCAGATGCCCAGGATGTACTTGAGTTTTTTCTTCCAGCCTTGCTCATACAGCATTGGTTTGTCAAAGGCAGCCTCTACGCGTATATGCGTGTGTGTGTGTGCGCGTAAATGAGCTGTGGAGAACATTGGCAGTATATGAATAAAATGTGGTTTCCTTTGAACAGGAAGTTTGACTTTGAAAAAGCGCTCCAGCTTTCATTATTCGTGACATAATCTGCCCCCAAAAAATTGCATTCCACAGTTATGTACCTAGCAGTGGACAGAAGTACGAAAAAATATGCAAGCACATCCACACACTCACCACAGAAGTCCATGTGGACCCAGCGCTTTAATGCATTGCTCCAGTACTCTACAAAGATATCGTTCAACATTCAAGCAAAACTTGGAACATGATTGCAAGAGAGAGGAGCTTAGCACATAACACACACATAGGATCACATAGCAAAATAGAAGAGGCTAACACTGAGGCTAACCTCAAAATTTTAAAAGATAAAGCAGGCATGACAGACCTGCAGCGATATATTTCAGTGCGAGAGGCAAGATACTTGAGCTCTTCTGCATTTGGTCGCTCTGTGCCCACTGGGTTTGTTTTGCCATCGCAAAAAGAGCACGCTGGAGAGCTGACCTGTTGAGAGAAGGTAAAAGACAAAGATTGGCAATGGATGGCGGATCTCATGAAGAATGTATGGCTACACTAGCAGCACAGTACAGTTAGCTATTACACCAGATCAAGAGCCTTGTCGTGCCCTTGACCCAATCATTCATGTTTAAGGGTGGCTCATGACCTCGCCAAGACTCGCTGGTCGGTGTGGAAGACACTCGTCGGCCAGCGAGGGTGCCCACTTTTTGGGCGGAATCAGAGCCATCTCCCCAGAAATCCCCAACAATTCCCAAATCCGAATTTTTCGTGGCCAAATCGGCGGACAGGCCCATCTTTTTAACCAAGTATCTTCATTAATAACATTTATTTATTATTATATAACACCAGGAAGAGTTAAGAGGGGTGTGCAACAGGTGGTAAACGAAAACCGCATTTTCCTGGCACACACGCCTATAATTTTCACCCGGTCTCAACGTTGAAATTTATTAATATATATAAGCGAACAACAGAAAAGTTTCGGCTCAATCCGTGCAGATTTGAGAAAGTGATTTTCTAACCGTAATGCACCAACTAGGGCCTCCCCAGCGAGTGCCGAGCCTCGTTGAAGCTCGCCAAGCCTCGCTGGCAAAATCAGACACCCTACTTACCCACCCTTATTCATGTTAAAAAAAGGGGGTATGTGTTAAGGTAAGGTAGCGAGCAGCTGTCAACAGCTTGCACTGATTTCCAAAAGGGGGCTTTGTTCGAACAGCGCTCCACTGCTGATAACGACAGAATCGTTCAGGGCTGTAGTTATGCTCTGAAGCTGTGTAACACAGGCCACGCCAGAAATTACCTACCGTACCTTAGCGTACTCATCCCGCACCCCAATTTTTGAAGTATTTAGTAGAATCCTGCACCCCCATTTTGTATATTTTTGCTCTTCCTGCATCAACCCCGCAGGGCCTATAGCCCTGTTTAGCACCAATAAGCTTCACAAACAACCTCAATGAAAAAGAACACCACAAAAGGGCAAAGGAAAGCAAGCAGCTTTGAGTTTGCTCTCTGTTCTGCTACTGCCCAGAATCTCAAGAGAGCTTCCTCTTCCTCTGGCCACTATCACTGCTGCTGCTGCTGCTGCTGCTCGTACATGCTGATGGTGTTGCTTGGGTGCGGGCAGCCTTGGTGCGTAACCACGTCTGCCCCACCTGCTCATCTTTTAGCTGCTGGATTGCTCTAACCTACTCTGCATGCGCAAGCGTTGGTCCTCTTCACCCCTACGCCTTCCTCCCATTCATCTTCCCCCTGCCACACAGCTTTCCCCTCATGGATGAGTGGGGTGTTATAGGAAAGGTACGGTATGTACTTACCCATTGGAAAAACTGATTCTTGAACCACAGCAGCAGCTCCCTGGCAACCAGGTCCTCCACATCAAGGATCAGACCTGGAACAGAAGAAAGTCCATGGTATATCCTGAACAAAATTAATTTAGTTACAAATATATTGTCTTCAGACCTGGAACAGAAGATAGTACATGATATATTTTCAACTAAATATACTGTCTTCAGCCTCAGGGGAAAAACTGCATTGTGGATTGAAGTACAATTACGCAAGGCAAGCTTCCCCCCCTTTAGAAAGATGGGCACATTAATTAGTATGCATCCCAAACTGGAGCAGAGGTTCCTCATACCAATACGGAATTCAGTATCATTTGGTTGCAGAAAGAAGTGATTTTCCTAATGCACATCCAAGAAATACTAAGTCACGTTGCCTCGCAAGACCACCACACAGTTGGCAAGATTGGGGAGTACGTCTGAAGTTTGCACATAAAAGCAAAGAGGTGTACCTCATCGTGGGACATGGTTTGAGCCTCAAACCATTGCAAGCACCCTCTGTGAGTTGCACATGCTGAAACCTGTTGCTCAAACCTAACCTCCAACCCAACTTCCTGATGAAGCGCATGCATTCCTTGCCAGTCCCCAAAAATGAGGCGATTTATGTAGGTGTTGTGTGGCTGTCAAGATGCGTCTACCCCTTAAAACAAAGAGGCAGTTCCACAGGTCCATTCAGTGCCTCTTAGCATCATTGGTAAGGTTTATACAGCTTATAATTGTTCTTTGTTTTGCAAAGACCTTCAGGTCTGTGAACTGGGGAAATCCTTTTGTTTGCACCTTCTTCCTTTTTGTTTACATCTTAGGTATTTTAACGCCTAACTTGGCAGCCCGCCCTTATTTGCTACATTCATTTGTTGCTGGCAGTCGGCAGCCAATCACCCCAACACCCTGGCTGAGACCCTGCTGTAACCGTTATAAAGGATACATCCCCATGCGCAGAAGGCCCACCACCATCACCACCACCACCACCACCACCACCACCAGCAACAACAAGAAATGGCACAACAAATACAAAGAAATGATCAAGCTATGCAGGCAAAGAAAACCTTTCCGCAGCTCATGCACAGGCCTACCTTTTCCGTCTGTCCCCTCCATATTGAGCACTTTGGTGCGCTGTGCGAGGTCTTGCATCTCTTCCAGTGGTATGATCGACAGTGCCATTGCTTGCAGCTCCTGGTCTTCACACTGTAAACCCCAAATTGAGAGGACAGGAAATAGACTACCAGGTGGGTTTTCAGACACTAAAA
>Ga0307947_1000492_pt1:15000-27734 | contig 27734 bp, 30 predicted proteins | sample OrgLakmetagen232_FD_201840 | JGI IMG/M metagenome (GOLD analysis project Ga0307947, IMG submission 201840) | Saline water microbial communities from Organic Lake, Antarctica - #232 | ecosystem: Environmental > Aquatic > Non-marine Saline and Alkaline > Saline | place: Antarctica...
AAAAAGTGACTTCAAAGCAAAGGCAGTTGCTGCTGTGATGCAGTCCACTTCTTTTAAATGCAAGGGGGTAGTTTGGACCTTGCCTTGGTGCCTGTTATTTTGCCTGTGTGCGGAGAGGCATGCTTGTGCTCTGTGCATGTAGTGGTGTGCGTGTGCCCTGCCTTGTGCCATGTCACCTGAGAGCGGTACACTTTTCCCCTGGGGTGGAGTGGTATGTTTGCATTACCATAACAGACAGTTCACCTGCCTGGTGATATGTGTGGTCACGGCTGACACGAGCGCCCAACGATCCAAGGCCATCCCACACACTTCCCCACACACTGCCAAGCCCAAATGATGGGCTGTTTGCACCAGCACCATTGCCCCAGTGCCACTGCCACTGCCGTTGGCTTTGCTGTTGTTGATGCTGTTGTCGCTGCTGCCCGCCCTGCTCGTGGAGTGCGCATAATATGTGCTGAGGCAATTGCGCTCTCGTCTTTTAACTGAAATCCACAGAATGACTCTCTTGTGATTCATCATAACAGGGTGTGGACATCAATACTAAAACTAACGCATACTGCATGACTACATTTCTTGGGAGTAACTACTGTCGGACGAGTACCCTTTTTTATCACCACTTGCTGATCTATGTGCTTATTAAGCTTGTTTAGTATGCGTGCACGTGCATGTGCGTATGCTTGTGCATGTATTCCTGCATGCATGCGAGTTTGCGTCCGTGTGTGTAAGTGTATAGTGTGTGTGTGTGTGTGTGTATAGTGTGTGTGTGTGTGTGTGTGTGTGTGTGTGTGTGCGCGCGCACACGCGTGCGCACACGAGCGCGTGCCCGTGCGTGCGTGCATGCATGCATGCGCGCGTGCGTGCGTGTGTGCGTGAATGCGTGAGTGTGTGTGTATGTGTGTGTGTGTGCGCGCGTGCGTGCCTTCGTGAGTATGTGTGTTGTGCATGAAGACTCGCCTGTCCAATCCAGGACTGGAACAGAGCTCCAACGATGAGGACCAAAGGGCAGAGTGAGAGCAAAGAAACATGATCATTGAGGCAAACAGAGGCTAGGAATACAAGAAGGGAGAGCCAGGCAGAACCTGGAGAAGAAAAGAAAATGATCATATTTAATAATCAATAAGTAATCTGATAGTAATTTCAGGTTCACTGTGCGAATCGTGTTAGGTGAAAAGAGAAGGGCAAAAGAGAAGGGAGAGAATGCCCGGGCAGCTCTTCAATGCAGGCACTCAGTCAATCTTCTATAACTTCAAGGAAAAACCTGTAAGAATCCCTTGGATTAAGAGACACACACTCACACACACACACACACACACACACACACACACACACACAAACACACGCACACACGCACACACACACATATACAGACACACACAGACACACACACACGGACTGGCACACACAAATACACACACACACACATGCTCACACATACGCACGCACGCGCACACACACAGACATACATACATGCTCACACATATGCACGCACGCGCACACACACAGACATACACACACGGACTGACACACACACACACATACACACACAACACTCACACACAGGCACGCACATGCACACACACACACAGATATACACACACAGACTGACACACACACACAGACTGGCACACTCACATGGACTGGCACACACACAGACTGGCATACACACACACTCACGCACACGCACACACACACGGACTGGCACACACACACACAGACTGACACACATACGCACACACATACACGGACTGACACATATATTCACACATGCAAATGCAGACACAGACGCATGCGCACAGACACATGCACACATGTTTGCCTGCATGCACGCGTGCGACATATACATACACTTGCGCTCGCCATGTTTGCATTACATGCAATGCATCCTCAACCCTGAGCACACAGTGGCTTGTGAACCCCTTATGATTTGCACTGTTTTGTTGGTATTTACGAACCCTAATCGCTATGCATACCACCATTTCAACCTCCTAATCCTGACACATGCCCATTACCAGGTGCAACGCATGCTGGACTTTGACTTTGTGTGCGGTGAGTGTGAGGGCAAAACCGAGGTGTAGGCAGTAACAGGTTTGCTGACATCGCTGTTCTTGCGTAGTATGTAGTATGCAATGCCTGCATGTCTTTGGGACCTGTGTCAGCCCACAGCCGGTGCTATGTGATGCAGGCGTTAACAAGCTCACTTAATCAGAATGTGCTGCTTCGTCGCTTGAAAGCAGTATCCCATCCCAACTGATAACAAGCACGGCACAAAAATGTGTGTAAGACATTTGGCAGCTATATATCCGTCTTCATCTTGCCCGCAGCATGCGCCCTATTGCCACAAAAACCTCAAACAGAGCATACGTGCACCCACCCACCCATCCACCCACACTCACCCACCCACGCACACACACATACACACACACACGCAGCCTCTCCTTGCAAGCCCGCCCAGACCATTGCGTGTGTGCTAGCATATACTGTGCATTCTGTCAATTATCCCGCATAACTCATGAACCTGTTAGCAGCCTGCATTTGTCAAGATTTAAATTCCTTAATTACTTATTCACCTAAGTAATAAGTCATTAGTAATAACTCCTTAACTCCTTGCAGAGTACTTGCAGATGTAGAAAAGTCCCTGAACTTCACTACTGTACGTCTTCTTGCAGGCCGCACAGCCCCCTCCATAGCTTGCATCGTGCAGCCCGGCTCAACCGGTGGTTTCCACAAAGTGTTCTTTGGGAGCATCGAGATCGCCATTCCTATCTATGGCAGGTCTGTGGAGGTGTTCCAGTTTGACTTGTCATTTGCTGTATCCATGTACGCGTGCTTGCTCTTGTGTATGGGATACCTCATCATTCCCCAATTCAGGCTCACAAGAAGGATGATGCAACGTCCGATTGATGCACAGCAAAAATGCAAGAAATGTGCAGCTTTGACTGCCGGCACTGGAGAACAAGCAGATATTGACCGCGATGTACTACACTTGCAATGGTTGAATCCAATGCACAATTGCACGTATTTATATCATTAATGCTCGTCAAACCTCGCTCCCACCTGTCAATAATGATCTCTTCGTCCTCTTTCTGGCCATCTTCTACACAGCATTGAAGAAGCTGCCCGCAAGCACACTAAAGCAGACGTGTTCATCAACTACGCATCTTTTCGAAGGTGAGCTGCCCTGAGTCCATTCAATTATCGCTTATGTTTGCCATTGAAGCCGCAGCTGGGTACCATATGTCATGTGCGTGCATTGATCTACAGTCCCCTTGTGCCATTTAGCAGCGACTGAACCCATTTGATTGCTAGTGCTCAACGTGTTACCCCGCCATAGAAAGCGTGATTATATAATTTATACTATACCAATTGAGTTATTGAGTTGTATGTAGGGTTGGCCAGGACCGTATATATACACCATATATGACCGTATATTTGATGATTTCCCTGCCAAAAACACTGTATATATATGGTTCTGGTCAACCCTAGTTGTATGCTTTCCGCACATGTACAAGACTACGCACAACTCTGATTAAAATATTTAGATTTTTTATATGAACATCTGTCCCCACGCTTTGCATGCACATACTCACACACACAGTGCGTCTGAGTCCTCTATGGAGGCTTTGAAGCAGAACACCATTCGCACTGTGGCCATCATCGGTAAGCTTATTTTGCAGTAGCAGTGGGTTGGCTGTATGACTGACACAGCAATCGCGTAATCACACATCACAAAAAGCAAAAAGTATCGAGATCATGCTAGTCGTCTTTCCCGTGGTATACCTAGCGCAGCTTGATTTGCTCTCAACATTGAGCCGCTTGAAATGAGAAATATGTCTGTTCTTACTATTTCAATGGCAATGCTCCTTAAATGCTCCTTGAAAGCACCGCCGCAATGAACATCAAGGAAACCAAAGGCAGGTCTGCTGCATGCATACCTCATGCCTCACGTTGTGAAGCCTCTTCCTGTCTGCATCATTTCATGATGGCAGCTCCTAAAAATTGTCTCGAACGCCTTGCACACACAAGCACTCTTCCCATCCCCCTATCCCCCCCTGTGCTTACTGTGTACACTGATATTGCCTTGAAACATGCAAGCCTGGTGTGTGTGCGTCTGCGGCATATCTTACAAACGTGATGACACATGCACGTGGTGCCCTACTTTCCGTAGTCCTCCCAGTGCTACAGCACCTTGTCATGTACCGTATGTACCTTGTCACACGTTTGCTGTTCTGTAACGCGAGGGCCATGGCATCTGAATTTCTGCTGCCTGTGGATAGAAGGCGCCCTTTCTTCTCCTTTACAGAGTGTGCAGCTGGCCCAGCATAGCAGCTGATCCATCACGTACTTTCATGGGGTGACCTCTGCTTGTTGCTGCTCCTGCTGCCGCGGTTTGAGTGCCATATAAACACTTGCAACACCTGCTCAAACACTTGCTCATGTGCCACTCAGTAATCAAGTGTCGCTTGGGAGTGTGTTTGCAATGACCAACGAGCAGTGCATTCTGCATGTACCCAAGTGCATGTGTACATCCACTCACATTTAGATTCCAACCTACTCCATAGCTCAATCAGCCTAGATCATTCACAACTGATTTCTTTTACTTCCGAGTGGCACAGCTTACTGCTAATTGTGCGATCCTTTGTTTCCTAGCCTTCTTAGCTTGTTCTCACACTAGCTCACCAAAACACGCACATTCTTCCGTTTTGTTTCTGCAGCTGAGGGCGTGCCTGAGAGGGACACCAAGCTCCTGATATCCTACGCACGTTCCAACAACAAGGTCATCATTGGGCCTGCCACTGTGGGGGGCGTGCAGGTGAGGGGGGACTGGAGAGTGTCAATGGAATAGCAGGGTGCGGGTGAGGAGCTTTGGTTGTGTTGGCGAGGAGGTTTGCAAGACTGGGAAAGGAACAGATGGTGTACGCGCACAGTGTATGTGTGTATGCCTGTGTATGTGTGTGTGCAGTGGTGTGGAGGTGTGGCATGTGGAGGTGTGTGAGGGTGTAGGGGGCGGAGGCGGATAGGGGGTGTGCACGTGAACGAGGATCAGGTAACACAGGGTTCAGGACGTTTGGGTGGCGCACGGTTGAGGAGAGTGGCAGGAAGGGGAAAGAATAGACAGGTCAATATAGGCTGAGATGAAGGTGTTGGGGGGCGTGCAGGTGAGGGGATACCAGGAGGTACAGAGAGGGTGCTGGGTGGGTGCGTACCATCAGGGGTGTGTGCACCCTTTGCACACACACCACATTACACCATTGCGCACAGCACCCATTGCACCCATTGCACTTACAGCACCCCAATGCGTACACAGCGCCTGTATACGGGTGCAGGTGTTGTGCAGTATGGCTGAAGGCATAGATAGGGAGCCTGTGACATGGAGAGTAAGTTAACCTTTGGGTTGCGTCAGAGACAAGTTTGTTAGGCTCGCTTCTTCAGGGTACTAACCACCCAAACGCAAGCAGGTTTGAGAATGGGGGCTGGGTGAGCTGCACGAATTATAGTATACTTTGTCTATGACATACTTTGTCTATGACATGACGCAATTGCAGGCTCCTTCAGGGCACTAACCACCCAAACACAGGCTGGGCTGCACGGATTGAAAACTCTTTGTCAGTAACAATACACAAATTACCTTCAGGGTACCAACCACCCGACTGCAAGTTGGTTTGAGAATGGGGTTGAGCTGTACAAATGAAAAATTACTGTGTCTGTGACGCCATGCACATGCAGGCTGGTGCATTTAAAATTGGAGACACTGCGGGCACACTGGAAAACATCATCCAGTGCAAGCTGCACCGACCAGGCAGCGTGGGGTTTGTGAGCAAGAGCGGGGGCATGTCCAACGAAATGTACAACACGCTCGCGCGGACCACGGATGGCCTGTTTGAAGGTGTGCGTGTGTGTGTGTACTCTGATGTGCGGTTGCTGTGTATGTGTGTGTCCTTGTGTGCATGTTGTTTGTGTGTTTAGTGTGGATAGTATGTTAATGCGTTTGTGTGTGTGTGTATCTGTGTGTTTAAAGGCAGACAGAGAAGTGGCTGCGTTTCCCTCCTCCTTTCTGTGCGCAGGCATTGCCATTGGGGGCGACACCTTTCCCGGCTCTACGCTGTGTGACCACTGCCTAAGGTTTCAGCAGATAGATGAGGTACGCCCACTTGGAGTTTTACCACAATCTCTGATAGTGCCTGTGCTTTGATCGTCAGTGAGTGCACTATGCTGTATGACAAGGGTTGGCCAGAATATATACATACAGTGTATATACGCTTTTTTTGGCACGGAAATCACCAAATATACGGTCATATACAGTGTATATATACGCTTCTGGCCAACTCTTATGTATGACCCCTGCCTGTGGTTTAGAATTGATGAAGTACCCTAACTTATATTTAAACAAACAGGTGTATCATTGGTAAAATGCATACATGCCAGACCTGTGAATGATTAGCCTTTTGTGTCCGTTGCCTGTCTGTTGGAGTGGGTGATGAGTTGATGAGGGATGCTCGCAGATGGTGGTGAGCTGTGGAATTATGTGAATGCTCCACACTGCGTGTGACCGATGCCTACTAAGGTGTTCAGATGATGCCTACTAAGTTTTAAGATGATGCCTACTAAGTTTCAAGATGATGCCTACTAAGGTGTTCAGATGATGCCTGCTAAGGTGTTCAGATGATGCCTACTAAGGTGTTCAGATGATGCCTGCTACGTTTTTAGATGGTGCCTACTAAGGTGTTAAGTTGATGCCTACTAAGGTGTTGAGATGTGATTAGGCCAGCTTGAACCAGGATTGAGACTATGTCCTGCTGGAGGATGCTCACTTCTGTGTGCAGCTTGCAGCATGTGTTCCACGTTGCGTGATAACTGCCAACACATCCACAAACACACACAAATGCACACAAACACACACGCAAACGCTCGCACGCAAAAAACGCGCACACACACATGCAACCACATGTACACACACGTAAACGCACGCGCACACACACACATACGCAATTTTTGTATCTTGTGACGTCATGCTCAGGTTAAGATGATAGTGATTTTGGGAGAGCTGGGTGGCCAGGACGAGTATGGCGTGGTGGAGGCGCTCAAGGCTGGGGCCATCACCAAGCCCGTGGTAGGCCAGCAGGATGATGGCTTTTGTGCACTGTGTTCTCTGGAGGGAGACAAGGAGACTTTGTTCTGTGATGAAAAGGGAATCACGATAGAGGCAGTTGCTTACAAAAGGGATCTCACACACAAATAGGGTTGGCCCAGTACCAAAACGGCTCCTTTTCCTTATAAACGTAGGGAGAGGTTCTCACTTCCTGCTTGGTTTTATTATCCTTTTTCTTTGGCCAGGGCCAGGGCCACAGATATACGCTGTGTATGATCACCGACTTGAAAAGCACCTCTGCCATAATCATATGAACACATTGTTTTCATACATGGTTCTGGCAAACACTTGAAAGAAGAGGTTGGGCCGCTTTTAGACCTCATAAAGACAAAATTTTATGCATGTTTGCATTTGTGTGTGCACATAATTGCATGCGCACAGAGACATGCAACAAAAGTGAGTGCTTTACGTGCGTTGTCAATGGCTTGAATGCATGGCGCTCACCACCGCTCTACGTGCATTCACAAACCACTCACATGTGTATCCGATCCCGCTAGCCCATACCCCACTACCACACCAAAAGCTTACATTACACTTCAATGCCTGTACGTGTGTAATGGCACCGGAGGCTTGGGTAAATCCCTTGAAATCACACACATACACACACTTACACACATGCATACATACGATTTCATGCGTATGCTTGCACACCTGCAAAATGCAAAGTACATGCATGCCTGTACGTGTGCGGCACACAGGTGGCTTGGGTGAGTGGCACCTGTGCGCAGCTGTTCAAGAGCGAGGTTCAGTTTGGCCATGCAGGGGCGCGTAGTGGGGGTGTGGGGGAGTCCGCACAGGCAAAGAACGAGGCTTTGAAGAGCGCTGGCGCGGTGGTGCCGGGCTCTTTTGAGGGTCTGGAGGAGGTTATCAGGTGTGATGGAAAAGGGTTAGGCGAAGTTAGGGATGTGCACGTGATGCGGACCACAAACGCATGGCTGTGTTGTGTGAGGTCTCCCTGTTTTGCAAGTGTCATGGTGCTAGTTTTTTTTTCCCCAGAGGGTGGGGTGTTTCTTTTTCGACATCTTGTGGGCGTGGCATCGGGCAGTGATTTCGGGCAGTGATTTCGGGCAGTGACTTTTGATAGAGTGCCTCCTGTCTTGTTGCTGGGATTTGCATTGCAATGTCTAACGGGGCAGTCATATAGAGGACACCATCTCCTGTCTGTCTGGTGCTGTAACATGCAAATGATGATGCAGTTCTTCTTGTCCAGTGCTTCAATTGAAAACTGTGATGACATGCTTGTGGTGCAACTAGTTAACCTTGCTTACAACACGTCTCGCACCTTTCATAATGACAGATTTCACTCATTTTTTGCAATAACACAGCATCATAGGCTGGGTTGGCCAGAGCCATATATATACGGTGTAATGTATTTTTGGCAGGGAAGCTACCAAATATACGGTCGTATACGGTCTTTATAAACAATTCTGGCCAACCCTCATCATAGGCATTCCATAAAGCACCTCTTCGCGCATTTCATGCATCTACAACACTTTATTTGTCTTCAACTTCTGCAGGAGTACGTACAACGGGCTTGTGCAAAGCGGTGCCCTTGTCCCAAGGCCAGATAAGGCAGCCCCTGCTATCCCACAGGATTTGTCTGCAGCTGTGGCGCAAGGCAAGGTGCGCGAGCAACCTCCGGTTTATTTTAAAAGACTTGTCTGCAGCTGTGGCGCAAGGCAAGGTCTACAAGCAGCTTTTCGGCTCTTTCCCTCAAATAATTGGCACTACTTTATAACCTCGCAACGAACCTGCTGGGGGCAGTAAGATCTGTCTGAAGGAAATCCGTAACCTAAGACTCGTCGATGCAAGTCGCATCTCAAAAAGGCGAGGAAGGGCATTTCCCACATCACTCTGAAATGCTGCAGCACAATAATCGTGCAAGCTGCTTCTTAAATGTTCCCTGCATAAGCCATCCTTCATTTAAGTTGCAACGGGGTGTGATCTGCCTAGCAACTGGTACCTGATTTCAGCAGCTACGTGCTATCCTTACCCACACATCCTCTTTTTGCCTTGTGCCCATAAGTAATCTGTGCATGCTCGCTCCTATTCCTCCTTCCTGCGGCAGAGTTGCTCGAATTGATATCGGTGTCTTAACTTGTGTGTGTGTGTGTGTGAGTGTGTGTGTGTAGTTAAATAACATGACCATTTCTTGCTCAATGCATATCACACACCATAACTGGGTCCGAGCGTCTTTTCCTTCGATGACAATTTCTGCGTGAGCCTTGAGGTCTTCATTTTTGCCGACACTGAGTGCTGTGGCTACATGCACACCTCATGCACATCACACACTGAATACAGGTCCGAGTGCCCACGCACATTGTCAGCAGCATTTGTGATGATCGTGGCGAGGAGCCTACATACGCAGGTGTGATTGTGCAGGTTAATTTCATACAGGGGAGGAGGGGCTCGCATGTTATTTGCAGTTTGCAGAAAGAAAAATAGAATGTGTTTTCTTGCATGTCAGAATACAAAGGAGCCCATACAGGCAGTGTTGTAAAAGGCTTGCCAGTACTATATGCAACGTGTGCCCAAGCTATACTTCAAATGTCCGGCCCCTAGCTGTCATGAAAAAGAGGGGCAGGAAACGAGCACTTGGTGTGGAGGGCACGAAGGCGCCTGCTCACGCAGTTTGGTCATGAGTCATGAGTATCGCTTTTTTGTTGTGTTTGGGCAACAGTTGCACGTATCAGGGAAAATGGTGAGTGTCCAGTCAAAGACTTGGAAGATAAAGAATGCCTTTAAGCGTGTTTGTAGGCTCGCAAATCTTGCCCGCCATTTCATGCGTGTGTTCCATACTCAGTAGAGCCTAACAAAATATATGCCCCTCGTTGATCCCTTCCTGCACAGGTGTGTCAATGAGTGAGCTCATTGAGGACGACTATGGCATTGGTGATGTGGTGAGTGTGGCTGTTGGATCATTTGTAAAAAAATCTGGTCTGGGTACTCTGACCCGTGTACGTAGAGTGAAGGTACTTAAGATGTTCTTGCACGGCCTTTAGTATCCATGCGGTAAAAGTAGCTATGCAGGTACTCAGCCGTAAGCAAGTGTCCATGCGGTTTTTGTAGCAATGCATAGACTTGCAATGCAAGGGAAATCAAGTATTGCATGGCAGGCAGTGTAGGTCCCCCCAGCGTGACTTGTATAAAGGGAGCTGCCTAGCTACCAGCCATTGTACTGTTTCACCACAGTAGGTGAGACTTAGGTTGCTGAATGTGTTTTAAAGATAGTACTACCTGGCCAACAGTTGAGAATGGAACTATGCAGGTTTAATATATAAGGTAATCTAGATGATAAGCCGTGTTTTACATATGATTGCACGCCCATCCTCCTTGAATATTGTTCTTGCTGATTTTTTTTGTGGTATTGAGCAAATTAAACTTGTGATGAGCTTTAGCACGTTCATGCACGCGCAAGTTTGAGAATTTGGGAGTACCCTTGTTGTACCACACATAGGTATCTGCTTCTGATTTGTAACACCACACCTATCTACACACGCAGATTTCGCTGTTGTGGTTCAAGCGGAAGCTACCTAAGTACGCATCCAAGTTCATAGAGATGTGAGTAATTAGGTTGATCGTAAGTTTGTTCTTCAGACGTTGCGTCAGAGAGCATGTGGAACCTTTCACGAGCAATCCATCTGTGTAGTAGGAACATAAAATATCTGTGTATTAATGTACCTGATCTGTGTGGTGCGTGAGGCCCAGATACATGTAGAGAAGAAGTGGCACCCCGTGTAGGGTAGGAGGTGGCTATTTGTTGCAGCTCTCTGCACATCATGTGCAGCTTAGCAAACAGATGCAAGATGCAAGATGCAAGCAAGCAGATGCAAGCAAAGCGGAGCACGGGTTGCGCTCTTGATACTGCCCTATGCATGTACTGCCTGTTTGTGAATTGTGATTGACAGCATAAAGGAGGCTTGTTTTTTAATGGTAGGAGGACGTGATGACGGGGTTACCTTTGACACCAAAGAGCAGACTCATCTTCTTCAGCAGCCCTGCAATTCCCTCTTGATTCAAAGTGTAGTTGCATGAGAGCTTGTGCTGCCTGACCTAGAGTGTAATGTGTGTGTGTATACGCAAATGCAGGTGTGTGATGATGTGCGCTGACCACGGGCCTTGCGTCAGCGGTGCCCACAACACCATCGTCACTTCGCGTGCTGGCAAGGACATCGTATCCAGCCTGGTGTCCGGCCTGCTCACCATTGGCCCCCGCTTTGGGGGTGCCATTGACGATGCAGCAAGGTCTGGCGCTTTTCTAGTTCTTTTAGTGGTTGTGTGTACGTAGTCTATACTGTATTCACGTGTATGTGTGTGTGCTTTGAATGTGCATGTTTGCATGTGTACTTTTTTCATGACTCATGACTCTAATACGGCACTGTAACAATGGCTCTTTTACTTCTTTATGCTTCAAAATGCACAATGTTATGCTTAACAGTGTAGCCTGTCCTGCGTAGGTTTGTTGATTTGTGGAAAAAGTATTTCGCCCTCACACACAAAGTAATTGGAAATCCATGGTTGCTGACTTCCCTGATTTCCAGGTGCTTTAAAGATGGCCACGACCAAAAGCTTACGCCGCATGACTTTGTTGAGGGCCTGAAGAAGAAGGGCATGCGCGTGCCAGGGATTGGGCATAGGTGAGCCTTTTTTCCTCTCTAATTCGTGTGCAATCCTTGTACCAAGAAGAGCTCAAATGTAAATGTATTAATACTGAGCGGCAAGGATGGCAAGGATCATGATTGCTTTGGTTCTTGCATTAGTGGAGTGGACGCATGTCACAGGAGCGTTTGTGTAGGGTTGGCCGAAACAAAATATTTATACACCTACACACTGTGTACTGTGTACATTTAATTTCAAAGCAGGGAAATGACTAAACACATGGTAGTATACAAAATGCAATATGTATATACGGTTCTGGCCAACCCTACAAAATTGCAAGGGTTTGTCTTCCAGAACAAGCACCCCGCACTTTACAGAAGCGTGCAATTTGCAACTTATGACCTAATTGTGACTTGTGCCCCGCCCTTCTTCCACTTCCCGTTTTACTCAGGATCAAATCCAAGGAGAACCGTGACAAGCGTGTTGAGCTGCTGCAGCAGTATGCCCGCAAGGTGTGTGTGGGGGGGTGTCGTTGTCATCATAGGTCTCGAGTCAATTGTTCACCGCAGGAAAATAAAAAGTACCAGAGGTGGTCATCTGAGGCCCCAAACAGGGGTACTTTAGGAATGTGGCTAGAGTATTTGAGCCGGAACTGGCTAATTTCAAGCATAGGTGCTATCAGTAGCAAGGGCTACCTCTGGGTCCTAAGCTTGAAATTAGCCAGTTCCGGCGCACATGTCTAATTGCCCGCGGCGTGAACCCTAGTTTTCACCACCATTCTCTCATATCTCACCACCCACTGACCTGATTTGTGTCATTTTTATATGAATCGCAGGAGGCGTTTGTTAGCATAAGTTTTGGACGGCACGCCCTATTTTCAATAAAAACGGCATATTCGGAATCCTCTCGTCAAGAGCTATCGATTGGTATATGTATGGGTCCGATCCGCGGAGGGGGGGGGGGGGGGTCCCTCGGGGGGAGTTCGATT
>Ga0307947_1000495_pt1 | contig 27677 bp, 32 predicted proteins | sample OrgLakmetagen232_FD_201840 | JGI IMG/M metagenome (GOLD analysis project Ga0307947, IMG submission 201840) | Saline water microbial communities from Organic Lake, Antarctica - #232 | ecosystem: Environmental > Aquatic > Non-marine Saline and Alkaline > Saline | place: Antarctica: Organic Lake...
CACTCACACTCTGAAGCCTTTCAAGGAACTGGGTCTTGATTCTCAAAGAGTAAAGAAGCTTGCCTCCAAGCTCCATGTGCACTCCGTGAACTTTGCTGCTAAACTTGTCCATACTAGACGTGCCCTTGCAGTACTGTTCTCAACTCTAACCAGGAGCCAATTTCAGGCCAAGCCTGCAACCCTCTTGATCCCCATTAATTTTTCCTTTCCTTTTTGCGGTGGGGGATCTTTACGGTACTCGGTACCAAAGTGGCTCCTTTTTCTTACTATTTAATGTGGGGAGTGGCTTTCACTGCCTGAGTAGTTTTTCTGTTTCTTTTTCTTCAGCCAGCCTCCGGGGTCTGAACAACTGTCCACAGATTGCTGCTTTCAATTTCATAAAGGGTGCTTGAGAAGCTGTCTTGCCCCCTAAAGCCTCAACGAATCTTAGAATTTTGTCACGCTCTATTGGTGGAATTGACGATTCCTGATATTGCTTAATGTATTGAATCTTATATTGTGCTGTGACTGTACAGCTACGACAACCTGCCTTCTCTGCCCACAATTTATTAAGCTTACACATCCTCTCTGGGTGCCAGCACACCCAATTGATTGCCAATAGATATAACTTAGCTTGATTGCAAAACAGACTCTTTGGTATTCTGCTTTGTCTCCGTGGAAAAGGTAGCAGCCAATAAACGATTGGCAATGAATTATCTCCAGAGCATAAAAACGTAATAACTGCAAAACTATCATCCCAAAGTTTTCCTTCTTCTACCGCTCAAATTAGAAGCAGAATTATTATAAGTGCTGTGCTAGTACAAGCACCTCCACAAAAACACGAAAACTTCTTGCTGATGGCTGGTGGTACTGCTGAGGTGCTCCAGTCTCTTACCATTAAATGATCGAGCACCTTGTATACGGACTTTACCCTATACATACTCTGGCTACCACTTTCCAATAAAACATTTCAAACATGAACATGCAGTCCAGCCCAGGTTTTGATCCGTTCTCTACTTCTTTCATCAAGCACGCAGAGAAAACGGTTCAGGATGATCGTGGTAAGAGACACGCTGAAAACGTTCTGCTTCCCTTCTTACTGACTTGTTCTATCTGTTCCTGTCAGACGGTGTCACCCCACATCTTTGGAACAAAGTCAGAGCTACGCCTCTGCACAAAAAAGGTCCAACTCCGTTCCCCAAAAATTATGGTTTGCTGGCTATCAATGCAATGGTTGTATCTATAGACTTTTTGCAAACGTGGTCAGGGACTCGCTGGCTGACGGACTGGGCTCTTGCTGAACATCAATTACCAGCCTCACAATTTGGTTTCTGCCTCATAAGGAACACCAACCAACCCCTCTTCATTCTCTGCGACACATTCTCGCTACTGCAAAAGAGAAAAAAATGGTGTTCACTGCTTTCCTGGACCTCTTTGCTGCCTACGACAGTGTTCCAAGAGAGGAGCTTTGGAGACACTTGCAAAAAAGTAAGACTCCACATAATTTGATGATGATGGCGTACTACATAGGTCCAGATAGCAAACTCCCTACTACGAAGTTGAAACGAAACTGAAAGTTGATAAATAACAGGGAAGCAAGAGAGGCAGGCTGGAAGCGATAACAGAAAATAGGGGGGACAACCAAGGTGATGAGAAGAAGAGCAAAACGTGTACGAGAAGGTCAAGCATGGGAAAGAAAGAAGGAAGGAAGGCCAGCGTAATTTGGTGCCCACGTAGAAAAAACAAGTTTTAGGAAGACAGGGCTAGTAAAGAGTACAAGGCAACGGGCCGATCTAGCTACAACACCGTGAAGCACTCAACATAAAAACTAGGGAAGCTAAGAGTTAGCCAGGATAAAAGCAGCTAAGCCATTGCGATGACTGCTGGTGCGCCAAAGCCAAACTCCAACACAACCCAAAGAGAAGAGAGAGTTCCACTACAGAAAACGCAGCTGCACCAACATGTCACTCTCAACATTACGAGCCAATACTTGGGAGACACAAAAGGAGTAAAATGAATTTAAGGTTTAAATAACAAGAGGCGGGTTGTTCTACTAAGAGCCGAGATCAAGGGGAAGCTGGCCAACCTATACCTAGATCAAAATTTAGGGTTTAGGGTTTAGCTGACAAAAAAAGGCGGTAGACACGCTAGGGAGGGAGCTGCAGTGAAACAGCCAAGGAGCCGTTTGGCCTAGCATACACAAAGGGGTGAGACTGGCCTAGGTCAGAGAAACTGGAGACACTACCTTGGCAGGCTGCAAAGTCCTTTAAGGCTGCGAGGAGAAGATCAACTGCCCTAGTTTCTACTACTGCGGGCTCTACGCCTGTCCTGGCTAGCGTGCTAAACATCAAACCCCTAGCTGTTAACATTGCAGTCAGGGCAGCTAGGCACACAACATACCACACTTCCTTCCTCACTGTTTGGCATGGCTGCTCTAGCAGCCACACATGCCGTGGTAGCAGCTGCACGGAAACTGGGAGGTTGTGTTGTATGGCTCGTCTGATGGCTGAAGCTCCTGTGCAAGTCCAAAAGACGTGCTCCTGTAGCTGTAGCGCCTGTGTAGCACGTGGCGATGCAGCTGAGTGTTGCCAGCCACAAGGGCAAGCTGTCCCCTGCTTCATGGGCCACCTGTGGCCCCCTGCTCCCACCACACCATGCTGTAGTAGGTGCCACCAAACTTCCTTCCAGTTATTCTCCCATGGGAGCCTCCATACTTGGCGTACTCGCGCTCGGAGCGCCTTCGTGATAGCCAGTGCTGTGGGGCGCGTTTGTTCTTGCAGCTGGGTGGGGGCGGCTAGGGTAATAGCTGACTCTGTGCATTGCTGCCAGGCTTCCATTCTAGCTGTTTGGCTTGGCTGCATGAGGAAATTCTCTGCACGCATCGTAAAGGTGGAGGAGCTGAGGCTGAGTGAACCTGGCGACGACTGCATTGCGCCGTGTTGGTGTTGTTGGTCCTGTTGGGGCTGCTGCTGAGGGGGTGTGTGGAACAGCCACTTTGTATGGTTTAGAAGCAGCTCAGTGGCTGCATTGCGGGACGTTGGGGCTGGTGGGGGCTGGTTGAAGATGCTGTCCAGGCTTGCTGTCCATGCTTGAGGAACGGCACTCCAGTAGGGTTTCAATGTCGTGTGTAAGGGCTTGGGGCAAGCCTTCATGTTGTTGGTGTTGGTGCTCTTGGGGCTGCTGCTGCTGATGTTGATGGACTTGCTCTGGCTGCTGCTGTCCTGCCTTGGGGTTGCTGCCGCTGTTGACATTTGTTCATTTGTTCATTATGCTGATGACATTGCTCTCACTTCAACACGGCTGAAAACCTGCTACTTCAACTGAACAAATTCCATGACTATACACGTTTCAAAGGGCTCAAACTCAACACTGACAAAACAAAAGCCATGGTCTTCTTCAGCAGGGGTAACTCTGTGATTCCCACCTTCACGAACGACGGCACACCTCTGGAACTTGTCGCTAAGTTCAAATACCTTTGGATCACTCTTACTCGTGATGGAAGCATGCACACAGCTGCTGAGAAGATGGCAGACAACTTCAGGTCTGCCATTGCCAGAGTTTACAGAATTGGTGACAGCAAGGGTATCACACACAGAAAATGCTATGCTATGGCTTTATCAAGTCTTTGCTTTGACAGCTGGTCTATACGGCTCCAGTTGTCAGTATGGGCCACTTCTTCTCTGACATATGATTCCTCAAAAATCACCCCACATATGTCCTTCATCTTGGCTTCCTGAAAAGACTCCTGGGTGTCAAGAAAGGTACTGATACTCACTGCGTGCTCCGCGAAACAGGTCAGATGCCCATCTTTTTCTATTGGTTCAGATGCACCATATGATTCTGGAACAGTTTACTCTCTTCAAACAATCCTCTTCTTGAGAAAGTTGTGCAGGCTGACCTCCTTATTGCAAATAGAAACGATACTGGACATATCAGGTTCTGCACGCACTCCAAGATTTCCCTGCGTCCCAGAAATTTTTGAATGCCATACGATCTCGCGAGTCTATCAATCTAAAACAGTCCGAGCTCCCTCTGCGCGAACGTATCATCGGGAGCTGGAGAGAGCTTGACAATTTGACACCACATGATAATCACCATTCCAGCAGAATTATGAGGACTTATCACACACATTTCAGTGTACCTTTGGGGAAAACTTCTGGATGGTGGGATGACAGAAAAAGAAATCAAAAGCCTGTGTTGCCTCTCTACCTTCGCTTGGACATTCCCAGCAACCTCAACCGAGCACTTTCTTGCCTTCGCCTTTCTGGACACAACTTTCTAGTCCAAAGAATGCGTCATGACAGGAATAGAAGACCTTATGAGCTCAGGATCTGTGACAGAATGTGACTGGCACTCTGTTCAGGATGAGAAACACATTTTGCTGGACTGTCCGCATGAACATCTTGTCAGCCTTTGCACACAGCACCGCCAACTTATCTTCCCACCTCAGTATGAGGATAGCCCAGCTCGTTTGAGGACCTTTTTGAACCAGCCAGATGTGTATGGTGTGGCCTCTTTTGTGGCCGAGTGCCTAGCCCTTTTCCCTTGATTTTTTGGTTTGGCTACAGGCCTTTTCCCAAGCTTCCGCTCAGATGCCCCCCAAAGGTATATATAGCGATGTACCTGACCATTAGAAAACGTTGCCTCCCTCTTACAATTTTTAAATTTGCTGAGTAGTGGGAAAGGGGAGAAGAAAGGGGGCTGACCAGGATACGGACGGCTGGAGGCAAAATTGCTTGTACTAGTTTAGTGGCAGGGGGGGAAGGTCCATTCTGGTAATCCTTGTTAGAATCAATGGAGAATTTAATAGATCAGAGAGTTTGCATAGCCAGCTGATTCTTGCCACAACAATCGCGGGAAAACCTAGTACGCAATAATTAGGTCAGCAACAAAAACCACTCATCATAAGATGAGTTTTTCTTATTGATCCAGAGTTCTTTCCTTTAAAAATTTCTGTTTAAAGTCAAAATGTGATCTCCTTGTTCTTTGATATTGATGCGGCTGCTGTGCTTTAAAGAGACAAGGACAAGGACACGTGCCTCTTATGCGTGAACAAAGATGAACATAAGGAGTCTTCTCTTTCAAATTAGGTCGTAGCATCACATGAAAACTAGTCCAGGTAGATCGCAAGATGTCTTCAAAAATACTTCTTAATTACGTAGACTCGTCTGGTAAAGAAAGACTGTTATGTGCTGTAATTCTTGAAGTGTGTCATAAGCAGAATCGGACAGGCGCCTTGCGATTCCTTGCCTGGCATGACCTATTTCTTCTTACCCTGCCCAGCAGCAGCGTTGGATTGTAGGCTCAGCGGCAACTTCTTTCCTGTTTGCTGCCCTTGCAGTTCCTGCTTCCTTCCACCTCCACCGCCACCTCTGCCACTTCCCCCCCCTTTTTTACCTCCCCCCCCAGCGGACCCAGGCCCGCCAAAACTTGCCTTTCCTTGTCCCCCTAGACCCCCTACTCTACTACCCCCCGCTGGTGCCTGGTTCAACCCAATAGGTGCTGCTTGTGCGCCCTTGTAAGCCTCTCCCTCTCTTGCCATTCTGCCTGCTGCTGCTGCTGCTGCAGCATCGTTTGCAGCACCACCCACTGGAGCGATGAGTGCTGGACTATGCCCTACCTGAGGCGTTGTAGTGCTCAAGTGGTGGGCTTGAATGGGCATGCCGGAGCTGCGCACGTGAGGAGGTGTGACTGTGGGTGCTACTTCCTGCTGTTGCTGCTGCTGTTGCTGCTGCTGCTGCTGCTGTTGCTGCTGGTGTTGCTGCTGCTGCTGCTGCTGCTGCTGCTGTTGCTGCTGGTGTGCTGGCCTACGTGGAGGCCTTGTTGCTCCAGCAGGAGGTGCCGGGGGTTGCATCCTCAGTGTGGACCTTGCAAGGGCTGACAAGGCACGGCTGCAACCGCTGCTGACGATCATAGGGCTGAAGGTGGGTGGCACAGTTTTGCCTCCAGATCCCTCCTCACTTCTAGCAACGAGTCCTGCTCCTGCTGCATCTGAGTGCACTTCCAGCTGTGCCTGTGCTTGTTGCTCCTCAGTATTCTCTGTCCCCGCTCCCGTGTGCTGGTGGTTTCCCTCAGGCGATGCACCAGGCAGACCTTGTAGCAGGGCTGCAGCTGTCGTCATCTGTTGCACTGTTGGCGGGGTGGAGGCGGTGAGAGGGGGGACCTGTGCAGAGTAGCCGAGGTTTGCTGATTTCAATGGTAGTTGCAAAGGTGTGATGGTGCAAGCGCTTGCTTGTTGGTCAGGCACAGGTCCTGTACTTGTGTGCTATTGTGCTGAGGCAAGGTCAAAATCAAAATTTACTCTCAGACAGAGCCGGCGTGCATTAAGGAAAGACACAAAACCAGCCCTTAAACTAGATGAGTCACACCATAAAAGCAGACACTGGGGGACACTGAGAGACCCAGAAGGTACAACAAAGAGTCAACAAACAGCCAAAAACAGGTCAGAAGAGGCTAATGTGCTGAGGACTTGTACCTTTTGAAGACAAAAAAATGCCTAGGAGTACAAGTACTACCAAATTGTAAGAAAGGACTTTGATTGGTGCCCTGCACCGCCAAATGGATGCAGAGCCGCACAACCATCTCTACTGGAGTCTAAAGTGAGGGAAGGGACTTTGAGTGGGGATCGGGTGGTTGGAATGCAAAGGCCTGCACACCACCAGGTGTTTGCTCAGATATCGTTAGGGGTTGTGTTTGATGTTGTATTTCAAGGCATGCATGATGTATGTTGCGTATCTGACGTCTTGTGAGATTTGCTTTGCTTTTTGTGTGAAAAGCATGTCCCTTGACATGCAGCGTTTGCCTTCTTTGCAATTGTTGCCATCTTTACAATTGCCTCCACGGCTGGCTCACCCAAACATAGGCAATTCCGTGCCAGAAACATTGCGCAACCAGATCGCTCCTTTTCTATGACTGTTTTGGACAACGAAGCCCAAATGAGCTATTTCAACCACATGAATTAGGCTCTTGAGTACCGTACGCAAGCAACATCCAGAACCTTGGATGCGCTCTCTGCACAGTTTACACTCCTTTTCTTCTCTCTTTTTGTCTCAACTTGCCTCCGGAGGAATAAGCTGCTCCCGGCATGCCAAGTGCCTCAGCAGAAAGGCGGGGCTTTCAGAGGAGGGAATGAGCACAAACCACTGCGTCCACATCATTGGCTGAGGCACCCCGGAATCAGCAAGGCTCATGGTGCTTGAAGCCAGCAGTAGCTGCTCACTCCTAGCCAGGATCTGGGAAAGAAGGTAGGTGCAAGAGTGCTCACGATCAAATGTTGAACGTGTGCATAAACACCCTCTCTCTACTGATACACAGTGATTTGTTAAATGTTGAACGTGTGCAGAAACACCCTCTCTCTACTGATACACAGTGATTTGTCAAATGTTAAATGTGTGCAAAAACAGCCTCTCTCTTCTGATACACAGTGATTTGTCAAATGTTGAATGTGTGCAGAAACACCCTCTCTCTACTGATACACAGTGATTTGTCAAATGTTGAATGTGTGCAGAAACACCCTCTCTCTACTGATACACAGTGATTTGTCAAATGTTGAATGTGTGCAGAAACAGCCTCTCTCTACTGATACACAGTGATTTGTCAAATGTTGAATGTGTGCAAAAACACCCTCTCTCTACTGATACACAGTGATTTGTCAAATGTTGAATGTGTGCAGAAACACCCTCTCTCTACTGATACACAGTGATTTGTCAAATGTTGAATGTGTGCAGAAACACCCTCTCTCTACTGACACACAGTGATTTGTCAAATGTTGAATGTGTGCAGAAACACCCTCTCTCTACTGATACACAGTGATTTGTGATGTTGATCACGTTCAATACCTCGCACTTGAATATTTCTTGGGACAGTTCAAGGATTTCATGTTGCCTGCGGCAACAAAAAGACTTGCTTGCAAAAGAGCCTCTGTTTTGCTTAGTCTCCACTACCTTCTAACACACGTGGATGTTTTTTATTTTTAATCATCAAGCGCAGACAATTTGCATGAGGGATAGCAAGCCCACCTTGCACAGCGCCTTCATCAGCTCTGCAGGCCCTCCTCCATCTGGCCCATAATAATCATCCAGCAGCGCGTCCTCATCCACGCATAGCATGTGAGGCCAGCCGTACATCAAAGCGTGATCAACTTCTTGGGCCTGAGTGTCGGCAACATCGATTAAAAATAACATTCTGTGAGCATAATATATAAGATTTAATAGTTAATAATTGATGGGAAGTAACACTCTGTGAGCATAAATAGAAATAACTCTCTGTGAGCATAAATATATAACGGAATCAAGATCAGTAGTATATAAAGGAAACAAGATTGATTAGAAATAACACTGTAAGTCTAAATATATAAAGGAAAACAAGGAATTGCAGCTATACATGCTCCTCACGTGTATAGGAAAATCAGTAGCAAACAGTTACGGCCAACATGCTTGCCAGCGCTGAATGGCATCAGGCCTGCAAAAAGAGGCAAGCAGCAGCCGACTTGCTATGGAAGATGCCTGATCTATCGAGGACATGACAAAAGAGTAGAAAGGTATTTGTAACAATGCTTCCATCTGAATGGCATAAACTTGGTTGTTGATTGTTTGTACTGCAACAATGTCATTCCAACATGAGCCACACATTGGCATTGATCATCTTACTCTGAACCCTGCGACTTTCATCTCAATTGTTTACCTGAACAATACGCTGGACTTGGATGGCCACCTTGCCATCTTCCACGTCAGCCATGTGCTGCTGAACATGCACAGCGGTGTTAGGCTCAAGGTACATGGTCTGATTGCCTATACGAATAGCCTGCTTGTCCGGCTCCAAGTTTCCGCTCAGTCCTGCAAGTGTGGGTGTAGCAGCCGACAATATATAGAGGATTTAGCTTGACATTCGGACTGCCCACTATCAACTAAGCAGCCACCGTTTTTAAAGAGCAATGAGAAAACAGAAGAAACTACTGAGGACTTGCAATCTCTGGATGTTACTTCTCAGTCCATTCTGCTCATAACATCAAAGCAACGCAACCCACCGCTGCCTGAAGTCTGACAATGCATGTGCGGTAGTGCAGGTGGGAGGCGCACGTGTGACTCCTGCAGCATGATCTGAGAGCTGAGCTTGCACTGGACAATTGCGTTTGGGACTCCCCCCGATGCTGGGATGACTAAGGAGAGGCTCTGTGCGGGTTTGGTGCATGCACGATGGGGCAGCAGGGGAAGGTGCAGGGTGTAGCTAACCCTAAGCTGCATCAGCACACGCAACAGCATCCTCTCAACGTCCAGGGCATCTGCAAGGAGGGTGGCCGATTCAACTTTTTCCGTTTGGAGTAAGGAAACTGTATTTGTCAAGGAAACCCGCCTTGCGTCATCTTCCTCAGGAATGGTAACACTTTGCTACGTTTACATATCACTGCCCTAGGTACTAAGCAGTATCAACCAGGTCCTATCAACTGCGTTGCAAGCTCGCTGCGTGGAAAAGTAAAAAAACTACGCAGGTAGCAAAAATCCGTGCCCATATTAATTAAGAGCCACTTGATACCAGATCCACCAAAGAAAACAATTAATAATTCAAGATGGCTTGCCTGACATCGGCTTTTGACGAGGGCTGCGTCATACAAGTGCATATTGTATGCTGCCTATTAAATGCATCCCAACTCCTGCCTTTCGCACTTAAGCGCTTTGTATACAGTATTAAAAGTGCTTTGTATACAGTATAAAAAGTGCTTTGTATACAGTATAAAAAGTCCAAATACTCACCAGCTTTGTGCTCATAGTAAGAGACGTTCTCAAATGGGGACACCTGCAAAATTAGGGGGAGTGATCGTTCACTGAGGTCACGCTTTTGAGGGCGGTCCCTTTTTTTCAAAGCATTCATGCCTAGGGTAAGGACTGTGCTTCTGCTTTCATTGTATACGAGGTATGTAGGGTTGTCCAAAACTGTATACGCACATTGTATATGACCGTATGTACACACACATTGCATATGACCGTATGCACAGACACACACATTGTATATGACCGTATGCACAGTCACACATACATAGTATATGACCATATGTACAGACACACGCATTGTATATGACCGATGCACAGACACACACATTGTATAAGACCGTATGTACAGACACCTTCCTGCTAAAATACCATTTATGCATTTTAAATATGTACGTACCTGTGTATGGATCTGGCCAACCCTAGAAACATGGAGATCTCCCTTACACCATGTATTCACATCAAATATATGGCTCTGGCCAACCCTACACATGAAACATGAAACACACACCAAGACACAATCCTGCTAGACCCAGAGATCACATAGAGCCCATACCTGAGATACAAATCCAGCCAGACCCACTTCATCATGGAGTTCTCTGGGGGTGGTTTGAGAACTCAGGCATTGAAAGGTGATATGGATGCCCAAGCCAGCTGCTTCCTGTGGCGCAATGTGGGTCATTAAAGGAGGAAGGAACCAGGAGGGAGATGACAAAAAATTGGTGAGGCAAGAGCAAGTAACGGGATCTTGCAGAGAGGTCATGAAAAGAAATAGGCATTTAATGAGTGGTAAACTATGGTTTTACACCTTGATTTGTGGGTAACAACAGCACTTTTGATAAAAGTTTCTTACCAAAACTATCCTTTTAAACAGATCAGTAAAGTGAAGATTTGGGGGTTGTCTACGATGATGGCTGCAGCAAGGAGTACTATGGTACCAAATATGGCCTTTCAGTATGTGTGTAGTGACATTCACTTTCTGTGCAAAGTTTCTGGTATTTTTCCGAACTAATAAGTTTAGCAGGATTCGTGCCAGCTTTAAATATAGCAAGATTTGATCAATTGCTTTACAGCTTTGTTGCCCCCCCCCCTCCCCCCCCCCTCCCTCCCTCCCTCCCTCCCTCCCTCTCTCTCTCTCTCTCTCTCTCTCTCTCTCTCTCTCTCTCCTTGTTACATAGTCATCATCTCAGGCAGTAGACAGCGAGGACCACTTACTTCTACAGTCTGCAAAATTTGCGTGACTGCTTGATAGCTGTGCGCTATGACAAAAATGAGCTTTGGCGCTTGGTGATGCTCCTTGGCCAAGTGGCTCATCAAGGCCCGCAAAGCAGAATCTACCATGTGTATATTTGTGTGTGTGTGTGTGTGTGTCTCTGAAGAAATTTCTGTGTATGCGTACGTGCAAGTATACATACAGTACGCTGATGCGAAAGAGAGAGCGTATGTATACACTTTGCCTGTGTGTGCAAACCAGTATGGAATTCATATATCAACACACATCGAAGAAGCCAAAACTCACTAAGCTTCAGAGTGTCTGGCTGTTTGGCCGCTTCATCATCTCCTTGAAGTCTCCTGACAGCCGTGTCCCAGGCACTGAGGACCAGCGTCGCGGTTTTGTGCAATATCTGTAGCTTGACATCTGATATTCCAGAGATGCTGCGCCGTACGCAGCAGAGGCCGACCTGCATACAGCACAGCTTGTGCACAACAGAGGTGGATGCAGCAGCCGCCAGACTGGCTCAGGAAGCGGCAGTGGGTGGTGGAGGGCCATTCGTCGGCTCCCAGTCAAAATGGAGCATATCTTTGTGTTTGCCATGACGAGCCAACTGGAAGTCCATTATCAGCCATTGCGGCAGCCTAATACATGCACTCATATTGCAGACATTGAGCCTCAGGGGTAGGGAATTGCTGTTGTGGCGCTCACGCACTTCAAATTCAAAATAAGTCCAGGAATTCAGCACTTAAGGAAAGGGAGAGGCACACCTGAGGAGCAGATTCAAAGCAAGCTGACAAGCACAGGTGGCTGGCCAGTGCAAGCAGGGCAGGTTTCAGAGTGTCGAGACTCTCTGAATGCAACGCGTCCAAAACCAAAACAAGCATTTCAAAATAATTGGGATATATTAATTGAAAGGAAGGGCCTGCAGAAAATTACGAATATGTATAAACAATTATAATCCAAACGATATTACTTCGAGAGATTTGTAAAATTCAGCCTCTTAAAGTGGAGTGCTGCTAATGCCTCTTTAGGCCTGCAGACAGTTACATTTCAGAGCATCCCTTTGAAGTAATTTTAGGGCATTTCCTCGAATTATACATTCTTAGAGTTTTTCCCGAGTTTGATAAGTGGGCGCTTCCCGTCTCTGGCTACGAACTGCTCTTGCCGGGTAGCCTTGAAAGATTAAAATGCAATGCATTCAATATACTGTCAAGTGAGTGGTGGGTTAATATTATGAAATCCATGCTTGACGAGGGCCGAATGCACAGCGGCGGCTATCAGAGAGATAATGGTAACCTTTCCCTTCTCCCAGGCCCACCCAACGTCACTGTCTTTGTGCCCAACACATCCTCCAACCAACCACCAGTGTAATAAAGACCTAGAAAGGCTGGTTGTGAACTTAGTGCTAAATTATTTCTTAAACTGGAACATTTGCTTGATCTCAAGTAAAGCACTACTAAAGGCAAGGGCAGAGCGTGACTTGGTAAGAAGGAAAGGAACGGCTAAAGAATATCACCAGACCCTTCTTGCTTAATCTATCCTCCGATTTCAAAGATAGAGCTACATCAGGTGAACTCTGAGTGGCATAAATCATCAGAGTGAGCGAGGTCTGGGCTCTATCTTAGGAAACTACGTTGATGAGCCCAATTATAATCTAAGACTGACCTTCCACAAAGTAAACGAAGCTGAATGACGACTTTTTCCTGTATGATGCTGCCATGGGCAGTGTCGACGGGTCTAGTTGGTCCAGGAACCCTAAGCAGACATGGAATGTTGATTACTGGTATGTGATGGCTTTATCAAACAGCTAGCGGCAGCTTCTAAAGCCAGGCTGGAGAGGAGAAGCCTTCCGAGATGGAGAGGCGGGCCGAGCGGAAATAATTAGCAATTGCTGTGGCGGGTCTCGATTTTTTACATTGTACTGTTTGCCTTGGGCAAAATCAAAGCTCTTTGTGAACTGAAAGAACTCTGGTGGCTTTGTTGTTGAAGCCGTACATATAGACATCCTTAGCATCTACTCAGCATCTTTGAACCTCTGTCAGGACAAGAAAATAAACGTCGGCATGCTGATGGGGGGAAGCGGGCCTTAAGTCAGCAAGCTTGCAGTTCGAAGGAGATCCCAAAAATCCTGTGCTTTCATTACACACGGACGCTAGCTTAAAACACCCAACGCTGCTTTGACAGTCTCCTTTTTGGATTGATTCCTGCATAAACTCCCTATGCTTTTAATATCATAGTGGGTAATTGTAAAAAAGACGTCTTTGTCTGAGATACCGGTCTGGACATTTGGAGAGTATATGTCGTTACAGTAATGTTTTATCATTGCCTATGTATTCTGTACTTTATTTCCTAGATTGGTGTTTGTAAATAATTGGGCTGGCATACTGCACGGCTTTATCGCTGTCAACGGTGATAGCTAAAGAGGAGTTTAATAAAGTTAAGACTTTGACGTTAGAAGGTACGCAAGAAGAGGTGATGAAACTTGTTTATGTTGTCGTATTATGTTGTCGTTAGACCTCAGGATGGATATAATGATCCTTGGGAGTTGTATGGACAGATGGTTACGATTTGTGATAAACCATGGATGAAGAAATTGTATATTTCATCAGGATGATTTGGAGTTGTCATATAAGACACTCTTTAGCTATCACCGTTAGCTTCGCTGCCGTTTGAGTTGTTCGCCGATACATATTCAACTACAACAGCGAGCCTCTTTCCCGGTGTGGAAGACACTCGTCGGCCAGCGAGGGTGTCCAATTTTTGGGCGGAATCAGCCCCTATCTCCCCAGGAATTCCCAGAATTTCCCAAATCCGAATTTTTCGTGGCTGAATCGGCTGACAGGCCCATCTTTTTAACCAAGTATCTTCATTAATATTATTAAATAATTATTATACACACCTGGAAGAGCTAAAAAGGATGTGCAACAGAGGGGGATGAAGCCGCTAATAACCGAATTTTCCTGGCTCACAGCCCATATTTTCCACCCGGTATCAACGTTTATTTAATAATGTATATAAGCGAACAACAGAAAAAGTTCTGGCTTAATCCGTGCATATTTGAGAAAGTGATTTTCTAACCGTAATGCACCAACTAGGGCCTCCCCAGCGAGTGCCGAGCCTCGTTGAGGCTCGCCGAGCCTCGCTGGAAAAATCAGACACCCTATTTACCCACCCTAAGGCAATTCACATCTACTTGAGGTGGGATTGCACCTTTTTTTTATATTCTTTCAGGGTCCTTACCTCCTGTGCACTTTATTTTGACCCTCTAGAATTGGCTTTTATGAAACCAGGTGCGTGCTGTTGTTTTATTTTAAGGGGGAGTACGATAGTGGCTAATTTGCTTCCCCTTAAGTTTTGCTCTTCCTGCCAGTAACTCAAGTCCAAACATCTTATATATAAAGACATAAGAACTACTCTGAATACTGCTGGCAACTCTTTTAAGTAGCTTTTATTGTCCTGCTACAAATGACACCTAATGATAAACATACCGCGATACAGACACTACTGGTCGGCTGCCACACCTCTCCTCCCTAGAAGCCGGGGATCATACTCGACCATTTGACTGAGCGTTGTATAGTGAGCAATTGAAAAATCTGAGCGCGGACTGACACACACCTAGCATCGAGGGAAGGGAAAGAGACACACTACAAGTGCATTATAAAGGTGGTTTAGTTTTCACTTTCGACCAAATACAAAAGCTATGATCGACCTGGCGCCTGGTTGACGAAAACTTGCAGGAGCATGCCTAGGGAATGGCTGTGGGAGTCTTGTGCAATGCACATCTTTTGTAAATCAATCACAATCGGTCGTCGCTGTTGCATCATCCGCAACAGCTGATAACTAATTATAATTTTGAATTAGGATTTTGGTGGCAAAGCTGAGGAGTGGAAATGGTGCGTGTCCTGCCTCTTTCTGAAGTACTAGTCCCCCCCCATGCCCACTCTCCCCCATGCCCACTCTCCCCCATGCCCACTCTCCCACATACACCATCCCTGTGCTTGTCCTACTCTCAGGGAGTAGCCCGGAATCTCTCTACGTTCACGGTAGCGCTGACTGCCTGGCTAACCGTGGCTCCCATCGCCACGCAATGGAACCTGGATATGATTGTGGAAAGGTAGTGTTAGCTTTGTTGTATGCAAACACATGTGCACACCAACAGGACATGCGCACCTCAAACAAATGCCCATGCTTGCTCTTCTCTCAGGAAACTGGCTGCCTTTGATGAGGCCGTAAAGCTCAAAGCCTTGAATGAGGTGGGTGAGCTGATATGCGTAAGAAAAACATATATCAACGCAATACTGTAGGCACACACATACAGGCACACACACCCACACCCACAGACATACGCGCTCACTCACACACGCGCACACATACACACACACACATGCATGCATGCACACACTCACACTCATACTCTCACACGCATGCACGCACACACACTCACACGCGCATACATTAACACTTACAGATACACGCACTGACTCACACTCACACACAAACACTTACACACACTCTCACACGCGCATACATTAACACTTACAGATACACGCACTGACTCACACTCACACACAAACACTTACACACACCACACACACACACACACTCATACCCACAGACACATGCACATTCACACACACGTGTGCATACAAAAATGGCATACACAAACACACACGCACACTTGTACATGCGTGCATAAGCGCAATACACGTAGACATAAATACTTATCATTTGAATAAACGTATCGCAATCGTACACATATACAAAAATATACACAGATATTCACACTTTCACACACATGGACACACACTCCTACGCTATAGTGCACAAGGACACAGGGGCACGTGGACCCTTGCACAAGAGCATGCATAAAAACTTGCACGAGCACGCGAACACTTGCATACGCACACAACACACACACCACACCATACTACACACACTCTCACACCACACTCACACTCATGTACGCAAGAAAGTGCGCACATACGCACGCAGCTCGCGCGCACGTGCGCACACACACACACACACACTCACACACACACACACACACACACACACGCGTACATGGCGGCATACACAAAATAAATGAAAACATGTACATTCAAAAGAATACATGTACATACGCTCAAAAGCATGCAATGCATGTAAACGCATTCACGTCTATTCAAACACTTGAGCACATGAGCAAACATATACATGCAAGCAAGCACGCAATCTTACATGTATACAAGAATACACACAGTTACAGTCACAAATGCACACAAACGGACACACACTTTTACGCGATAGTGCACAAGGACACTCATGCATGAAAACGTTTGCATGCAGACTTACACTCGCATGTGCAAGTGAACACTCACGCACATACGTGCACATACACACGCACGTACGCACACACAAGCGCACACGTGCACATACATGCACACACTCAAAAATATATGCACTCATGCACACACATGCACACGCACACGCACACAACCGCACTGACACAGACACACACACACACACTCCGGCACGATAATACACAATTACAAACCCGCACGTGTGCGCATGCACACAAAGTCGCACACACATCTGCTTATTCAAACAAATACAATACACACTCGTCTACCACCTTTTCTGCGCTTGCATGAGTTTTGCCTAAGTTATTGATTGCAAGTGGTCGCTGTGACGCACTCTTATTGCAGCTTTTCCAAGTTTTTGAATTTTTTGGGGGACCCCCCTTAAGACAGACTGAGAAGTATGGGGTGACATCAATCCAACGGGCCTCGGTGTTATTATTGCTGAATTTTTGGCAAGGCGCTTGCATACTTGGCCCCAGGCGAATTTCCCCCCAAAAGACAACCGACACCATCCTGTTCTAATGTCATCGTGGGGGAGGTCAAAAATTGGCCCTTGGTCAGGCCATCCGACCAGAGTTACTGGCTGTAGAGAAGCGTAGAAATGCGTAATTTAAGTCAGGGATGTGTCGTACAGTGGTCTCAAACGTTTAATACTTAAAAAAAAGACGCTGAATACGATCTTCGCGTATAATACGATTTTCTTTTTAGACAATTTCAATGGTTGACCCAAAACGGACCCGATTCACCCAAAATCACTAAAACGTTTCCAGTTATTATATTTTTATGTAATAGCATTGGAAGCTTGCTGGAAGGGCAAAAAGTTGCCTGAAAAGGCCAAAATTCAGTAAAATTTGCTATCGTAAGATATGGCCCAATTTGTTCAATACGGTAAGCTGCGCGTTAGATACGGTACGGCGTATTACACATCTCTAATTTAAGTGGTTAAGAGCCGTAGTTATACATATCAAAGCACCCTTTCGCACTCAGCTTGTGCCGGTTGGAGCCCAAGTTTGCTGGGGAAGACTCCCTGCCAGAAGGACTACTTACAATAGTCTCCGAAATAAAATCTATGGTGGAGTTTGGACCAGAAGGCAAAATGCTCCTATATCCATGTCACCAAGCTGGCAGGGAAATGGCATAAATGTAGCCTCCGACTCACACCCTGAAGCTGAAACCCATTACTGTTCAAGCAGAAGTAGGTTGTCCCCGTGCAAAACTCCCCCCAAACAGGGCCGATAAGCTTCCCACCCAATTGAAAGTCCCCTATACTTCATCTAAATCAAGATACTTGATGTTTTATCTAAACCATTGACATTTGCTGGAAATTTGGCATTCCGGGGGGCCCGGTGCGTATTTTGCACCCACTTTGGCAGGGAAAAGGCGCATTTCTGAAGTTGCCCCGATCGACCTCCTTCAGAATATAAGCATTATAAATATTACATGACAATGCTGCAAGGTCTAATTTGGGGCAGGGGTACTGGGAAAGCCAGCGAGTGGGAGGCACTCACACAAGGGGCACAAGGGGAAAAAACATAAATCTGTCGCTCCATACCTGCTGCGAGTTTCAGCCCGGTTTTTGCGCCCAGAGTCGCGGTCTAAAATATTAATTACATTAAAATTTAAATGGGGCCGATCGGTGGCCTGGTTGAATTTTGGTGGAAATTGTTCATCCCTGACATGCAGCAATTTCCGCCTGTGCTATTTCGGCTCCATATAAAATATCCAAATTCACACCAGAGTTGCGGTCTGAATTATCAAGCCCTATAAGATTTAAAGGGCGGGGATTGGTGCAGTGTGTGAGCAAATGGTGTCTGTATTTGACCCCTGTGATTTTTAAACTTAATTGCGAGCCACCCACTGGGTCTTTCCGCCTGCTTTCTTTGCAGGCAAGTTGCCCAATTTAGGGGTATTGGCCTTATTTGCCCGGGGAGGGGAGGGGTGTGCATGGGGACGACCAGTAAGACAAATAAATATGATTAATACAACTGTGTTTTGTGAGTTGTAACAACTCCCCCTTTCTTGGCCTGGTTTGGCTGACCTGACTTGGAAGGTTTATAGTTTATGAGACATTGGCGCCTGTGTTTTGGAGGCACTTGCTGTGTGCCTTCAATAACAACCACGGTCCGGCGTTAGTGACAGAGACCACATTTGTTTGTTGGGACAGCAGGCGTGTGAGTCTGCACGCAATTGTTGCAAACACCCACACGTGCTGTTCCAACGATTTGGATTCTGTCACAACCCTGCACTGTGATTATCTTTGAAGCACACAGCAGATGTAACTTCATCTCCAGATGACTTGTGTCTCATAAATACGCTGAATTCTTTGCTTGCAATGTCATGATATTTTTAAAGTAGAGAAATGGGGCAAGCCTCTGCCATGAGCATGTAATGCACTCCCCTTTTTCAAGGAGAGGGTCGTCGTCGCCAATTTTATACAGTAAAGTCATCAAACGCTTAACAGACAGTTGATGATCCTTTCTCATTTCTGCTCATATGCCACTTTTGCACGTTTGCGGGTTTTTGGTGGCCCAGTTGTAAGGTAATCATCGTTTTGTTTTGGTACTACTGAGCCTTTCTTGTTTCTTTCCCTGTGCCTTACCGCAGCTCCATAAAGCACCAGCGAAAGGAAGTGGTGGGCACTGAGGCCCACTTGTGCAATGGCAACCACATCACACACGGAGACTTACTCAAAGTTAAATAGGTTACCTTTCAGTGATGCCCTGTTTCTCCTGATACGTGCAAGGAGTGACATGTGGTGCACACACACAAAAACATCAGAACAGAGACTTCAAATGTTACACTTCTTACCTGCATGTTGGTGCACGTGCTGAAGGGCTCAAGATTGCACCACGTTTAGTCACCCAAGTATGAACCGTGTAATGTGCTTTGGTTTTCTTATTGATCCTGATTCCTTTGTTTTCTTCTGTTTAATGAACGTGCAATGAGCATCAAGCGCCTTTGTCCTCATTATTACAAAGTTAATTGATACCAGGACGGCAAGATGGTTGTACATGGTGCACTTTGTACGTCTGCACTGTAATACGCTTAGCTCCCTACTGGAATGGTTTATAAGGAACGATCTTACAAGGAAAAGGACTTTCAGGAAGTAGGTTTGAGTCCAGCTGGTTGTAGCACCAGACTTGTAGCACCGACCAAAAAACCTTTAGAATGGTAAAAAGGCACAATGCTATTAGGTGACGTCGCAGAACTGAATAAAACCAGTAATCCAATCAAGCACCTGCCAGGACCTATCGACCGCAATTTGTATGTTTTGGGAAAAGGTTCTTCTCCCGAGCCTCATTGTGCTTGCAGATGTTTGAAGGGCCAGTGCTTGCATCCCCGTTCTTTTGCATCGTGTGACGGGGGCCCGGCACTGATGTGTTAATTGGATTGTCCCGGACGTTCTCAGTATAGTACAAATCTTGTTCAAGTTCATGTCGTTCCAGGACATCCAATAGAACAGAAGCGAGCTCCCTGATTGTGGCCTCTCCCGTTGTAAACGCATTATTGTCTGCGGGGGTGCAGAGCAGTTGACCAGGCTTGGCCGGCGGTCCTGCCTGAACTCGTGCTGCAATGTCGGGCTCTTTTGTGGGCTACAACCATTTGTTTTCAAGTGTGTGACTTCAAGTCCAAGTGCGTAACTTTCAAAGCCCTTCGGGAAGCCTCTATTACCTTACATTCTCGTATATACGGATGGCATCATCTGGAACACCGCCCCACACTCTTAAAGCTTTCAAGGAACTACCTTTTGATTGAATCAATGTATGCCTCCATATAAGGGCACCATATAAGGGCACCATGTTAATGCTGAACTTCATTCAATAAAAATGAATTTGGGGCCAAATCCAATCTTGCTAGTTACATTTCTAAGCAAGGTTTTCCAATACCTGTAAGTAACTGTTACTATTTTTATATAAGCATTGAAGAAAAGGGCAATGACTTGTAGCGTAGGAAGGCAGACTGGCATATCATGTTATTGTGTACTCTGGTGCTCTTGAGCTGGATGCTTCTGAAATTATGTTCATAAAATTACAACTAACCTAAGGCCCATCAAATAGACTTAGAACATTTTACAAAGTCTGGCTAATTGGCCACTCTGCAGCCTTTCTGTTGTAAACTTTTTTGCGGTGGTATAAATAACAATGGCTCTATACTAGCATGACGAACCTAAGTTCTGAAATTTGTTGTTGCGCCTCAAATGCTACAAAGTAATATGCATGTGCCCATCTCCATTAAAAGGTGCGCAATGGGACCTTATACTTTGAGATATACTTTGGTGTGGAAGTGGCTTGATATGACAGCAATCTAATCGTGCTACCCAGCCTCTGCAGTCCGTATGTAAAAAAGCAAAAGCAAGTTACCAACAAACTAAGGTTGAAGCCAAAACGCTTTGGCAATGTTTTAAGCACCACAAACAACACACGCCATTCAGTCCCTGCACTGTGGAGGTCCCTTTTCAATTCTCATCAACACAATCATACAAGCAAGGATGCGGCATTTAGTCGCACGTTTCAAGAGCAGAAGCACACCGCAACTCACAAAAGTGGACCTGCGACGTTTGAAAAGCCCCTACCAAGATAAAAGGGTCAGTACTATTCCTGTACAAGTTTCAGCAGATGTACTTCACAAAATATTTCCAGAACTGCATCCATTGCTGTCATTGATAAACCAATTTTCTTCAGGGACATGGCACGTAAGCCTGTGCTGTATTCAAGTGTAACCTTGCTTTTGGTTGACATTTGAATTATAGCCCAGGCGTTGAAAGTGTCATAGCGGCTGTGCATCGTTGAAATTCCTGTCACATGATTCACAAGAAGCTCCTTTGGTTCAAGGGTTACGCGCATTAAGAACCTCCGCTGCATCAACCTTCCATCCGTATCCTATCACGTGCTCTTGCTTACCACACAGAGCAGCCTGCTAGCTATCCAGCTAGGGCACCGCTGTTTCCCCACGTGTTATCGCTCAGAAGCAAGGCGTATCTGCTGCTAGCTGCCCAGCCAAGCCATCCTGCAGTCTCCCCACACAGGCACGTTAAAAACACACGGCCGAGCTGCTAGCTACCCAGCCAAGCCATCCAGCAGTCTTACCACACAGGCACGTTACAAACACATGGCCGAGCTGCTAGCTACCTAGCCAAGACATCCCGCAGTCTCCCCCCACAGGCACGTTATAAACACACGGCCGAGCTGCTAGCTACCCAGCCAAGACACCCCCGTCTCCCCGCTAGCGCACTTGAGCGACCAAGCCTGGTTTAAAGTACCTGAATCACTCGATGTTCTGTGCGATTTACCCTGACCAGGTTCGCAACCTATCTGAATGACGACAGACCCGTCCCCTTGTTGGGACTGCTGCTGATGCAGCGGCGAGCTTGCTCCTAAGGACGAGGCCTGCTGGTCCTGTAGTAGGGGTGAGGCCTCCTGTTGCAATAAGGGGGGGTGAGGGGGGCTGATGGAGGTATGGGCCTGTGATGCGTGAAAAAGCGTTATTTAGGTAGGTAGAATGAATGATAGAGTTGGATTGATGAGTTACGATACAGAAAGGTTTACAGGGGAGGGCAATTTTAGGCCTTGTGCATGCTGAGGTTGGAGAGAGACTGGGGGGGGAGATCTGCTGAAATTAAAAGCGTCTGGGCAGGAGAGTGTAGGAAGCATAACTTCTGGACGGCATGTCTGCTTTCCCATATAAAGTGGAGATTCGGCAATCTGACGTTGAGAGCTATCAATTGGTATATTTTTGGGTCGAATCGGGAGGGGGTGGATGGGTGGTCCCCCGGCGGGGTTTTTAGGTTTTTGAGGTGAGGGGTCTCCAGTTTTTTTCCAGGCCTCCTCACGTACTATCAAACAAGTCATCAAATTCCTCAACTCTAGCACAGTCGATTGGTACACTTTTTGCAGGGTGAATCGAAAAGGGAAGAGCAGGAGAGAGTGCTGATATTCAGTCAATTGCAATGCAACATGCACCTCAGCTAGCATTCATCATAGACGATTTGAAGTCTCTCCAGTGCTCCAGGGTCTTAGATAACAGGGAGAACAGAGACAAGCATGTTGAAAAGTGTTTCAAGGAGAAGCAGGAGGAGAAAAGAAGAAGGCCTTACACGCCCAAGCTCAGCAGTGACGAAGAGTGTGCAAGGGGTAAAGTGCTTATCAGGAAGAACACGAATGGACTGAACAGTGGGCTTAGAGACGTCATATGATTGATATTTGTTTTTGCTCCACATATTTTCAGGGCAGTACTTGGTTGTGGTGAATATGCAGATGGATGCAAAATTCAAAAAGGAGCAGATTGACACCCTTTTTGTCTGGGTGGGAGCACTGGAAGGGGGGTTTGGGGGGTGGGTGGTCTCTCGGGGGGTATACATGCCAATAATAAAATAAACCACCCTCCTGGTCAGGGAATAAAACACAAAAAACGGATAGTGTGATACTGGAAAAGGGGGAAATGAGTGTTGGGTGGTGAAGAAAAAGCTGCAGGTTGGAGCTTATGGGACAAAATTGAAAGTCTTGGTACAGGTTGCAACAAAGCAAGGGTTCGACGATGAATCACTCTGCAATTTATTAGGGTTGGCCAGACCCGTACATATGGTATACACTGTTTATGACCGTATTTTTGGTGAATTCCCTGCCAACCCTACAGACAAGGTATCATCAAGTAGCATAAGACGTATAGCACGAAGGGTACATTTTAGGGGGTTTTCATAGTACATGGATACATTACTTGAACACAAACACCTACCCACGGGAAAAGGCCAGCACGATATTCTTTTTCTGGCACGATACAATGCACAAACTCTCACATACACACACGCACACACATACACCCACATCCTCCCCCCCCCCCCACACCCACTTGCCCTTACCTACATAGCCGAACACTTGCACACACACAAATTACCAAACACACCTTTTGCTGCCCCTCAGGTGAGGCTGCAGCAGGCCCCTTGCGCAACAGCGCGTATGCACAGTGGTTGACCTCATACACCACAGCATCTGGCTGCTGCATGGTCACCGCAGTGCGCACCGCCTGCAGGCACGGTCAGCAGCAGTGTGCAACGAACATGAAAGACTTCCTAAGGCAGCGTCTGGCTGCTGCACCACACAGGCACAGCACGCAAACAAAATATGGAGAGCCTGCCTGGCTGCCGGCACCATACAGACCAGCGGCTGGCCACGGCAGGGTTGATACAATAAGCACCCATGAGTAGGGTTGGCCATAACCGTATATACACACCGTATATGACCGTATATTTGGTGATTACCCTGCAAAAATACCGCATATGCACCGTTTATACATGGTTCTGGCCAACCTACCCATGAGGCCACCGTATATAAATGGTTCTGGCCAACCCTACCCATAAGGCATACCTACAAGCGCAAGCTGAATCACAGGCAACTGAGCCCTTGGCTTTCAACCACGCATATATTTTATTGTCTCTTTTCCCCCCCGCTGCCATGCCGCTCTCTACGTGGCAGCTATGATCTTTCCAGTTTCAAAGTAGGCTCTACTAAATCACCTGCGGAATTACCTCTCTAATTGTACCAACCAGCACCCTAGCCTGCACCCCTTCTTTTCACAATTGAGCCAGCCTTTCGTAGCTCACCAGAGAAAGCACTAAGCACGTTTAAGTAAGAACAATCACACATGACACAACCTTCATCCCACATCTGTTAAAGCCAAATCCTATACAGTCACAACAGTTATGCACATTTTACAAATTTTGCAATTACAAGCCTCATCCATTAAAAAAACAAGCATGTCCTTTAAGGCACCCCACCTCTCCGTGCGTGACCACCAGCACGTTGCCTTGAAGCATCCCACCCCCTCCTTGCATGATCCAGTCCAGCTCAGATGCGTAACGCGCCCCAGCTTGAGCTGGCGTTTCAGGGTAGGGGGGCATGGGACGACCCTGTGGTGGTGTGGAGCACATGTGTGTGTGTATGCGTGCTTTTTTGGGTGCGCTGAGTTTGCTTGCAAGACGTGTGTGTGTGCCCCCTTTTTAAGCCCGTTCTGCTTGCTGATGCATCAAGACTCGGAAGAGCCATGTTTTTTAACTTAATGTGCTTGCATTGCAAGGCCAGGGATAGGTAAGTGCAGGAAGGGGCCAATACTGAAAACGCACGCCTCCTTGCCTATTTTAAGATTGCGCACACATCCATGCCTAACCTGAGACATATGTTTGCCTCAACGCCTTACTGAAACAGACGCACGCATCTATGCCTATGCTAAGATCAACACACACCTTCACGTCTATATTGAGGCAAACACACGCCTCCACGCCTATGCTGAGGTAAACGCACGCCTCAATGTGTATGCTGAGATCAAAACACATTTTCACGTCTATACTGTGGCAAACACACGCCTCCACGCCTATACTGAGGTACAAGCACGCCTCCACGCCTGTGCTGAGGTAAAACACGCTTCCTTGTGTATGCAGATGTAAACGCACACCTCCTTGTCTATACTGAGGCAAACACATGCCTTTATGCCTATGCTGAGATTAACACACGCTTTCACGTCTATATTGAGGTAAAACACCGGAGGGGGGCGACTGGGAATATGTCAAAAATGTTCCTTTTTTGCACTCAGAAGCCAGCCATTCACTGCCCCCTCAGCTAATTGACACCGTTTTTGCTTTAAATGAAAGCTTACAATAAAGCTACACCAAAATGTGCGTATATCCTTCTAAGTATATGTGCGCAAATTGCCAGGGGTTAAAGCTCACCCTGACCACCCAGACCCTTATTTGGTGGCTTTCTATTGCAAAACAGTACATGTTCAGCTATATCACCAACCACCTCACTGTTCCACTTCATTTCTTTTGCATTCATATTTGTTTATTACAAGAACTCCATACCACCAAAAGTCAAGTGATTTGGTGCAGTGGGTTGTCAGATCCAGCACACGGGTGCCTGAAAAGTAGGGTTCATGCCGCAGCTAATTTAGCCTATGCGCCGTCATTGGCAACAGTAAAACCCAACTGTCATGGACACCATTTGGAGCCAAGTTTGACAGTTGCCAATGACGGCGCGCATATGGGAACATTTGAAAAACACCCCCATTTGGGGGGTCAGTCACCCCCCTCTGGTAGAATATGCCTCCACGCCTATGCTGAGGTAAGCGCAGGCTACCTGCTTAGAGATGCAACATGCAGGAAACATGCAGGCAATGACCAAAACAAACAACGTACGTGGAGGGCCACAGGCTCTGTGCGCAGCCCGCTGCCCCCTGCCATGCGGGCAAGGCTTGCGAAGTGGAACAGGGCCTCCTGCATGTTCATGCCCCCCCACATCCAGGTTGCGATGGGCTGGTTGGCGACCCTTCTAGCCACGTCAGGGCGGCCGCCCACGAGCAGACGGGGGTCGCACATCTGCAGTTCCATTTGTGGTGTGTGTGTGTGTTTAAGAGTGTTAGTGTGTGTTTGCAAATGAAATTTGAGTATGCTTTGGTGTCTGCAAGCTCAGTGGATCATATTGACACCGTACCTTAGGGATAACACCCGCACAAATAAAGCGTTTACGCCCTGCTGAGGTGACTGCGGTGTTTGTAATTTATATTCATTTTGATCCTGCGGGGTTGTGCGGGGTTGGTGAAATTAAACTTTTTTGGGTCGCTGCCAGTCATGAACAGTGAGAGACCACCCGCCCTACCCCTTCCCAGCAGCACCAGGCAGCCTCATGTACAGCAGCAGCAGCAGCCCCAGCCCCAGCCCCAGCCCTAGCCCCAGCCCCGGCACCGATTACTCCCGAGGGGGGATTCCAGCGGAAAGCAAGCCGTGGCGACAGCCAAGCAGCAGCTGGCATCCATCCGTCCGAGTCAGCAAGCAAAAGCGGAAAGGGCTGAGCTGCTGGCGGAGGAGGCAGTCAACAAAAGGCCGATTGGCAGGCCAAAGCTACGGTCTCACAATTTGGTTAGGACACCTCAGAGGCACAGCTGTTATGCACAGATGGCAGGCATGAGGGGGAAGCTGTGTGGAGGGGGAAGCTGAATGGGAGGAATAGGTAGGGGTTGAAGAGGACCAACGCTTGCGCATGCAGAGCAGGTTAGAGCAACCCAGTAGCTAACAGATGAGCAGGTGGGGCAGATGAGGTTACGCACCAAGGCTGCCAGCACCCAGGCAACACCAATCAGCACGCACAAGCGATAGCAGCAGCAGTGATAGTAAGAGGAAGCGGGGGGGGGGTGTAGATTATTAAAGCAGAGAGCAAACTCACATGCAAAAAGCTTGTGTGCTTTCCTGTGCCGTTTCGTGGTGTTCTCTTTCATAGAAGTTGTTTTTGAAGCTTATTGGTGCTGAACAAGGCTAAAGGCCCTGCAGGGTGATGCAGGGAGGACAAAAATATACATTCTGGGGGTGCAGGAAGGGATTCTACTACATATTTCTAAATTTGGGGTGCGGGATGAGTACGCTAAATTACGGCAGGTAAAAGGTTGAAGAAACGGTTGCTTGAGTACCTACAACTTTTTGTCTGAGGCTGCCCTTGAGCAGGCAGGTCTCACACATACGTGTAGATGTAATATGTGTGCTGGCTTTTGCTCAATAGTAAGCAAGCAATGAGAAGGAAAAGGGCCACCGATTGATGTAATGTCAGTAAGACATCTCAGCCCTTTCAGTCCTTTCATCTCCTGCACAGGCCAGTGCTGCTTCTGTTGCCCAACTCTGTTTGAATTGAGTGCTCAAAATTGAACCTGTTTAAATCTCTGCTTTTGACTTGTGCACACATGGCTGCCCACCCCACCAACACACACACACAAACACACACACACATACGCACACGCGTACCTGTCCTACTGCCCAATGGTACCCTGAGCCACCAACCGGTCAAAAGCCACAACCATATTTATATACGTCACACACAAAAGCGGTGCACATGATGTATGCTTACCTCTCCCATGGCCCAATCCACGAGCCATCCGCTAAATGGGAAGCCACAACACAGCCAGCACTGCCATACGGCACACAAAAGCGGTGCACATGATGTATCCAGCATCTATCATATAGTGTGCTTACCTCTCCCATGGCCCAATCCACAAGCCATCTTCCTGCAGGGAGCTTCAGAGCAGCAGCCACCTCAGAGCTGGTTTGAAGGCAGCGCAGGAAAGGGGATGTCACCACGTAGTCAATCTGCACTCGCACGTGCGTGCACAGAAGCTGTGGTGCAAGAGTAGAGTGCATGTTCGACCCCAGGATTGCTGTGCGGAGGCAAGAGGGACGAGGGAGAGGTAAGCACGCATTGTGTTTAACCGCCATGCAGTTGGTTTGCAACAGATGCACGTGAGGCTTGTGATCCATCCATCCATCCATCCATCCATCCATCCATCCATCCATCCATCCATCCATCCATCCATCCATCCATCCATCCATCCATCCATCCATCCATCCAT
>Ga0307947_1000498_pt1 | contig 27648 bp, 21 predicted proteins | sample OrgLakmetagen232_FD_201840 | JGI IMG/M metagenome (GOLD analysis project Ga0307947, IMG submission 201840) | Saline water microbial communities from Organic Lake, Antarctica - #232 | ecosystem: Environmental > Aquatic > Non-marine Saline and Alkaline > Saline | place: Antarctica: Organic Lake...
CGCGCACTCGCACACGCACACGCACACGCACACGCACACGCACACACACACACACACACACACACACTCTCTCTCTCAAGTATGATCAGACTTTCCTTTTGTTTTTAGTTCTTACATAAAGCGTAAAACCAACCCAGCCGGTCAACCAACGTCAAGGTGTTTTAAACTGTCTCCACATCCTTCCCCGTCCACAGATGCTCGTGCTCAAAGCCCACTACCACCTCCAATCTCAAGCAAAGTAGCAAGCAGGGTTGCAGGCAGCAACTTGGCAGACAATTGTATAAGAAAAGGAGGTGATGAGGATGCAAACAATCGCAGCAGCCCTCCTCTCTTCGTAGGCGAGCAGACATGGATGGCCTACCTTCTCACCGCCTTGAAGACGCCATCACCCACAGGTAGGTCCACTCGATTTTGTATTACGGGTTTGCACTTTCTACATGTGAGCGCCCCTTTTGGGTTATAGAAACTACGGAAATTCGTGCACTATACACGGATATGGCTTGCATCCTGCACTTCCCTGTTCTGGAACACGCTTTTCCCTGTTCTGGAACACGCTTTAATGCACAACCAACCATCACAACCAATTGTGCTAACAGCTGCACTTGTGGGAATGATTGCAGACTCAGAGGATGCTTCTATCTTTTTGCGCACAAGGGATCTTACACATATGACAACAAGCCAAGAGGAAGAAGATGAGGTGTCTCCCGTTAGGTCTTAGATCCTACATAAAGCAGATTTTTGGGAGTGGCCTTATAGCTTGTCTTTTCTTAGGAAAGACCTTTCAATTGGTGCTATGTGATATATCAATTATTGCTGTGTGTGCTTGTAGAGGGAGGGGGACCAACGCCTCTATGTTTGTCAAGTAATACGTGGCTTAATTCTCGCATATAAAATCTTCTTATCCGTTACGAGATGACCGTTTTAAATATGACAAAATAAGAAAGCACTACTGCTTCCTCTTTATTAACACGTTTATTATGTGCTGGCTTGATTCAACAATGGTCTTTGCATGGCAAGGGGCTCATTAGCTAGGAAGAATGCCAAATCAGCAGCATACATGGCTGTGTGACCCTTGGTTCAAGACTGGTAGTATCCCTCAGCAATGTCACTCGTTTCCTTGCTTAGGCTCTTTGGAATTGTGTGGGGAGACTTTACTTTGCTGTTAGATTATCCAACAGTAGTGTGGTGTGCAGTGTGCAGCAAGGTGTCTCAATGTTTTTTGCTGACTTTGCTTGGCTGGGCCTGATATTTTATGTTTGTGTTTCGTCTCTCCATTGGCTGTTTTACACCGTGGGATGCTGTATGGCTCGACTCACAACAATATTGTTGATGTCCTTTCCTAACCCATTAATGTCCTAACCCATTACAATATTGTTGATGTCCTTCCCTAACCCATTACAATGTTGTCACTGTCCTTTCCTAATCCATTAATGTCCTTTTCTAACCCATGCCGGAATTGTTCACTATGGCGTTAACCAAGAGGGAAAAAAGCAGAAAGTGTAAACACTACCGGTATGGAATAGGAAAGGATGTTGTTTTGTGTTCTGCACCACCCAATGCAGAGACACACAACATCCCACCTGGATAATAAAGATGAGAGAAGTTTTAGTGGGGATCAGGTGGTTGGGAGGAAGAAGCCTGCATACCACCAGGAGCAGTGCTCGGATATATTTGTGGAGGTTGTGTTAATGTTTCATCTCATCCATATGATTTTTTTGCGGATCTGATTGCATGTAGGCTCTAGGCTCAACTTTTATGAGTGCTGTGGCATGTTGACCAGTAACTCTGATGCTGTGGAGTGGGTTCTTGTGTGGCTGCTGTAAATGGTGCCGTTTTGTAACCCTCACCCTAAACCCCAAACCCTAAACCCCATACCCTATAATTGGTGCCCTAACTGTGGAGGGTTGCATGTCCGAGTAAGTGAGGCATTAGCAGAAAATAACAGAAAAGAAAAACTACGCAGGCAGCAAGACACTCCCTGCATAAATTAAGAAAAAGGAGACACATTGGCCCGAAATGCCGTGAGCTCCCCCACCAAAGGAAAAAGAAAACTAGTGGGGATCTGGAGGGTGGCTGGCAGCCTCCTGCTCCAGACCCAGACCGCGAGAACGCTGGCTTGTAAACTAGTTGTAGTCAGTTTGTGCGCATAATGCACAGAGTGATGAGCATGCAATTGAAGGGCAGTCTTGTGGGCCCTCTGTGATTTGAGGCCGAGCTCTTTTAGATGATGCAAAGTGTTAGAGGTATGGATTGATCCTCCCATCCTCCCACACCAAGAAGGATGGTGTGAAGTGTAACTATTATAGCTTCTAAGCGTGTGCATAAACTCTCGTGCTGTTTGTTAAAGGCCTCCAGCTGGTGTCCAGGCCTAGTGTCTTCACAATACTTCTATGAGGTGTATCTCCCTCTTATTAGCGTTAAGCTTGTGAGCTCTGCGCACTTGTCCATGAGATCTAGCATGCTGCACCTGTTGCAAGTGGGGAGTGGAAGGTGGTTTATATTCAGTAGGTAAGGGAGTAACCAAAATAGCATCAGGGCGACTGGAAGTAAGCCTGTCTTGACAGATAAACGAGCATCAAAAAGCCAAATGGGTGAAGCCGTATTTCTAGCGTGCTCGGGAATTTGAAGGTTTTGTTGGGCAAAACGGTCATTGCTGCCAGCATCCATATGGATTATACAACCTGCCAAGGAGCCTTTGCTGATGGCTTTCATGATGAGTCTGCAGGCAACATTATGGCGTTCAGTGATCATGCCAGGGATGATATTGTGTGACTGGTTTTGGAACATTATTTTGTTTAGCTGATGTTCGAGGGCTTCGGTAGGTGTTAAACCGTTGTTATCTTTGGGAGGAGACACATTTAAGCTACCTGTGACCTTGGTTGTAATTCCAGAGATAACCCCCCCAGTTAGAGTAGAGTGTGAGTCTACTAGCTTGTACTTTGAGATTGCACAGGACGCCAGTGGGGCAGAGTAGGTCATCTGCAAAAGCGGCACCTCTGATATTGTTGGCGGCTAGGTGAGTTTGAAGCGTGCTTTTTTTTTGGGACACAGGTATGTTTGTAACCGCGTTCTCTTAAGTGTAACTATCTTAGGTGGGGCTCCATATAGAGTAGTAAGAGAAAAGGGGAGAGGGTGTCACCTCGTATAGTATCCCCTTTCTATGGGTATTTTGTTTGTGCAAACCCCGGAAGGCAGATTTACATTGGTGGCATGTTCATAGAGATTTCCGACAGCATCTATGGCACCAGTAGGAAAGCCAAGATCATACATGTTCCAAAGCATACAGTCATGGTCAGTGTTTGTGTTTGCAAAATCCAGCTTGAGTGGTGCTGAGTATGGAATGCGTCTCTGCGTACTCGTACAAGGTGCTGGTGATGAGGTGTCCAAAGCTTGTAAACACAGTAGAACAGCCCGACTCTTTTTAACTAGACCTTTAGCTCACTATACTCCTTTCTTGTCTCCCTAGTATGGGCTCGCAATGCTGAGAGTGCCGTGTTGGTGCAGCTGCGTTTTTTGGAGGGGAAATCTCTCTCTTCTCTTTGGGTTGTGTTGGAGTTGGTTTTGGCGCACCAGTCATCGCAATGGCTTAGCTGCTTCTATCCTGGCTAACTCTTAACTTCCCTAGTTATTTATGTTGAGTGCCTCGCGGTGGTGTAGCTAGATCGGCCCGTTGCCTTCTTACTCTTTACTAGCCCTGTCTTCTTAAACCTTGTTCTTTTTATGTAGGCACCAAAGTACGCCGGCTTTCCTTCCTTCTTTCTTTCCCGTGCTTGACCTTCTCGTATACGTTTTGCCCTTCTTCTCATCAACCTGGTTGTCCTCCCTACTTTCTTTTATCTCTTCCAGCCTGCCTCTCTTGCTCCCTTTTTATTTATCAACTTTCATCTCGTTTTAACCTCGTTGTAGGGATTTTGCTATCTCCCCTTGACCTATGTAATACGCCAACAAGTAAAAATAGTATGTGTAAGGCCAATCGGATGATACGGGGACACCTCAATTTCACCTCCTTTGTTTTTTTCAATAAGGATGGTATTACTAGTTTTCCAGGCTTTTGGTGTGAAGCCGGTAGCCCACATAATAATGAGGAGCATGTGTACGGTGCTTTGGATTGCTGCAGGAAGCTTCACCACCGCTGCGCAGAAGCTCGTTAACAATTTCAACTAGTCCTGGAGGTTTATTGTCACTCAGGTTTTTGATGCACTCGTTGAAAGCACTTTTGTCTAGTATTGACGAGTGCAGCCAGTTCCTGTTTTTAGTGCCTTCCGATTCAGCTAAAGTTATTTTTGATTGTAATTTAAAGGGATCTGGAGGTGGAATTACAGGCTCGTTCTCTGCATGTTCCAAGGGTAATACATAGGTGCCTCATCAGGGAGGTAAGTGCCCTGTTTAATATGCATCTTAAGGCTTGCCAAGAATTTTGAAGTACTTTCAGACAGAGTACTTGTGCTTACTTGTTGGACTCAGTTTCAATCGTGCCGGACTCGGGATCTTTTATGGCTTGGAGACTTGCCCGTGGTTGCGCATTTGGGTCTTTAAACATTTTTTGTGTACTTTTTGGGGTGCTTTATTGATCAATGTCTGTTGCAATTTACAGGCTATTGTGTTGGTTTTATAGTTGTTTATAGCTGCTGGTAGTGGCTGGCTTGCCTAATCTTCGTGTGTATGTCATCTAGATGTTCTTTTAGGGGATGATGAGTTATTTGTGCTTTATTGCTTGGATTGCCTTTTGGAGTGAAGGCATTCTTATGTTGGTAATTTCTGTGGTGGTGCCTTGGGCATTAATGAAGGGGGAGAACACTAAATTCCGGATGACTTTGATCCGATATTGATGGAGTTGTTTGCTCAAGCTACACCGCTTGTTCTTTACAGGCCGCGGGATGTAGTGGTGATTAATGGATTCTTTAAACAGAATTTGCTGGTCCTTATCGACGCTTTTTAACGTAGAAGGACAGATTTCAAGGGCTACCTTGTGTGATGACTCAATAAGATGCGTCACTGAGTTCTTAGCATAATGCTCAACTTGTTCTTCTGCAGGTATACCGTTAAGGTGTTGCAGCCTGGCAGAGATTTCGGCACTTGTACTTTCTAAGTTGTTAAGGAAAGCAACGGCTTGCGTGTGAGCGGGCACGAGAGCTTGCAGGGAACCATCAAGCTTTTGCACTATGCCATGCGAGGGATCAGAGAGGGCATTTGTGACATTTGCTGATCTGAGGCGGTGACAGGATGTATCAGAGGAGCTTGTTTTGTGTTTTTGCTGGTCTGTGTTTTTCATTTCTTGTAGGTTAACATGTTCGTAGGTATGATGCCCATGAGTGGTATATGGTCCCTTAAGTAGCCCAGGTCACATGTGTAACAAGGTTTGCATGTTTCCGCGAAGTCGGAGAGAAGTATGTCATCAATACGGCTAAACGAGTAAATTATTCCTTGATCGTCCAACCTTGTGGGATTGGAGAGGGTCCAGAGCCTTGCATTGGTTGCGTCAGAGGGTTAATTTGACAGCAAAGTAGGAAATGAATACTGAAATAATTTTGGTGCATCTTGTTTGCTAAACACATGTGTTTAGTAGTACAATCATGAATGGATGTATACACAGTACTTGCTTTCAATTAGACGTATATCGCGTTTGTTTCATTGTTTGTCTTTTGGTCTCATAGTCAGGGGGTGGCAGGGCCTGCTACATTCTTCTAGTTTTCATTGTTACAATGTGTGCCTTGTTGTTTACACACTTATACTGTACTGATCGATCGCTGCACCTCATTATTTCCCAGGGCTTGGAGGTCTAGTACTCATCCATTTGGCTGAGCATTGTGATGATCACTGGGCTAGTTGAATCCTGGATATTAACACACTAGAGACAGAACTGAGTTGGGTTTGGGTTGCTACCAACGTTGTGCCTCCTGTCTTGCTGCTGCGACTTCTACGGTTCACATAAACGGTGGTCTTCACAAATAACAAAGAACATAACACCCCAAATCACTCCCCTGCCTAAAATTGACATCGCTTCATTCCACCTTCCAGCGCTTGCTCATGCATACATCATAGCTCCTACTCTGTGTCCATTGATGCAAACTGAGCACACCGCAGCACAAACACTGCCGTCCCAGTAATCAACCTCCTGCATCTGTCATCGACATGCTACCGCCCCTCCACGCACAGTCCGAGTTACACGCCAAGACCGTGTTCACAGAGCCTTCCCATCCCTCACTCCCTTTCCTCTCGTTTCCTCTAAACCTGTGAAATCTTAGTGCAAGCTATGATGTAGGGGCCATTACCCGCCAGCCACTGCTTCCTTTTCCACAGCCTTCCTCACAGCTTCCCCGAGCCCTGCTGGAATGGGCTGTCCTGCCTGCAACAGCAAAGATCAAACATGATCTGCCTTACAGTGCTGCCTTATAATCTCTCATATATACTAGCTCTGTTTTGTGGTGGAAAATATCAGAGGGGGCTGACTGAGCCAAAAAAAAGGGTGTTTTTAAAATGTGGATTGAGCATGGGCCCCAAAGTTTGCTAGGTTTATGATTGGCACCCAGAGACCGGCCGTGCTCTGAATTTTTATTTGCACCTGAGCTTGAACCTAGCAACTTACGGGGCCTGTGTCTGATTCTCCGTGGCGTGGACCCCACTTTTCACCACAAAATCTTCACAGCAGATCACCCAATCCACCAAATGGCATACTTTTGTGTGGTATGGTGTTGTTGTAATAAACAAATATGCAAAAAATCAAGTGAAAAGATGAAGTGCGTGGTGATGTGGCTCAACATGTGCTGTTTTATCATAGAAAGGCACCAAATTAGGGTTTGGGCAGTCAAGGTGGGCTTTGACCCCTGTCAAGTTGCGCACACTGTGACTTACATGGATATAAGCACATCCTCGTGCAGCTTAAAATATCAGCTTTCATTTAAAGCCAGAATGGTGTCAGTTGGCTGAGTGGGCAGTATATGGCTGGATTCAGAGTGCAAAAAGGGCACATATTTGGACATTTCCCCAGTCAGCCCCCTCTGGGAAAATATTTACGGTACCCAATACCCGGTACCAAAGTGGCTCCACCTCCTCAATTAATGAGGGGAGTGGCTTACACTGGCTGCGTAGTTTTCTTTTCTCTTACTTTTTTCTACAAAACGTAAATAGACTAAAGGACGCGTTCAATAAGCAGTACAAACGCTGGAAGGCCTTGATCTTGCAGACACATTTAGCTGCACTTGCCTTCTGGAACGAGTTCTTGATGAGGTCCGCTCTAATTTGATCAACGGGCGGGGCAGGCGGGGCCCCGAAGCTGGGCAGAAAGGGGGATATGAAGGCATCCAGGGTCGATATATCCCACACCTGCATCACAGTGAGCAGTGACAGAGGAAAAGCAGCAAGTAGGATTGATTGGGAGGACACCAGCCTATAATCAAAGCTGGGCAGAACGGGGGAAGGGAAGGCATTCAGGGTTGAGCTGTCCCACACCTGCATCACAGTGAGCAGTGACAGAGGAAAAGCAGCAAGTAGGATTGATTGGGAGGACACCAGCCCATAATCAAAGCTGGGCAGAACGGGGGAAGAAAGGCATTCAGGGTTGAGCTGTCCCACAGCTGCATTACAGTGAGTAGTGACAGAGGAAAAGCAGCAAGTAGGATTGGTTATATGGAGGACACCAGCCCCAAATTGAAGCTGGGCAGAATGGGGGAAGGGAGGGCATCCGAGGTTCAGCTGTCCCACTCCTGTATCACTGTGAGGAACAACAGAGGTCGGAAGAACAATATTCAATGCCAATGGCAGGGATGAAAGTGGGAAGGCGATGGGGAAGAGATGTCACAATCTGTACACTACCGCGTTCAAAGAGCAGAGCAGAGGGAAGGAGCACCCCACATCTCATCAGAGGTACATCAAAAGTGATAAGGGCTTGACACGTAACGCATTTGTGATGTTAATGTGTGTGCACGTGCGTGCGTGTGTGTGTGCTTATGTGTGATGCTACGTGCCGAGTTATAGAGCAAAGCCGGATGAGGGCTAGAGCAGGTGAAAAGGGGGAGTAGGTTAAAACCAAGTTTACAATGGGTATGAGGAAGCATGTGTAGGTGGAAAGGGGGAGTATGTACCAGGCTATTGGAACCAAGTTTACAATGGGTATGAGGAAGCATGTGTATCTCACCCCGTTTCTACATAATACTTTATGTTGCATGTAAGTGTGACAATGCTACCCCAAAAAATGCGCGTGTTTGGAATATTTGAATCAAGTATTTGAGTATTTGGAACCAGTTAGGGCAACACGTGGGCCCTCCTCCCATGCCAACAGCGCTCCATAACGTGCCTTCCATCAGTCTAATTGAAAGCACGCAGATCGAGAAGAGGGTCAAATTATTATATTTGCCAAACGTACAGGCAGCGCTCAGATTTAAGTGTGGCAGCTTCAACGATTGTTGCACATCACCAACATTGCAGTGCTTAGTGCACTGCACTTAGTGCTTAGTGCACTTAGTGCTTAGTGCACCGCCGTACACCAGTGTGCACCTCCGCCTACGCACACTTATGTGCTGCTACACATTCATACTTCCTCGCACACCCAGACCTGCCTTTGCTTACGATGAGTGCGCACCTCTGCGTACTCTGTGATCTGATTGCATACCTTTGAGGGCTCTGTGATATATCACCAATTACTCAGTGATCTGATGGCGTACCTCTGAGTGCTCTATGATTTTGCCACTGCTGGCATCTACTGTGTAGGTGGTGGTGCCTGCAGAGGGAGAGTATATGCAACTCGTAATGTATTTTTATTTTTCCACTGCTGGCGCCCACGGTGTACGTGGTGTTGCCTGCAAAGGGAGAGTGCGTGCAGCTCAGATTTCTCAGTGCCTTGCCACTGCTGGCGTCCACTGTGCACTTGATAGTGCCCGCAGAAGGAGGTGTGTATGCAAACAGGGACAAAGCACATCTGTCCATTCTGAAGAGCACGAGACCGGTGAAGCTAACCCAAAATAGGATAAAGACGGGTCCAGACGCGCACATGCGCATCTATACACAAGCACAAGGACATGCTTCCTGCGTCTCATTAAACTAATGCCATTTATGAGTGCCTTTTGTATCGTCATTAGCTCGGGCTTCCTTACAAAGGTGCAAATTCACTGATGCGTCTAGGATTCCCCTCCAAAAGACAACTGACACACAGACTCGGCAAAAAATTTAGTAGGATCCATCCTCACACAAACGCACCAGTGTATGGCTTTATGCGGACACCACCTCCCAGCTTGAGCGTGCCTTCTAGCCTCCATCGTAAAATGACCCGAGTGGGGCTGTCCACCTGAAGTGTGGTTGTGGAGACGACCGGTGGTTTTAGAAGGGCAAGGACAAACACATGCATGCATGCATGTCCGCATGGGCAGCTCCAGTCTTCATTCCCAAGAAGCTGACAACGTTGCTATGGTCAACGGTATGGTAAGGTTTATATCGGAGCAAACGCGTTGGCTTGCCAATGGTGTGTAAAAACTCCGATATGTACCTCAACATGGTATGCCAACTTCAACTGCAGGCCCTCATCAGAAGACGAAGAAGGATTTCCGTAGTCTTAACTCATTTCGGCACAAGGGACTCGTGGGTGCTGGCACTGAAGCGTTGTTTTAATCGTACTGGGTGATAACGATTACACTGTCGTAATAGCTACTTTTTTCTAATTCTATATTGACTGATCACACTGTCGAAACGAGCTACTTTTTTCTAATTCTTTATTGACTCTTTCTCAGTAAGCTCAGGCAGGTCATCACCTTTAGGCTGATGAGGTCCGCCTTTGAGGCTGCAGGATCAAACAACAGCTTGATGGCGTCCGTGTATTTCTTGGCTCCTGCATGGTAGATAATTCAGTAGTGAGTGAAAACTCATGAAACACTGCATCTTGATTGCGTGTTTTTGAAATATACCCAGCTAGTGTTTCGCATAGGAACGCCTTAAGTCTTGCCATGTGATTAATTCTTGTACTATTTTTGAAAAGTAAGCTTACTGCATGCAAGCTAGAGCTCATGAGACGCAATCAGTCAGGTTGCAAGAAAGCACCTTCTTGCCAGCAGTACCCGCATTAGATGATGTAAAGCTCTTGCAAGATTTAGTCGCTAAACGCCTCAGCGAACATACATCTAGTGCAACCGTGCACATTTAATCTCAACATCACAATTGTGCATGCTGTGCGATGTCAGTCCACTACTTCTGCAGGCAGAGTTTGATGCCCACCCTTGACGTTCGTGGTCGGATCCTTGAACATACAGTCATCATCATAAAGGGACTCTGTCAAGTTCCCGGTCACGTAATATTGCCTGATGGATAGCGCGTGCAGCAGTGAAAGGAATTAGAGTACACGTGCAGCTTAAGTTTAGTGAGGCTGCTGACGCTTTGGTCAAAGCCTGAGGCAAAAAATGACAAGCTTGTACGCCAACTAGCGCCCACGCAATGCTGCATCTAGTAACCCACCCCTTTGCAAAATCTGTTGCAATCATGTTTGCGACCTCCCCAATGGCGCCAGGCGCAGGGGCTGCTGTTGCCTCTGCCATTCCTGGCACTTCACCAAGAGTTCTCAGATTTGCAATTGCAATCAAGCCAAGCAACTGCGTCCGCCTACTATTAGTGCTGGGAGCCTCACCAGCCTGAGTGTGTGTAAGAGCGTGTCTGACTTTAGAGCGCACGCTTGTTGGGAATTTGAATAGTTTGCAAGTATTTGTTGCATACTGTAGTCTCACCTGTTTTGGCTGTGCTTGACTGCAAGGTACGTGCAGCGGCCTACTTGATGGCCAAAGTTTTGGGCTTGCATACCTGCGTGGGATGCTGCGGAGTCAGATCCTTCCTATAACAAGGAGGGTTGTAAAAATGACTTGCCTGGTTGCATTGGGCTGCCCAATCCCGGAGAGTCTGGAATGTTGCTGGAGTTGCATGTTAGCCAGAAAAACTAATTTGTAATAATAGCAGCTGATAAAAGTAGTAATTTCTATTCTGCATTACAAATGCTGTGTGGACACAATTCCGTGTTGAACCAGAGTGTGTCACATCGATACCTTAATCCTCTAAAATCCAATTACCAGGCACACACAAGCAAATGTGGAGCAATTAGAGGGCCAAACAGAGGACATGTAATGGACCGTTTGACCGTGCTAACTCGTGCATTGGTAAGGCGTCAACGCAGAGCGCATGCGCTTGCGTGCTCGGAAGTTTGTCTGTGTGTGTGTTTGTGTGTGTGTGTGTGTGTGTGTGTGTGTATGTGTGTGTGTGTGTGTGCGTGTGTGTGTGTGTGTGTGTGTTTGTGTGTGTGTGTGTCTGTGTGTGTGTGTGTGTGTGAGTGCGTGTGTGTGCTTGTGTGTGTGCTTGTGTGTGCGTGTGTATGTATGTGTGTGTGTGCGTATATGTTTGCGTGTGCCTGCCTGTCTGTCTGTCTGTCTGTCTATCTGCCTGTTTTCTGGGATAGATGGGTCTTTGTTAGAATTTGCATACATGTGAATGCATAATGCATGTTAATAGCTGTCAAGCTCTTAATGTTTTTGAGCTTCAAATCGTGCTCCTGTGCAAACATCAAGAACCAGCACCCTCCTCCTTTTTCCTTGCTTCCAGACACCACCTCTGTCTACTCGCCCCCACCCTGTTGAAGGGGGCAGCCCAACGTGGCAGACCTGCTCGTCCATACTCCCTCCCCTTGGCAAAAAAAGTAGGGGCAAGTCGCGTGGCATAGTTGAGGTGGAGAGGGCTTATTAGCCACAGGAGTCATCTTGCGCTGTTTTCCAAGCCCGCAGATCTCACTTCATGGCACATGTGCATGCGTGTGTGTATGTGTGTATGTGTGTGCGTATGTGTGTGTTCGCACACGTTCGTGTCAATATGTGGATTTGCATGAAAGTGTCAAAGTAAATGCGTTGGACTTTTCAAATGCCTACATTGCGCTTGTGTGTGAATGTCGAACTGTGTGCAGGCACCACCTTGCACCAGATTGAAGATGGGCTGTGGTTATTGAGACAGGTATGGCATGTTAGCGCCCAAATAGGCCACAGACCCCTCCCCCCCCCCTCCTGTAGAGGACACACACATACACACACTGTGCATGCACACTGAAGTGGCTACGCTAGATGGACATATACACACTGTGCATGCACACAAGTGGCTACGCTAGATGGACACACACACAATTGGCTACGCTAGATGGACATAACACACAAGTGGCTACGCTAGATGGACATACACGCTGTGCATGCACACTGAAGTGGCTACGCTAGATGGACATATACACACTGTGCATGCACATAAGTGGCTACGCTAGATGGACATATACACACAAGTGGCTACGCTAGATGGACATACACACACTGTGCATGCACACTGAAGTGGCTACGCTAGATGGACATATACACACAAGTGGCTACGCTAGATGGACATACCCACACTGTGCATGCACACTGAAGTGGCTACGCTAGATGGACATATACACACAAGTGGCTACGCTAGATGGACATACACACACTGTGCATGCACACTAGTGGCTACGCTAGATGGACATATACACACAAGTGGCTACGCTAGATGGACATACACACACTGTGCATGCACACTGAAGTGACTACGCTAGATGGACATATACACACAAGTGGCTACGCTAGATGGACATACACACACTGTGCATGCACACTGAAGTGGCTACGCTAGATGGACATATACACACAAGTGGCTACGCTAGATGGACATACACACACTGTGCATGCACACTGAAGTGGCTACGCTAGATGGACATACACACACTGTGCATGCACACTGAAGTGGCTACGCTAGATAGACTGCACTACATAGACTTTACCCGTGACTGAATACCCATATAAATTCTGAAACTGAAGTAGGCATTAATGGTACATGTAAACATTTTGGCCAATCCTTTCATGGCTATGCACCAAACAGCGTATGCTCTCTGTTGTTTGCCTCCAGCAACCCTCCTGGAGGCAAAAGACAGGAAGGTTCCCCTCCTTCTAGTGTGCGTATGTGAGTGTATAAGTAGGGCTGGCCAGAACCCTATGTATACGATGTGTATACGGCATTTTTGGCAGAGAAATTACCAAATATACGGTCGTATACGTTGTATATATACGGTTCTGGCCAACTCGAGGTACATGTGTTCTGGGAATTTGTCCTCCCCCCCTTGGATTTTTGCTCAACTGCTACCTTTCTAGCATACTCAACGCCTTTTCTGCACGCATCATCCATGCAGGACTTCTTTGATGGGAACCCAGCAGGTATGCAGCCAGTCGATCGAAGCCGAGCAAATTTGCTTCACACGGTTTGTACTCATACACACGTCAAAAGTAGAACGACCGACCGTGCTTGTGCGTCACTTTTCATTTCGCGTGCACCGCGCTCCAGCATGACAATGGCTTCCCCCTCTCAAAATAGTGATAGTACATCCTGTGTCTAGGAAAGAGTGCCGGTTGTGAGGTGTGAACGACAGCTTGCTTCCTACTTGCCGCCCTGTTGCTTGCAGCCAACGCGTACAATAACTGCTTTGTTGTGGAGTTGCCAGGCTGCATGGGCCTCATGGTGATCTCGCCCTGCAGTATGACGGAGGAAGCAACGGTGGGCGGGTGCCGTGAGTGTGTTCAATTGTATGAGCGGTGAGTGTGTTCAAGTGTTTGAGCGTGAGTGTGTTCAATTGTTTGAGCGTGAGTGTGTTCAATTGTTTGAGCGTGAGTGTGTCCAATTGTTTGAGCGTGAGTGTGTTCAATTGTTTGAGCGGTGAGTGTGTTCAATTGTTTGAGCGGTGAGTGCGTCCAATTGTTTGAGCGGTCAAGGAGCTGGAATCGAGTTCAGTGGTAGAGGAAGCATAATGAGTGGTTGATGAATATTTGGACGAGTGGGGGCCACAAGGGTGTGACATAGGAAACTAATCTGAGTGCTGTGAGTGTGTCTGATTATTAACTGGGTCAGTTTTTAGGGCGTTTAAGAACCTTTCACTGAATCTGAGACCTAGGAAGCAACCTCGCTGGGTGTAGATCTCAGAATGTGCGTAATGTTGTTTGGGTGCTTTTGTTGTGGTCGTGCAATCAGGGCCTGCACTTGGGTTCGTAACATAACAGTAGAAGTAGTAGTTTTGTGCAGGTGTTTGATGGGTGCTCAGAAGGGGTGGTTTGAAGAGCTAGGATGCCTTACTGTGCATATGTTTCGTAATACATGGTTTGGTGTTTGGTGGAACTCTGCTTCTCACAAACAAGGGCAGTATGTGTAAAGCCTGCTTCAATCATCCCTTATCCCTTCCTGTCTGCTTCTTAATAATTGCACGATTCGGCAGGGCTTTGCCTATCGCAAAAGGGATTCTTTTAAAGTTTACTTATTCCAAGCAAGTAAACAGTCCCTTTGGGTTTGGCAGGGCCATGCTTAGTTGAGGCAATAGATTGGTGGCAATTTGTCCTTTGGCGTGCATGAAGCTCTGGCTCGTGTGAGCTCTAGCTGAGAGCCAACTTCTTGATCAACGCACTCATTTTTCTTCAGAAATCCTTTCACCTCTATCATGTGTGGTGTTTTGTTGCTAAGAGTCTTTGTTTGATTGCCCTGGGTCGAAGTCGTAAGCTAGACTTACGTAAAGGTTTTCTTGGGTGGCAAAGACAAGATTTTTTGAGGGGGATAATGTTGCTCGTCTATGTTTGTCGTGAATAACAGATTTCAAACGTCTAACAATTTAGATTTGAAGGAGGAAATTGAGAGCTTTGACATTTGATCCTTGCCTTGAATGTGTGTGTGAAAAAGGAATCAGAAACTACGCAGGCAGGGAAAAACCACTCCCAACTTAAAAATAAAATGTGATGCGAGTTGGTTGTAGTACTGGAAAGGGCACATCTGGTCAGATCACGTCTGGTGTCCAGCTAGTATATTTCATGTCGAATGTTAAGAGATTGCGCACACACACATACACACTTAGGTAATAAAAAGCGCACACATCTATATGTGTGATACATTTGTCGAAACATAAAAGTACAAGCACTCACATACCTGCAAACACACATAAAAAGCATACCCATGCACACAAGGCACACATGCACACTGCCCTGCAGTTCTTGCTGAAGCGAATCCCTGGAGTTGAGGCCAACGGTATCAAGTGCGTGTCTCAGAAAGTCAGTCACGAAATACTCAGCCGGAAAGCCCTAGATGCTGTTTTGATCACAAACTCTCCCTTTCTTTGATCATAAACCCAGCCGCTTCTCTCACAAGTAATATTGTAATGCAGGCTAGCCTATGGTGCTTAGTCCATGATTTGGGTTATTTTCAAGTCTCTTGATTTTGTTATTTCAAGCCTTTTCTGTCCAGCACCTGTTTCACTAGAATTGATTTTGTTATTTCAAGCCTTTTCTGTCCAGCACCTGTTTCACTAGAATTGGTTTTGTTATTTCAAGCCTTTTCTGTCCAGCACCTGTTTCACTAGAATTGATTTTGTTATTTCAAGCCTTTTCTGTCCAGCACCTGTTTTACTAGAATTGCCTGTCCTGCGTGCAAGGCATGAAGGTTGTTTTGTTTGAGGCGCATGTTCAGGGTGCAATTTGGTCCAGCTTCTGTCCAGCACCTGTTTCACTAGAATTGCCTGTCCTGCGTGCAAGGCATGAAGGTTGTTTTGTTTGAGGCGCATGTTCAGGGTGCAATTTGGTCCAGCTTCTGTCCAGCACCTGTTTCACTAGAATTGCCTGTCCTGCGTGCAAGGCACGAAGGTTGGTTTCTTTGAGGCCCACGTTCAGGGTGGAATTTGGTCCAGGGTGCTGATGTGGCCTCAACATGTATGTCTGACTGAACTACTATCACAATTATCACAATGCGCACCACCATAAAAACCACCTCTCCTCTTCGATCGATACCAGATCCAGGAAGAACCACACAAATACATGACTACCACCACATAACCACCAACGTCATTTGCTCGTAATGTATGATCTTCATATACCGTCACTGTTGCAAACACCATTGCCTGCTTCAGGCACATCGTGTGCAACTCCGTATCTCCAGAGCACTGGTCATTTCTGCCTGGCCTCTTGAGAAAGTTTCCTGACGCCACAGTGTGGGCGTGCCCAGGCAAGTGCCCCTTATTTGCCTGTAGGTATATTTTGAAGGGGAAATGACAGGCTGTTCTTTTTCTGCTAGCGTGTACAATACAAACAAGAAAGGGGCATTCAGGCGCCAGCACTTGAAAGCTCTTCACCGCCTGCCATGCTTACCGTCTTAGAAGCAAACTTCAAAATCAAGGACAGTCCCTTTGCCAGCACCTGCAAATATATCCTCGCTTTCAGAGATAGAGCACAAGTAGGAGACATGAAAGGAGCCCTAGATCATGACAAAGGTGCCAATTTTATACACACATTATGCGTTGAGGCCCAGCACCTCTCTCTCCCCCCCCCCCAACACACACACGCACACACAAACACACCAAAACAAATATTTTGGCACTGCCACGTTATTTCTGCAGGCAAGTGCTGGTATCAATATTGTTCTTAGTGCGAGGGTGCATTCAGGTCAGACAAAAACCTCCGGCTTCTGGTGTGCACCAACCAATGAGGAAAGGAAGGAATGTAAAGCGTTTTATGTGTGTTTCTTGCTAACTTAATTATTGTTGTGTGTGTGTGTCTTGTTGTGCCGCTGCAGGTATTGATTCAACTAGCCGGATGGTGGGAAATGCGGGTGGCAAGGATGTTTGGATGGGCCTGCTCACAGACATAAAACGGAGTGATGGTTGTGCGCCCGTCATCAGGTTGGTCCAGTGTGTTTGTGTTAAAAGTTGTAGTAACATGAAATATTCTGTGCCGAAAATTGTGTCATTTTTGTGTTTTCGTGCCACTTATCAGAGAGGGGAACAGGAGCTGTGCAAGAACACTGCCCCCACGTGATTGAGAAAAGAAAGAGCAGCTGCTTCATTTCATTGTTCTTGCATTCGTAAAATGTGACGAGCAGGTCCCACAAGTGCGTTGGTAATTATTGGAACGGTGCACATCGTAGCTACACACCTCTGGAGTGTTTTCCTCCCAGTAATTTCCACTCGCACTTGCTGATCAATGCTCTCAGAACGGAAAAGCCAATTGTTGCTTTTGCCAAGGTTTACGCATGCCCCTTACGTGTTGTCTTTTTATCAGGGCATTATTTTATCAAGCCGATGTGTGGGATGTGTGCAACTTGTATTCCTTTATCAAGCTGTGCAGGTTTTGAAAAGACAGCACTTATAACTCCATGCCAAGATTACCTGCACTTCCACGCAACGTGTGCTTCTCTATCAACCTCCACCAGTGGAACCCTTCACTTCGCAGGACCACGAGAAAAATCCACGTCTCGTACACATTCTGCCCTTTCTTTGCACCCTGCAAGTATTTTGTTCCTTATCACTGGGCCTCCACTTATGCACCAAATGAAATATAGCAGAGATCGACGCCTCACGTTTTGCACCTTTACATTTTGTCCAATCCCACACCCTCTCTACAGCCCTGCTAGCACTGCGTCCCCTCACTATCTTCACGTATGCCCCAAATGAGAGACAACAGAGAACAACGCCACACCTGTCACACCGTCATATCTTGTCTGATCCCACACCCTTCCACACCCTCACTTTTTATGCGTGTGTGTCTATGTGTGTGTGTGTATGTGTGTGTGTGTATGTGTGTGTATGTGTGTGTGTCTATGTGTGTGTATGTGTGTGTGTTAGTATTTGATTTTTTCCATGGGACCTTATTCCTACCTGCACACGCAGGACGATGAAAACAACGCCACACCTGTCACACACATACCATCATATCTTGCCTGATCCCACACCCTTCCAACCCTCACTAGTGTTTGTTTTCCCCCCATGTGACCTTATTCCTACCTGCACACGCAGGACAATAGAGAACAACGCCACACCTTTCGTACCAGAGGAGCTGGGAGGAGAGGTCGAGTTTGTGGTGTTTGCCAGCGATCCCCCACTGCTGCAAGAGACGACTGTTTTTCTCAAGTCCAGGCATGCCATCGTCTTGGGTGATTTGGTGGGTTGCTAAACACTTGAACGTACATGTGCATACTAGCTTGCGCACATGTGCCTTCACTTATAATGCCGCCTTGCTTGGATGAAAAGGCTGACCTAAAAATACCCTGATGTAGATGTGTGGTGATCAAATACCCTGCTGTAGATGTGCTGTGATTCACTACCCTGTAGGTGTGCTGCGTTTCAATACCCTGTTGTAGATGTGCTGTGATTCACTACCCTGTAGGTGTGTGGTGATTCCAAACCCTGCTGTAGATGTGCTGTGATTCACTACCCTGTAGGTGTGTGGTGATTCCAAACCCTGCTGTAGATGTGCTGTGATTCACTACCCTGTAGGTGTGCTGCGCCTGAATACCCTGCTGTAGATGTGCTGTGATTCAGTACCCTAGATGTGTTGTGAGTCTATTCCCCCCTGATGTAGTTGTGCTGTGATTACGTAGAAGGCGAAGGGGAAAGGCAATGCGCTGTCCTTGGCGACCTACCAGAATGTGCAGGGTGCGAGGCTATTGTATAATGCAAATATTATATAACATTACATAACATTATATGGGTCCGTATAATATTATACTCTTCGAATCTCAGAAACTCAGCTCTCTGAGCTCAGAATCTCAGTTTTAACAGATTATTCAAAATAGCTAAATTACCTAAGCCTTGTGAAACTAGACTCTGAGGGCTAGCAGCCTTATCTGGGGCAGAGTAGTCCAGGAGACGTGTATAAAAGGTTAAGGATGCCAGCCATTGAAATCCATTGAGCCAAGGCAAGAGGTTCTCCTTGTGGCGGACATGCACGGAGGCCCTGTGCACTCGAGTGAAAAAGCAGGACATACACGGAAGCCCTGTGAAAGCGCAGGGCATGCACGGAAGCTCTGTGAAAAAGCAGGACATGCACGGAAGCCCTGTGCACTTGAGTGAAAGAGCAAGACATACACGGAAGCCCTGTGTAAGAGCAGGAGGGCATACACGGAAGCTCTGTGAAAAAGCAGGTCATACGCGGAAGCCCTGTGCACTCGAGTGAAAGAGCAGGACATACACGGAAGCCCTGTGAAAGAGCAGGACATACACGGAAGCTCTGTGAAAAAGCAGGGCATGCACGGAAGCCCTGTGCACTCGAGTGAAAGAGCAGGACGTACACGGAAGCCCTGTGAAAGAGCAGGACATACACGGAAGCTCTGTGAAAAAGCAGGACATGCACGGAAGCCCTGTGCACTCGAGTGAAAGAGCTTCACCCTCCAGATCCTGAGCCCCCACAATCCCTCGCAAGCAGCGCTTGAAAACATGCAGCATTCCCAATTAAGTTCGTGATTACTTCAAAGCTCCCACCAATTTTACTTCAGACACTTAGTATATACATTGCCTGCCAAAAATGGCAGTTTCTTATGTGATGAGGAGCATGTGTTAACACACTCTCTACTCAATATTTCCTTCAGGAAACATTAGCGATGGATCTCAGGGGTATTAGAACCCCACCCCGTTGGAAATTTTATGGAATCTCTCAGCCTGGGAACTATTATACAATATAAAATCCTGGGAATATTATACATAAACATCTCGCACCCTGGTTATGTGTATCTTATTTGTGTGTGTGTTTGTGTGCGTGTGTATTTGAGTCAGTGTGTGTGCGTGTGTGTGCGTGAATGTGTGTGTGTATGTGAGTGCGTGTGTGTATGTATGTGTGTGTGTGTGTGCCAAGAAGAGAAGGCTCCCTCAACGGTGACTGCAATCTGCCTTCACAGTTAAAATAACCTTCAGTTAAGTTATTTATAATGGTGAATTGGCAGGTCTCGGATGGCCAGCAGAAAATTAATAAGTTTCATTCAAATGATAAAGTCAGGAAGCCCCCTTAAACCTCCTTCAAGGTCTGCGGTACCTCAAGAAAAATAAAAGTTTCTTGTGACCTTTCAAAGGCTCTCTCTTTTGCAGTCGTCTTGTACCCAGGGAGGAGAGAGAGAGAGAGAGAGAGAGAGAGAGAGAGAGAGAGAGAGAGAGAGAGAGTGTAGGAAAAGGGAAGAGAGTCTGCTTTTGAGGTGTCTGTGTACGTCACAATGCTTCGGGCAGCGTTAGCGACTGGAATTCATACTTTTATACCTTATTAGACTTGAAAGGAAATCGATGGTGCGCCAGGAAGCTTGTACCCCTTTTAAACTTTACAAATTAGTGGCCTGTCGTATAATGCAAGCCGTGCCGTGTCTGCTTCCTGATAAAAAAAACTCGATTTCTGCTCACCCATCACCCATCACAATTAAGATGTTCCTTTTTACATACAGCACTCACGCCTGACGCAATCAACCTGTCTTTCCTTTCTTCTTTCCCCTTTCTTGGTCCTGGTTCTGGTTCGGGTTCGGGTTCTGGTTCTTGGTCTGGTTCAGTAATCGACTGCCTTTCCTTTCCTTCTTTCCCCTTTCTTGCTTGCTGGTCTAATATGCACGCACATCTCACTCACACACAAGGATTTAAGCAAGATGATACAGTCTACGCCTCGCTTCCCAAGAGTGCACGCACATATCCCTCACACACAAGGATCCAAGCAAGATGATGCAGTCTACGCCTCTCTTCTCATTTTTGCAAACCTCGCATTGCATTCACACACACACACACACACACACACAGGGATTCAAGCAAGATGACGCAGTCTACGCATCTCTTCCTGGGTTTGCAAAGCTCTTGAACAGGAGCTTCAAGCTGCAGGGTCAGCTTGCAGCACCGATTCCGTACCCTGCAATGATAAAGGTATGGACATGCGAGTGTATGTGTGTGTTTGTGTTGCGTGTGTGTGCGTGCAAGCTTGTTGCGCACCTACTGCCTTGCCACCTAAGCGTTCTGATTAGGTGTTTTATAAAAGGCTTAGGTTATTTTGGCAATTACGTGCTGGAAAGCAATCAAAACCTGCAAGCATTGGGCACATATGAGATTGATCAATATATCAGGGTTATGAGAGAGATGGCCAGAACCGTGTATATACGCCGTATAAAATCGTATATTGACGAAATCCCTGTTAATTATACCGTACATACATTGGATATATATGTCTCTGGCCAAACCAAGTTATGAGCAGCATAGCTGTGTACCAGTGTAGCAGGATTCTGAAGTGAAGCAGAATAGTGAAGTGTAGCAGAATAATGAAGTGTAGTAAAATAATTCTGAATGGAGGCCTTGTTGTACGTCAAACCTATTTTGATTAATCTGGACTGCACCTTAGCTGCTCTTTTTTGTCTTTTTGCATTTTTCTTTCTTACTCCCACACGCATCACCCCTTCCTCAGAGTTGTGTTATAATCTTTTGTTCTCCTCTTTCCTGCTGCAAACACAGAATCCGGAGCTAGGAGCTGCTTGGTGAGCGTTAAGGGTTTAGGGGGAGGAGGCAACAGTATAAAAAGTGGCGCGCAACTCGACATGCTTTATAACACAGCATTTCCTGGGAGCCTGGCCGTACGTTTGACCTTGCATCATAATTGTTCTTTGTGTGGCTTAGCTGCATGAGAAGAAATGTATAAGGTAGATTGCAGTAAAAACAAGTGAATCAACTGCTTTGATTACACCAGCAGTGGATCAAGCACTGCCATTTTCAATTCCTGGTGTGTCAGAAAAGCACTATGCTTTTGCGTGTCCTGCGGTTACCTTTCTAACAGTGATCACAATTCACAATGCTACGGTCGATTGTGTCCCAGAAGCGCTGTGCTTATGTGTGTCCTGCAATTCCCTTTCTAAACGGCAGTCACATTTCACAATGCTACGGTCGATTGTGTCCCAAAAGCGCTGTGCTTATGTGTGTCCTGCAATTCCCTTTCTAAACGGCGGCCACAACTCACAGTGCTGCGGTCGATTGTGTCTCAAAGCGCTGTGCTTATGCGTGTCCTGCAATTCCCTTTCTAAACGGCGGCCACATTTCACAATGCTAGGGTTGATGTGTCCGAAAGCGCTGTGCTTGTGTGTCCTGCAATTCCCTTTCTAAACAGCGGCCACAACTTACAATGCTACGCTAGAACCACGTCCAAGAATGACTCAAACAGACTCCAAACTCGTGCACTCGCCTTTTTTCGCATGCATGCAGGAAGTCCAAAGTCTTACGCTGGCCGATCTGGGACCGTATCCTGTGCTGCCACCTGCAGCCCGTTGTAGAGGATGGTCGAGCTGAGCTTTTGGCGTGCTATGCGTACCTACCCCGGTCGAGCTGAGCTGCTGGATTGCTATGCGTACCTACCCCGGTCGAGCTAAGCTGCTGGATTGCTATGCGTACCTACCTTGGTCGGGCTGAGCTGCTGGCTTGCTATGTGTACCTACCTTGGTCGTCTATAGATTAACCCTGTAGAAGAGTGGCTCGATAAAAGTAGAAAAGGAAGGAAAATTCAAAGAGAAGAGAATTTGACGGCAACAGTTTGCAGCAACAGAATGGGCTTTCGTAGGGGTGACGCCTGTACGACTGTTTTCTATTTGGGTGACGCTGCATTGAGAGACACGAGAGAGAACTTTTGCCAATTGTACTCTATATCCATGCCAGCAAATTGGCTTGTAGCTGCTCGTCTTGTTTCTTTCAACAAGTTGGTCAAGTTAAGTATTCTTTGTGGCGCATCTTCTTGGTGTATTGCCGCAATGCACACTGCAGCAGCTTGCTGGTTCACTTCAGCAAAAGATTTTTTGAGGAGTGTGTGTGTGATTGACTATGGGAGTGGGTAACACTGCCTGCGTAGTTCTTTCATGTTCATCAGCGCATTGACGTGTAGAATTGTATAATATATGCAAGCATTGTAATAATTACATTGTAGTTTTAGATTGCCTTGGTGACTTATGGTGTGGCACCAAGCCAGAAATTTGTCAGGAGAACTGCATTTCTTTGTCCTTTATTATTCCACACGTGCTCAATTAAATCTGGGTTACATATCTGGGTTTAAAGGTATTGTCTATTTGGTTGCTTGTTGGCAAATCTCGGCGGTTGCTTGCTTGTGTGCCTTTCTAAGCAGCCATGCCAGGCTGGAGGCCTTTGTAATCCAAACTAAACTTATGCAGCTTCAGTCACCTGCTGCCATCTGCAATCCCTTTGTTCCCGCTAAGCAAGTGGTTGCCGCTAAGCGCCTCTTTGTTCCCGCTAAGCAAGTGGTTGTTTGTCCTTTCACTCATTAGAGCCCCCCCAACCTTGTTCGTAAAAGTTAGTGCAACATTTTGAAGTATGCAGCATCAGGAAAGACTGTTACCTTCTGCAGCTTCAGTGTGATTGTGACATATACGGTATGCACAAACACAATACTCAGCGATCACAAACACCGGCTACTTAAATATAAACAGCAGTAATTGCTGGGTGATGATTTATGTCACACATTCTGGTTACCAAGATAGAAATTGGAGCAGGAATCAGGCTTGGAATACCTGATCCGTAATCAAACGGTGATCAGAAGGAAACCCCGGCATAAGTAGTTTAATTACTATGTAGTGCTCAGTGATAACATCATCGGTTATTGAATTTAAAACAGTAGTAATTGCTGGGTAATGATTAAGCTTTAAGTAGCTGTGTGACAACAGGACGCCTCGGTGAGTCTGTAAGGGGCTAAAATTTTAGAAAGCCTGTGTTTGCTATCCCCCCTGATGCTGCGGCGGGCCCTGGGAGATTTGTCTGATTGGGTTGTTGACTTTAAATGAAGCCAGTTCGTGTCAAGGACTGATGAAGATGGAGGATACGCTAACTGCTGGCATTCATCAGGAGCTGGTCTAATTCCAGCAAATCTGCAACTTTCCTGAGATATCCATTGATCTCCCCCCTTTTTTGTATGTGAAGGTGTCTTACGGTAGTCGGCAGTAGTGGCACCTTTCCTTGATTATTGTGGGGAGTGTTTCATCGCTCCGTATTTCTTCTTATCCTATTTCCATGCATCTAAAATATGGCATCATGTCACTGTCGATGTCTCTCACCGCATTCTGTCTTTGCCCTCTCTTCTCCTTATGAAATCATCATCAGTATGATTGTGCCTTTCTCTTTATGAAGTCATCATCAGTATGATTGTGCCTGATCTGCCCAAATAAGGATCCCTCCTCACTTTCTAGGCAAATGTCACTTCTTAAACAAACGTGCGGCTAGTTCTTACTGCTGCCCTCCTAGCAACTGTAAATATATCCTTATATGCAGTCAAACCAAGAAAAGGGGGCTGCAAGTTGAATGTTGCACAACCAAAACACTTTTGCAATCAATGCCAAAAGCAGCTCTGTGTGTTCATGCATTTGTGTATGTATGTATGTGTGTGTGTGTGTGTGTGTGTGTGTGTGTGCGTGTGTGTGTGTGTGTGTGCGTGTGTGTGTGTGCATGTATGCACAGACTGCAAATATGCAAATATAAAATCCAATCGATGGAATTATGAAAATAAAACACATGCCACTTTGTGCCATTGCACAGTGGCCGCCTGACCTGTGGCTGTTGATTGTTGATGACAATGAAAACGTGATAACTACTCCCTATTGCAATCCCACCTAGCACCCAAAACAAAAAGAGGGTCGCAGGTCCAATCTGAAACCAGCTCCTAATGAGGGATGATAACGGCTAAAATAATAAAGGTTGCAACCAGGCGTGATTTATAGTCAGATTGCTTGGCTGATCGGCTATTGATAATGGTACTGAAAGGGCGCACCTGGTATGGACAAGTTTAGCACCGCACTTAACATATTGCATATGGAATTTGCAATCAAACTTTTAAAGGAATAGGACAAAGTTTTTGAGAGTTTTATTGTGTGCTTGCTTTAAATCGTGCCACCCACTCCCAAAAGGAAGGCGTAGAGTTAAGTTTAATTTCATAAGAGGATCTAGTTCTGTGTTCAAGTTCTTGTTGTGTTTATAGTCCGCGGAATTCAAACCAATTCAACCCATCGCCTCTCTTTATTTGGTGATCTTGACATATGGAGTGCTGCAGGTTATGCCTCGTTACTCCTTACTTATTTTTTCTTACGAGTTATTTTACATGATTTCTTTTTTGTGTTTAACTGTCAGACAGCAGTGTGTACGTGTACACAAACCTCTCAACGCTTTTTGACTTTTGGCCTAAGACTTTTTTTTTGTGCCCTTTCTGTCGTTTGTCTGGTGGAGTGTTATATGACTTTATACATTACAGTGTTCGTTCCTGGTTCATGCCGGGTGTACTGACCCCATGGTAAACTTTTTTGGTGTAATGAGGTGGATGTCACGCTCTTGAAATATGCCGAGATCTCTTGTTTGATGCTGTCTGTGGAAGGTGGATTTGCTCAGGTGATCCTGACCTTCCTTAATTGCCGCCTGCCACTCTGAAGAACCATCCATAATTTTGTTGTTCTTTTTTGCAAAGCCAGTACAGCATCTGGACTGTTGAAGGTAAACCTGTTTTGTCTAAGAAGCGGGGTGGATAGAGCCACTTCAAAACAATCCTAGTTTCAAATGTATCAGATATCTGGAGATTTTGCATAGCTAGCCGTTTGCTGCTGCCTACATTTCTGGAGACTGAGCAAGACCGTAGGAAGCCTGTTTTGATGATGGCTTTCATGGTCATGCGGCGTGCTAAGCTATGCCTTTTAACGATCATAGTCCTTGCTACAAGTGTGTGTGTGTGTGTGTGTGTGTGTGTGTGTGTGTGTGTCGGCACCCTGAGGGGATGTTCGGGGCACTGTAGTTGTGGGCAAAGGGGGCAAGTTATGCTTATCGAGCGCTTAAAGCGTACCGTATGCTTTTGGTTGTTCAGAGTTCCTTTTCTGCATTTCATAATGATGCACTTGGTTATAGCAGGGACATAGGATGCTGTTAGGTAAGCGCTGCTTGCGGCTCCATTGGCAGTGCCATTTGTGATAAGGGTCTGGTAGTAATCATGGTAGTTCGCCACAGTGCTGGCAATTTTCTAGTCTGGGGAGAGGGTGCATGCGTGCGTGCAAGGTGTAATTGTAATGGATATAATTTTATTTTGCCAAGATCATCGGCTCAATTGTGAGAAGGTCACACCCTTTTGTTTGTATCTTTTTTCGAGGACTTCTCATCAGACTGACCTTGTTTGCTGCGCATTAAGTTCAACAATCATCTTGTTTCAAATTACCTTCCTCAGCAGAACACTAACCTTTTTCTCTTCATTCCGCTTATGGATTATTTGTGGCTGGCCAACCCAGTTCAGCAGCCAACCAGCAAAAGAACCTGGCTCATTGTAACCAATTTATATTCTTGCCACTTGTGTCAACACCTTTCTGACAAGTGTAAATGGTGCACTCTCATCAGGAGCCGGTTCCAAATCAAATCTTATCCCCATTGGTCTTATTTTGTGGTAGAGGAGTTATACGGTACCAAAAAATGGCTGTTTATAATCCTGTGAAAGATAACTCCCCGCATCATTGATGGAAAAGAAGGCGCATTGGCACTGACGTAACCTCTTCCCAATGGAAAAGTAAGAATTTGATGCACGCAGGCTTGGGAATATAGAAGCGGATAATGATTGATAAAGTAGGAAACTAGAAAGGAAGAAGAAAAAATAGGAGCGCACCTGTGTGGCCCCGCACGGAGGTAAACACTGCTTGGTTCCAAATTTATTTGGATGTTGCGATTCATTTTGTTTGGATGTTCTTATTTGTTTCTTGCTATTTGGAGACCAAAATTTTGAAAAGCGCTATCAGCGCATCACCTTGAATATATATACTTCGTGCAAATATGCTAGTTTTCTCATTTTAGCACCTTATAGCTTTGAATTGACGGGCTACACTAAATGGGGTGCCTTTGCAAGCCTGCTACTCCTGAGGTGAATGAGCAGCACACATATAAGGCAACAAGCTGTCAATAGGTCATAACTGCACTTGCACTCTTACAAAGCGCTCAATTGCCAAATCCAAAATTGCAAGCAGGCTGCGGCACAGCAGTCCCAGATTCAGCAGCATACAAAGGCCCTCATCAACCAGGTAAGACAGTGACCAGAAGAGCCTGGCGTGGCCAACAGTGTACAAAATTATTCACTGCATTGGCATGGTCAACCCCCCTGCCTCGCCAATGTGTGCCGCAGGCTAAACGCTATGCTGAGGTGCGGCAGCCACCAGAGGGTAAGTTGTGATACCCTGCATTTTTATGTACAAGGCTTTCGTGCATGTCGCACACATACACACACATACACACTCACGCACGCACGCACGCACGTACATACACACAGACACGCACGCACGCACGTACATACACACAATCGCACACACACACACTCACACACACTACACAGACACACGCACATACACGCAAACACACACATACACACATGCATGCATGCACACTCACACACACATATACACGTACACACACACGCACACATACGCGCACACACACATACACACATGCATGCACACTCACACACGCACACGCATACACACGTACACATGCTCATGTAGACTGACACATGCACAATGCACACTCATACACCCACACGTACACCCACATGTACACACACAGACACACACACAGACACACATACACACGCACACACATACATGCACACACACAGGATTGTCTATGTTTGCCTCCGCTCAGAAGATGGGATGCGCCTTTGGGTGGGTGGTTGCTGAGCCTGTTTGTCGGCTTTTTTTTTGTCGTTCCTGTAACGCGTAGCATGTGTGTGTGTGTGTGTGTGTGTGTGTGTGTGTGTGTGTGTGTGTGTGTGTGTGTGTGTGTGTGTGTGTGTGTGTGTGTGTGTGTGTGTGTGTGTGTGTGTGTTTGTG
>Ga0307947_1000499_pt1:0-25000 | contig 27640 bp, 29 predicted proteins | sample OrgLakmetagen232_FD_201840 | JGI IMG/M metagenome (GOLD analysis project Ga0307947, IMG submission 201840) | Saline water microbial communities from Organic Lake, Antarctica - #232 | ecosystem: Environmental > Aquatic > Non-marine Saline and Alkaline > Saline | place: Antarctica: Organic...
CTATGCTTCCTGAAGTGTACACTGACACAGTAGCCTGTACTTACAATGTCGACGGAAGGTGTAAAGGTATGCTTACTCCCGAGCGCCTTAACATACTACGAAAGGCATTTGACAGGGCAACACGCAGCGGTCTACACGATCACGTCCGACCTCCTCCCATTAGCTTTGCATCAGAACTTGTAGGCCTCATCGCACGTAAAGACATCTCTGCCTCTAAACATACGAACAAAAAATCATAGACTCTTTTGCATGGATACTCCCCTCCCACATCACCGCCACCTTCCAAAAATGCGTGGGCCCTGGTCACTAAAAAAAATAGCATCCCCCCTCGACCATGACCCCAAATTCCCCCATTACTGGAGTGAGCACCCAAGGGACAAAGTGTTTAGGGCAACTACCAATGCCTTCTCCTCCCAGTTTTCTGGGTTCTCCATCTGCCATCCCATTTACCATGAAAACACCATGCTCTTAGCAACAAGACACGCCATCTACTCTGCTGCTGTCAGCACAGAGGAAACAGCCACATTCATGCTCCTCCCCTCCTGGAATAAAAAAATGACCACAAATCCCTATGCATCACTCTGCCGCAAATACCAACACATGTGTAAATTCCTGGGCACCATCTCATCAGACCGACTCTAATATGCGAAAGTGCCCTTCTGGAACAACATACAAATACCACCTTCCAAACACTCATGGGAATTGAAGATCATTGCCATATGGAACACCAAGGGCAGGGTCTGCCTCAATGCTCACAATACAGACTGGCTAAAAGAACTTGCCAAAGAAATCCCTGAGGCAAAGTGGGGAATTGATAACATACATAACCATCCCTATCAAACAGCCTTAGGTTCCGGACAACACTCAGGACTTAACATATTTAATCAGCTACCCAATGACCACCCTCAAGCCTCAGAAGGCCCAGATAAAACTTGGCAAGTGCCCTGATGAGCACTGACCAACCTGATAATTGTAATATCGACGAAGCACCCCAAAACAGCTCCAGCCAAAACCTAACCCGTAAAGTAAAATATTGGCGGGATTAGACCTACACTGGTGGCAGCCTCCAAAAGAATGAAGTAGGGCAAGACACCAAATCAGGTGTATACCACCCTCACTTAGACGTTTCCCACTATGTAAATCCAAAAGGCATGGGTATAACCAACACCATCTCACGTGCAGTGCTAGCAGCTATAGCAGCTGCAGTCATACATGGCTACACACATATGGCCACAGACAGCCTTACATCACTGCACCAAATTTAAAAAGCAGCTGTCACACCCGAATTGTTACGTGGATATATGTATCGCACGAAGCACAGAAATGGCATCTGTCGGATTACCCTTTTTAGCAACGTTTCATTGGCATCGAAGTCTGGTAACCCACCGCAAAAAATCGTGGAGGACCTTTAGGGTTCGAACCTTGGTAGTTGCAAAAAGGCAGTTTTCCGACCCGGTGATTTTCGACAAGTTGGGATGCAAAGTGTTTGTTTAGTCAATCGCTTTGGCACCTCTGGCGAGTTGATCCTCCACCTGGAACTCTAGCAGGGAGCCTAGTCCCACTCCGAGGACGGAGTTGCCAAGGGGGGAGGAATGTTACGTGGATATATGTATCGCACGAAGCACAGAAATGGCATCTGTCAAATTACCCTTTTTAGCAACGTTTCACGAATCTCCATCGCCACCACATCCAAGGAGATGTCCTTCAATCCATTGCTAAAGCAATCTGCCAATCACCATCGCCCATCCACTTCTTCAAAGTAAAGTCCCATGCCGGTATTATTGATAATGAACATGCCGACGCCCTTGCTAAAAAGTCAGCCACCACTCACGCCAACATTGCTGACACCTCCATCAGAACAGCAGACCCTGAGGGAAATCCCTTCTACAACATCCACTTGCTTGCAAAGAAGACATAGAAAACCAAACACAAACCCATAATTATACCCATACAACAAACATGGCCCATTCTCCTCCCCCAAAGCTTAAGTACCTACCAAACCACTGTGACGCCCTTCAAGCACACATGCATTTTCTCCATAAACTGGGAAATGCCAAAACTGAAGCGAGCTACCATGCGTACTACCAGACCCTCATAAAGGACGGCACTGCCAATGGAGCCACTAGCAATGCTTACCTAACATCATCCGATGTCCCCTTTAAGACCAAATGTATCATTATGAAATACAGAACAGGCACCCTATACAATCAAAAACATGCGGTATAGTTCAAACTCTCAACAAGTTAAACTTGCCCCCTTTTGCCCACAAGTAGACAGTGCCATGCACATCCTCTCTGGGTGCCAACACACGCAAATAAGGAATATGATCACCAAAGACGCAACTTGCTTAGCATGCCGCATGATCTTTAAGGCTATCAGCAAAACAGGCTCCTTAGGATCATGCATTGTCTCCAAAGATATAGGCAGCAACGAACGGATGGCCTTGCAAAATCTCCAGACTCCTGAAACATCTGAAAATAGAATTGCTCCCAAATGGCTCTTCCCACGACCCCGCTTCCCAGATAAAGACAGATTCACCTCCAGCCGCCCAGATTTTGTGCTGGTTACTCCCAGCGCTGCAAAAACACAGAAGCAACAAAATAATGTAGGGGGGTGGGTTCTTCGAAGTGGCAGGGGGCAATTGAGGGAGACTGTGAGCACTTCAGCAGCACCGCCGGCCACCAGTAGAGCCACCAACCCCAGACAGCACCGACCTAAAGACCTCAGCAAACCTCGGCGTGACATCCACCTTGTCGAGATCAAGTACCTTGAGGACACCAGACCTCAGAACCAGCTGAACGCCGCAAAGGAACAGCACAAGAAAGACCTTTGCAACATTCTCTCCAAGGAGCCTCTGTTACTCTTCACATCATCCTTTTGGGTGTGGGCGGCACCATCTACAACACTCACACTCTGAAGCCTTTCAAGGAACTGGGTCTCGATTCCCAGAGAGCTAAGAAGCTTGCCTCCAAGCTCCATGTGCACTCTGTGAACTTTGCTGCTAAACTTGTCCATACTAGACGTGCCCTTTCCAATACTGTTATCAACTCTCATCAGGAGCCGGTTTCAGGCCAAGCCTGCAACCCTCCTGATCCCCATTGATTTTTCCTTTCCTTTACGCGATGGAGGAGCTTTACGTATTTACGGTACTCGGTACCAAAGTGGCTCCTTTTCCTTACTTAATGTGGGGAGTGGTTTTTACTGCCTGCGTAGTTTTTCTTGTTTCTTTTCTAATGAGCGTACTAAATGTAGCTTGATGCTATTTTCTCTTTCGTATGAAGAATTATTATTGGCAAGAACCTGCCTGCATCCATTTCGAAGCTATACATATATATTATACCAGAGGTGGTCAACTGGGGAAATGTCCAAATGTGTGCCCTTTTTGCACTCGGAAGCCAGCCATCCACTGCCATTTTATCCGATTGGTACCATTTTTGCTTTATATTGAAGCTGGCATTATGAGTTACACGATGATGTGCTTGGATTCATGCGGGTTGCTCTGTGTGCAAATTGGCAGGGCTGAAAGCCCACAGTGACCACCAAAACCCTAGGAAGGTGGCTTTGCATGGGAAAACAGCATATGCTGGCCTACATCCCCAACTAGTTGACCGTTTCACTCCATTTCTTTTGCAATGATGTTTGTTTATTATAAGGACTCAATAACACCAAAAATCATGTGATTTGGTAATGTGGGTGGTCTGCTAAGATTTTGTGGTGAAAAATAGGGTTTACACCGCAGGCAATCAGACCATTTTCCCACTGGAAGCATTCAAGCTCAGGTGCTACCTCTGGGAACTGAGCTTGAATGTTGCCAGTCCTGGCCACCGTACTCAATTCACATTTCAAAAATACCCCTGTTTGGGGCCTCAAATGATCACCTCTGATAATATACATACTTATATTCAGTCAGTACCGTACCGCAGTCCAAAACATATTTGAGGGTCAATCAAAACCCATCACAAACAAGAACTAACTTGACATTTCATCAACAACACTGCAGAAATACAAATGGTAAAGCGAAAATGCACGTGAAATTAATGATATAGAGAAGTTTGCTTGCAGCCCGGTCATGCTCATCAATCGGAAACCAGGCTCTCTTGCACACATCTTTAGCTGCTGCAAGTCACACATAGCTTTGCTGCCCTGCAAGCAAGAAGGGGAGAGAGGAGAGAAATTGTATGCATCCTGGTACATCAGGCCAAGCTGAAAAGAGTGTGCTTGCCACACACAGAATCTTCACTTATACAGGGCGCTAATGCTGCATTTCAGCAGCTAAAAATGGGGAGAAAATATTTTGAAATGCAAGGCAGATGTGTAGCGGGCTTCTCCCCTATGCCCTTAATGCCTTTTACTGCCCTGCAGTGTCCTTGGATGCAAAATGGAATAAAGGTGTTGCCCAGACTGATGATCACAGCTCTATTAATATTGCCCATTGCTCAGAGCTACAACTATTCTCAAGTTGTTTTTAGTGCATCCAAGTAAAAAACAGAGCTATTCAACTCATGGCTCCGACGCCTGCGTATTGACTATAGCCTTTTACGCCTTCCGCCCCCTAAAATAGTTTAACCTTATCAACGTGAGCGGCTGTGCTGCCTGCATTGTTTTACCTTACAAGAAAGTATCATAGATCGCAGAGCGTCCTGCTCACCAAGATGAAATACCAATAACAGCTCAAGAGGCGAACAATTAGCCAGTCTCTTTGTTTCTTTTCAAATCCTTGTTTCCCCTGGCTTAAATCTTTAAAACCAGCAGGATAACGTAACACTCAGCTGCCGTCCCCACATTTTCTTGCAAGGTAGCATAGCAATATCAATTGAAAAACCGAAAAGCTTGACTTACCATGCCGGGGGCTTGCCATCCCCATACTTCTTCACAAGGCTGCATGCCTCCCCTTCTTCTCCCTTTGCCGCCAATGTAGCTGAGTAATCGTCGGTGCCGCCAGGTGCGTTGGCTACTGTATGGCTTCGTCCTGGGGGAGCCTGAGCAGCCTGCAGGAAACACGCACGAGACATGAGCCGTTAAAAACACTGATGGCACAGGCATTGAGGATCCGAACTGGAAAGCTGCGTGCATCATATCAACTGTGCAGCATGAATGCACCTCAACTTCTGGAAGGAGAAGGTGCTCCCGTTGCTCAAAAGGGGTTCCCCTGACACAACACGCACCAGTGTTGTGATTAAGACACAAACATCAGACAAGGACGTTCAAAAGTACTTTGTATCGACAATTAGTTAATAATTCAACCTATTTTTATACTCACACAACACACCTCTGTGTCTAAGGCAGAGCCTGAGCCTGACGCAACAGCCTCCTGGCCGTGTGGTGTGGCTCCACTACCAGCAGCTACGGCCCTGGCAAACACACTGTCTTCGCCAACACTGCAAAAGAGCCCAGTTACGAGATGAGACGATCGTCAGGCAAGCTGGGAGGCTGCTGTGTGGTTTGCAGTGCCACAGACTGTGAGCAACAGCCTGGCAGATACAGATGTTTGCTAGGGAGTTTCTTTGGTGTAGTGTACTGATAATATTTAGAGGCGCGCACATGTCAACTGGGAAATTGGTCTCGACTGAGTTTGAGCTAGTTTTTAGGTCATTCTGTCAAGTCACGTGACTCATGTGCTCATGTGATGCAAAGAGCCCACAGGTTGATGATTAAAGACTGTGGCAGGTGCAAAATGGTGGACCAACGTCCTGGCACCACAAAGGAGGGTGGACAGGCAAACATTAGAAGCTTAGTGATGCTTGCATAACTGGTGATTCATGTTTGCGTCTACTCCATGACAATGAGCATCTGGCTGCCGTTTGCACCAGCAACCATACCCTCGAAAGTATTGAATAAGCAAGCACACACACACTGTCGCTTTGACCCTTTTACACTCCTTCCTCCCAAGAGTCGCTTTCCGACCAGATCAGGCTTCAGAGCATCGAACCTTGAGCACTCCTGCGTTTCTTACATGGTGAAGGGGTCCTGCAGCAGACGCAGCAGGTCTTGCAATTCTTTGTAATCACCAGCCTCCGCTGCTTTTATGGCTTCTTGTGCCATCCAATTGCGCAGCACAAACCTGCGAGCCGTGGCATTATTTGCATCAACACGTAAAAATGTGTTATTCCATTCAAGGTAAGTACGAGTCGCACACCTTGCTCCAATTACCTTCTCGATTTGTTTAGTACCATCTTACAATTTGCCTTTGCTTTAAACTAAACGTTGGAGCCCCACAACAACCTACCTTGGGTTTGTGGCATTCTGGACGCGCACACGCTCGTCCGGACTGGCTCCGGCCTGAGATTCTTTTGCCAGCCTACACACATGTGTGTTTATGTGTTTATGCGTCAGTGGTAAATCGGTGCACGTGTGTGCGTGCAATTTGTGCTTACGACCATGTTGCCATCATTGTGCTTGACAGAAGATGTAATAAGCATGCTCAGCCTGTCTCAAATGCCTTCCCTATGCCTGCAGTGGGACCAGGCCTGGCTGTCAATTAGCAGACAGACAGACACACAACTGCACAATAACAATGACTTACCTATGTCCGTAGCGCTGCAGCCAGCGTGACCAGGCCTGGCTGTCGTTCGTTGCCTTTTCCTAAAACGTATGAGTGCATGAGCAACAAACAAAGTAAGTTTAAGCGCAGCTTACTCACCTGTCTCTGCATGAACAGTATGTGTTTGTGCGTGTTTGTGCGTGTGTGTGTGAGTGTGTGTGTGTGTGTGTGTAAGTGTGCTAGAACACCTGTCCCTCTTTAAGTGATAGATTGGTTCAGAACGAAATTACAGACAGTGTTTCACAGATGAGTGCATCTGTACGGTTCTGCCAAAAGATATGTTCTAAAGTCAATTCAGCATATATTGTGAGATGCAGTAGGAAGGGAATATAATGCCAAGGATACTCAGAACTGCTCTAAGGCCCTTGCAACGTGCTCTAAGAGGAGAAACGGAAAATAAAGGAACAATGAAGAGCAAAACTAAGCTCACTCAAGAGTAAATTTTGAGGACTAAGGGGTAAAGAGATAAGAAATAACCGAGAAACACAGATAAAAGCAAGAGTGATATAGTAGCAAATCACTTCTACTGCACTACAAGAACTGGAGTCCATGTGCTTCACACTGAACTCGGCAGTTCTAGGGGGCAATATCTACGCAGGTCCATTTCAAATCGAAGTGCAAAAGAGGCACGCACATGCCACTCAAAAGCAAAGTCTGAGTCTAGTTGGCCAGCAGATGCTGCAAGTGCCCTAGTGGCATATAGACTTCCAAAAAACAGCCGTGTTTGCGTACATCCAAGACACACATACATCACCTGCTGTCACCTATTTCCAATGACACCTATTTCCAAATATACAGCACAAGGTGGAAAGACTGGAAGCAAGGAGCAGGAAACCCCTCCACCGTGCAAATGTGTGTGTGTGTGTGCGTGTGTGTGCGCCACCGACTTCGTCTTTTGTGCATGCACCCGTGTGTGTATGTGTGTGTCACTGTGTGTCACTGAAATGTGTGTCGTGTGCACAGGGGTGTGTTCGTTCACCTGAGGTGACACTGACTTAAGCCGCTCAGCGTTTTTGGCCTTCTCAAGCTCGTTAGTCAGCATCTGTGCGTGGCAATTGAGATATTGTGTATGAGACCATTGAAGCTCAGCATTTGACACACAATTAAATTCATGCAACTTATAACTTAGTGTGCTGGTGTATGTGTGTGAAATAGTGTGCGCACATACATATGGGACTAAGGCATAGGTCTAATCCCTTAACAGTGTAAGCTGCACACATTTGCAGAAATTACACAGCATACACACAGCATACAGACACGCAAACACACAAACACACATGCGCACAATTATACCCAGACCAAACACACCCCTTCCCCCGATTCGCACACACACACACACACACACGCACACACACACACAAACACACACACACACACAAACACACACAGGCACACACCTGAGGGCTGAGGCCCATCATGAACAGCAGGCCAGGATCCTTCTGCATCAGCATCGACATCATCTGCACACAAAACCAGTTTTGATCTTCAGCACTAGCCCAGCAGCAAGGTGGTAGAACAGGATCAGAACTCGTCCAGCAGCAAAATGTTAGCAATAGTCCGTGGTGAATGCTGAAGTCCATGTTCTCTGTCACGGAAAAGCTCACGCTGACATTTCTGACCATTGACAGTGCTGTTTAGGTAAAGAATCTTTAGAGGAGAATATGTAGCCTTTGACTCAATGTTAAAAATGGCCAGCCTGCCGACAATGGTATGTGTGCAAGTCTACAAGCAGTGTACATATGAGTTTTAAGTGTAAGCTATAACATTGTGCCAATGGCAGTGAGGGTGTGTAATCGTTAGCTATTATGACTACCTTGGCTCTCAGTAATCCACACTTTTCTTTGCGCTCCTCACGTACTACACTGAAATGCAACCAGCTCAAACCAGATAAGGAACTAGGGAACATTAGTACTGTGTCAGTACAGACATATAGTACACATAGGACGGGAACCGGACATCAGAAGACACACGTGTCTTCCGCTGAAATTTACACGACTCGTCAATAACACCCCACATATGCCGTGTGCTTACTCGTTCCTTTGGCGTTCTTATCGCATGGTACTCGTTCCTTTGGCGTTCTTATCGCATGGAAGATTAACTTTTCCAGTGTAGCGTTTTCCTAGGAATCCGAACAACGAGAACAGTATAACTATGGCCAAAAGCGCCGCTGATGCAACAATTACCTTTTCGGAGGCGGTAAAAGAAGAGATAGATCTCATCGTCACCATCGTGCGTCCTCTTTATATTGTTTAATACAGTACAGAAAACACGGTTCTCAGGATGAAATGAGTACACACGTAGCGTGCCAGTCGTTTTTCATTTCATCACAAATGACTTGACCGTTCGTAGCAGCAGTGTGTGTGTGTGTGTACCATACGCACTCACCTGTAGGTTTTGAGCAGGCATAGAAGGGCTCTTTATGCTGACCATGTGGCTCAAATCAGCACATTGCCCGAGCACGTACAGCAGCACTCCCCCATCTGCATACGTCAGTGCTCCACCATCACCTGCGTGTGTGGTGTGTGTGTATGTGTGTGTGTGTGTGGTGTGTGTGTGTGTGCGTGTTTCTGTGCAACTGTGTGTATGGGTGTGTGTTTTAAGGCGATTTACATAATTTTTGCGCATTCACTTTGAATTGAAGCGTCTTCACTTTATATTGAAGCAAGGTAAATTCACTCCAAGAAACTAAGAGAGCACAGCACTGACCTAAACATCAGCTCGCATGAAAGCTAGCTCGTAAATTCGAAAGTCTTGCAGGGTTTCCAGATTTCAGTGCAGAAACAAAACAGAAAGCGTAGCACACAGGAGCTGGCTGAAGCCCACTGCACAAAACGCAAACGCAGGTTACAAATGATAAGGCCTCCACCTTGGCTTGACGCCTGACTGGGCGTAGGGAATCGGGCTAACGCTCTGAACGTGTTGGTGAAGTCTGCGCCTGTGTCCGCCATGACCTGTGTGTGCGATGTGTACGTGTGTGCAACTCAGGTACCGTTCATAAAGAACCGCCCCTAATAAATGTTTATTTTAGGAGGCGGTGATCGAAATGTTCTAGTAAAACATTTATTTTTGGGGAGGGGCTGTGTACACCGTACAGAAAATATATATCACCGCTCCTGCTACAGCAAATTTCTGGTGTATTTCAGAGCATGAAGCGGTAAAGTCAGGCCTGCAACGACAAACATTTGGCAGAGCGCGTGAATCTAGCTCCCTAACTCTTATGAATTGTGGAAAGAGGCCTGAAGAAACAGGGGGGCGGTTGCTGTGACATAAACATTTCCGGGCGGGCGGGGGGGGATTGAGCACGAGGATATATGGTACTTGCATGCCATGTGTAATTGTGTATGTAATTGTGAGCACATGTGCTGACGTGTATGTTGTGATAAAGTTTGCGCTGTATTGTGGCTTTCAGACAAACCCCCCTGGAAACACAGGTGACGAGGTGATGATGTCGGGCAGGCATATTTTTCACTTGTCACTGGAACTGTAGGCAGGATGTTGACGCGATAGTTGTTGCTCTTGCGTTGTTACTTGTGAGCTAGCTTTACAGGTAAGCTCAATTTGACCAAACTGCTCTTCCACAGATAGCAGGCCCACCTTGAATCAGCCTATAGCACCAGCTGCTTAATTCTGTTCCATGCGTCCTATAGCTACTATTTCTCCTGTTTAGCCAGGTGTGGTTTCCAAGCTTCCGCTGAGATGCCCTTTGAGGCATACATAGCGATGTAACCTTACCTTACCTGACCACAGCGTCCTACTTTGCGGACGACGAGCGCCATTGGAGCAAGCCTTCATTCAGCTGCACTGTGCCCGCTCATCCTCATTAGCTAACCTACCTGAAGTGCGCCTTAAAACCAGTCACTTACCACAGCGCCCTGCAAACGACGGACCCACCTGGAGTAAATCTTCGATCAGCTGCTGATCACTGTCCTCTTTCACAGCCACCAGGCCCAGCTTGTTGCGTATCAAGCGCATGTAGGCCCTGCCAACACGCAGCGAGTCACAAGAAGGGGCACAAAATTGACAAGTGACGTGACACGGAAGTTCAGATTATGTTCCAATTAGCGCAACAAAAAACAAAAAAAGTCAGGCTATGCTCTAGGCAACACATACACGCGCGTGCACACACACACACACACACACAGCAGATAAAAAGAGTGCCAAAAAATTTTGAAAGCGACATCTGGCTCAGAACCTGTCACGGCTCAGAATGAAAACAGGGTCCTACAATGCTTGGAGGATTGCACACACAATCACGTCCGTTGCTTGTATTGCACCTGCTTATACTAGACGCCATCGTCCAACAGATGGTCCTTTTTTGTCCTGTCGTGCTCAGCATCAATGACAGGTGCCTGCCAAATTCAACATTGGACAGAACAGCTAGTCTACCAAGCACCTGCCAAACTCAACAATGAACAGAGCAGCTAGCCACACACACGCACCTGTCGTACTCGACATCAAACACAGGCAACTCCTCCCGTGCAAGCCTTTCAGGGAGCGCCCACTTAATGGCTTCGGACAGCTTTGCACAGTTCCACTTGCACATCTCAGGCTGATTCCTGAGGAGCAAGAGTGTAAAAAGAAAGACCATCCAAAGACCATCCAAAGACCATCCAAAAATTCGTTCGCCAAAAAATCCGTTTATAGACTGGCTGAAGTGCAGCACTTGTATTGTGACCAACGCCTTCAAGCAGAGTTTACAGAATAGAAAGTGAGAAGAATGTGTAATAAAGAGTCATTAGTTGCGCAGCTAGTCTTTTGCCTTGTTAAATGCACAGCAAACGATAACAGCACCTCTTACAACAAATCAGATGATTGCTGCATCCAGCCTTACATCAGAAAGAAAGCAAAGCGCAGCAGAAGCCGTTCAGGTTGGTGGTGCAGCAGGTAGAGGCTGTGAGTTGTGCAAAGCCATCTTCACGCGCTATTCACAGCCATAAAGAAAGGAGCATAGCAGAGGCCGTGCAGGTTGGTGACGTAACGTGTGGAGGCTGCTGTGCGTCACTTGGCAGTGATGATGAGCGATCCGTATTTTTGTGCAGACGGGTGAGTGAGGAGTGATTGACGAGAAATTCTCAAATATGTGCAGATGGGCACTTTCCCGCACTACCCGCAGCCTCCACCCGGCATCACTCCGTGCGGCACCACTCTAAAATGGCTAAAAACATTTTCACTGTGTGCGCCAAACAACACTTTAAGTGTGTGTGCCGTATGTCGCGGCACACAAGGTGGCCAGGGGCAGCCCTTCACTATTTCATGAGTGCTTATTTCTCGTGACACCTGTGGCAAGCTTTTTGCGGTTTTCTCTGTTTGGAGCCTTATGATTCAACAAAAAAAGACGCTACTGTTTAGAACCATAATGGCCACCAAAACTTGTCAAAGTGACCCCACACCTCCCTGAGCTAAATTCACGACTAACCGAAATAACAAAAATATATACAATCATCAGGAGGTATCTTTTTTGTGTGGAAGGCATGTCCACTTTTTGGGGTGGACACCTCTGAGAGACCACCCACCCCCCTTCCAGTGCCCCCACCCAGACAAAACGGGTGTCGATCTTCTCCTTTTAGAGTTCTGCGTCCATCTGCATACTCATCAAGACCTGACACTAGATTGATGCAGATTTTTTGGGCAAAAACTGAGGTGAAGACACCCATGCACACATAACCTACCAGGCACCCACACCTGGCTTGCACAGTCCCACATTGCTTCCATTTTTTTGAAATTCCAGGACTATCTCATGCTGGCACAATCCCGAAAGTCTGGAGTGACTGCTGCTCCATTGGCTTGACTCACCCCGCGGCCTGCACCCGAGCGTGTGTGCCTCTGATTTTTGGATATGTCCACAGACCCTCCCTTTTACCGATTTGCTCAAAAAGGGTGGCAATTGACTGCGCTTGAGCTGAGGATTCTGATGATACAATTAAAATTCCGTGGGTGGCCCAGAAAAAAATGGAGGGGAGCCCCAAAAAACTAGACTGCCACCGGGGCCCCTCCCCACCCCCCCCTCCCTGATTCAACCCACATAGATACCAATCGATCGTCAGGATTTTGACATCTAATGTTTATCGGAAAGTAGACACGCCGTCCAAAAGTTATGCTTGCTACACCCTCCTGCAACCTACTTGTAGGAGTACCGCCCCGAGTCATCGCTGCCGTTGCAAATGTGATCTGGGTTATAGGCATCCATGAAACCTGCAGGTTTTGGAGGGAGGAGCAACAAAGCGCAACTTCAGCTGGAATGGCCGTGGACAAACACAAAGAGGCCCTGGACAAGATAATCAAGGCCAGAGCTGTGGGTCGTACACAAACACATAATGATGGACGCAGTGTGAGCAGAAGCGTAAAAGAGCATGTCCGCATCGTTGTAGGCGGGTAGAAGGCCTTTCAAGGGTAAAAATGGTCTTGCCCTCGTTGAAGCTGTCAAATATATATTGCTTTTTCTCTCTGCCATAAAACATAGCTTCTCCCTCTGGCCTCCCTGGCACCTGTCTCTCCTTAAACGAATTACTGTCTGTGTCCTTTTACATCTCTTAAACGCTTTTCTTTGTTCTGTGCCAATCTTATTAGAACACACCACCCTACCTGGCCCACCTAAAGAGATGGCGGACACAGAAAGACAGAATAAAACCCATAGGCACACAAATGACAGGAAACGGATGAGATACTGTTTGTTCAATCCTCAAAACTTCCATCCGATCTTACCAAATGGTCCGTAGTCAATGGTCAGGCCCACGATGCTCATGTTGTCTGTAATCAGGGGGCGGGTCAGGATTGACAGTGTACAAGAGAAGCAGGGGTTTCTCACTTGACATATGATTAACAATATGCCTGCAGGACCAGCCCAACAAGTTGAATGCAATGAAGCTGTGGAACGCAGAAACAATTGCTGCAAAATTTAGCGATGATTTTCCCTCTCCTCTCCGCAAAATCCAAAGCGGGCCAGAAAAGCGTACCTGTATTTAGCACTCCGTGGCACCTAAGCAGATTGTACGTGTATGTGCATGAGTGGGTGTGCCGAAAAGTGTGTGTGTGTGAGAGTGTGTGTATGCACGCAAACACGCATGCAAGTGTGAGCTCTGTGAGCGCGCAATCAAGTGAGTGTACGCACGTACACGTGCGTACATGCGTATATGCGTGTGTTGTACATAAATTTGTATATTTGCTGCGTAGCACATGTGCGCACATACGTGGGTTTGCCTGCATGTGACTGCTTGGGAGGACAACACACCCAGTAGCACCAGGATGCAGTGTAGCAATGAATGTAGCAATGAATGAACACAGGCAGAGGTGGGTGGTGACAAGAGCGATTGTGAACGTGGTTGGGTATGAACATGAACACATATCCCTTTGAAAGCATACTCTCCAACCCCTCATATCAAAGCTGTGGTCAGTCAAATGAACCTTCAGAAATCTACATCCACAAATCCAGAAGGGGAAAAAGAACAACGATTAGTCTCTGACTATCAAGAGTGTGTGTGAAGGTCACTCAATGGGGTTGTGAAAAGGGACTGACTTGCGGTACAAACCAGCCCATATTTTCAAGTACCTTACAGACATCTGCATACTTTCTAATATACACGTTTGCGCGCACACACACACCCCATTCACACCCACACCACACTGACGCACCATCCCACACTCTGCCAGCCTGCTACCATGGAGGCCGTGCGACGCACCACCTGTGCAGATGCGCGCAAACACATGACAAGTAAACTTTAAAACATGGAGCTCGTTTTGAAGGCACGATACAACAGACTTGAATGGAAGAAGCAGGGCTAAGAGGAAACACTTTAGTGAGAGAAGCAGGGCTTTACGCACTGGAACAGCACGGTTAGCTTGTCAGGATGGTAGGGGGATCCTTGAGGGAGCTTTGTTGGAGGGGACACTTGTACAGATGTACAAGCTTGAGGGAGCTTTGATGGAGGGGACACTGGTACAGATTGAGGGGACACTTGTGCTGCCTGCACCCCTTACATACTGCCCTACACCTACTTTGCAATTTTCTTCACAGAGAAGCGCTGTCAATTTCCATACAAACAAAGCAGTAAAACCTTGGCGCGATAATGCAGCTCCTTCTTCAAAACGGTTGCATACATACACTGTGCACTCCATCTCCTGCCCAAGAGTGTATGCAGCACAACTGCACACTTCTTACCCAAAGTGACAGTACCCCCCTTTGTCCTCTTGTAGCTCTGCTTGCAACGGCTTCATGGTTTCACGCCCTTACAATGTAGCACTCTTACGACCTTATGCTTCGCCTTTTTGAGCATTGCCCAGAACCATATATACATACGGTGCACCTCTGGTGCATACACGGTATCTTGGCAGGGAAATCACCAAATATGCAAGCATACGGTTGCATACGGTGTATATACACGGCTCTGGCCAACCCTACCCTTTTGCTCTTGCATGATTACAACCTTGCGCTCTCCATCGCTCTTTAGAGTTACATCCTTACGTGTCAATGCTCTCTTACGCTCCAACGCTCTCTAAAGCGCCAACGCTCTCTTACGCTGCAACGTTCTCTTACACTCCAACGCTCTCTTATGCCCTTTGGGGCTACATCCTTACGCTCCAACGCTCTTTTACGCTCCAACGCTCTCTTACGCTCCAACGCTCTCTTATGCCCTTTAGGGCTACATCCTTATGCTCCAACGCTCTCTTACGCTCAAACGCTCTCTTACGCCCTTTAGGGTTAGAGCTCTTACACTCTCACCTCTCTAAACCATGCAGCGTACAGCTTGTGCCACTCAGGCTCGTTACCCTCAGGGCAGCTTGCCTGCAACTGGTCGCCTGCAAACACAGCATGGGAGAAGCAGGCAAGCACGTAGGGGGGTGGACAGACCATGTACATGCAGGGATTACAACATTTTCAGCAGGGATATCTCTGGTCAATGTACAGTGTACGGTGTATGACCATGGTAAAACCAGTTTCACAAGTACGCAATCCGCTGGTTTCAAAAGTCGAAACTAGAAAAGTAGGTGGTCCGCCTTACTAGTTTTATTTGCCAGATGCAAAGGAGGACAGACATTCAACACAGGCAGCTGAAACAGTCGAAACAAGTTTTGAGTGGATAAAATATGGAATCAAGGGACACCTGTTTGAGAATGGGCAGTAGTTGCAGACCAGCTCAATAAGCTGTCAGCCTCTTATTGGATGACATACAGAGAGCAAACAATCACAAGCCCTGCGCACACACTTGTACACATACATACCGTTCCCCTCCCGCCATATTTCTGGGAAGTACGTCTTAATGGTGAAGTGGAGCATTGTGGGAAGCATCTCGGCATCTAGACCTGCACTTCCTCCAGCACGACCTGTGCAAGGGATGTGTGAATGTGTGTATACGTTTGTGTGTGTGTGTGTGTGAGTGTATGTGCACGTATGCATGTGTGTCTCTGAAAGCAATGCTCCAATTTGGGTGCTGGAAGGCAAGGAAGGGGGGATGAAATCAGGACAGAAGGGCCTCTGTACCCCCTAAGGAAATGGTCAAAAGTGAGGACTGCGATTGGCCAAAAAACACGGAGTGCTGGTCTATTCATCTAGTCTGTAGAACTGCAGTTGGTCAAGAAGAAGCGTAGAACACTGCTAGTTACAAATTAATGGCAACCTGTGGTGGAGTCTGTGGGCTTGAAGATCTCAAAGCTGCCAAAGCGCAGGAACGTCTGGGCAATGCGCGTGATGACGGTTGCCTGCTCTGCGATGGCATTTCCTGCAACAAACCAGGCAAGGGAGGAACACAGAATTGATCGTCGTTGCTTGCTCCACAACTCCACAACCGCTTTTCCTTCTAGTAACAGGATGCACAGTGGGGGAAAGCATGAGTGAACCTTCTGGGCCCTTATTTGAAGCCTACTTTTCGAAGCACCTACAACAACATCCTTGAAGGCCAGGATGTGAGGGGGGAGGATATAAATCAACAAGATACGAATGCACATGCGTGTGCAAACTTCCTGGAATTGAAGGGGGTGGAGCTGCTTGCAAGCCACACATTTGCACTCTTGTTGCTTCAGGGTTGGAATTGTGTACAGCGCACATGAAATGGATATAACTTGAACATTTGGTCGTGTAAAAAAAAAGGTCCCTTGCTATAAGAACATCCTTACTCTCGTTTGAGAAAAGCTGCGTGTATAATACCGTGTGTGTGCTCTCCACCCAACCCTGAGCCCCTTTATATCAGATGAAGTTACACCTGAACCCCTACCCTACAAACCCACCATCATATAGAGGGTCTCGCACGATCTTGGTGTCGGAGGTTACGCACGTCCCTGCCCTAGTCGTGGGTATGCCCTGCATGACGAAGCGCGCAGCCAAACATGAGCGTCTTTGCCTCTAATACCTCCAGCATACACATTTCTTATTCATTGGACACCCTATATTCCAGACTACGAAACCACACACGTGCCGACATAAGTTATCTCAGTGTTTGCTGTTCCTCAAAATTTGCCTTGAAAACTTCCAGCAGATTGAGTGTATGTATGCCCCGCTCATACTGAGCAGGCATGTGCACCCCTTATGTCTCCGCATGTGCTCCCCGCACAACAATGAACATGATTTCCAGATCTTAGTTGTGTGCTGCATCTTCAACAACACCAGCTGGGTGCTTGCACAGTGAATAAACCACTCAATTCCTTATGCAGCATAACAGATCTTGTGAGGCTTGTGCACCCCTAACGTCACCTTCCTTATTTTGTGGAGTGGGAAGGAGAAACCTATTTTACTGAGCGAGCAAGAATGCCACGCGTTGCAGCAAAATGAAAATCAACCCCCCGCTGTTACAAAGCAAAACCAAGCAGCAGCGCCTTTTTAAGCACGCTACTGCAAGCACGCTTAAAACAAAATCCGCTTCTCTTACCAGGGCGTGCATGGCCTCTGAGCACAGGAACTCCCTTAGACTTGAGCGAAGGACCTGCAGTGTGAGCGTGCGTGTGTATGTGATTGTGTGTCTTTGTGTATGTGTATGTACATTTATGTGTCTGTATGTGGTCTGTGTGTTTGCATGTGTGTGTGTTTGTGTGTTTGATGATGCGTATGTGTGTGCCTGTGTGTTTGTGAGATTAAGCTCGAAACAAAACGCTCTGTAACGTCACCCTATGCAAGCATTACAGCAATGTTCAATTTCCTTCACGGCGCATTTTACGAGTCGACATCAACGCAGCACAGCATCAACAGCTTGGGGGCCATTCCATCTTTACCTTCCGCCCATCAGCCGATCGTGAGTAGGGTGTCAAGCCTGCACCCTTGAACTGCAGCTCCCACCGCTCTCCTTTGGCATTGATCACCTGCGCAAACAAAACATGTCACAAGAGCGTGTTGAGGTTCACTGACACAATCTCAAAAGCGAAAGAGAGGTTTAGAGAGAGGTCAGCTAACACATCATTAATCCACAAGAAGCAGATTGTCACGTTTATTCACACACGTTTATTCACACACGTTTATTTACAATTCACTGCCGTCCCTCTTCTTCACCAAAACTCTCAACAGCAGGCAACAATATGATGACGTTGCCGCGTGGGAGTTTGCTGAGACCCTCACCTCTCCTAGGTACATCGCGGCTCCATCACCCAGCTGCCCGGAAAACGCGCCAAACCTACAGCGCAATAGTATACAAAAAAGCATGATCCATGATCCATGATCCATGATCCATGATCCATGATCCATGATCCATGATCCATGACACAGTGATGTTCATTCAGTAGTGTGTACAACGTGTGCAAGTGTTAGGCATGTATGTATGTGCGTGCGTATGTGTGTGTTTAAATGGACGTGTTGTGTATGCTTTGGACAGTGCGTTTTCCAAGTAGCAATACTGCAACAGAGCAGTTGAGCTACCATTTGCACCAGGTTATTACTCAGATCAATTTCAAGTCTTCACACCACCACAAGTTAAGGTTTTTGTGGGGCTAGGAGACCAGGTACATGGCAAGCCAGGCATTACACACGTACACACACACACACACACACACAAGTTCACTCACACACACACAAGTTCACTCACACACACACACGCACACACACACACACACGCACACACACATACACACACACACAAGTACACACACACAAGTACACACACACAAGTATATACACACACACGCAGACGCATACAACTCACAAGAGCCTGGCAAGGCTTCTCAGCACACACGAAAAAGGGAGCACGCACAAAAAAATGACACATTTCACCACGACATTTTCACACGACACAACTCACTGGTGTCCGCAGTAACAGTGCGCAGCCGGCTGTGTGCCGGGCAATTGCTTGTTGCCTGAAAAGTACTCGGCAAAGTCTGCACGCTGTGCTTCTCTGGGATCTGCGTGTGCATGTATGTGATATGTGTGTGTGCGTGTGTGTGTGTGTGCGTGTGTGTGTGTGTGTGTGAGAGTGTGTGTGTGAGCTTGTGTGTGTGTGTGTATGTGTGTGTGTTCGTATGTATTGAGGGTCAGAGCACCTTTCGGCAAGGCACACCACAGCAACAACATGTCTTTGTGCGCAGCTCACCTATATCAAGTAGACGTAGTGCATCCTCAGAGAAGCAGACGACACGAGGGTTAAGTACTGGCTCGGGCTCCACCTAGGAGAATTGAGTTTAGGGTTTAGTCTTATGGTCAGGCTAGGTGACACCTAACAATTAAGCAATTGTGGTCGAGACATGTCAGATGTGTGAAACTACGCATGCTACTGACATGGCTTGTCAGATGCATACGAAATTTCTGCTGGTGATGGTTTGCCAACATCAAGGTATTGTTACGCCATGATTAGTACGTGGTTGGAGGTAGGAGGGGAAAGCGCTACCTTTCTGTGCTAAATGGCATATGTAAAGGGTGTGAATCCAGTTGGGAAGGCCGCACAGTTGGGAAGGCCGAACAGACATAGTGTGTACAGAAGTGCTGGAGCTACGTAGTAGAAAAGTTTAGTTTTACACTGCTCAACCACAATCACTTTGGCTAACGCACAAGTGCCTACCATTCCATAACTCACCATCGAAAAGTTTGCGCCTCTGACAGTGCGCTGAATGGAGGGGTTCTGTGTCTTGTCAATAAAGAGTGTCTTTAATGTGTCATTCTGGAAATTTAATGACTCAAGAGGCTTGGCTGGAGTAGTTGACATGGCTCTCCCAGAGATTCCAGCAGAGGATCCAGCAGCGGCTGTGTGCCTGATAGGGGTAATTCCAGCTGTATTGAGGAGGGATGCGTTTAGGCGTTGAAGCATAATATAAAAATATATTATGGTGTCATTCGCTGCATGTTTTTGTTACACCCGGCACACAACAAAAACAATTCCCGACTAGGTATAACCGACAGAATAGCTCCCTTATATGTGCCTTATTGGGCACATATATCGGGAGCCCGTCTATTGAAATGGATCCAGCAAAAGGAGGAAGAAAGACGGGGCTCATACGCATTAGTAAGCTCGCAAAATTTAAATCACTATCAATCACTATCATAAACGACAAATAAAAACCAGCTAATGAAAACACATCAGTGAGGAAGAATTTACCCATTTACTATGTACGCATACTAGAGGTCTAATAGGAAAAACTACACAGGAAGCGAAAACCGTTTCCCACACTAAGTAAAAGGTCTTAGTAAGGCGCCTACTTCTTCATCTGATCAAATTTTGTATGGCCAGTCTTTTTTGCGTGTGCTTCTACTTCGCCGGCACCTTTGCAAACCGTTTTACAGGACCGGCACTTCAACTTGGTGACAATCGGTGGCCGGTAGAACTTGGAGCCCCTGTGCAAAGAAAGAGTAATCATTTTTCAGGGTAGGCCAGGGAAACATGTGCTTGCAAATCTGTTTCAACATTTTGCCCTGCCAACAACAGTTCCTTCCATGCCCCTTAAAAATATGCAGTGAGCTGGCACACAAGCCAAGCTAGCTGTACCTCTTGGATGCAACCAAAACTTTATTGCTTCATCGGTACTTTCCTGCAAAGATCCTTATTCGTTAGATCACCTACCCTCAGTGTCCAATGCGACTAGAGGTTTGGACTTCCCCTTTCCTTAATTGAATTTAAGGCACGCAAGTTCATCTTTCTACATTACACTCTCAAATATGTATGATTGAGCATCTCATAAAGAAAATGAGGCGGCCACTCTCCTTCTCACCTGTGAGCCATCTCTGTCAACTTTTGAGCAGCAGCAATGGCCATCTTGCCACTTTTTGTCCGAGGGTTGAACTCCCTTTTGTCTTCCGACTCAGGAGCCTTGGGATGCTGTTTATAGACGAGCATGTATTCATTAATGTTAATTACTCAACGAGGACATTACCATGAATTAGGGTTTTGGCTCCTACACTGTAATGCCTGGATGTATGTGCTATTATAAACACAAGCAAGCGAAAATCATAAAGCAATGCACGCCTTGTCATGTTGTGCGTACGGCAGCAATATTATTGAAAATGGTAGGGCAAAGGGCCGACGAGTGCAAACAGCCAGCCGGTACAATTCTAAACAAGTATGAAACAGGGTTGGCCAGAATCTTGTACATAAGAACACCGTGTGTCAGTCCTAGGCTTTTCTGCTCAACAGCTGTGCAAACAAACACCGTATGGTCATACCGCCATGGCCAACCCCAAGTATGTAGCATACCTTTGTAATAGCTAGAGCATCATAGTGGGATCCAGTATAGATGACCTGAAGGACGCAAGGTAGGGTGGTATGCCTGAAATTCTGAAGGAAAAAACTGAAGTAGATGACCCGAGATATCCGTGTAAGGGCGACATGCCTTAATCACAGCCACATATATGTGACAAATCTTTGGCTTTAGATTGACGAATGAGGCCTGAGAAGAGCAGCCTTTGAACTAGCACTAGCAATGTCTGAAACAAAATGATGGGAGATTTGCAGGTTCAAATTGCAGATTTCCATTACTGACAGTTTGACGCCCCGTATCTCAGCCGTACACATCCTTTTGTCTCGTGCATGTAGGCGCAAACAAAGAAGCTTACACACACACACACACACACACACACACACACACCATGACGTGGCGTGGGTAGCCTTGCTCCTCCCCAAATACGCTAGGTTTCTTTGACTCAATGTTCCAAGCAGCGATTTCTCGGCCATAGTGCCTGCGGGATGCAAGTGAAGGAAATAAAAGCCCAAGACCACATCTGTGAACTAGTTTTTAAGTGCGCTGTTGTAAACCAGTCGTAACGAGCATGGCAAAAGCTGAAGCTCTGTATGCAAGCCAGAAAAAGTTCGGCAAGCTAAGGGAGTTACCGCGCCAAGATAGCCAGCTCTATGCCTCCCCCCCAGTTCATGGGCTGCATGATCCAGCTGCAGTATGCCATGTTGTTCATTCCTGAGGTAGAAGCACCAGGATGAAATCCTTTGCACAACATGTTTGGATAATTCTAATTTATGTATGTGTATGAAATACCGGGGGTATAAGGTGCTTGGTGAAATGTGTAGATGTGTAGCACTTCATGCTTAACTTGATGTGTGTTTGGTACGTGCAAAAGGCAAAAGGCACCAGCGTAGATGATGGTATGTTAAAAGGGGCATTGATCTTATATGAATGAAAGCTCGTGACTTTGATAAAGAGGCACTTGCAACAGTGAGCTACGCAAACGCTTGGGCGTGTGACATTTTAAGCGTATCGCTGTTTGTATGATGTGAGTAAGAAAGGCAAATGTTCAAGGGCTAGGCTTCGCACAGGTTATGGAGCACTAAAAAATAGGCACGTGCGGAGCACGTCGTATTGAAACTGCCAGCTCAACACTTCATAGGATCCTACGGCTTACACATACGGCTTACACACACGGCTAAGCTATGAGCGACACGATGCAGGAGCCAGTCAGCATTTGTCACTGCTGCAGCGCATGAGCAACTCACACATGGATACGCACATGGATACATGCAACAAGAAAAGGAACGGGTAGGTTATGTTCACAGTATACGCGCATGCTTTCACGTGGTCCTCACTGATCCTGTTCAAATTAGATGAATGGCAAGGGAACGATAAGGCCCTCACTCACCAAGAAACGCTTCGCTGTATTCTGCTGGGTCTGAGGACACCTCACGTGCCACCACACCCCTGGACACGTGTTGTTACAGTGCTGTTACAAATTGTTGTAAAAACATTGTTGTACGCTTCGTCTTACACAATGTTCTACACAATGTTGGATAGTTAATTCCATTGCTGCTTTTATGTTATCATCGGTGTTTGCCAGTGTCTTCCTTTCTGTACAGCTTTCGTCCCCTAGAGAAATTTGCTCTCAAAATCACTCCCTGCGCTCCTTTTAATACCGGACCTGTGCATGGAATGCTTTCAAATGTCGAAAACAGAGTATTGTTTTGGAGCCTGGTCGATAATTCTGATCTTCAGCAATTAATGCTACAGCGCTAATGTGCTGTACACCAGTGTGAAAGCATCCCCAAATAATTACTAGGCCCCTTCCACATTTTTTGAAAGGCTTGCTTATTGATTTGTGTGGGTGTGGGTGTGGGTGTGGGTGTGGGTGTGGGTGCGGGTGTGGGTCGGTGTGGGTGTGGGTGTGGGTCGGTGTGGGTGGGTGGGTGGGTGTGGGTGTGGGCGTGGGCGTGGGTGGAATTCCAATATAATAAAAAATGAGCCTAAACCGAGCGGGTAAGCACAAACTCATCAAGATGATTAGGTAAAGCTATCATGAATGTCATTCATGCCAGGGCTCAAATGTCCTGATGTCCTGATTACAAGGACAATGCTCTGTAGTTTGCAAGCTGCCTAACGGCCACCTCTTTTGTTTACAAACAAAGATTGACCTACGTACTCACATAATACATATGGAGCTGACCTATTTAATACACATGTGCTGTGAATTGCAATCAGGCATAGCTCATAATTAGGGTTGGCCCAAACCGTACATACAGAATACGGCGTACTTCAATACGCTGTATATACGGTACCGTATATGCAAATTCTCCACCGTATCCGGGTCTGTACATGGGTTTTGACCGACCGTTTACATATACGGCATATACACGGTCTAAACCGTAAATACCTACACCGAATATGGACCGTATTTGCAGGAGATGCACCCCAATAACTCGGGTTCAATTCCGCAATAGCAACATTTGTGCTCTTTATGGTCAAAGTTTTGCTCTCGCCAATTCTTAATTGGGCACTTCCTTTGCTTCCTACCTTCTATAAAAGCAAGTTCTTTGCAAATAGTTGTAATGGTCGTTATGGTAGTTTGACCTTTTTTTGCACTGAAAAAGGCCACTTTGGGGTGTTTTTGGCTTAAAGCAGGCCTAGCTCCCTAACCATCTATTTTTTGGGTATAATAGATTGGGTCATGCGTGCTCAGCTCGTCAAGAGCTGCAAAATAAACTCCCTATAAATTAATTCTGAGCGAGTCCATTTCCCCTCAAATACGGTATGGCGTATACATATGGTTGGCCAGAACCATATATATGCGGTGCATATACGGTATTTTTGGCAGGGAAATCACCAAATATACGGTCATATACGGTGTATATATATGGTTCTCAACCCTACGAATATACGGTCATATACGGCGTATATACAGTATATGGAAATCCCAGGTACGGTTTAGGCCAACCCTACTCATAATCATTAATGTTTGCCGTAACAATCCATTAAGTACTTCCCTGCCAAAGCTACCTTGTACCGGTCTGCTGACCTGCTCTTATATGTTGAGATGCTGGATTAGGCGCACGTATTACTAAACATGGAAATTTGAGCTGCTGTACCCAGTCACCAAAAGCACTCCCCCCCCCCCTAAAACCTCTGTTTGACCTCACACAGACCTTGGGCGTGTAGAGAAGACGTCATTGTGAAGGGAGGACAATCAGAGAGGGAATGTGTTGTTGCGAGAAATTATGATACTGCTTTTTGACTGGCGTGTTGATCCCATTGCGATGCTCCACTGTTTCATTAACACGCCTTTGCACAGTGAGGCAAGGAGCCATGCATTTGCTGGTGCTATCTAAACTAGATAGCAGAGTGGCCCTACCCAAACCAGACATCACACTGAATGAGACAACACAGACAGGCACTGCATAATCAGTGCGGACGCCCCTTACGCTTTTCACCTGAGAAATTGTGCCTTGGTCTTTGAGCCGTGCATCGCATAACCAATGGCGTTGAAAAGACAGGAGTTGTCGGCTGTATGCAGGACCAAGGGCACTTACTTCAGTTCTCATTCAGAAATGAGTGTGCACCCAGATTTATTGAAAGAAAGAGGAGTCAGATTAGCAGGGCTTTGAATGCTTGCGTACGCCTAGCTCAGTCTCAGCCACAGGCATCCAGGCGTATGGGTGCAAATGCCTGAGTACATGATCACTAGTTTTCTGTCTCAGCCAAATGATTTACACGCAGAAGGAAGACGGACAAAAAAATGTCAACCAAAACATCAAACCTAGAAAGACCGACCTGGGATCGCACGCCGTATGACGCAGGCACTGCCATCTGCCAAAGGGACACATTTCTGGCTGGGCTTGACCTTGGAGC
>Ga0307947_1000500_pt1 | contig 27612 bp, 22 predicted proteins | sample OrgLakmetagen232_FD_201840 | JGI IMG/M metagenome (GOLD analysis project Ga0307947, IMG submission 201840) | Saline water microbial communities from Organic Lake, Antarctica - #232 | ecosystem: Environmental > Aquatic > Non-marine Saline and Alkaline > Saline | place: Antarctica: Organic Lake...
CAATAGTGTCATACGCTTGTTTAAAATCAATAAAGGCCGTGTGAAGGTGGGAACAACCCTTTGGTTTAATCTGTTTGGCAGCGTGGACTAAGTGCCTTAAAATAAACATAGGCTGAATCGTGCTACGATCTGGATAGAAGCCAAATTGCGTGTCAGGAACTTTTCGGTTCTCAACACACCACTTGGTCACCATTTCTCTCAAAATGTTGGCGTACAGTCTATACAAAGTCCCACTTACAGCCAACATGCGGTAGTTGTTGGTATCAAGCTTAGAGCCTGTTTTGTAAAGGGGGGAGATCTTGGCTTTTTTCCAACAAGCAGGAATACGTTTCTCACTCAAAGCAACGTGGAAGAGGTTGGCCAGGTAAGGAACAATCACATTTTTATTTTTTTTCATTACCCGTGTTCTAAAAAGGAGCTGAGAATTTTTTAAAACCAGGTGAAAAAGAGGCATTCATCTTACCCAAAAATTTAGAGACCAGGCACGTCATAACAGCGAGACTCAAACAGTAAAAAGCATCTGCAGTTCTGTTCATACCTTGTGAATTATGACCGCGACCCAAAGGGACAGCTGAAGCCCGTGCATCTATGTGCCTTGAATTCTTGTTCAGTGTATAAGGAGGTTTAGGAGGTGGTTTAGCATTGATATGTGAAAGAAGGTAGGTATTCCAAGCATCTGCAGGCACAGGGGATGGACAGGTTGTCTTTCTTTGTTTCAGCATGTCGTAAATCGTAAATAGCCGGATCCCTATTGCCCAACTTGTCCAAAAGAATAGCACTGTTGTTTTGAGAAATTGCGTGCAGCCCTCCGCGTATGTTTTCTTTTATGCCATGTAAAGATCCAAACCTAATTCTCAGAGGGGAGGGACATACAGAGAGAGAGAGAGCACCACTTGCAAGTTTCATCTGCTTGTATCCATTGCAAGGAATTCTGAGTGTAGATTGAGTTTTTTGTATGATTGCTGTGCGTACCTAGTGTCTGTTGCGATACTTCTAGCAAGGTGGAGGGAATTATATTGTCTGGGCAAACAAGGCAATAGCAGCAACATGAACATGTTATTCTAAGTATGGATCATATGGATCTACAGAGGCGTGGGGAGCGCGCTCTTCCTGCACAAGTGTGATTTATATATTAAAATAGCGCTACCTTAAAACACAAATTAGTCTTCCCCCTCGTCATGGGCGGGGTGCCAACTCAGGCGGACAGCGAATCGAGTTCAGGGCAGTAGCAGGGCACAGCAGCAGCTTCACAGCAGCATCTACACGAGGATCAGCACTCCAGCATTTTGACAGCCTCACTTTTCACAGCATCGACGGGGGAGGGACGGAAACCCTATAAACAGCAAGCATACAGCACCAGCATACAACGGGACCCAAGGACGTTTGAGTTTGCAGCGGGAATGGGGATGGATGGAAACAATGGAAACAGCACTCGCAAGCACACATTCTCCTTGTCAGCACCGTTTCAACTCGCGCTCTTGTTCTTATTATTTACCTGCAGGTGCCCCATCTACCAGGCCTCGGTCAAAACAGTATGTGCGGGGATGGAGGCAACGCAACGCAACTTTAAGTCCAGCAGTATGTAGCCCAGCTGCTTCTCGGTTTCAGTAGATTTTACCAGACCATTGCCATCTTTACGATCAGACCAGTCGCATCCAGTTTCAAGCTTCGTCCAACTTGAGGAGTCCTAACGTTTTTAAACTTGTGAAAGTGTGTCTGTTCTGTCCTCGAGGTACTTTCTTGACAGCGTTTGTGTGAATTGTGTGTGTGGGTAGTAGGGTGTGGCTGCTTGGAAGTTATTCACCTGTTTCTTTGCTTTGTCAGTGTATTTCCTTCGTCAACGGCCTAACTTGCCTTCTTATGCGCGTGTTTTTAAGGTTAGCATTTTCCAGTTCCTTTTCAGCCCCTTTTTTACTTCGTTTGTTTTGCGGTTTACCTTGTTCTCTAAGGTTGAGCAGCCATCCCAGGTTTAATGCCTTTGTATTCCAAACAAAACAAAACGAAACTGCATTAGTGCCAGATCTCCTGGTACGTGTTTGCTGGAATTTTTTCGGGTTGGTTGTTTGGTCGGAGTAATCCACCTAAAAATTAGTAAGATGTATCTCATGACAGAGCCTGACATTGCAGCACGAGTTCAGGCAGGATCGCCGACCAAGCCTGGGTCAGTTGCTCTGCACCCCCGCAAAAAAAAATGCCCTCCCAGTCACACACTTCAAGAATCGGGGATGCAAGCACACTGGCCCTCCGTACATCTGCAGTCAAGGCTACAAGCACAACAAGAGGGGAGATGAACCTACGATGATGACGCGAGGAAATTTATTCACACTGAGATGCTAGTGCTGAACGATTGATACGCTGCTTGATAATACTGATGAAGGATGAAGGGCTGGCTCACAGAACAAAGGACATGGTGTGTGCATTCATGAGAGAGGTCTCAATCATGTTGCAACGCTTGCCTGAGCACAATATAACCTATCAGTACTTCTTGGCTGCAACGTCCTTCCTCTTGGTTTCCTGAAAAGACTCCTGGGTGTCAAAAAAGGTACTGATGCTCACGCACTGCGTGCTCCGCGAAACAGGCCAGATGTCCATTTTTCTATTGGTTCAGATGCATCATACGATTTGGGAACAGTTTACTCTCTTCAAACAATCCTCTTCTTGAGAAAGTTGTGCGGGCTGACCTTCTTCTCGCAAACAGAAGTGATACATGGACTTATCAGGTTCTCAGGCTTTTTTCCAAGCTTCTGCTCAGATGCCTCTGAGGCATATGTAGCGATGTAACCTCAGACTTTTTTCCACACTGGGCAAAAGCCAAAACGTGCTCCTTTATGCATGAAAGGTGCAACTACTTACACGTCACTTCATCAAACTGGCCCCAACCTAGCTTCAAACTGATGCTGACTTTATAAGCTACCCGAGCATGTGCTCAGATTTAGACAAATCGCCCTGCGTACAGAATGACAGGACTAAAAGCACACGTCGTGCACCTGTACCCTAGATGGGTGCTTCCCAGGGGTAATGGCATATTGATTTGCATATCTCGCCAACCACTTAGTCTGTTTACCCCATTTCTCTTGCAATGATCTTTATTTAATAATATTGACTTCAAAACACAAAAAATCACCGGGCTTAGCTGCACTGGAATCTCGACATAGCAGAGCTGAGTTTGAAACGGGCAAGTTAGGGCCACCTGCCCTAGGAGCATGCAAAAAGTATACTCATTTTGGGCCTCAGATAACCCCCTCTGGCAAACTTACTAACAAACGCTGAGCACGCGCTTGCACGAGGCCCCTTGCAGTTCCTTCAAACTGTCACTCAAACTCCGAGTCAAAGCCCAACAACCTGCACTTGGCCTTACTTTTTTCTATTGTGGTGTGAATGTGGGATAGGTCCGGAAAGCTCTTTTCCAAGGAGCTCAGATTTCCTTGCACATCTAACTAGATTGAGTTATGGCATTGGGAGGAAAGGGAAGACAAGAAATAGCGAGAAGGGAGAATGGTTACGACAATAATGTGGATCTGCCTCCTACTTGATGCCCATTATAGCTATGATATGTATCATACAAACAGATCCTTTGACCTGTTCATGCCCTTTAATTCAAAGTTTGAGTATAGGTGGCTGCGGCAAAAAGCATGCAATTCCCAGGTGTTAGTCCGAATGATTCTGCACTGCCATTGTGCGAGCGATTTAGAAGTTTTGTTTTGAAACCACTAAGTGTACTGAACCATTAAAATTTAATTGCATGAATAAAACCTCGCATCACGAAATGTTTTTACAAGTCGCATTAACAAGTCACATCGATATCAAAAGTCTAAATGGATTAGCTCACTACCACGCCCAATTTCTGCTGAATCTCTCTGTCCATGTCCAGTTCTTACATCGTGAGAGTGCCAAAAGGAAGACAAAATGCTGGGGTGCTGTTTCTAGACATCACGGACTGTTTCTATTTATTTTAAACATCATCCTAAAAGAAAAACCAAAATCCAACATGCAACCAAACCATTTTTTTACTTGAATATCCCCGTTTTCACACAAATTGCAAACACGTGCACTCCTGTCCGGACTCCTGCCGTATAAACCAGTTTCACACTTAAACCCATGTCTTCAAATCCTGAACCGAGCTACGATCCTCATTACACTTTTGCTCAGAACCATCTTCAAATACTCCGGCAAGACAAATGGTGCACGTGCATCAGAAACCGGTCTCTCAGGCAAAGCAAACCAGTTGTGATAAGCCACAGACTTTTTTAAACAAGAGCAAGGCTTGACCATGTGCCTCTTTCCAAACTGCCTGATGCCTGAATCTCAAGTCTATGCGTAAATTAGAAATAATCAGCTTCCTGCTTCCTGTGATGTTAAAAGTCACTTCTGTATACAGTGCCATCCTGCAAATCACCAAAAGCATCCTTCATCTGTCTAGTCCAACAATTAGAAGCACCAGAATTCCCAAGGGAAATATCTGCTTTCATAACATCGCGTAAAGTATTGCTGTTGAAATCAACCATCCTGTTCCAGAATTTGAAGAGCTGACCTGAACCAGTAAAATTGCAAGGGTTCCTGCGCGCATTCTCGAAGCACACACCAGTTTGCAGAAGTAGATTTAATTCCCAAAATTCTCTTTAAAAACGCTCTGTGTGCGACCTGCAAAGGGTTGCTGAAACCATTGTCATGCTTCAGAAATTGCATCGACCAAATCTGACTGGCATACATGCCAGCTGACACCGCATACGTCTTGAAAAGCCACAACATCACATGAGGCCTGTCAGAAATCCTTTTTTTATTACCAAACTCTTTCACTCTGCGTATAGCTGCATTAAAGGGCCTCAAAGCATGGGACGCAGCATGGTGTAAGTTCATGTGCTTATCAAATAACATTTCCAGGTAGGTAAAAGAGCGATCTATGCCAGAAATCGAGGCTGCTTCCAGAAACAGACGACCCAGACACCAAAACGTTTTCGCCCACTTCCTTTCATTATTAGAACACGATTAAAATAAATAAAACTTTTCTGGGCATTTGATCAGTCGCCCCCCTCGTACAAACCACGTAAAAAGGTAAAGCACCATTCATTTTTGCAAAGTGGACAAAGACCTTGCGGAAGAAGGCACAGTGTAGGGCCCGGTACAAACACAATTCACTCACTGATGCTTACTAGCTCTTTCAACACACCTCCTCGGCTGAGCCATTTTGCAGGGTGACCGTCAATCATCAAGTACCGTGTTGAGTGCCTGTCTTTCCTTGAGCTCTGCCACTTAACAAGATGGCATGCATGCCAGCCCACGCTCAATAAGCCCCTCCATCACTTTTTCACGTGTGCTGCCCATATTATACTACTGCTGCTGCTCCTAAGAACAATGTCAGCCAGCCACCCCATTGCATCTGTTGCATCCTCAGGGCGGACCCTGGGTGCTGGAGGGCCATCCATCAAGTGTAGAGCCTCCATCACTCTCAGGCGACACAGCTCTCTACCAGCATACCTAGGCACACGGTACACAATGTACGACCATACAACTCTCTTTTTGCCATCTTCCATCTTGTTTTTGTGCTTGGGAAGGTAAAGCACGCCAGCCTTTTTAAACCCTTTTTATCATCTCTTTTTCAATGCTTCCCAATCTGAAATTGCACTGAGGATGTGTGACAATCATATCTGCAAGCCACTGCAAGGCCTTACTTGTCTCCAAAGGGCTCAGTGAAAACTTAGGCTTGCAAAATAATTCTTTCTTTCCGGGCAGCAGCTGTGGAAACAGCACTTAAAACGTATGCAAAAGATTCAAGGCAGGAGGACATCTTGCAAAAAGCCAACAATGCCAATTTAAAGCAAAAAAACCAGATTACTGGCATCTTGTCCAGGATATATGAAACAGTTTTATTGAGACTCGGCAAAGCTTGTCAAGGCCCCCTTCTTGTCGAAGGACTTATGGCAGGACACATGCACTACAATTAGAAAAGCACTTTCGGTTATTTGCGCCACTTGACTTTCTGTTGGTGCCTGTGATGATCAGAAACGGGGTATCATGTCGCAATCGGACTGGAAAAAGGTGTGAGAGAGTGATAAAAAGGCCATTCTCCGCATTCCCTGAGTAGGTCAAGGCATTTAGTCATACACACTTCTGTACATTGAAGGTAATTCAGTGACCATTTTAGGGTGCCAATGACAGCCTGATGCTTCCTTGAGTAAGACTGGGACATTGTGCTTCACAATGGAAAGTTTCCCCCCAAGTGGAAGGCTTCTCTTGAACAGCCTTCCCCACACATTCAAATGTCCAGGAATACTCCCATGCAATATTGGCAGCAGCGAGCTAAGCATGGCCCAGACAAGCTTTCGAATCACACTTTATGTAGGTGCACATTTAATTTAAACAATCACCTTTAGGCCAAGACGTTTGGCTATGTCAGCACGGCTGATGTTGCTGCTCTTGCCAGAGATGCCATAAAAAAGCCGTCCAGTTTTTCTTGTTCCTCTCAGCAGGATGCCTCCCTCCCTGAGCATGACGAAGGCTTGCTGTGCAGGGTTGACGCTCTCAAACTGGTACTGGCTTGCAAACCCTCCTGCCAGCTTCAAAAGTGCTTCCTCGTTCCTTATTACTAACGTGCACACAACCAAAGCATCTAACAAATTTGCAATTTTAAAATGTATAACTTATGTGCCGCATGATTTGTTAGGCTTACCAGATCATAGCAAGGTTGGAATCCATATGATTCGTGCGCCTGCAGTTCCAATAAATCAATCCAGTCAGCCTCTGAACTCTTAACCCTGCACATCAGTATGCGTCAAAAAGGTGCCCCATTCAAAGGCAAACAGCAACAATGAGCAAGAACGCGCAGCAGCATGTTGCAGGGCGTGATCAAAGCAAAAGAAAAAGAGACGGGAACCTTGCCGGGATGGGCAAAGGCGCATGTCACCGTGAGCGGTTGCTTGAAGCTCACAGTTTAGTGCTGAATAAGTAAAGAGGGTTAATTGTTGCAGTATGTTGGAGAGAGCAGTGGGGTCATCTGTGAAGGTGAACGATGAAGGTGAAGGATGAGCTGATTGTGCAAAATGAGGCTTTACACCTAGAATCCAGCGCACTAATGTACAAACGTGCGTACATGCAACACTGTGTAGCATTACAAGTACAACGTAAATGGGTGAGGGGCTTGCTAGTGGCATAATGACCCAAATTAAAGTACACACAAGGCGCATTCTTACGTTCTATGTAGTCCGAATTCCGTAAGCAGAAGCGGTGTGTGTTTGGGTGTGTGTATGTGTATGTGTGTTTCTGTGTGTGTGTTTCTGTGTGTGTGTATGTGTGTGTGTCTGCGTGTGCGTTTGAGTGTGTGTGTATGTGCGTATGTGTGTGTGTGTGAGTGTGCGTGTGTGTGTATGTGTGTGTACGCGTGTTTGTGAGCATGTGTCTGCGCGTGTGCGTGAAAAATGTGCGTGAATGTGTGTGTGTGTGAGCGTGTGCGTGTGAGGTGTGCATGTGCACGCGTGGAGTGGGTGTGTGTGTATGTGTGTGTGTATGTGTGTGTGTGTGTGGTTGTATTTGTGTGTGTGTGTGTGTGTGTGTGTGTGTGTGTGCGCGCGCGCGCATGTGTGCGTGTAACGCGTGCGTATATTTGTGTATGTGAGCGTGTGCGTGTGAGGTGTGCATGTGCATGCGTGAAAGTGTGTGTATGTGTGGTTGTGTTTGTGTGTGCACATTCGACTTCGCACTTAATGTGTAATAAATATAATTGCAGATTAATATATATAATGCCGCAAAGGACGCTTCACTCTTATATGATCAGACCCCGTCCTTTGGAGGACCTTCCAATTGAAAGCTCCACAGATGAAATTCAGGAGACTGGATCTTCCTTGGACCAAGAGCTTCAGCCCAGTGGTCTCTGCCATCGTGAATCACTCGTGCGGTGCGACAGATACTGCATTATGGAGGCGTGTCTTTTCATCCTTGCATTGCTGTCTATAGAGCAACTCTTCCTCTTCTTTTCAGAACTCTGCATGCTAGATCATGTGGCTTGCAGCCTGCAAAGCGTGCGTGCAAGCAACTCAGCGTGCACCAATACGCAGGTTACCAGCAGGTGTGTGTGTCTGCGTGTTCTAGCAGTAGGAACACTTCGATACTTTAGAGTCACTTTCCTTGAACAATGTTGCATGTATGTGCCTGCCAATGCAGCATTCCAACACAAGAAGAAGCAGTTTTATGGTGCGCTCTCTTTCGCTCTGCGTTTCTCCTCGTAGTTGTCTGGACTGCAAGCGGGAGGCATGGCTGGCACGGATGGCAGCAACGCCCACGCCTACATCACCAGTGTTGCCATCAGGGCAGGCTCAGCAGCATTCGTGCAGGCCAATGGAGTCCTGAACTTGTACAGGGTGGATGTTCTGCAGCGGGATGCTGCCAGGACCTGCAGGTGTGCCACAAGCCACATGATTCACACACAACTGGTTTGTAAACCTCAATTGCTTGCTCTGGCATCTTGGAGCCTTGTCTGTCCTGCCTCTGATGCTTTTTTGAGGAGCAGGTGGGCTTACGTGTTGTCCTGTTGCCTCTGCATGCCTGCTGTCTGACTGTAGGTCCGCAAATAGTATGGGCGTGAGAAGTAATGCAGGAGATGGCGAACTAGATCCCTCGGCTTATTCTTCAGGTGTGTGAATGCTCTGGTGTAACGGTGCTCAAGTTGGTGCAGCCTGCTACGTAGCGCAAAACGCACATTGTTTTTGAATCACCGCACACTGAATGCTCTAAGCAGCCCCGACCAGGAAACTGAGGTGTAAACAACCGCATTATCTTGTTCCACAATGATCAGCAAGTTCAATACACATTTTGTGTGCAGGGTCAGGACAGCCCAATTCGGACGAAGAAGAGAGCAACAAGAGTAGCGCCCACCCCAACCTGGCAGGCCACTCCCCAGGGGCATGGCTGAACTATGGATCCAAAGTGCGCACCCACAGGTAGGGCCTGCCTAAGGAGTGGCATAGATCCCAAACTGATATGCAAGAAAATTGAAGTGGACTATATCATGGACCGTCCTTGTTACCAACCAAGACCACATCAGCAACATGCATACCTACTCAATCCTGCCCAACTCGCGTCAGGCACACGCCCTTTCCTCTCTTCTTCTTCAATTATTATATCGAATTCCATTTGTCTTCCCACTGGGGAGCAAAGCCTTGCATTCCCTGCTGCTACCTGCAAGGGAAACCTAATAACTAGGGTTGGCATATGTATACGGTGTATATACGATTTTTTGGGCAGGGAAATCACCAAACATACGGTCAAATACGGTGTATATATACAATTCTGGCCAACCCTACTAATAATAAAATGATGCAACAATGCCTACCCACATCAGTTGCAAGACACACACATCTTACGACAAGTACACACACACACATTGCTACACATTCTTGTATACGCACGCACATCCGTAGGAGGGCATGCCATGGCAGAGCACAATTAGCAGCCCACGCTCGCAGAGACAACCTTCCAGGAGGTGGCGTGCGCTTAAATCTGAACACGCCCCGTTTGGATGATGTTGCGTGGGACCCACACACCCCCTTTCACACTGCTGTTGTGGGTAGCGGCAGTCAGAACGTGCAGGTCATTAACGTGGAGGAGGTAGGTTCAGAAAGCATTTGTGATTTCGTGTGTACACACTTGTCTCTGCTTCTTCAGGCGAGTATGATGTCAAAAGGTACTGGAAGGATCGCTTGGGACATTTCATGGGCACTTTGTCCTCTGCCTTAGGAACGTGCAGGTGTGGTTGAAAAAGCAATCCGCACACCAAAATATGGTTCAACCTTACAAGACTCTGCCTCAAACATGTAAAAGTGCTGCGTTGGTGAAGTCGGACCATATGCCTCGCACACCTAAAGACAGCTGCTCTCCCTTCCTTGCACTCATCAAGTTTCACAAATCCCCTCAAATGGACCTTTCTTTCCGCTTCACTACAGGGCAGACGTAAACGCACACAGCTCGCCCCAAAGCAGGTGGTGTTCGGCTCTGGCTCGGGCCTCACGAGCGTGAAGTACTTTGACCAGGTGCGCTGCGTGAGGGTGGGGAGGGCAAGCAGCTGGAATCGACCAGCTTCATCTCATAAGTTGTGTTGCTTAAGTGTGTGCATGGAAATTTGCGCTGATAGTATGTATGTAGGTTGTGAACAAGGGGATCTGGCCAAGCTGGCTTGCACTTGCACGCACATGTCTGCTTGCCAAGCGCATCGTGCGCAATCGCGTATGCACGCGCAAACAGGTTGTTGCTACAAATATCTGTTGTAGCTCAGGAACTTTTGATTTTGGGGACCAAAGGTTCTGTGTTGTTGCACCAGCATAGGTTTCTGTGCAGTACCCATTTATGTGTTTTCAGATGCATCACCTGAATTGAACTTGTACTGCAGAACCTACTCCTCTTTAAGCTTTTTCTAGTAATTCAGGTACGCTGCACTCAATACAAGTACACCTTCAAAGGGTTTAAGGATAGCACCTTCAAAGGTTTTTAAGATGCCACGCTACGCACTGCTCGCTCTGCCAAGCTTCCCCACCTAGAACTGCCACCATTGTTATGCCATATACTGAGGACGCAAGCACCCTTCGCACTGCTTGCTCTGCCAAGCTTCCTTACTTAGAATTACCACCAATGTTATGCCATACACTGAGGACGCAAGCACACCCTTGTAGCGGCGCTGAGCAATGGCACCTACCCAAGCGTCTGCTTGCTACAACACTCCAAGCTTACATGTTTGTTCTGCTTTATGGGTGTGGCATTCATGCAGGGCCCGTACACCCTTGTTGCTGCGGGGCGCAATATTCCTATTAAGTTGTGGGACCAACGCCGCGGCTTGACTTCTGTGGCTGAAATCGTTACTCCAGGACGTGTGCCCCTGCAGGTGAGTGTGTGTGTGTGTTTGTGTGTGTATGTATGTGTATGTATGTAAGTGTGTGTGTGTAGTTGTCTACAGATGTCGAGATGCGTGTAAGGAATTCCATGTTGACGATTCTGGTATCCTGAACCATCATTTCCAATGGATTAGTGGCACCAAATCATTTGGAGGCGACTGATCCTGCTCATGGAGTGTTCCTGCTGTCACACAGTACACTAGATCCTCATTTGATTTTGAGTCGTAAGTTGGACACTACCACATCAGGACATGTATGACTGCTCTTCTGAGGTGACCTTCTAATCATTAATGTACATACATGACTGTCGTCATTATTATCTTTTAGCCACCCTGTGCAGTCCTCATGACTCTGTTCACGTCAGCAGGCAAACGGGCGTGAGAAACGTTTAATTTGAGCAGCGTGTAAGGTATTTCGAATCAAGAAGCGTAGCGTAACATGTATTTCTACTCGACCAGGGAGCACAAAGTTCACGCAGCAGCACAAAAGGCTGTGCCTGTTTCACCCTTTTGCTCCTACAGGCCCCGATTGAGCTGTCAGCGGACGGCACTGTGCTATACGGCGTGTCAAAGAATCAGGTGAGCGATTCATTGTGTAATTCCCTGTGTAATGGTGGAAGAAAGATGTTTGAGAGGCAGGGCACACTTTGGTGACTGACGGGTAACACACCAAGACCAAGTCGGCCAGCGGTACCGTTCAAGCGTCCCTTCTCAATTTGTGTTGAAGGTGTTCAGCACGTGCGCGGTTTCCTTTGTGATTGTAGTACCAATGGTGTTCTTTTTCTCAGCACCTGATGGAATTATGATGAACGTACGTGGAAGTAGGCGAGTGGACATGTGTGGCCATGGTCCTCTCTTCATCACATGCATTTGCTGTCACACAAGCGTATATACTGCAGCAATTGTGGTAATTTGGACTTCAACCCCATGCAATATGTGTAGGGTGGGCTAGGACTGTACATGGGATTTATATATACGGCTGTCCGTGTATATACGTGTATCTTTGGCCTGGATTGAAGAACTGCATTTTTGGCATAGAACTGATATCAAAAAGGCGCGCTCTGATATTACCCTAACCTTTCGACTGGATTGGCACCAATTTGCTCCGAAGGCTCAGGCGTTTACCTCTGCAGCAAAAACTCATAAAAAAAGGCTGAATCCCCATTATCTTTCTGATCTGCCTGCACTCACGGTTCCTTCTGTGAATTGTGAGGCTGCAAGGCTTTCGTGAGTCCTATGAGTGCGTAACCGAACGTACACACAATGTGCTGCACACCTTACACACGCATGTGCACACACACACCCCTATACACACACACACCACAGTTGCTAATGTGGGATGTGCGCAAGGATTCCCAAAGCTCTGGTGTGCTCCAGTTTGGCAGCAGCGGCCCCTACCACCACAGTTTGCTGGGCATCATCGACCTGAATGGCCCCCTAGCAGCAGCACAGAATGAGCATCTGTCTAGTCCTGGCAGTGATTTTTTTGTAAGTGCACGCTTGGAGACAGTTTGCAGTGACTTTTGCACAAGATGGGATCAGATGTCTACAATAGTGTGTCAGCACATGCAACACTGCCCTGTGCATACGGAGTCAGAGTGCTGGTTTCAAAAAAGCGCCCTCCAGCTGCAATAAGACTACCCCAGAATGCATTGTTTGCCGATTGCGTAAGGGTCGAAGCTGTTAGAAGCAGTCCCTTTTCTGCCTTGTTCTTGACCTCTAATGATCAGCACAATAAGTCATGACATGTCTCTTCTGGTCTTGCACACGCACAGCTAGCTAGACACAGCAGCAACCTGCAGCACGTGCATTCCATTGTTTCTTTTAAGGAAAATTGGAAAAGAAACATTGATGCATTCCTTTCGGTGAAGGTAGCACGTAGCACAAACAGCACTAGTCTGTAGCTTTCCTGTAGGTTTTTGCAGAACCAATTCGCAGCATACCCTTTCATGGAGCAGGCACATGACATTTTGTCTGTTGGGAAATGCAGACTGGGAGTATGCAGCCCAGCCTTCCTGCCCCAGCTATTGTGGATCAGGTGCTGGTGAACCCATGCAATCCTTCCCGCCTAGGCCTGGTGCTGCAGGTCTGTACATCTCTCTCTCTGTATGTGTGTGTGTTTATGTGTATGTGTGTGTTGTCTCTCTGTGGTGTGCTTGTTTGTATAACAGTAAAACTGCATAAGCTGGTAAACGTCACCACTTTTCAGCTATGCCTAGTGCAGCCAATTTGCGTGTGGATAAATGGATGCCAGCTTGCGTTTCCTCTCAATCTTTCTTGACTAGGCCCGGTGCTGCCAGTATGCGAGGTTGTGCAGATTGATCTTAGTGCTAAACAAATAAGCGTCGTCACGCTGCATGGCGCCCACCTGATCATTGAATTTTAGTTACGCCATTTTCATCCGGTTGTGTCGACCCTTTTGTAGAACTTACAGTCTGAAGCCAGGCTTTGGCCGTTTCCAGGTGTTTGTTTCTAAGAATGTGGCCTTTTGAGCTGTAAGCCTCGATTGAAGAAACTGCTGTACCAACGTTGCCAGCAAGGGTGCTTAAGATGTGGGGGTTAACAAAGGCATCACATATTTCCAGAGGGGGTCACCTGAGGCCCAATATGGGCATGCTTGTCAAATGTTCCTAGGGTAATTGCCCCGTGACTTGCGGCGTCCAGGCTTAACACTGTCATGTACGCCCAAAGCAGCTGAGCTTGAAAACTGCATATCACGTTGCATGTGCCTAATTGGCCGCACAGTGAACGCTACCAACCCATAGCACCCATGAGCTGTAACTGACCAGCCAGAGCACCAGATCAGGTGGAGTTCTCTCATTAACGATCACTGGAAAAATGGAGTCAATAAAGACGTGGTTGGTGAGATTACAGAGTTAAGTCATTTCTTGAAAATTAGCAAAAGGAGTGTCACAATGGAATAAAGGCCAAACCCACCACAAAGGAAATACTGGTGCCGTTGTTGGGGTGAAATGAGCTCTGGTCGGGGCGCGACGTGGCAGCTTGACATGTGTTCTTATATTTGTGCCAAACACCTAGGCTACGCACTCAGGCTAGCAGGGTCGTCCATTTCAGCCAAAACTTTGATGATAGTTGTATTATACTGATTATATTGATCAGCGGAAAAGAGACATGTTGGCACTATTGCTCAGGTCAGCTCCCTGACCTCTTCTATCTTTCTTTTGAAAAAACAGCAGCACACCTTTCTTCATTGTAAGAGAGATTCTTTATTCTGCCAAGTGAAAATTAAAACACGTGCGGGCTCTTCTTTTAAATTTGCACTCTCAATTTATTCATCTTCCCTCCCCTTCATGCTTGCAGAATTGCGGGTCAGCAGTGTTGGACCTGTGCACAAAAAAGCTGACTCACGCTTGCCTTCCTCCAGACATGTATGACTCCTCTTCCCTCACTAACAGGTAAGAGGACTTGGTAAAAGAAGCAGAAAGCTGTCATTTCCACGTAAACGATAAGGAAAACCAATTTCGTATTGCATATCTTCTCCTTAGCAAATTTCAAGGAAATTCAACGGTGAACTTAAGTGCATGGAGTCTTTCTTATGCTTGCTAATTCATTGATACCTCTCAGGCTAAAGCAGCTGGGTTATTGCAGCTTTGTGCGTCCTGCTATCAAAGATGCATCCACTCTCATTTTCCTTCCGTTGTTGCCGCTGCTGCTCTTGCCCTTTATACATTTGAAAGCAGCAGCAGCAGCAGCAGGAAAGCAAATGCCTAGAAACATGCATGCACGCATGCGTGCACACACAGAACACACGGATACATTACGCCATTCATTTGCACACATGAAGAAACACAAACACACACACACCACACTGCACTCGCTCAGGTACTCATGGCTGCACAGGCGTGGCACGTGGGATCCCAGTGGCACTTTTCTGTGGGTGCCACACTCCTGGCTCCCTCTAGATCCGTTGAAGGAGCTGTTTGACACCATCTACGCCCCCAGACCACCATCTCCACCACGATTGCTACCAGCAGCGCCTGGAAATATCTTTTCCTCTGTTGCTCCTACCGCGGCTGCGGCAGTGAACCCGCAGCTCTCCGATGCTGGCCACACGCAGCAGCTGCAGCCGCGAACGGTAGCACTGCAGTGGGAAGGGCTCAGAGCGCTTGGCAGTGGCGTGTGCAGAGGAGGGTTGAATAGCAGCACTCTGACGCAGCCCAATTTTGGTGCAAGCCTACAACCATGCGTGGCTGCCTTGGATGGTCGAGTAGGCGGCACCACCGTTACGAGTAGCCATTGCAGTAGCAGCAAGATTGCAGGTAGTAGCAGCAGGCAGGATAGGTTAGATTAGGTTAGGTCAGTGGCAGAGTTGGGTCTGACTTCGACACTGGGAGGGTGTGTAGCGTAGCGGCCAAAATGGTTAACCCAAATGGTTAAAATGTGGGATAAGTAAATTGTAATATACTTGTGCATGTTACAGGGTGCAGTGGTGGTAAGAGGGAGCACAGGGGTGACACAAGGGAGGAGCCTCTTTGCCTGCAACGGCCTCTGTCGGTGCATCAGTTGGGTGCTCATGAGCCGCCGGAGCTGACTGCAGCATTGCAGCTGCTACAGACCAGGTGGGTTTCCAGTGCGCGATCCTGTTTGTGCTCGTGGATGATGGGCATTATAGCCAAGCAGTGAATTCAAAATTGTGCCATGCTCCCTAAAACTTGGAGGTTCGAATTATACACTCCACGCACAGCGCGCCGCGTGTTCAGACTCTTTAGGGCACGGCGTCTAAATGTGAACCCACTCCACGCACAGTGCCACTTTTCATTATATTAACAACCGTACTATATACAAATCAGGAGTAAATTAGTTAACCCACACACTCCACGCACAGTACTGGTAGTAGTGAGCTCAGAGGATGCAACAGGTGCAGCAGCAGGCACGCACACACGTGGACCCACACACTCCACGCACAGTACAGGCATTTACCAAGTTGACGCAACGCCTGCTCAGCTTTTCAGAGCTGGCCAGGACTAGTCTCTTAAAACAAGAGCCTTTGACGGTTAAGCTTGTATGCCTACTTTCAATCGCCCAATTTCGATTGTACAAAAAATCAGTGTAACGTCTGGAAGTATCTGATCTGGCTATTCCGTGTTCCGTGCCTTTTGAACACTGAACCTGCCAGGCTTTAGGCTTACTACATTGGAGACCACCATAACATTGCAATCACACTGTTGCCGCACAGATCTAGCTTGGAAGGAGAGCAGTTGGCTACAGAGCTGGCCATCAAGCGTTTCGCGGCCTTTGGCATACGAGAGGCGGTGTATCGCCCACGCCTGACTGTTCCAGTCTCCGACTGGGTGACGTGCGTGAGCTGTGATTCAGATAGCGGGCTCCTTGTGGCAGGCACCCTGGAGGCTGAGCTGTTGCTCCTCGGGCAAGGAGGACATGGAACGTGCTGTTTTAGGTAGAAACTTAAAAGCTCGCGACAGAGGCGCTTCGCTTTCTGTCTGATATTGCATCTCAATTTTCGTGTGCTGTTCTTTCTATCATCAATATTATTAGCAACATTTCGCAAAATAAAAAAAGAAAGATTGACCTATCCCGACCTCAATTCATGCAGCCCGAGTATATCTCTGTAGCTTCACTGCTTGAGGTGACACAGCAGCAAAAAACGCCACCAACTGAGCTGTTACAAAGGGTCCTATCCACAGACCACTTCTTTTCAGAACTCAATCAGATTTTAGAGCAAGGAAAAGGCGAGGGCAGCGGCCAGCAGGAAAGACTGGAGTCCATCCTCAAGTGAGTTAATTGTGAGGGGGGAAAATGCTGTGCCATACCTGACAGCGCCACAGGACATACCTGACAACTGTGGCACGACAAATTATGGTACCAGCTTAGCATGGATTGCAAGTATGAGCAATAGAAGGCCCAAGCAAACACACCGGGATGCTTATGATTGTGCTCACGTTGTAAATCCCAGGGGAAATCACACGATTCGTCCATGCCACTGGTTTAGCATGACAATGGTATCCTGATGCGTGCATGCAGGGCACTGCTCTACATCTTGCGACCATTCTCAGGTAGCACCTGTGCAGGCATGGAGAATTGCACGTTAAGTTACCCTCTTGATTGATTTAGTGCAAAATTATTAAGCCGCTACAGGAAGCAGCTTCGCCTTTCTATCCATGCTTTGGGACGGTAATTTCGTTCCATCATGTCTTCCTTGTATGATACAGCGAGTACAATGTCCACCGCACTTTCACAGAGTATGATGTGGATGAGATCTACAAAAGCGGCGCCCCCTCAGCAGCAAGGAAGGACACAGAGATTCATGCTGTCGCAGCTCAACAATTTGCTGCCGAGATTTTGCACCTCCATGTGCTGCAGCGTTTTGTCAACCTGACTTTTAACAAAGGTGGGATTTTTACATCTCTGTGCTCCCTTGCCCCTGGCCAGTTCCTGTTCTTGCATTAGTGCTTGCCTGTGAACGGTAGGGCTGGCCAGCTCCATGCATATGCGGCGTATATGCAGTAGTGTTTTGGCATAGGAAAGGGAAAGAAAAGAAAAACTAGTATGTAGGTAGTAAAAACCACTCCTTTTAAAAGAAGAAAGGGATTGGTAGTGTAAACACCACCAACGTAGATTAGGAAAGATTGTTGTTTTGTGTCCTGCACCACCCAATGGATGCAAAGCCACACAACAATTTTCAGCCCACATTTTCCAGCCCATCTGGAGAATAGAAAAAGCTGTTCAATGGGGACTAGGTGGTTGGGAGCCTGCACACCACCAGAAGTATTGCTCAGATATTTTGGGGGGATGTGTTCGATGTCTCGTCTCATCTCCGAGGCTGTTGCATTGGGTTAGTTGTATGGCTTTTGTGGATGTTGCCCCACTACAAAGTTAAAGTAAAAAGCTGATAGGGAACAGGCGTGTTGCACGCTTGTCCTGATAGCGGCTCCTGATGAAAGTTGATATTAGTACTGTGCTTGGAAGCAAGTTCATACAACCATGTGCACAGATACTGTACTGGCCAACCCTATTATACTGCTCACAAGCATATTTCCAAGATAAGACAGTCACGAGCGACAAAGCTGCAAAACATCTAGCATGGGTAAATAACTTCAGGTTCAAAAACCTAGAAAGTTTCTCCCACTACAAAAGACCACAAAAATAAGAAATTGATTGCATTTCCCACTTTGTTGCCGCCGTGTGTAATCATTCCATACTTTCCAGAATGTGTTGGTCATCATTTATGCAGAAACTCTGCAGTTCTTTCTTAGTTTGTCATTTGAAATCTGATCACACCTATGAAGGGAATCTGCGGCTTGCTGCTCTGGTGCACGACTGCGCCGTTGAGATACTGGATGCTGTGTGTGACGAGTCTGGAGGCCCGGCAGCAGCTCGGGATGTGCCGCCTCACATCACGCAGATACTGTTGGGTGTCGCAGGTATGGCTGTCGAGATATCTACATCATCCAAAGTGTAGTGCTGTGGCGTTCAACTTAGGCGCTACTTAGATTAATGTGCACACAAAACAGGGAGGAGCCTGATGTATGTGGATTGCTTGCTTCTGATCTTCTCTCTCTTGCTTTGCTTGTGCTTACCCTTTCTCTCTTGCTTACCGCCACTGACCTGTGTGATTGGATCGACGGGCTCTGATGTATCTTTATCTTGGCAAAGGTTACAGAAGGGAGATTCACACGAAGTTCAGACAGTTGTAGACTTGACTAACACCCTGAAAAGTTCCTCACACAATACTTTTTACGTACTTGAGTAGTTTAGGACAAGGGTATCAGATTAATGTATAAAAGAAAGTCCTGGAAAAGCAGGTTGGAGCACTGTTGATTCAGTCATAGATCTCACACAAATTCACACACAGAGTCTTCCAACATCGGGCTTCATAAAACAGCTTCGTCTTAATTCTGTAAATGTTCAATCAATGACCTGCCGCACTCGAAGCTGCGGCAGTAAACAGTGCGCTGCAGCTAGGGCGTGTGACAGTTCTGCAATACACGTCCAAATACCGCTGCCCTGCTAACTTTGGGTGTTTTTGACGTGTAGTATTGTAGTATTACTTATACAAGGTTAACTACCCCTCTCTGGGTAGCCTTGATTGTGTGTGAGTGCACATATTTGTGTTTGGCATTGATTTGCTGACCATGGCCAATTAACCCATTTGTTGCAGGTGGGCTGGAACATGCCAAGGGCTTGATACATCACATACGAAAGTCTAGTGAAGAGGAACACCACACTAAAGCTCAGCAGCAGCAGCCACCGCCACCCCAGCAGCCGCAGCAGCAGCAGTCACAGCAGAAGCAAGCAATTGACCAAGTCGACCTTGCTACAGCAGCCGTTTGCGAGGAGTTTGTTGTTAGCCTGGATGAACAAGGGCGCTCGGCCCTGACTACCTTGGTTGCGTCCCAACCATCGCTTGTTCTCTGTCGGCTTTTGACTCGAGCAGTCAAATGTGGCGCAGTTGTGGAGGCCTAAGAGATTCTTGAGTTGTGTTAGGTAGCTGACTATGTGTCAACTTTAATGAGTGAGCATCTGCAGGCCATACGTTGCTTAAGCGTTTTGCAAGGATGGTCTGCAGCCGCAAATTTTATTTAATCTGATACCAACAGGAAAGTTGCTTATTGTCTGTGGCTAAGTGCTTTGCATACTCATGGCATATGCCCTAATTTGCTGATTTTTAAGTTGCGACTGAACTGTGTTTTGCAAGGCAGGGTAACAAAGCCTTGGAGGTCAGAATAAAGATGGCAGCTGGAGCAGGCCTCCCTGCCAAGAGATATCTAGCCCTGCCGGACTACCCAAGGACCCAAACAAATTCCAAAAAGCTTAAACATTGAAACATTGCAAAAACTAAATGAAAGACTCAGTGGATGAGCAGATGCTGAGGGGAAGAGTCAAGTAAATGGGTTCCGACTGATCATTTGACCCGACTGATCATCTGACCTCACCCTAAGAAAAGCAAAGAAAAGAAAAACTAAGCAGGCAGTGAAAACCACTCCCCACATGAAGTTAAGGAAAAGCTGTTGTTGAGGTATATATCAGAGGTCTTACACACCATTGGCAAGCCAAGGGACGCTACTGTATTTACCCACAGCAATAAGCCCGATTAAAAAAGCACAATATAACTGTGCCAATTGTTTTGGGGGCTTGGGCCATAGTATGTGGTTCCCCTGCCTAAAATGCATTTGCATATGGTGACACCGAGGGCCATTGGGCCGATTATAAAGCCCTCTTAAGTCTGGTACTATAATTTGTATAGAAGTGCATCGCTACAAAAATCGAGCATGTTGAGGGGGGGAAATATATGACTCTGTGCCAATTATTTTTGCATTCGCAATAGATCATACTACGTTAATAATAAAATTTATTAAATTAGTAAGCATGCTGTATTCTAGTTCCTGCATGTCGCAGCCCAGACTTGTAGCCTCCATTAACACGCACAACACAGTCGGCAGCAGGCCAAAATTACTGCATCGTGCAGATATCAATCCACTTTGCAGGGGAAGGCACAGAGGAACAAGCCCAATTTGTCCGGGTGAGTCATGTCAGGTAGATAATGCATCACTACTGCTTGTACGTGCACACTGTACGCTACATGTTACCTTTTGTATGCACGACTTTGCTTGTTTGCATTGCAGCACCAGCCAAAACTCAGCGGGCCCCCCTCCCTCACGCCTTCTATGAGCGTGGCAGCCGTTCCTCTCACGCAGCAACAACAACACAGCAGCCTGCGCTGTTGAGTGTCACACTACATCCGCAGGTAGATATTTATGTTCTCACGCTTCTCTCTGCTGTGCTGCAAACTTTGCGGTTCAGCATTCGCTGACGTGACACAAGCTCATGCAAGAGATACCATAGTCGATGTGTACATACATGTGCGCATGATGAGGAGAGCATATATGTTATTTTTGATTTAACACACAGTCAAGTAAGACAACTTGCATTGTTTCTTGTGCTGTACATGTACAACTCTAATTTAAACCATTGCCAAGTTGATGGATGGTAGCCTTTGTTGTGCCAGTGATGTGCACAATTCTTCTCTATAATGATGGAGACTTGTTTTATAATGGGCTGCCTCCAGGTCGTCGCTGCCCTGGAGTATGTTCACGGTGCTGATGCAGCGCCTCAGCTTTTCAAGTCCCTCATGTATCTCAGCCGCAACAGCAGCGAGGCGGGGGGAGATGCCGCTGTCCGTGCACTTTGTACAGCTGTGGAATTTGAATGTGCAGATTCAAGTCGGTGGGGTGATAAAGCCGGTGATCTCTCTAACGTCCTTCACACTGCCCGATGGGCTGCAGCTGCTGAAGGTGTGTGGCTGCTCTTTTTTTTGTGCTAGGCAAATTGCGTGGCTTGTAGTAGTTGCAGGTCCTTACAAACGCCACTGCCTTAGCAATGCCTGGCTTAATTGATCGTCTGGATTACAGGTGTACAGCAACACATGCTAAGGTAAATAATTGAAAACCTTGGACAGAAATTGGCGGTGGCCCTGGTCACATTTGTTTGCTACACCAACGTCAATTGCTTGCAGGCACTCCAACCTGCACCCCTGACCACGTTCTGGCGGCTATGCTTTTACTTCATCCCAGTGGTTCTGTTGCCTTTCTTGACAGTGCTTTGAAGGCACAGGTCGGTAAATTAAAAAACGTATCCACTAATTTGTGCATGCAAATTGCATGGATCCTGTTAGAAACTGCAAACAAAACGATCTGTCTTGCCCGGTCTTTTGCCCCTTTTCCGTGCATTCTCTATTATCTGCCTCAAACGTGAACGCCTTGTGTAATGCAATTTTCACCATGCACACTCTACCCTCTTTCCTCTGACAGGTTTACGCTGCGTGCGAGGCAGTGTCACCCTCTTTTGCTTTCACAATCAAGGCCAGCGCCCCCCTAAAACGCTCCCTGCTGAATGATACATTGTATCGTTGGGGCGCCAGGTAAAGTTTGCAATTAACCACCGGCGTTGCAGTGCAAAGTTGTACTGAAGGGCTGTCGATCACAGACGCATTTTGCAATAGTGATGTATGCCATTGGTTCCTTAAACACATGGAAAGCACGCACGTCCCTCGTTTGGATTGCTTACCTGCAATACGCAGTGCTTCTACACCAGCAGAAGGTGCAAACCTTAAGATAATTCATTTGCATGCCATATTGCGACAGGGTGGAACCCCCCTCTGCGTTCTGCTCAGACCACTCTCAACTCGAAGCTCTGCAAATGGCACTCGCCCCAAATGCAACCCCCCCTCTTACATGGCCGGCACTACTGAAACGCTTGCAAGCTGCTGCTGTTCACAAGGCTGTTCCTAGCCCGGCACTTGCAGATTCAGGTGTGTGCTGGATTCCCTGTTTGCTTTGCACTCCATACTCTCTGATGAGGATGATTCAATAAAGGAAGACGCAGCTTAGTGCCTGCTGCCGTTTGTTGTTTAATGTAAGCAAAAAACGCATCTGTGCAACACTCTTGAACACATTCTACCACTTTGCTCAAGCGCAGCCGCTTACTTGTTCTGCAGTGCGACTCAAGATTGCCCAACTCACCCAGATCAGGCCTCCTCGCTTTGATGAGTCAGCGCAGGTGGGTATAGAATCACTTTTAAGGCAGGTATATGCAGGTTTTTGTTCTAGTTTTGCAGGCAGGAATAAATCACATATCAGCATTTTGCATATTGGGTATAAATCATCAGCATGGATCAACTTTTTTGCAGACATGAATTGTTCATAAACACTACCAACATTTTGCAGACAGGAGTAAATCACCAGCACATCAGCATTTTGCTGACAGGGATTGTTTATAAACACTACGAGCATCTTGCAGACAGGAATAAATTACCAGCATGTATCAGCCATTTACATGTCCTCTGGGTCATGCTCTTGAAACTTTATCTAGAAAAAATAAGCCTGCATAGGTACACTCAAAACGACTCAAGAGTTTGTGCAACTTATGCACCTACACATCACGCACTGAATTGCACGTTCTTTGCATCCTGTCGCACTCAACTTTCCTACACGCTTGCCTTTACAGGTCCTTATTGTGACAGCGCTTTTAGGCATCCATCTCAAGTCTCCTACAACAGAAGCAAGCCTTTTGCGTCGTGTTGTGGCTCCATTGGATGTCCACTGGGTGGGTTTACAATTTCACTCTGTTACTGTAATGCTTCCAGATACCTGCATACAGCTGAATTGCCTTCACATTTGTTATTTTGATTCTGTTAATAGGTCTCCTGATCTGACGTTACTCAGTGTCAAAAAGATGCCAATGAAATGCTGCAAAAAAGAAATGATTTAAAGAGCAAAAATCTTTATTTTAGCTTTAGCCAGAACAATGATATATTTCTCCTTTTCACCAGAATGACAAAAGGCTGAAACTTTACAGCTGTGTTTCAAGAGTGCATTTTTTAATTTTACAAGTATAATTTTACAAATACATGCTGCTCACTTCTCTTATTTTCAGCAATCTTGTGCGCAACTTATACCACAAAGCTGCAACAGTTACGAAAACAGACACAGAGAATAGCAAGAATGATAATGCAGGATCTGATGGGAGGATTGGTAGTAAAGCAGCTGACTGTAGGAGGGCTAGACGTAAGCCAAAGCGCATGGTGTTATAGCGGAGAACTTATGCACTGCCGACAAGCTGACGCACCAGCTTGTCGGCAGTGCATAAGTCCTCCGCTATAAAAAAAGCGTATCCCTCGAGGGGGCTCCAAGTGACGCGCCAGCTTGTCGGCAGTGCGTAAGTCCTCCGCTATAACGCATGGCTGACCAATTGACAGACTAAAAAATAGTCTCTGTTGCTTCTCCCCTTGTCTTAATAGAGCTCTGACAAGAACAAGCACTGGTCAAGGATCTGTCAAACTTACACTGATCCGCGTTGACTTCTTGCTACTGTTTTCTCACATTTCTCACATAAAAGGTTGCTTTCCTGATCCTCACCTGCAGGTGCCACCATTTCTTTCGTCTGATAAAATTCCTGCCATCTTAGGTGCATACGCATGGTGAGGATTACAGCATAAGAGTAAATGATAGAAGTGAAGGTATGAATGTAAATAATTAAACACTGATAAGATTGGCGTGTATTTTGATTGGACTGGCGGCTCGTACACACACGAGCCAGGGCTTCACCAAAAGCACAGCTTTTTCTGTGCCTTCTACAGCTTGTTTCCCTGTATGGGGAATGCGTTGATGCATGTACTTGTGTTTGTGCGCACTCCCCGCTTGATATTCAAAATATTGCCGTAAAGGTCGGTCAAGGTTTAGTTTTGACCGTCCTACTTGCGCTAAAGCAGGATGTATATTTTAAGTAAGAACACAATCATCTTTCTAATTATTTGAACTATAAAGCAGCAGGTCAGCATTCATCTGCTCGTGTGGCAAGCAAGCAGCAGATTATGCTTTAAGAATTGCACACGCAACTCATCTTGCCGCGCTATGCGTATAAAAACACGGAAACTCGGCCTACCCCTTTCCTCATCTGCACCTGTCTTGCTAAAGCACAAAATAAAAAACGTTGTTATACCTTAAACTCCCACAGAATCAAAAAGGAATTGAAAGAAAATACAAGCATAAAACCATGCCTACAGCGTTCTGTGCTATTGTGCACCCAATTCTCACTGTTGTAGGCATCTCTCACAAGTGTCCCTGGACTCAGCAAAGGAGTCTTCTTCCTCCAGTGAGGACAGCATCATCTTTATATCTGGCGCTGCTCAACATCCAATTGACAATTGCCTGGTGAAGTAAGTCCAACGTTGCTTTTTTGGAAGGAGGGTTTGCAAAGACTCCTGCCTGTCCAGTTGAGACCTGCACCTTTATTTTGCGCGTTTTTTTTATCAAGGCCTAATAACCGATGCAAATAAAATGGAGATCTAAATGTTCATATCCACCCAGCCTTTGTTGTTTGGGCAGCTGCTAACAGAGTGCACTTTTACAGTCTCTTTTCAGTAACCTAATTTCTGTTGCCTTCAGCATATGGTCAAGAAGGGAGTACGTCAAGCGTGCTTTGAGCACCAAAGCTGCAGGCAAGGAAGCTTTGGGCAGCTGGGGAGTTGGTGGGTGATTTTTTTGTTATCAAAGTCATAAGGTCTTCTTGGACTTGTGTTTTGTCACTTCGTTTGTTGTACGTGCTGATTGAAATTTAGTTCAGTGTGCTTCCTGTTTTTTCCCCCAGTGCTGTTTAGGCCCAAAGCTAGTAGAGCTTACTTTCCTGACATGCATTCACAAAAATGAGGATTTCATGCAAGCTTGATTGCAGGTAGATCAAGCGTGAGTGCGTGGTCTTCTCCCCTCGGTCGTCTGATCCAGAGCATCACAGCTCTAGAAATCCTTCAATGGCCAGAGCTGCTGTGTGCCCTAGCATCTCGAGAAGTCAGCATTGAACCAGCAAGTGCCACGCTTTCGTCAGCACTCCAGAGCATGGCCACCAGCTCACCCCATCTCACCGCAGACGCCCCGAGTCCGGGGGCTGTCATCATGACCCTTTGTACGCTGGCTGGCTGGTTTGAGCGAACCTGCACCTCACCTCTGTGAGTGATTGATGCTAGTTTATGTTCAGTGGCTATGGTTATAGCAAGTCCAACACACTTCCTACTGGACTCGATGGTTCCTATAAGGAAGGAAGGAAGGAAAGAGAGAGGTGTTGATTTAGCTCCCTTTTCGCCTGCGTGCAGGTTCCCTCTGTCCCTGGCTCTGCGTCAGGCACTCCTAGCCTTTATTGGATGGGGAGGTATGCCTGAGGAGGCTGACGTGGGCGGCATCAAGGCGGGAGCCGCTTTGCTGCGTGCAGTGGTGGCCCTGGATGTGCAGATTGAACCTGCTGTACTGGATAAGGTGAGGTGGTGTCTCCTGTTCTCCAACCTATGCTGAAATAGGAGTGGCGGACCAATTACTTGCAGTAATTACATGTTTTGGAGAGTATTTTCATGCAATTTATAAAGCTTGCTCCCTCTATAAGAAAGGCAGCAGATCAGCTTTTGATGAGACAGCGCTCATCCTGATGAATGTTGCTGGTTATTTGGAGTACTGGTCTGAATTAGATGCTGACTTTTGATCAAGAGTGATGACTTCACCCCAGCAATTCCTTTCAACCTACACAGATGGTGCAGAAGCTGACATCTCAGCTCCAAGACGGGAGAGACGTGTGTACTCCAGAAGATCTGGCCAATTTAAGCTGGGCAATGAGGAGACTCTTGGACGGCAATTTGGGGTTCTCAGCGCTTGAACTCAATGCTGATGCGGATGCATGGTGCGTTCTGACACAATCTGTAAGAAGGGTGCACGATCTGTAGATGGGAGTTGTATGAGTCATGCCCATGATGTACAATGCTGGATTGTGGTCATCACAAGCATGAACCAGTGTGATGAACTTGTGTGCATAGTGTGTAAGATCCTGCGCACACGAGTTTCCCGCCCTGTTATCACTCAATAAGTAATGAAGGATTCATTTCAGAGGTAGGCCCGCAGCCGGTCTGTGCACCTAGGTGAACCAATTACAAAAATGGAAAGGGATACTATGGTTCTTCAAAATAGCATTTTTTCCAAATGAATGTGGGAGGTGAATGTCCTATCTATTAATTTTGAATGTCTCTGATGATTTTGAATGTGGGAGGTGATTGCCACTGTCTGTTGATTTTTGGGTCTTCAACTTGAGTTCTAACCCGAAACCCTAGCCGAACACGTTTGTTTTCCTATTTTGGTGCACGCGTTTGTGGTGTTGTACACATGACAGAGAGCATGACTACATTTGGCAAGCAACCTTGCAACACTCAAATACACGCCACATACAGGTGGCCAGTATTCCTCATGCAAGCAGCACGCCTTGCACGCCTCCCGGCCTCCCCCACATCCCTGATCCCCGTGGTAGAACTCTCCACTCATCCAGCATGCCAGGATTATCTGGCCACCACAGCCGTCCTCTCCGCTTCTGTTCCCATTATTCCACTACCTCTAGACATGGCAAACAGTAGCAGCACCAGCAGCACCAGCAGCACAGTCTCTTGCGTGTGGACAGAGCTGCTTGCCATTTACCTTCGTGTGGCCAACCAAGCTGCCGTGGCTTCCTTTCACATCAAAAGCAGCAGCACTGCCCGAGCCAACATCCAAAGCATGCTCAGCCTCGTGTCTCGAATTGTCTCTGCAGTGGAGCGCCTGTTTAAGTTTGGTGCCGCTGCGCCTGACAGGTGCGTCAAGTTCGATCAAAGGCAAGATTGCAGTGCAAATAGGGAAGGGAGGAAGATTGAATGGGGAGTAAAGAGAGGTCTGTTTATATGGCCCTTGCTTTGATTGGCCTGCCTGCACTTTTTAAAGTCAGACACAGCAATCTGATAGCATGGCCATTTAATGCTATGCAGGGTCGCTGATCAATGTGAGGGGTTGCCGTGTCGTTTTATCTTGATTGCAAACAAAAGAAGTAGCTTTAGACAATGAGTTGCAGGAAGAACACGCTTTTTTGAATACGACCCTAGAGTAAAAAACAATAGAGCTAGCCATCAACTTGTGTGTGGCGTAATTCCTGCTTCCCGTGCACAGGAGCTGGATCATGAGTATGGCCACAGCAGTCGCAGCTCTGGAGCAAGCAGAGGCTGAGGGCCGTACTGGGCTAGACAGTTTGGTGGGGCAGGCCAAGGCCTGCCTTTCACAGTACTGCAGCGGGCAGGCCAAGCAGCACGACAAAGAGGTTGACACAGGGGAGCTTTGGAGGGGGCTAGCTAGGCTGGAAGCTGCTGCAGCGGTCAGGGAAAAGATAGACAGGAGTGTTATGGAGGCTGAGGGGGGAAAGAGTGT